>Ga0209148_1001502_pt1 | contig 11558 bp, 12 predicted proteins | sample AraplaCol_mMF_r2_2_FD_184288 | JGI IMG/M metagenome (GOLD analysis project Ga0209148, IMG submission 184288) | Arabidopsis root microbial communities from North Carolina, USA - plate scrape CL_Col_mMF_r2 (SPAdes) (version 2) | ecosystem: Host-associated > Plants > Roots > Endosphere | place...
CCAGGAGCTGTAAAATCACGTGAATGCCGACGAAGCCGGACCCGCCGGTGACGAGAACGGTACTCATGGCCAAGTCCCCCTGATTGCGCCGGCCAGCCAACTTGTTCCGCCACCGTGCTCAAGGCATCTGGTCACGATCTCCCGGGGGAACAAGGTGGATGGATTTCGCGACCGGCATGGGAAACCTGGCCCGCGTCATTACGGCCCGTGCCTGCACTTAAGGAAATATTGAGTTGGTCCGGGCTTTATGGGGATGCGCGCCTTGCAGCGTCGCATGAAGACTGATTGCAGCGAAACATGATGCTGCTTGATCAGCGTCACAGCATCCGGGCCGATCTCGTTGATGCGACTCGCGAAAACCTCCCGCACCTGAAGTGAAGGCTGTTTCTCATGTGAACTCACGTGAGTTCGCAGCAATCGACTCTACCTCATTGATCGCGATTCATTTTTCGCGATCGCCGGGATGCGCGCCATGTCGCGGCGCATGGCGCGGCGTCACGACATGGCGAGGCCAAATTTACCTGCGCCACGTGTGGTCGAGCGCCAACCGGATCGCGATCTCGACCGGCGAATAGGCGCCATCCAGTCGTTCCGAACGATAGGGCTCGGCAAGAGGAAGCGATGGCTGCGCCATGAAACGCGGCCGCGTTCCCTGGTGCATCTGCGCGGCGTGAACGAGGAAGGGATGGCAGAGATAGACGGTGCCGGCAGCACCGGTCGCGAGCGCAACCGGACAGTCGGCTCCCATCTCGTCCAGCACCATGCGCGCCCGCCCCGCTTCGCCTGCGGGTGCCAGATAGCGCGCCATCGGACCATGCGAGCCGACACGGATGCGCGTCGGCGCATCGTCCTCGCCAACATCGGAGAACAGGAACAACAGCAACAACGCCCGCCCGCGCGAGGTGACGTTGACGCGCCAGGCAGAGAAGTCGCGCGTCTCGTTCGGATCGCAATCCTCACCGGGGAAGCTCAGATCGACGTGCCAGCCAGCATCGCCGGGATCGTCCGGATGCGGGAAGCGCACGGGAATAGTGCCGACGTCGCGGCGCGGATGCCACCGTCCGCGTCCGACGATCTGGTCGAACGCTGAATTGGGCGATTTGCGCGTCGTCGAGCGCGCGGGAAGTGACAGCCATGATGTCTCTCTATTGCTCGCCGGCCCTCGTCGTCCGCTCATTGCGGAACCGGCCGGCTCGGTCGGGACTCCGCGAGGCAAGCCCCGCGGCACACAATGCCTCCGCGGGCGGAGGCGCCTGCGCTCAGCCCAGGAGGAAGACCGAAACGATATAGAGGGTGCACATCATCATGGCGGCGCAAATTTACGCGCCAAAGCGGCGGCGCTCAAGCGGCACCGTAAGCCCAAAAACAAAGAGCCGCATCGCTGCGGCTCGGACTCTATTCGTCGCGATAGACCTTCTCGCGTTTCTCGTGGCGCTCCTGCGCTTCCACCGAGAGCGTCGCGATGGGCCGGGCCTCGAGCCGTTTCAACGAGATTGGCTCGCCGGTATCCTCGCAATAGCCGTAGGTGTTGTCCTCGATGCGCTGGAGCGCGGCGTCGATCTTGGCGATCAACTTGCGCTGGCGGTCGCGGGCGCGGAGTTCGATGGCGCGGTCCGTTTCGGACGATGCCCGATCGGCGAGATCGGGGTGGTTCACGTTCTCCTCCTGCAGGGCTTGCAGGGTGAGCTTGGATTCTTTGAGAATCTCATCCTTCCAGGCGAGGAGCTTCAAACGGAAGTACTCCTTCTGCCGGTCGTTCATGAAAGGCTCTTTTTCGGTCGGTCGGTAGTTTTTCAACTTTTCCAAGGGCGGCCTATCTTCTTAAGCAACGACTCGCGAACGGAACGGGGTCCGTTGAGCCGGGGCTTATATAGCTACCCCTTGTGACAGACAATATTTCCTTAATGGCGCAGTTACCGCCCCCAAGCCCTTGCACAGGAAGGTTTATCCTGGAGGACCCGGGGGACGGCCAAAAGCCTAGTAGCCGACCGTAAAACGCTGCCTCTGATGGGCCGGCTTCTCGATCTCGTCGGCGAGCGCGATGGCGTAGTCGGCGAAGCTGATCCAGCTCTTGCCGTTCGCATCTGCGAGAAGCTGGTCGGTGCCGAGCCGGAACTTGCCCGTCCGCGCCTCTTCGACGAACAGCGCCGAGGGCGAGATGAAGGTCCAGTTCAGCTCCTTTTCCTGCCGCAGCAGGTCGAGGAACACGGAGCCAGCCTCCGCCTCCGCCTTATATTGAGCCGGAAAACCGGGGGTTGTGACCAGTTTGACGCCGGGAGCGACCTCGAGGCTGCCGGCGCCGCCGACAACAAGATAGCGTCCGACGCCGGACGCCTTGGCCGCGCCGATCAACTTGTGCGGGTCGCTTGCCAGGAAATGCACGGAACTCACCGCAACGTTGTGACCTGCCCAAAGTTTCGTCAGACCGGCCTGGTCGAGCACGTCCCCCTTGGTTGGCGTGACGTTCGGCAGGCCGGCAATCTTCTCGGGGTTCCGGGCAATGGCGGTAACCGCGTGGCCGCGGCGCGACAGTTCCTTGGTGATCTCCGACCCGGCCCGGCCCGAGGCGCCGGCGACTGCGATTTTCATTGGAAGGCTCCTTTGCTTCTATAGTAACTAACGGTGACTAGATATCGCAATGAATGCTGGTGTTAAGAGAGCACTTTGTGCTTACCTGCTTACACAGGAGTAACCGGCGACAGAAGATGCCGAGCCAAGCAAGCGCGAGAAACGAGATGAAACCCAACGTCTATGCCGCCGAATGTCCGACGCGCCAAATCCTCGATCGTGTCGGCGACAAATGGGCCGTGCTGATCCTGTTGCTGCTGCGCGAGGAGCCGATGCGCTTCAATCAGTTGCGCCGCACGATTGAAGGTATCTCGCAGAAGATGCTGAGCCAGGTTCTCAAGTCGCTCGAACGCGACGGTCTGCTCAAGCGTCGCGCCATCGCGACCGTGCCTGTCACGGTTGAATATTCGATCACGCAGCTCGGCGTGACGCTCGCCGCCGCAGTCGATCCGCTGCGCGATTGGGCCGAAGAGAACCTGAAAGACGTGCTCGCCGCCCAGCGCCGCTACGACGCGCAGCAGAAGGAGGAAGCGGCGTAGGCGGCGGACTAGCCCTGCCCGGCCTTGGCCAGCTCGACCTCGACGCGCAGCTCGATCTCCGACAGCACGGAATCGAGGCCGGGATCGCCCGAGGACGATTTCAGGTTCGCCGCCGCATCGCGCAGCCGCATCACGGTCGACGTGTCGAGATTGCCCGACAACAGTCCCATCTTGAGATCGTCGAGCACGTCGAGCGCGGTCTTGCCGCGGGCGACTGAGCGCTTGCGGCGCTCGATCGGATCTTCCTCGATCCCCTGCAGCGCGAGCAGCCCGTCGATGTTGGCAGTGGCCTTCGGCGCGGTCGCGCTGCGCGTCTCCTGCGCCGACGAGGTGTCCGGCAGCACGAAGGTGCCGGAGCTCGTCCGCCTGGCCTGGCTGGCCGGCGTTCCAAGCGTGGTGCCATTCGGTCCGTAGATGCGCATCGAAGCAATCCGGGTGATCGATGCGCCACATTCGCCGCTTTATGGTTAACGACGCGTAAACGGCCCGGCAAAAACTGCCGGGACACGGCAGTTTCGCTCCTCAGCGACAACAGCCACTGACATCGGCGCAAACAAATTTATTCAACCTATTCAATCGCCTAACCCCTCTGCTCCGCGTTGGCACAGCGCTCGCAAGGACAGCGTCGGACCAGCTCGTCATGGGAGTGTCGCAGATGGTCCGAGATGTGAGGAGGCTTTTCGGAAAGCCTTGGGGAGCACGGGATGCCAGGCGTTCGTTGGGTGAGGATTATTGGGGTGGCCTGTGCCGCGCTGTCAGCGCTGGCGCTCTCGGTCACGTCCGCAAACGCGACCTCGCGCATCAAGGATCTCGCCAATATCGAAGGCGTGCGGCAGAACCAGCTCATCGGCTACGGCCTCGTCGTCGGCCTCAACGGCACCGGCGACACCCTCAACAACATCCCCTTCACCAAGCAGTCGCTGCAGGCGATGCTCGAGCGCATGGGCGTCAACATCCGCGGCGCCACGATCCGTACCGGCAACGTCGCGGCCGTGATGGTGACCGGCAACCTGCCGGCCTTCGCCACCCAGGGCACGCGCATGGACGTCACCGTGTCCGCCCTCGGCGACGCCAAGGATCTGCGCGGCGGTACCCTGCTCGTCACCCCGCTGTTGGGTGCCGACGGCAATGTCTATGCGGTCGCGCAGGGCTCGCTTGCGATCTCCGGCTTCCAGGCCGAGGGCGAAGCGGCGAAAATCGTGCGCGGCGTTCCAACCGTCGGGCGCATCGCCAACGGCGCCATCATCGAGCGCGAGATCGAGTTCGCGCTGAACCGGCTGCCGAACGTGCGCCTGGCGCTGCGCAATGCCGACTTCACCACGGCCAAGCGCATTGCGGCGGCGATCAATGACTATCTCGGCGTCAAGTCCGCGGAGCCGATCGATCCTTCGACTGTTCAGTTGTCGATCCCACCGGAATTCAAGGGCAACGTTGTCGCCTTTCTCACCGAGATCGAGCAGCTTCAGGTCGATCCAGACCTCGCCGCCAGGATCATCATCGACGAACGCTCGGGCATCATCGTGATGGGCCGCGACGTCCGCGTCGCCACCGTCGCGGTCGCGCAGGGCAACCTCACGGTCACGATCTCCGAGAGCCCGCAAGTGAGCCAGCCCAACCCGCTGTCGCGGGGCCGGACCGTGGTCACGCCGCGCTCCAGCGTCGGCGTCACCGAGGACGGCAAGAAGTTCGCCGTTGTCAAGGACGGCGTCTCGCTGCAGCAGCTCGTCGACGGCCTCAACGGCCTCGGCATCGGCCCGCGCGACCTCATCAGCATCCTGCAGGCGATCAAGGCCGCCGGCGCGATCGAAGCCGACATTGAGGTGATGTGATGCAGACCGGCATGCTCAACACCGCGCGCATCACCGCCGCCGCTCTCTCCTCCAATCCCGCTTTCTCCGTGGAAAGCCGCAACGGCCGGCCCGACTTCGAGCTTGCCGCAGCGCTTCAGAAGGTCTCGCCGCAGCAGCAGTCCAAGGCGCAGAAGACCGCTACCGATTTCGAAGGCATGTTCCTCAACAGCATGTTCGCCCAGATGACGTCGGGCCTGAAGGGCGAAGGCCCGTTCGGTGACACGCCCGGCACCGGCGTGTGGCGCTCGATGCTGACCGAGCAATATTCCAAGAACTTCGCCAGCGCCGGTGGCGTCGGCGTCGCCCGCGACGTCTACCGTACCCTGATTATACAGCAGGCCAAAACCACTCTTCGTACGGCATAAGGTCAAACGAGATGAACCACTTCAACGCGTCACGTCAGCCGATGCCAGCGCAGCGCCCGAACAACACGCCCGGCAACGCCGAGGCGCGCAAGCTCGCCGAAGATCTGATGGACGCGATGAACGCCCTGCTCGGCCTGATCGAGCGCGAGACCGAACTGGTGCGCGCCGGCAAGGTCCGCGAGGCCATGACGATGGAAAGCAAGAAGCAGGAACTGTCGCGGCGCTATGTCGCCGCCGTCGGCCAGTTGAAAGCGAACCAGGACAAGCTCGCAAAGTCAGCGCCCGAGCTGCTGTCGACGCTGCACCGACACCACGACGCCTTCCGCGCCATGCTTCAGATCAACCTCACCGTGCTCGCGACCGCGCATGCGGTCTCGGAAAGCGTCGTGCGCGGCGTCAACACCGAGATCCAGAAACGCAACGTGCCGAATACCTATACCGCGGCAGGACGCCAGGCCACGCCAGGCTCCCGTCACATCACCCCGCTCGCGGTCAGTCGCACGCTCTAGGCACACGCGACAACTACTTTCAATTTTACGAAAAACCGTGCGGTAAAAGCGTCGCGCGGTTAGGCACGTTTACTTACCGGGTATTCAATCCTTGTGTTCCATGGTTGCGTATTGAGAGGGGTTGGGATTTGACTCACACAAGGCAACCAGGAGGCTGCCATGAGTACAGATTTCAGCATCAGGCCGGTGGGGATCCCGGCCCCCGTACAGATCGTAACGACGTCAAATTCGGCGGCGAACGATGCCGTGCAAACAGATTTGCCGGTGCGCCAGACGGTCGCCGCGAGCGATACGAGCGCGCCTGCGAGCAATGATCTGCAGAGCAATACCAACATCTCGCGCCAGGTCGTGTTCGATCAGGCGGCGGCGTCCATGGTCTTCCAGGTCGTCAACGAAAAGACCGACGCAGTGGTCAATCAATTCCCCGACGAGGCGATCCTGCGCCGGCGGGCCTATTTCCACGCACTGGATTTGAAGTCGGAGCCCTCGCGTCCGCTCAACACGGACCTCAGCGCTTAAGCGACGGCCGTCGATCAGCTATCGAGCGTGGCCTGGGCGGTGTCGAGATAGCTTGAGCCTGTCGCAGGATCGGTGACGACGTTCTTGATCTGCGCCACGCCTGATTTCGTCAAGGTGAACTTCGTATTGCCGAAACGGAACGAGGAGTCCTTGATCAGCACCTGCTGATATTGCGAGGTCCCGCCGCTCTGATAGTGGATCTGTGCGCGGAACCCGTTGACCTGCGAGATGTTGAGCGAGAACGTCTTGCCGTCGGAATAGGTGCCGCTCCAGTTGCCCTGATACAGCGACGAATCCACTGGAACGTATTTGGACGAGCCTGCGGTGCTCGAAAGCGTGTTCGACTTATAGGCGGACGACAGGATGCTCATGATGTCCGACATCACGGCTCTCCGTCACGGCCGGCCGGACAGACCCGCAGCGATGTTGCGGTTGATCTCGATCAGCGGGCGGAAGTGATCGAATTGCGGGCTCATCTGCAGCGCCGCGGTCTGGCTCAGCACGAACACGCTGATGTTGGCGATCTTCTGCCGGACGTCGAGCGGCTGCGGGTTGTTGTCGCGCATCGCCTCGCTGAGGAAGATGGTCCAGAGCTTGCGATTGAACAACAGCGCCTGCGTGGTCTGCTCGCTGAACGGATCGGCGGCGTTGATCGCATCCTGGAGCTTGTTGGCGGCCTTCAGCAAGGTTTGCGCCTCGACGTCGCGAGGAGATGCGGTGGTCGTTGCAACACGCGCGTAGGCCGAGGCAGCAGAATTCGACATCAATCACACCTTGGAAGCTTCCTAGCCCGTTGAACGGACTTAAGGATTTCTTTCCCAACCCTATGCATTAGCGCTTAAGATTTGCTTACATGTGCGCTTGGAAGGACTCCGGATTATTACGGGTCACGACGTCCTTGTGAACGCGAGGATAAATGCGCGAGAGGCAAGCTGTAAACTTGCACTGCATCATGCGCATCGATCGCAGCTAATCTTGTCTTAGCGAACTCCCTCAAAAGAACGGCGGAGCATTAGCCCCGCCGCGCCGTCTCAAGCTTCGTTTTCGCGCTCGCGAATTAGCGGAGCAGCTGCAGCACGCTCTGTTGCGACTGGTTGGCCAGCGACAGCGCGGAGACCGCGATCGACTGGCGGGTCGACAGCGCCTGGCTGTTGGCCGCTTCCTCGTTGGTGTCGGCGAGCGTCAGGTTGGATGAGCCGGTCTGCAGCACGTTGATCAGGTTCTTGGAGAAGTCCTGGCGCACCTGCACGATCGACAAATTCGAACCGAGCGAGGACCCTTCCGAGCGGAGCGTGCTCGAGGCCGCGTTCAAGCTCTGCAGCACCCTGTTGGTCGCGCCGTTGTCGATGAAGTCGGTGCCGGGCACGAGATTGCTGAGGCCGAGGCCTGCCGCGTTGAACACCACGCCGTTGATGCCGAGCGTGGAGCTGCCGGTCTCGTTGAACACCAGCTTCAGCGTATCGCCGTTCAAGAGGTTGACGCCGTTGAACGAGGAGTCCTGCGAGGTCGTATCGATCTGCGCCAGGATGTTGTTGAACTGGCTCACCAGGCTCGAGCGTGCGGTCTGAGCCACGGGATCCTGCACCGGCGGCTGCGCCGTGGTAAAGGCGAGCACGCCGGTGAGTGTACCGCCGACCGTGCCGCCCGCGGTGGACGAACCGAGGGTCGAGGATGCGTATTCGTTGACGGTGGTCACCGTGAGCACGCCGTTGGCATCGATCGTCGCCGTCAGGTGGTTCGCCTGAAGCTGGACGTTGAGCTGGTCGAGCGTCTTGACCGTACCGTTGGTGCCGTCGCCGAAGGTGACGTTGACAGGCGTGCCACCATTGAAGGAGGTGAAGGTCAGGGTCTTGCCGCTGACGCCGCCAACACCGGACTTGCGCGCCGCACTGAAAGCCGTCGCCGTTCCGGTATTGCCGCTGAGACCGAAAGCGCTGAGCGCGTTGCCGGTGCCGGTGATCGAGAGGTCGGCGTTGATGCCGGTCGAGATCGATAGCTGGCCGCTGGAGTTCACCGACGACGGGATCTGTCCCGACGTGGTGGAGAGCGTCGCGGTACCGTTGAACAGGCTCGCGGTCTTCACCCCGGTCGCAAGGTCGATCGAATTCAGCAGGTCGGTCAGGTTCGCGCTCTGCAGATAAACCGTCGAGTTGCCGTTACCGTCGGTGACGACGTTGCCGCTGACGCCAAAGCCGGTCGCCACGCTCGCTGCCGACTGCGGCGTCTGCGCATTCTTGAAGGTGATGGTGTGACCGTCGACATTCAGCGTCGAGCCGTCCTGGACCAGCGAGCCCAGCGAGCCCGCAGTCGTCGACCGGTCCGCGGCCACGCTGGCGTTGCCCGCGCCGGTCGCCGCGGTCAGCCCGAGGGCGTGGAGGAAGTCGGCTTTACCTGCCACGCTCAGATCGGCGCCAGTCGAGCTCTTCAGCGTGACGACACCTGCCGTGATGGAAGACGGCGTCTGGATCGTACCGACGGTCGCGCCGCTGGTCGCAATCGTGGCTGCGCCGGCGCTGATGGTCGCGGTCTTGACGCCGCTGGCGAGGTCGATCGCGCTGAGCACGTCGTTGACGGTCGCCTTCGGCGCGGCCGCCGTTCCCTCATAGACGATCGAATTGCCGTTGCCGTCGGTAGCAATGCTGCCGCTGGGATTGAGGCCCCAGCCGGTGGGCTGGGTCGCCGGCGCGGGGCCGGTCCGGAAGGTGATGGTCTTGCCGTTCACGGTGATGGTGTCACCATCCGCCGGCGGCGTGCTGAACGTGGTGGATGTCGTGGTGCCAAGCAGCGTAGCCGTGCCGGCGAGCGCCGTGGTACCGTCGGCGGCGGTCACCGCGGTACCGGCCAAGGTGCCGGCGGTGGAACCGAGCGAAGCGCCGAGCGCCGCTGCTGCCGTCACCGGCGTGACGCCGCCGGCCGCACCGGTATAGAGCACGTTGCTGTTCGCGGTCGCGCTCGCATAAGAGGTCGTGCCGCGCAGATCCGCCGGCGTCGCACCCGGGATCGTCGTGGAAACGTTGGATTTGGTGGAGTAGCCGACCGTGGTCTGGAGCGCCTGGTTGGCGATCGATTTCGCCGAGTCGATCAGCTTCTGCAGCGAGGTGATGCCGGTATTGGCTGCCTGCAGCACCTGCACGCCGTTGTTGATGCCGTCGAGCAGGTTGCTGATGTCGCTCGCCCGGTTGTCCAGTCCCTGCGCCGTGAAGAAGTTGGTGGGGTTATCGAGCGCCGTGTTCACCTTCTTGCCGGTCGACAGCCGTTCCTGCGTCGTGGCCAGCAAGTCGGCCGTCGACTGCAGCGACAACAGGTTCTGGCGAACGGACGCCGAGAGAACGATGTTGGACATTGGCTAGTCTTCCTCTTGAACCGGATACGAATCGGCCGCGCGGGTCTGGAAGCGGGCTTTTGTCCAGTTTTAGGACCTGTCCTTTAAAGTATGGTTAACGCCGGTTTAAGGGATAGGGTTAATGGCTGGTGTACGCCCTACCCTGCCTTCAAAACGCAAAAAAGGGCGGCGGGGCAAGAGCCCCGCCGCCCGATTTTATTGAGTTATTTCAGCTGCTTATTAGCGGAGCAGCTGGAGCACGCTCTGCTGCGAGGTATTGGCCAGCGACAGCGCCGAGACCGCGATCGACTGGCGGGTCGACAGCGCCTGGCTGTTCGCCGCTTCGACGTTGGTGTCGGCCAAGGTCAGGTTCGACGAGCCGGTCTGCAGCACGTTGATCAGGTTCTTGTTGAAGTCCTGGCGGATCTGCACGACCGAGAGGTTCGAACCCAGAGCCGAGGCTTCCGAGCGCAGCGTGCTCGACGCGGCGTTCAGATTGGTCAGCACGCGGTTGGACGCCGCGTTGTCGATGAAGTCGACACCGACCGTCAGAGCGGCGAGGCCCAGACCCTTCGAGTTGTAGGTCACGCCGGTGATGTTCAGGCTCGACTTGCCGGTCTCGTCGAACACCAGCTTGAGCTGGTCGCCGTTCAAAAGATTGACGCCGTTGAACGAGGAGTCCTGCGAGGTCGTGTCGATCTGGTTCAGGATGTTGTTGTACTGAGACACCAGGTTCGCGCGGGCCGTCTGCGCAACCGCATCCTGGACGGGGGTGGAAGCCGTCGAGAAGGTCAGGGCCGATGTCAGCGTGCCGCCGATCGTGCCGCCTGCGACCGTCGAGCCAATCGTCGAGGACGCATAGTCGTTGGACGCGGTGATGGTCAGCAAGCCGTTGGCGTCGATCGTGGCCGCCAGGTTGTTAGCCTGCAGCTTCGAATTGAGCTGATCGAGCGTCTTGACCGTGCCGTTGGTGCCGTCGCCGAAGGTGACGTTGACCGCCGTGCCGCCGTTGAAGGAGGTGAAGGTCAAGCTCTTGCCCGCGATACCGCCGATGCCGGAGGTGCGCGCCGCGGAGAACGCCGTGGCGTTGCCGGTGTTGCCGGCGAGTCCGAAGACGTTCAGCGCGTTGCCGGTGCCGGTGATCGACAGATCGGCGTTGATGCCGGTCGCGATCTTCAGCTGGCCCGACGTATTGATCGTCGAGTTCGACTGGCCGGTGGCCGTCGCGAGCGTCGCGGTGCCGTTGGCCGCGATCGTCGCGGTCTGCACGCCGGTGGCAAGGTCGATCGCCTTCAACACGTCGTTGACGGTGCCGGCCTGCAGGTAGACGGTCGAGTTGCCGTTGCCGTCGGTGACGACCGCGCCGTTCGCGCCGAAGCCGGCCGGAACGCTCGGAGCACCGGCCGTGCCGGGCGTCGGCGCGTTCTTGAACGTGATGACATGACCGTCGACGTTCAGCGTCGAGCCGTCAGCAACCGTTGCGCCCAGCGAGCTCGCGCTCGTGACCCTGTTGGCGGTGACGGTGGCATTGCCTGCACCCGAAGAGGTCGTGAGACCGAGCGCCTTGAGCAGGTCAGCCTTGCCGGTGACGCTCAGATCCGCACCGGTCGAAGTCTCCAGCGAGACCTTGCCGCCGCCGACACTTGAAGGCGTCTGGTTGACGCTGTTGGTGATCGTCGCAGCGCCGGCGCTGATGGACACCGTGTCCACACCGCTGGCCAAGTCGACTGCGGACAAGAGGTCGTTGACGGTCGCAAGCGTCGCCGGCGTACCGGTGCTGCCGAGATAGACGGTGGTGTTGCCGTTACCGTCGGTGACGAGGTGGCCGCTGACGCCGGAGCCGGCCGGAACGCCGGAGGTCGACGGAGCAAGGCCCGCACGGAAGG
>Ga0209148_1001503_pt1 | contig 11557 bp, 11 predicted proteins | sample AraplaCol_mMF_r2_2_FD_184288 | JGI IMG/M metagenome (GOLD analysis project Ga0209148, IMG submission 184288) | Arabidopsis root microbial communities from North Carolina, USA - plate scrape CL_Col_mMF_r2 (SPAdes) (version 2) | ecosystem: Host-associated > Plants > Roots > Endosphere | place...
CGTCGGGTCGGTGACCGGGTGGTAGCTCTCCAGAACCGGCCACCAGCTCTTGTCGACGGAGTTCTTGTCGACGAGGTACCGCTCGTACAGCTCGTCGACCAGCCATTCGTTGGCGCCGAATTCGCCCGAATTCGGGTCGTCAGGTGCGGTTCCGGTGATGGGGCTCGACACGGCTTGACCGCCCACTCTCAATTCTCGATATCGGGTTGTGCTGGTGCGGCCTGCCGGTGGTCACACCAGGGTCAAGCTTAATCACTCCCGGGCCGGAACGCCGTCCCCGGAGTGAGGTACGCGCCGGAAAAAGCACGGTTCTTGGCCCTACCGTGGAGGTATGCGCTTTCTCGGCCCCGTTCCTGCCCACGATCTGACCTATTCGGACGTGTTCCTGGTGCCCAGCCGTTCATCCGTCACCAGTCGGCTGGATGTGGATCTCGCGCCCGGCGACGGCACCGGGGCTACGATCCCGATCGTCTCGGCCAACATGAACTCGGTGACCGGACCGCGCCTGGCCGCCACGTTGGCGCGCCGCGGCGGCCTCGGCGTGCTGCCCCAAGATCTGCCGCTGCAGGAGCTGGGCGAGGCGATCCGGTGGGTCAAGCAGCAGCCGGTCGCCTGGGACACGCCGATCGTGCTCTCGCCGGAGCAAACCGTCGCCGAGGCGCTGCGCCAGCTGCCGCCCGCCGAGGGCCACGGCCTCGTGTTGCGCGGCGCGACCGGCGAGGAGCTCGGAGCCGTTCCCGCGTCTCGCCTCGGAACGGCCCTGCCGGACGCGCGGCTCGGAGACCTGGTGCACGGCTCGATCACGGCGCTCGACGCCGACGACCTGGACGGGCCGCGTGCTGCCTTCGACCTGCTGGTCGCAGCCGACATCGACTTCGCGCTCGTGCAGCGGCACGGTCACGTGATCGGCACGGTGTCGCGCCGCAGCGCCCTCCGCGGCACGCTGTACCAGCCGGCCCTCGACGGCAGCGGGCGGCTGCGGGTCGCCGCGGCCGTGGGCATCAACGGCGACGTCGCGGCGAAGGCGACGGCGCTCGCCAAGGAGGGCGTCGACGTGCTCGTGCTCGACACGGCACACGGTCACCAGGAGGGGATGCTGCGCGCGCTCGCCGCCGTCAAGAAGCTGGGGCTGGGCATCCCGATCGTCGCGGGCAACATCGTGACGGCCGACGGCGTGCGCGACCTGGTGGAAGCGGGCGCCGACATCCTCAAGGTCGGTGTCGGGCCGGGCGCCATGTGCACGACCCGCATGATGACGGCGGTCGGCCGTCCCCAGTTCGGCGCGGTCCTCGAGACCGCCGAGGCCGCGCGTGAGCTCGGCGCGCACGTCTGGGCCGACGGCGGGGTGCGTTACCCGCGCGACGTGGCGCTCGCGCTGGCGGCGGGGGCGGCATCCGTGATGATCGGCTCGTGGTTCGCCGGCACGATCGAGGCCCCTGGCGTTCTGGAGACGGATGACACGGGTCGCCTCTACAAGCAGAGCTGGGGCATGGCATCCACCAAGGCGGTGCACGAGCGCTTCGGTCGCCTCGACGCCTACCAACTCGCCCGCAAGGAGCTGTTCGCCGAGGGCATCTCGAGCTCGAAGATCTACCTCGACCCGCTGCGCCCCTCACTCGAGGACCTGCTCGACATGATCACGTCCGGCGTGCGCAGCTCGTTCACCTACGCGGGCGCGGGCGACCTGGCCGCCTTCCAGGAGCGGGCGGTCGTCGGGTTCCAGAGCGCGGCCGGCTACGAGGAGGGCAAGGCGCTGCCCGTATCGTGGTGAGCATGATCCAGGCCATCCTCGACTTCCCGGTCAAGCCGGGCCATCGCGACGAGGCGGTGCGCATTCTTCAGGGAGCGCTCGTGGCGACGCGGGCCTTCGAGGGCAACCTCGGGGCCGAGATCCTGCTGGATGACGACCCGAACCACTTCCTGCTGATCGAGACCTGGCAATCGGCGGCTCACAATCACGCATACCAGGCGTGGCGGCTCACGCCTGAAGGCACCACCCCGGGATTCGCCGACCACCTCACCGGCCCGTTCACCATGACCGAGTACACCGTCGCCGATCACTGAGGTCTGCCGCCGTCTCCGGCACGCTACGGTGCGCCGATGGATGTCTTCGCCCTGCTCGCCGAACCGGTGCGGTATCGCATCATCGAGATCTTGGCGACCGGGGAACATACCTCCGGTCAGCTGGCCGACGTGCTCCACCACGAGTTCGGGGTCGGATGGCCGGCTGTCTCACAGCATTTGCGCCGGATGCGCGGGGCCGGATTTGTCGTGTCCCGTCCACAGGACAGGAGCCGGTTCTATCGACTCGCGCCGACCGCGCTCGACGAGCTGGACCGCCGCATCGACCGTCTGCACGAGCTGTGGGACGCGCGATGCGGGTGGCCGTATCGCGCCGATCCGCTCTCGCCCGGCACCCTCACGATCACGCGGAGGCCGAACCGGGGCAGGGGTGCCCGTGGCCGAAGCACGCGCCCGATCGTCTTCGAGATCACCGAAGACAACGACCCCTGGCAGTGGCTAGGCGACTGAACTCGCCCGCACTCCCGCCGGGCGGAGGTCCGTAATCCCCATTTCAGTTCGCACGTAATTCAGCGCGAACTGAAATGGGGATTTCGCACCTCCCTCGCTCCTGGCGCACAGCCCCGGCGTCCGACGGCTCGATATACTCGGGCGAATCATGGATGACCCCCCGTCCGGCCGCCTGACGAACGGAAGCGCGCCGTGAGCTCCGAGTGGATCCTCCTGATCATCGGGATCGTGCTCACGATCGGCACGGGATTCTTCGTGGCCAGCGAGTTCACGCTGGTCAACCTCGATCGCGCGGATCTCGAGGCGCGTCAGGAGCGCGGCGAGACGATGCTCGGACCGGTGATCAGCGGGCTCAAGCGCACCTCGACGCATCTCTCCAGCGCTCAGTTGGGCATCACCCTGACGACCCTGCTCACGGGGTTCACCCTCGAGCCGGCGTTCAGCCACTTCCTGCAACCCCTGTTCACCGCCATCCATCTGCCCGAGGAAGCGGTGCTGCCGGTCGCCACGGTCGTGTCCATCGCGATCGCGACCCTGCTGTCGATGATCGTCGGCGAGCTGGTTCCGAAGAACCTCGCGCTGGCGATCCCGCGGCAGGTGGCCAAGGTCGTCATCCCGTTCCAGCTCGGTTTCACGCTGGTGTTCAAGCCGTTCGTGCGTCTGCTGAACAGCACCGCCAACCTGCTGCTGCGCGCGTTCGGGATCGAACCCAAGGAAGAGCTCAGCTCGGCTCGCACCGCGGAAGAACTGCGCAGCCTGGTGCGGCGCTCGGCCAGCGAGGGATCCCTCGACCGCGACACGGCGACCCTGCTCGCCCGAACGCTGGTCTTCTCGGATCACACCGCAGCCGATGTCATGACGCCGCGGCCGCGGCTGGCCAGCATCGACCGGTCGGCGAGCGCCGACGCCGTGGTGGAGCTCGCCCGCAAGACCGGATTCTCTCGGTTCCCGGTCATCGACGACGACATCGACGACGTCGTCGGCCTCGTGCACATCAAGCAGGCGGTGGCCGTGCCGCGTGAGCGACGGCCGGAGGTGCCCGTTTCGGCACTCCAGTCCGACGCCCTGCGGGTGCCCGAGACCATGAAGCTCGACACCCTGCTCGGCGAGCTGCGCGGTCGCGGATATCAGATGGCGGTGGTGGTCGACGAATACGGCGGCACGGCGGGCGTCGCCACCCTCGAGGACCTCGTCGAAGAACTCGTCGGCGAGGTGGCTGACGAGCACGATCGCGCCCGCGCCGATGTGGTGCGCAGCCGCGACTGGCTCACCTTCCCCGGAGCGCTGCGCCCGGATGAGCTCATCGAGCGCGCCGGCGTCGTGGTGCCCGAGGAGGGTCCATACGAGACGGTCGCCGGCTTCCTGATGAGCGAGCTCGGCCGGCTCGCCAAGGTCGGCGACACGGTCGACATCGAGGCCGGCACCTTCCGCGTCGAGCGGATGGACGGGCGGCGGATCGACCGGGTGCGCTTCACGCCGCGCCACGACGATGCGTCTTCGGCAGGTTCCGGCTCGTCGGGCCAGGAGCCGGCCCAGCCCGAGCCGCCGAGAGGGGGTGCCGCATGAGCGCCGCCGATTGGTGGGGGATCGCCTGGCTCGTCATCCTGCTCGCGGTCAACGCCTTCTTCGTGGCCGCCGAGTTCGCGATCATCGCGGCCCGGCGCAGTCAGATCGAGCCGCGGGCCGAAGCGGGATCGCGCGCCGCCAAGACGGCGATCTGGGCCATGGAGCACGCCACGCTCATGCTCGCGACCACGCAGCTCGGCATCACCATCGCGAGTCTGCTGATCCTGAATGTGTCGGAGCCCGCCATCCACCATCTGCTGTCGGTGCCGCTGCACCTCACCGGCTGGAGCGCGACCGTGATCGGCACGATCGCGTTCATCATCACGCTGATCATCGTGTCGTTCTTGCACGTGGTGCTGGGCGAGACGGTGCCCAAGAACATCTCGTTCTCGGTGCCCGATCGGGCCGTGCTGATCCTGGCCACGCCGCTCGTGGGAATCGCCACGGTGTTCCGGCCGGTGATCGTTGTCTTGAACGCGATCTCGAACGGCGCCGTGCGACTGTTCGGCGTGCAGCCGCGCAACGAGGCCAACTCGGCGTTCAGCTTCGACGAGGTCGCAACGATCGTGGCCACCTCCACCCGCGAGGGGGTGCTGACCGATTCGACGGGCACGCTCAGCAATGCCTTCGAGTTCACGACGAAGACGGTGAAGGACGTGCTGGTGCCGATGCCGAAACTCGTCACGCTGCCCGACGACACCACGCCAGAAGACGTCGAGCGCGCCGTCGCTCAGCACGGCTTCAGCCGCTACGTGCTGGTGGACGACGAGGGCGAACCGAGCGGGTACCTGCACCTCAAAGACGTGATCGACCTGGATGACGACGAGTTCGACGAGCCCGTTCCGCCCAAGCGGATCCGTCAACTGATCTCGATCTACCACGACGCCGAGCTCGAGGATGCCCTCGCCACCATGCGCCGCTCCGGCTCGCACCTGGGCAGGGCCTTCGACGAGAACGGCGCCACGAAGGGCGTGCTCTTTCTCGAGGACATCATCGAGGAGCTGGTCGGCGAAGTGCAGGACGCGACGCGGCGGCAGCGTTAGGCCCGTGGATTCTGGCCCCGTGAGCGCCGCCCGTTATCTCAGCGCCTCGATCCCGTTGCGCATCGCCGGATCCGGCGCGACCGTCGTGCTGCCGATCTTGGCGGTTCAGCGTCTTCATGACGTCGCGATCGGCGGCGGCCTGGTCGCCGCGTCGCTCGCCCCGAGCGTGATCGCGGCACCGATCGTGGGGGTCATTCTCGATCGCGCGAGGCATCCACGGTGGTGGATCGCGGGATCCGGGCTGATCACCGCGGCGGCCTTCGCCCTGAGCGCGCTCCTGGGCACCGTCCCGCTCTGGGTGATCGTCGTGGCGCTCATCGCCTCGGGAGCGGCATCGCCGTTCTTCCTGGGCGGGTTGTCGAGCTTCGTCACCGACGGCGTCCCCGACGAGCGCCGGGCATACGCGGCCGATGCTCTGTCGTACAACGTGGGAGCGGTCGCCGGCCCGGGACTGGCGGCCATCGTGGTGAGCCTGGGCGCCGCGGGGGCCGGCGCGTTCATCGTCGCCGGAGCGTCGCTGCTCGGCGCGATCGCGGTCGCCGGGGTGCGGATGATTCCGCGGCCCCGACCCGACCACGGAGCGCTCGCGGCGATCGCCGCAGGGAGCCGCTACCTGATCACCCATCGCCCGCTGGCCACCGTGACCCTGTCGGGCACGATCGCCCAGCTGGGGGCCGGTGCCCTGCCGATCTGCGCAGTCGCCCTGGAGCTGCAGCGCTCCGGTACGCCGGAACGCGGCGCATGGATCGTCACCGCCTTCGCGATCGGGTCGCTGGTGGGGTCGCTCATCGCCACCGGGCGCCCGCCGCGCCGCTGGCGCACCGAGACGGTGATGCTGGTGGGATTCGCCGGCACCGGCCTGCTGACCATCATCGCCGCGGCGGACCTGGGCCTGCCGTGGACCATCGCCGGGATCGCGCTCTCTGGGATCTGCACCGGCCCGAGCACCGCGGCCATGCTGCTGTTGCGCAAGCAGCAGAGCCCCCCGATCCTGCGCTCCCAGGTGTTCACCGTCGGATCGGGGTTGCGCACGACGGCGGCCGCGGTGGGCGCGGCGGTCGCCGGCCTCGCCGCCGGGTGGGACGCCGGCATCCTGATCGCGGTGATCGGCGCGGTCTGGGTGGTCTCGGCCCTCGTGTTGCTGGCGTACCCGCGCGGTACGGCGCCGCTCGAGGAGTGACCGCGATCAGGGCCAGCGGGCCCTGAGGTACTGCGGCGGCCAATAGTCGAGCTCGACGCCCAGCTCGTGCGCGGCGCGCAGGGCGAAGTGCGGGTCGCGCATCATCTCCCGGCCGAGCATGACGGCGTCGGCCTGGCCGCTCTCGACGATCGCGGCCGCCTGCGCCACCTCCGTGATCAGGCCGACGGCGCTGACCGCGACGTCGGCCGTCTCGCGCACCTGCTCGGCGAACGGGACCTGATAGCCCGGACCGAGCGGGATGCGCACGCCCGAGATCAGACCGCCCGACGAGATGTCGAAGAAGTCGGCGCCCGCCTCGTGCGCCCAACGAGCGACGACCGCCGTCTGCTCGGCGTCCCAGCCGCCCTCGGCGTAATCGCTCGCCGAGAAGCGCACGAACAAGGGCACCTGCTCGCCGATCTCTGCCCGGACCGCGCGCACGATGTCGAGCAGCAGTCGCGCGCGGTTCTCGAGCGGGCCGCCGTACTCGTCGGTGCGCGTGTTCGACAGCGGCGAGAGGAACTGGTGCAGCAGGTAGCCGTGCGCGGCGTGCAGCTCGACCAGGTCGAATCCGGCATCGAGGGCGCGGCGCGCGGCGGACGCGAAGGCGGCGACCACCCCGGGCAGTTCATCCGTGCCGAGCGCGCGCGGCGCGCGGTAGCCCTCGAACGCCAGCTCGGACGCCGAGACGGTCTGCCATCCGGCGCCGGGGTCGACGTCGGCAGGCGCATCCAACGGAATGCTGCCCTTCCGCCCGAAGCCCCACTCCGGGTAGACGGAGGCTTTGCGGCCGGCGTGCGCGAGCTGGAGTCCGGCGAGCGCGCCCTGCGCGTGGACGAAGTCGACCACGCGGCGCCAGCCGGCCACCTGATCGTCGTTCCAGATGCCGGTGTCGTGCGGCGAGATCCGGCCCTCGGGCACGACGGCGGTCGCCTCGGCCATCACGATGCCGGCGCCGCCCATCGCGAACGAGCCCAGGTGGGCCAGGTGCCAATCGGTCGGCACGCCGTCGCGCGCGAGCACCGAGTACTGGCAGAGCGCCGGAACCCAGATGCGGTTGCGTGCGGTGACACCGCGCAGGGGGAGCGGGTCGAACAGGGTGGGACTCATGAGGCGAGGGACTCCAGGAAGGCGCGCAACTCGGCGACGGTGGTGAAGACGTGACCCGTGACGCCGAGGGCGACCGCGGCATCCACATTGATCTTCTTGTTGTCGATGAACACCATCTGCTCGAGCGTGATTCCCAACTCGCGCGCCACGACCCGGTAGATCTCGGGGTCGGGCTTGATCAGCCCGAGTTCGGCGCTCACGAACATGGCCTCGAAGTAGGCCGCCATCGGCGAGTGCCGGAACGGGTCCGAGAAGTCGAAGCCCGCGTTCGAGAGCAGGGCGACGCGCGTGCCTCCCGCGTGCAGTTCGGCGAGCAGCTGCACGGTGCCCGGCTCGACGCTGATCCAGCTGCGGATGTCGGCAGCCCACAGTTGCTGCAAGGTGGCGGGCGGCCACTCGACCCCGGCGTCGCGGGCGATCAGGTTCCAGTACTCGCGGGGGAGCGTGACGCCCTGGTCGAGATCCTCCCGGTACCGGTCGTAGAGCTCCCAGAACCGTGCCGCCTCCAGACCCGAGATCTCGACAAGAGCCGCGCGGTCGACCTCGCTCTGCGAGACCGAGATCACCTCGCCGTAGTCGAAGACGATGACGCGGTCGGGAATCCGGATGTTCACCGAGCCAAACTATCGTGGCCTGCATGGAGTTCTTCTTCGGCCCGGCCGACGCGGCCCGCTGGATCGCGGTGCCCGGCGTCGACGACGACAAGTACTCGCGCGGCGTTGTCGGCTTCGTCACCGGCTCGGCGAAGTACCCGGGCGCCGCTGTGCTCGGCGTGGAGGCGGCCGCGCGCACCGGCGTCGGGATGATCCGCTATCTGGGCGCCGGGCGGCCGACGCGCCTGGTGCTGCAGCGCCGCCCGGAGGCGGTGACCGCCGACGGACGGGTGCAGGCCTGGGTGCTGGGCTCCGGGCAGGATCCGGAGGACCTCGATGAGATCACCGCGGGGATGCTCGCTGCGGCCCTCGGCCAGGCCGTCCCGATGGTGCTCGACGGCGGAGCGCTCGGCCGACGCTCCGATGCCCGCGGGACCGTGCTGCTGACCCCGCATGCCGGCGAGCTCAGCAGGCTGATCGACCTCGACGTCGAGGCGATCCGCGCAGATCCGGATGCGGCCGCGCTGCGGGCGGCGCGCGAACTCGACGCGACCGTGCTGCTGAAAGGGCACACCACGCGCATCGCCGTGCCGACCGCGACGACGGGCAGCACCGAGCTGATCCGCGTGCGCTCGGCGCCTTCTTGGCTGGCGACGGCCGGCGCCGGCGATGCGCTCGCCGGCGTCCTCGGCGCCCTCCTGGCCACGCACCACGAGGAGCTCGCCGCGGATCCGTCAGTGCTCGCACCGTTGGCGGCGACCGGCGCCGTGCTGCACGGGCTGGCCGCCGAGCGCGCCAGCGCGGGCGGGCCGCTCACGATCCTCGATCTGGCGGCGGCGCTGCCCGCAGTGGTCGCCGAGCTTCTGCGGATACCCTGACCACATGACGGACGCTGCCCTCCGCCCGCGCGACGCGTGGGCGACGCTCGCCGCTGTCGTCCGGCATCCCTTCACCCTGTGGGTCGCCTTCGTGCTCGTGCACTTCTGGCTCGGAGCGCTCGCACTCTATGGGCCCGGCTATCCGCTGGGCGACGTCAACTGGGTCTACAAGTTCTGGGTCGAGCACGGACTGGTCTCGGGCCAATGGGTCGGGCTGCAGACATCGTGGGTCTACCCGATCGTGGCCCTGCTGCCGATGCTCGCGTCGTACGCGTTCGGCCCCGCCCTCTACGCCAGCACCTGGCTGACGTTGGTCATGGTGGTGGATGCCGCGGCCTTCGCCGTCGTGATGGCGTTCGGGCGCGATCGCCGGGTGTCGCACGTCGCCTGGTGGTGGCTCGGGCTGCTGGTCGCACTCGGCCCGGTGGCCCTCGGCCGCATCGACGCCGTGGCCGTCGCCGTTGCGGTGGTCGGACTGCTCTGCCTCGCCACCGCCCCACGTCTTGCCGGGGTGCTGCTCGCCGTGGCCACCTGGATCAAGGTGTGGCCGGCGGCGCTCGTCGCCGCGGTCTTCATCGCGGTGCCGGCCCGGGTGCGGGTGGCTCTGGCGGCCGCGGTGACTTCGGCGGGGATCCTCGCCATCTCGATCGTGCTCAGCGGCGGCGGAGCCAACGCGTTCAGCTTCATCACCCAGCAGACCGGCCGTGGTCTGCAGATCGAATCCGGCATCGGGACCTTCTGGATGTGGGACGCCTTCAGCCGCCGCCCCGGTGCGAGCACGCTCTACTACGACACCAGCATCCTGACCTATCAGCTGCGCGGCCAGGGTGTGCAGACCGCGGCGGAGATCGCCACTCCGCTGCTCGCGTTGGTGGCTCTCGCTCTGCTTCTGCTGGCCATCATCGTCGTCCGTCGCGGCGCGACGGCCGCCGAGCTGCTTCCCCCGCTGACCCTGGCCCTGACGTCCGCTCTGATCCTGTTCAACAAGGTCGGTTCGCCGCAGTTCGTCACCTGGCTCGCGGTCCCGATCGTTCTCGGACTCTCGACGGCGGCAACCGGCCGCGGCGTCTCGTTCCGCTTTCCCGCCGCGCTCGCTCTGGTGATCGCCGGCTTGACCCAGCTCATCTATCCCTACCTCTACGACCAGCTGCTGGCCCTGAACGTCTGGATGCTGCTCGTCCTGACCGCGCGCAACCTCCTCTATCTGGCCCTGCTGGGCTGGGCCGTGCGGAGCATGACGCGCCTGCTGAGCCCGGGTGACGATCTGCAGCTGGTCGACGAGTCGAACTGGCTCCCGCGGGTCTGGCCGTTCGTGCCGGAGCGCGGCGATACCGAAGGGCTGCGCCGTTGACGACCGTCGCTCCGCCCAACGCGCCCGCTCTGTCGCCCGCGCGCACCCGCCTCGCCCTGCTGGCGCTCGCCCTCGGGGGCTTCGGCATCGGTGCGACGGAGTTCGTCGCATCGGGCCTGCTGCCGAACATCGCGGCCGACCTGCTTCCGAGGCTGGATGCCGCGTCGCACCAGCAGGCGATCGCCCAGACCGGCATCGTGATTTCGGCGTACGCCGCCGGAGTCGTGGTCGGCGCCCCGACGATCGCCGTGTTCGCCGCGCGGCTACCGCGCAAGGGACTGCTACTCGCGCTGGTCGGTGCCTTCACGCTCGGCTCGGTGCTCTCGGCCGTCGCGCCGAACTTCGAACTCCTGGTCGTGGCGCGCTTCGTCGCGGCGTTGCCGCATGGCGCGTACTTCGGCATCGCCTCCCTGGTCGCCTCGTCGCTGATGGGACCGGGCAAGCGAGGCCGGGGAGTGGCGTTCGTGCTCTCGGGCCTCACGATCGCCAACGTGATCGGCGTGCCGGCCATCACCTTCCTCGGCCAGCAAGCCGGATGGCGCGTCGCGTACCTCGCGGTCGCCAGCGTGTTCGCGCTCGCCGTGCTGGCGATCTGGATCGTCGTTCCGCGTCAGCCGGGCGACCCGCACGCCACGGCCGCGCGCGAGCTGGGCGGCTTCAAGCACCTGCCTGTCTGGCTGGCTCTGCTGACCGGTGCCGTCGGATTCGGCGGCTTCTTCGCGGTGCAGAGCTACATCGCGCCGATGGCCACCGAGGTGGCGGGCCTGCCGTCGGGCTTCGTGCCCATCGCGCTCATCGTCGCGGGACTCGGCATGACGATCGGCAACGTGGTGGGCGGGCACCTGGCCGATCGTGGCCCGCTACGAGCCATCTTCCTGTGCTTCGGCGCGTTCGCCGTGTCGTTCGTGGTGCTCGGACTGACCGCGCACTGGCCGGTTGGCCTGTTCGCCGGGGTGTTCCTGGTCGCGGCGACGGCATCCGCGCTCTCTCCGGCGATTCAGACCCGCCTGATGGATGTCGCGGGCGAGAGCCAGACCCTGGCTGCGGCCGCCAACCACTCGGCGCTCAACCTCGGCAACAGTCTCGGCGCGGTGCTCGGTGGAGCGGTGATCGCCGCCGGGTTCGGCTACCTGGCGCCCACCTGGGTCGGGCTGTTGCTCTGCGTCCCCGGCGCCGCGCTCGCGCTGTGGGGCGCGCTGCTCAGTCGCCGAGCTCGCTAGAAGCTCGCGCCGTCGACGGAGTCCTGGATCAGGATGCCGTCCTGGATCGCACGCTTGCGCAACGCCACCTTGGTGCCGACATCG
>Ga0209148_1001504_pt1 | contig 11553 bp, 7 predicted proteins | sample AraplaCol_mMF_r2_2_FD_184288 | JGI IMG/M metagenome (GOLD analysis project Ga0209148, IMG submission 184288) | Arabidopsis root microbial communities from North Carolina, USA - plate scrape CL_Col_mMF_r2 (SPAdes) (version 2) | ecosystem: Host-associated > Plants > Roots > Endosphere | place: USA...
GCTGCTGTCGAAGGACGACAACGTGCCCACGCGCCTGACGCGCGCGGCCTACCTGTACGCGCTGCGCCACTGGGAACGCCTGGGTGGCATCGGCCGCGCCATCGAGGGAGACACGTGCGGCGTGCTGCAACTGGCGCGCGACCCCGATCACGCGGACGTGCAACGCGCCATCGCGGCAGATAAATCCCTGCCGCCCGATTTCGCCGAGTGGCTGGAACGGCCCGCGGCGGAAGCGCTGCTCGGCCTGCCGGCACCGGACGGCGGCTGGCTGTTCCGCGGCGCCGGCTGGGCGCGGCCCGGCAGCGTGTGCGAGGCGATGCTGGCCGCGTGCGGCGGCCGCCTCGAGCGCCGCTTCGGCGTCGGCGACGTGCGCATCGAACGCGACGGCGATCGCTGGCGCCTGAAGGACGCGCACGGCGCCACCGTGGCCTGCGCGCCGAACCTGATCCTGGCCAACGGCGCCGGCGCCGCGGACGTCCCGCAGGCCGCGCCGCTGCCGTTGACGACGTTGCGCGGGCAGGTGTCGCACGTACCGGCCGACATGGTGCCCAAGCTGCCCGTCGTGCTGTGCCGCGAAGCGTATCTGACGCCGCCATCCGGCGGCGTGTGCAGCGCCGGCGCGACCTACGACGCCGACCCGAATCCGGCACTGTCGCCGGCAAGTCACGCGGAAAACCTGGAACGCCTGCGCGGCCTGCTGTCCGATCCGGATGCCGCCCGCGATGCGCCGCTGGAGGGGCGGGTCGGCTTTCGCTGCATCGCACCGGACCGCCTGCCGCTCGTTGGCCGCCTGCCCGATTTCGACGCCGCCGGCACCACCGAGCGCCTGCGCGACGTGCCGCGCCATCCCGGCCTGTACGGGCTGCTCGGCTATGCATCGCGCGGCCTGATCTGGGCGGGCCTGTCCGCCGAATTGCTGGCCGCCCAGATCGAGGGCGAGCCGCTGCCGCTCGAATCCAGCCTCGTCGACGCCCTCGATCCGGCCCGCTTCGTGTTGCGCGCGCGCCGCGCGCCGCGGGGTCCGGAGGCTGAAAATTGATTTCTTTCGGGAAACCGAAAGTTTCAAAGGTATAATGTGTGCAGAGCAACATTTCACACATGAGCCGGACATGGACGACACACCCGACGCGCCAGAGCTGTCCCTGTTTCTCGCCTCGACCGCGCACGATATGAAGAATTCGATCAGTGTCCTGTCCGGGACGCTGGAGCGGCTGCTGGTCGCGCATTCTGCGCAGGCGTCGCCGCAGACGGACCCCGAGTACACGCAGATGGCGCACATGCTGTACCAGACCAAGCGCCTGAACGACAACCTGATGCAGCTGCTCGCGCTGTACAAGCAGGTGGGCACGCCCGCGTATCCGTTCGACGTGCAGCCGCTCGAGCTGGGCCAGCTGGTCGACCAGGTGGTGGCGCTGGAAAGCGTGTTGCTGAAGTCGCGCGGCATCAAGCTGGAGCTGGACTATGACCCGGAACTCGTCTGGCATGTCGACGAAGACCTGATCGTGGGCGTGCTGTCGCATGCGATCAACAACGCCATTCACTACACGTGCGACACGGTGCGCCTGGCGATCCGCGCGACCGACGACGGCTGGCTCGAACTGCGCGTGGAAGACAACGGGCCCGGGTATCCGCCCGCGTTGCTGAAAGCCGGGGCGATCGCGACGCGCGACACGGCGGGCGGCATGAATTTCCTCACCAACAGCGCGGGCCTGGGCCTGTATTTCTCGAGCGAGGTCGCGAAGATGCACCGCCACCGCGAGCGGCGCGGCGGGCTGCGCCTCGAGAACGGCGGCCGCTACGGCGGCGGCTGCTTCATCCTGAACCTGCCATGAACGCGCCTGCGAATCTTCCGGTCAAAGCGGTCAACGAGATCGACTGGGCCGGCAAGAACTACCTGATCGTCGACGACTTCGTCGGCGTGCGCCAGCTGCTGCGCGAAAGCCTGCGCAGCCTGGGCGCGAAGAACATCGACCAGGCGTCGTCCGGCGGCGAGGCGATGGGCCTGCTGGCCCGCATCCGCTACGACGTCGTCCTGTGCGACTACAACCTCGGCGACGGCAAGAACGGCCAGCAGGTGCTGGAGGAAGCGCGCGTGCGCAACCTCGTGAACCCGAGCACCGTGTGGCTGATGGTATCGGCCGAAAAGAGCGTGGAATCCGTGATGGGCGCGGCCGAGCACCAGCCGGACGCCTACCTGATCAAGCCGATCACCGAAGGCGTGCTGCTCACGCGCCTGAACCGCGTGTGGCACAAGAAGCAGATCTTCCGCCTCATCGACCAGGCCTACGCCGAGAAGGACTACCTGCGCGCGGCGCGGCTGTGCGACGCGGCCATCGAGGCGCACAAGGCGCACGAGATCGACCTCCTGCGCATGCGCGCGAAGCTGATGGAAAAGAGCGGCGAGCCGCTCAAGGCGCGCGAGGTGTACGAGCGCGTGCTGGAGCAGCGCGAGTACCAGTGGGCGCGCGCCGGCGTCGCCAAGATCCGCATGGCCAACGGCGAATTCGAACAGGCGCGGCAAGCCTTCCAAAGCGTGATCGCGGAAAACCGCTACTACATCGACGCCTACGACCAGCTCGCGCTGGCCTACCAGAACATGGGCAAGCTGGAGGAGGCCTGCGCCATCCTCGAACGGGCCGCCAGGCTGTCGCCGAATTCCGTGCCGCGCCAGCGCAACCTCGGCAACGTGGCGCTCAAGGTGGGCAACGTGCAGATGGCGGAAAAGGCCTTCCGCAAGTGCATCGCGATCGGCGAGTATTCGATCATGAAGACGCCCGACGCCTACCTCGGCCTGGCGCGCGTGTGCGGCCAGAAGAACGATGCGAAGGAAGCGCTGCAACTGCTGCTGCAGGTCCAGCGCGACTTCGCCGCCGACCATCCGGACATCGCGCTGCGTTCCAAGATCACGGAAGGCCTCGTCTATCACGAGAGCGGCGACTACCGGCGCGCGCGCAAGGCCGGCGACGAGCTGGAAGCCCTGCTGAACGCGACCCAGGACAGGCCCGACGTCCCGACCTGCCTGGAACTGGCGACCCTGCTGTTCGCCGTGGGCGTGAAGGATGCGCCGGTCGAGCTGCTGTGCTACGTGATCCGCAACAACCACGACAACCCGCTGCTCCTCGACGAAGTGCAGCAGATCTTCGACAAGGCCCGCCTCGGCGACGAAGGCCAGGACCTGATCCGCGCATCGAAGAAGGAAGCGACCGACCTGATGAACCAGGGCGTGCTGCTCTGGAAGACGGGCAAGCTCAAGGACGCGGTCGAGTGGATGCGGCAGGCGCGCCGGAAGGTGCCGAACAACCAGCGCATCCTGTTCAACGCGGCCCAGATCCTCGTCTCGCACATGCAGCAGCATGGCTACGACGGCGACCTGTCGGCCGAGGCCTACGACGTGCTGCACTACGTCGACCGGCTGCTGCCGGGGCAGCAGCGCTTTGCCCAGTTGATCGAGCAGCTGGCGCAGTTGCAGCCGGTGGCGGAAGGCGCACCGCCGGGCGGGACGATCGCCGAGGTGGCGTAGCCTATAGTGCCTGGCCCAGGCGCTTTTCCAGCTGGCTGCGAAACGTTCGGCTGACCTTGGTGCGCCCGCCGTGTTTCAGCACCACCTCGAATTCGCCGTGCGATATCGGTTCCAGGTGCACGATGCTGTCGAGATTGACGATGGCCGAGCGGTGGATGCGGACGAAATGGGCCGGGTCCAGTTTGTCGGCCAGCAGGTGGATCGGCGCCCGGTACAGCAGCGCCTTCCCGCCGATGTGCAGGTTGACGTACACGCCCACGGCCTCGATCCAGTCGATGTCGGCGGTCTTCACGAAATGCGTGGCGCCCGCGGATTTCACCACCAGCCGGTCCCAGCGCGCCGGTTCCGCGGCGGCCGCGGGGGCGGCGCGGCGCTCGTCCAGGCGTCCGCGAATCCGGCGCATGGCGGCCTCGAACCGTTCGTCGCTGAAAGGCTTCAGCAGGTAATCGAGCGCGTTCGCCTCGAAGGCGCGGATCGCGTACTGGTCGTAGGCGGTGACGAAGACGGTGACGGGCATGCGGTCGGCGCCGACGGCATCGACCACGTCCAGGCCGGACGGTCCGGGCATCTGCATGTCGAGCAAGACCGCGTCGGGACGCCGGCTGTCTATCATGCGCACCGCCGCCGGGCCGTCCGCCGCCTCCAGGACCGCGGCCACGTCGGCCACGCCGTTCAGCAGGTCGACGAGGCGGCGCCGCGCCAGCGGCTCGTCGTCGACCACGAGTACCGTGAGTGGCCTAGCCGATGGCGTGTGCATGCAGGTCCTCGTTCATCAGGGCCAGGGGCAGGATGATTTTCGCCTCGGTGCCGCCGCCGGGGCGCGGCGTCACGGCGAAGGTGCTCGCGCCGGACGGGTACATGGCCTGCAGGCGCTCGCGGGTCACGCCGATGCCCAGGCCGTGCGAGGTCGCCATCGTCCAGCCGGGGGGCAGGCCGACGCCGTCGTCGAGCACCTGGATCTCGACCCGGTCGTCGATGCGCCGCGCCGACACGGTGATGCGTCCACCGGCGGCGCGGCTCGAGATGCCATGCTGGATGGCGTTTTCCACCAGGGGCTGCAGCAGCAGCGAGGGGATGCGCGCGTGCCGCACGTCCGGCGCGACGGACACCGCGATCGACAGGCGCTCCGCGAACCTGATCCGGTGCAGCGCGAAGTAATGCTCCAGGAACGCGACTTCATCTTCCAGGGCCACGTCGCGCCGGTTCCGCGTATCGAGCGAAAAGCGCAGCAGGTCGCCCAGGTGCTCGATCATGTTGCGTGCCAGCCCGGGCTCGTGCTCGACGCAGGCGGAAATGCCGTTCAGCGTGTTGAACAGGAAATGCGGATCGAGCTGGGTGCGCAGCGCGTTCAGCTGGGCTTCGAGAAAGCCGCGTTGCAGGCGCTCGATCTGCAATTCGTCGACGAGCGCGCGCCTGTAGTATTTCAGGCCCGTCAGCGCGCCGAGGATGATGCAGTACACCAGCAGCGCCCAATAGAACCAGTCGAGCAGGCCGATCAGCTCGGTCCACGGGTCCCAGGAGAGCAGGCCAAGCCGGTCTTCCAGCGCCGCGGCCGCCGCCACGTACAGCGCCGTCAGCGCCAGGCCGCATACGGCATGCGCCGCCAACAGCGGCACGGGGCGCTTGAACGCGCGCGACAGGCGGTCGTCCAGGCGTTTGATCAGCGGCGTCAGCGCGCCCCATAACCACCAGTTGATGACGATGGAAAAAAGCGCGTTGTAGCCGCCCCCGCGCAGGATATCCGGCAGCGCGAACACGCCACCGATGGCCGTCCACGCCATGCCGGCGACAACAATGCGTGCGTTCCGAAGTTTCACTGGCCGATTATCCGTTGAAGGGGGCAGCCCGTCTGACGGTCAGCGTCGACCGTCCTGCAACAGCATGATCCGGACTGTCACAAGGCCTTTGCAAGACATACTTGCAATTAGGCATTCTAGCGCAGTCGGCCGACGATAAATACATTTCCCGCCACTCGAGCGGCATGTCGGCCTACGACATCAACCACGGAGACCCGATTCAATGCCCCCATCCAAATCGCACTACGAGGCCCTCGACGGCCTGCGCGGCACCGCCGCGCTCTGCGTCCTGATCTTTCATTTCTGTGAAATGCTGGTGCCCGACGCGGCGCACAATCCCATGGCCCACGCGTTCCTGGCGGTCGACTTCTTTTTCGCCCTGTCCGGATTCGTCATCGGCCACGCCTACGATGCGCGGCTGGCGGCCCATGCCGCGCCCCAGGAAGCGCTGACGCTGCCGAACTTCTTCAAGCGCCGCCTGATCCGCCTGCATCCGATGGCGCTGGCCGGGCTGGCCATCGGGGTCACGGCCTACCTGCTCGATCCGTTCGTCGGCGACACCCAGCGCATCGGCGACAAGATCTCGCTCGCGACATTCGTTGGGTCGATCGCGCTCAGCCTGCTGTTGCTGCCGACGCCGAACGTGCCGAACAGCTTCGGTGAAACGCATTCCCTGAACGGTCCGTCCTGGACGCTGTTCCAGGAATACATCGGCAACGTCCTGTACGGCTTCTTCGGCCACAAATTGAGCCGCCGCCTGCACGCCGGCTTGTGCGTGGCGAGTGCCGCCGTGCTGGTCTGGACCGCGCTCCATTTCAACGATCTCGGTCATGGCTGGGGCTGGGCCGATTTATGGGCCGCGCCGGTGCGCCTGGCCTGTCCGTTCCTGATGGGGCTGCTGGTGTACCGGCTGCGGTTCCGGTTGTCGGTGCCGCGGCCGTTCGTGGTGCTGTCGCTGGTGCTGGTGGCGGTGTTCACGGCGCCCCTCATGGGCCATTACAACGGCCTGTTCGAAGCCGCCTGCGTCATCGTCGTGTTCCCGCTGGTGCTGGCCGCGGGCGCGGGCGTGACCCGGGCCGAAGGCGCGACCGGCGCACTGTGCCGGTTCATGGGCGAGCTGTCCTACCCCGTCTACATCATCCACTACCCGTTCGTCTATCTGTTCGCGCACTGGAACTGGAGCACGCATCCCACGTCGTTGCGCCTGGGACTGGTGGTGGTGGCGCTGCTGGCCGGCATCGTGCTGCTGGCCTGGGCGCTGCTGCGCTGGTTCGACAAGCCGCTGCGCGCCTGGCTCACCCAAAAATACGCCGACCCTGTCCGCGCCCCCGCCGCCGTGGCCGAAGCGAACGCGTGATTCGATTCGTCCAGGAGCAAGAACCCATGCCGAACCTGAAGCACATCACCCGCCGCTGCCTGCCGCTGGCGCTGCTGCTGGCGCTGGCCGCAAGCACGGCCGCGGCCGCGCAGCGCACCCTGACACAAGACTGGCGCTTCATGGCCGGCGAGATCCAGGGCGCCGAGCGCCCCGATTTCAACGATGGCGCGTGGCGCAAGGTCGCGGTGCCGCACGACTGGTCCATCATGGACAAGGCCGATGGTTCGCCGCCCTTCGACCGTGCCGCGGCCGCGGGCCAGGATTCGGGCTACCTGGCCGGCGGCACCGGCTGGTATCGGCGCCACCTCAGCCTGAGCGCGGCGGAAGCGGCCGGCGTCGTCCGGCTCGATTTCGAGGCGGTGTACATGGACGCCGACATCTGGCTGAACGGCGCCCATGTCGGCCGGCATCGCTACGGCTACACGGCATTCAGCGTGGACCTGACGGGCAAGGTGCGGGCCGGCGACAACGTCGTCGTGGTGCGGGCGCGCCATGCCGATCCTTCCTCGCGCTGGTACGCGGGCTCCGGCCTGATCCGTCCGGTGACGCTCGCGCTGCTCGACACTGTGCATCTCGATCCGGACGGCGTGGCGGTGTCGACCCGGACGGCCAGCAGCCAACGGGCCGAGCTCGACATCCACGCCACCATCAGCAACCGGCGCGCCGCGCCGCAGCGGGTGGAACTGGTCACGGCCGTGACCAGCGCCGACGGCGCCACCGTCGTCGCCGAGGCCAGCCGGCGCTATCGGGTGCCGGCCCATGGCAAGGTGCAGGCGCGGCAGGCGCTGGCGGTGGACCATCCGGCACTGTGGGGCCCGGCGTCGCCGAACTTGTACACGTTGCGCCAGGAGGTGCGCATCGACGGCGTCGTGACCGACGTGCGCCGCACCCGCTTCGGCATCCGCACCATCGCGGTGGACGCGGCGCACGGCCTGCGCATCAATGGCGAGAAGGTCGTGCTGCGCGGCGGGAATATCCACCACGACAATTACATGATCGGCGCCGCCGGCTTTCCCGCCGCGGACGCGCGCAAGGTCGCGCTGCTGAAGGCCGCCGGCTACAACGCGATCCGCAGCGCGCACAATCCCGCCAGCCAGGCGACGCTGGATGCGGCCGACGAGCTCGGCATGCTCGTGATCGACGAAGCGTTCGACATGTGGCGCAAGAGCAAGCGGGGCGCGGACTACGCGCGTTTCTTCGACAGCGATTGGCAGCAGGACGTCGACAGCCTGGTGGTGAGCGGCCGCAACCACCCGAGCGTGCTGTTCTGGAGCATCGGCAACGAGATCCCGGAGCAGGGCAGCCCCGAGGGCGTGCAAATCGCGCGCCGGCTGGCCGAACGGATCCGGCGCCTCGACCCGACCCGGCCGCTGACGCAGGCGGTGAGCAGCGAGGCGCCGGGGATCGCCAGCCAGTATGCCGAGCTGGACGTGGCCGGCTATAACTATATGCCGCATTTGTTCGAGCGCGACCACAAGCAATTTCCGGCGCGTGTGATGTACACGTCGGAATCGCTGTCCAGGGATGCCTTCACATACTGGCGGCCCGTCGACACGATGCCGTGGGTGATCGGCGACTTCGTGTGGACGGCGTTCGATTACCTGGGCGAGACCGGCATCGGCTGGATGGGCTACACGCAGGACTGGCAGACCCTGGGGCCGTACCCGTGGAACCTGGCCTATTGCGGGGAAATCGATGCGACCGGGCGCAAGCGGCCGGCGGCCTATTATCGCGAGGTGTTGTGGAAGACCGGCATCGATCCGATCTCGGCCTTCGTGGCGCAACCGGCCGGCACCGAGGACCTGCCGGACCGCCACCTGTACCCCATCGTGCAGCCGCATAACGACTGGTCGCTGGACGATGTGCATCCCAGCTGGTCGTGGGCGGGACAGGAGGGCAAGCCGCTCACCGTGGTCGTGTATTCGGAATTTCCCGACGTCGAGCTTGTCCTCAACGGCCGCAGCCTCGGACACAAGGCGGTCGGCGTCGACAGCGAATACAAGGCCGCCTTCACCGTGCCGTACGCGCCGGGTCGCCTGGTGGCCGTCGGCTACCGGGACGGCAAGGCCGCCGGTAAGCGGGAATTGCGCACGGCGGGCGAGCCGGCCATGGTCGTGGCTGGCGCGGACCGCACGCAGCTGACGGCCGATGGCGCCGACCTGGCGTACGTGACGGCGGAACTTGTCGATGGCGACGGCGTGCCCGTCTATGCGCGCGCCGGCGATCGCAAGGTCACGGTCAGCGTGAGCGGGGCCGGCGTGCTGGCCGGCGCGGGGAACGGCAATCCGATGGATGCGTCCAGCCTGCAATCGGGCGTGCGCACGACCTTCCACGGCAGGGTGGTGGCGGCGATCCGCGCCGGCGTCATGGCCGGCCCGATCTTCGTGGACGTCGCCGCCGAGGGCCTGCCGGTCCGGCGCGTGCGGCTCGACGCGGTGGCGCGCTGACCGGGGCCGGACGACCTGGCCGATGCGGCCAATGTCGCCAGGGGGCAGGGCGCGGTCCGGCAAACGTTGCCCCGCGCCCGCGCGGGCGATAACAGGCTTGATGCCAGTTACTTAAGCGCGAAAAACCGTCATCCCCGGCCTTGGCGGGAACCGAAGTATCGCGAATCCTGAGGCAGAGCTTGGGTTCCCGCCTGCGCGGGAACGACGAGCTTGTGGCATAAGTGACCGGCATTCACACCAGGCCCGCCGGGGGGATGCGGCGAAAATTCCGAGGCGGAGCCTGGGTTCCCGCCTGCGCGGGAACGACGAGCTTGTGGCTTAAGTGACCGGCGTTCACACCAGGCCCGCCGGCGGGTTGCGGCGAAACGTCAGGCCTTGTCGGCCTTCGTCCTGCTGGCGCGCGGCGCCTTGCCGTTGACGGCGCCGTTGCCGCCATTTGGCGCCGCCTTGGGCGCCTCTTGCCGCGCCTGGGCTTTCGGCGCATCGCGGACGGCATCCGTCGCCGGCGCCGGCGCCGGCGTCATCGCACTGGTGACCGCCTGCGTAAATTGTTCCTGCAGCATATTCCACCACGCGACGGCGGCCGGCATCGCCATGGCCGCCGGGTTGGCCTGCGCGTCCGGTGTGGCGGACGGCAGCGGCGTGGCCGCGCCCGGCTGTGCAGTGCCGCCGCCCGCCGCGCCTGCGCCCGGCGTGGCGACGCCCGGCGCGCTCGATGCCGCCGGCGCAGGGGCCGGCGCGTCCGGTTTCGCGGCCGGGGCGCCGCTTGCCTTCGCGCCCCCGCCCGCACCCGGCGCACCGAAGAACGGCGCGAACGGGTTGTTGGTCATCTTTTCCGCGCTGACGCCGGACTGGCGCATCGCTTCGGCCATCGAGGCGCCCATCGACTTCAGGGTCGCCAGCGTGCCGCGCTGCACTTCGAGGGCCTGGATGGTCCCCCGCAGCATCGTGAGGTTCAGGTTCAGCCAGGATTCGACGGCCTTGAGGTCGGCGATGCGTTTGTCCAGATCGTCGCTCGACATCGGGGGCGTGGCCATTCCCGGCATGCCGGGAATGCCGGGCAGGCCGGTGCCGGGGATTTGCATGGATCCCCACAGGTTCTTGACGAAGTCCAGAGTGTCCGTCATGCCAGGCATGGGGGCGGAGGGTTTCAGCATGGTGGTCTCCTAATTGGTCGCCGCTAGCGTAACAGATAAATAAGAGCGGATATAGATACGGATGCAGCGAAGGGCAGACGTGCGGCGGACGGACCGGCTACACTAGGCGGATGAGTATCGCATACGCCAAGAACCACGGCCGCCGCCGGCAACTGGCGCTGGGCGTGCTCACGATCCTGTTGCACGTGCTCGTGTTCGGCTGGTTTGCCGGCCAGGTGGGCCGCATGCCCGACCGTTCCGCGCGCGCGGCACGCGCGCTCATGACGGCCGAGCTGGTCGAGGCGCCGCAGCCCCGTCCGTTGCCGCCCGTGCCGCCGCCGCAGCCCGCGCTGACTCCGCCGCCCGTGCCCGAGGTGGTGCCGGAACCCGTGATCCCGGCGGCGCCGCCGCCCGGCCCGGATGACGCCGCGCCGGCGCAAGGCACGCCCGACGGCGCCGCGGCCGACGCCACGCCCGCATTGACGCCGCAACGCGACGGTATCGCCGCCACGGACGCGGCGGGACGGCAAACGGGCCACGATGGCGTCGCCGCCGGCGCGGGCGCCGTACAATCGCGGCAGGCGTCGGCACAGGGCGCCGCGGTACAGGCCCGGGCCGACGCGCCTTCGCCGCCGCCGCCGGCCGCGCCGGCAGTGCGCCGCTACAAGGTCGACGTGCCGCCGTCGGCCGACATCACGCTCGACGTCGCGCGCACGGACGCGAACGGCACGACGTGGAGCGGCGACGAGCTGTTGTCGTGGCGGGTGGCGCCGTCGGGCTATCGCATCCGGATCGAGGCGGGCATCCGCGTGATGTTCGCGCACGTGAACCTGCTCACCCTCACCAGCGAGGGCACGGTGGGCGACGAAGGATTCGTCCCCACCCTGATGACGGAGAAGCGGCGCGGGCGCGCCATGACGGCGACGCATTTCAATCGCCCGGACGGCACGCTGACGTTTTCGGCCTCGGCCGCGACGTACCCGCTGGTGCCGGGCGCGCAAGATAAAGCCAGCGTGCCGCTGCAGTTGGCGGCCATCGCGCGCGGCGATCCGAAACAATTGTCGGGAAATATCGACATCCTTGTCGGCGAAGACCGCGATGCAAGCGTTTTTACGTTCACGGTGGCCGGACAGGAACAGATCGACACGCCGCTGGGCCGCATCGCCGCGTGGCACCTCGTCCGGCCCCCCAAGCCCGGCTCGTACAATTCGCGCCTGGAATTGTGGCTGGCGCCGGACCATGGCTGGTATCCGGTACAGATCCGCAAAGTCGAGTC
>Ga0209148_1001506_pt1 | contig 11549 bp, 9 predicted proteins | sample AraplaCol_mMF_r2_2_FD_184288 | JGI IMG/M metagenome (GOLD analysis project Ga0209148, IMG submission 184288) | Arabidopsis root microbial communities from North Carolina, USA - plate scrape CL_Col_mMF_r2 (SPAdes) (version 2) | ecosystem: Host-associated > Plants > Roots > Endosphere | place: USA...
CTGTTCCTGCCCATCAGCCTCTGCATGCTGGCATTGCTGCTGTTCTTCGGCCAGCAGCACCAACGCCTCGAAGCACGCCAGGGTCCTGCGGCACGCCAAGGTCTTGAAACAAGAAGGGGCATGGCCGCCATGCCCGGCAACCGCGATCCGCAGCTGGCCGACCGCCCCAGCTAGTTTCAATTCGTGCCAGCGATAACCGGTCGCGAGGGGCAACCGGGCAGCTACCGGCGCCCCAAGTTCCGACTTTGACCGGCCAACATGAATATGCACACGCAAATCCACACATCATGGTAGACTTGCCCGGCAAAGATGCATTTCCGGGGGCAAATGCAGAAAATTCCGGGTAAGCGTGCGACGCCGCGGGTCGAGCGGCTGCATCGGTACTGGCTCAGTCTCGCCCGACAGGCTGCCATACAGCCAGACGGAACCATTGCGCCCGGCCCGGCGCACGCACCGGCAATGCCGGCCACCCCGCCGGATGATCAGGTGGCGATGACCGGCGCGCATCCACTGCCCCCGCCTCTGGTTCCGCCGCCCCGGCATCTCCTCGACCCGGCGGCAATCGTCAGCATCCTGCCCCATGTGGTGCTGGCCGCATTCGAAAGCGATCCGTTCCGCGTCCGCTACCGGCTAACCGGCACGCGGATCGATGAGATGACCGGCGCCAATGTCACCGGCAAATATCTCGACGCTCTTACCATTGGAGCCGATGCCGCGATCTTCAAGCCGATGATCGAGAATTACCGCCACGCCTGGCAGAGCGGCGAAGCGGTCATCGACTATTACCAATGGACCACGGAAAACGGCCGGGTGATGCCGGTCTGCTACGGCATCTTCCCGCTCACCATCGAGGGTAAGATCCGCCAGGCCATTGCCATTGAGGAACAGGCGATCGAAGACATTGCCGATCCGCCGAAGCCGCGCCTGAAACGCTGATCATTTCAGTATGGATAATTGCAGGGCGGCTGCTTGCAGCGCGGATGCCTGCCGCCCGGATCATCGTCTACCGGCCACCGGCAACCGCCTATCTGTTGCGGATATCCAGGTCGTCGACCTGCGGCGCTTCATTGGCCGCGATTTCGGCATTGTCGACTAGCACATAACAGCGATCCGGTTCGTCGCTGGTATTGGCATCGAAAAAGTATGCGAGGCTGTGGCGGGTGATGACGGTGTGATTGATGGTGTGGGAGAATTTCATGCCGAGAAAGCTCTGCCCCACCTTGACCGCATGCTCCGGATCATAGGTCAAGACCAGGCTGTCCGGTGTCGAGACATAGCTGCCCTTGATCAAGGTCGGGATGGCGAAGAAGGTTTCCTTCTGGGCGAACTGACCGGTGATGATCATCGGTTCCGGCCCGCGATTGACGAAGATGCCGTCGCTCTCTTCTTGCCGCGTCACCTCGATCGGCTGGCGCCGGTCAAGCGCGTTCAGGCTCTTGGCGTCAATATGCTGGAAGCCGAACAGCGCATCGGTCACCGGCAAGGTGCCGCGGCCAGCGAGCTGCACGGCATGGACCTTGTCGATGAAGCGATCGACCGCGGCGGAGATGCCGGCAATCTGCTTGCAGCTTTCGGCTTCGGCGACCTGGGCACCGATCACCGTCGCGGCGACAGATGCCACGGCAATATGACCGATCCGCCGCCGGAGATGGCGGCCTTGCGTCACACGATGTCTCATCCACTCCCCCGAGGTGCCGGCCTTGCTGCCGGACATTCTGACTTGGCGGGTTGGACTGGCGAACCAGACCGACGATCAGAGATACCGATGCTCTTGAATCAGATGATCTTGAATCAGAAAACCAGCGCACGCAAAGCGCGAGCGCTGACTTCGCGGCATATCCTAATCCATCATACTATTCTTGTCGCCCCTGTCGCCGCGCTGACACGGGAGTTTAATCTTTATGAATAAATCGGGTCAGAGCGAACGATAGTGCGCACGGGAAACGAAACTCATATTGGCTGGAAGCCCCCGCCGATGCGGGGCGCTTAACGCCGCCGAAAGATCAGGCTGAAATTATTGGCTGGCATGGCAACGATCTCCGGCGCGCCAAAACCGGCACCGATCGCCAGTGCCGTCACCTCCCCCATATCGCGCACCCCCCATTCGGGATTCCGACGGCGCAGATCGGCATCGAAGGCGGCATTGCTCTCGGCGGTATGCGCACCGTCGCGTCGATAGGGTCCGTAGAGATAGAGCGGCGCTCCCTTGGGCAGCAAGGTGGCAGCCCCCTGAACCAGGCCCATGGTCGAACGCCAGGGCGAGATATGCACCATGTTGATGCAGATGACGGCATCCGCCGCCGTCAAGGGCCAGACCGCCGCGGTGACATCGATCGCCAGCGGCGCACGAATATTGCTGAGACCTGCTGCGGCACTCCAACCGGCAATGCTGTCGCGCGCCGCCGCATCTGGATCGCTCGGCTGGAAGGTGAGACCGGGGAAGGCCGCCGCAAAATGCACGATATGTTCACCGCTGCCGCTTGCCACTTCCAGCACCAGGCCGCTTTCCGGCAGGACCTGTTTCAGGACGGTGCAGATCGGCTCCCGGTTGCGGACCGCGGCGGGGGCATATTGACGGAGATCCGTGGTCATCGACAATCCATCGACATCTGGCACTCCATGGATAAGGGGGAATCCTTTATTATAGATGCAGTCTAGTCCTGGAATCAGCCGCGGAACAATGAAGACATGGCTACGGCTGTAACCCGTCTATGACAGGCGTGACAAAGGCGCGACGATAGCAATCCATTGCTCTCGGCCGGCCGGCAAGGCAGCCGATCTGAAGGCCGGATAATTAATCGCATCGCGCTGTTTCCCCAACCATCACAGCGGCGCTACAATCGGCGAAAATCAGGGCAGCGAAAAGCCACCTGAAGAAACCTGAAGAAAAGGTAGGGGGAGCGCAACAGATGGAAACCCGGATCGATGAGATTGCCGACGGCATCTTTCGCCTCTCGACCTATGTGCCGCAGATCGCCGCACCGGCCGGCTTCACCTTCAACCAGTTCCTGGTCAAGGCCGAACAGCCGCTGCTGTTTCATTGCGGCCATCGTCGCATGTTTGCGCAGATCTCGGATGCGCTCGGCCGCTTGCTGCCGATCAACGATCTGCACTGGATCTCCTTCGGCCATCTCGAGGCGGATGAATGCGGCGCCATGAATGACTGGCTCGCCGCCGTGCCGCAAGCGGAGATCGCCTTCGGCGCGCTGGGATGCATGATCTCGCTCGACGACATGGCCGATCGCAAGCCGCGTCCTCTCGCCGACGGTGAGGTGCTGGATCTCGGCGGCCGCCGCTTGCGCTATCTCGCGACCCCGCATCTGCCGCATAACTGGGAAGCCGGGCTGTTCTTCGAGGAGGAGACCGGGACGCTGCTCTGCGGCGATCTCTTCACCCATACCGGCAAGGTGGCGCCGCTGACCCATGGCGACATCCTGGCCCCGGCCATTGCCACCGAGGAAATGTTCCAGGCCTCGTCGCTGACACCGGAAACGCCGATCATGCTGCACCGGCTCGCCGGGCTGCAGCCGAAGACCCTGGCGTTGATGCATGGCGCATCCTTCAACGGCAATTGCGCCGCCGCCCTCGATGCCCTCGCCGTCTATTACGCCGACCGTTTCCGCGAGGCGTGATCGGCAGCCTAGCGCAACACCGCGCGCGCACCGGCCCGCAAGGCGGCGGTGAAAGCCTCCAGGAGATCGATCGACAGACGCCAGCTCTGCCAATAGAGGGCGATGTCGTGATGGCGTCCCGGCACCAGTTCGACCAGTTCGCCGCGCTCCAGATGCGATGCCACCAGGTGTTCCGGTGCGAGGCCCCAGCCGAGACCGCCGAGATAGGCATGGAGATAGCCGTTGGCGCTGGGCAGCCAATGGGTCGGCGGCTCGGGATCGCGCCGTGTCAGCTTGCGCATGAAGACGCGCTGCAGATTGTCCTTGTGGTTGAAGCGCACACAGGGCGCCTGGCGCAGCTGCTCATAGCCGGTGCCCGCACTGAAATAGCGGCGATGGAAGGCCGGCGAGCAGACCGCGTAATTGCGCACCGCGCCCAGTTTGATGATGCGGCAGCCGCGGATCGGCCCGGCTTCAGCGGTGATGGCCCCTTGCACGGCGCCTTCCTTCAGCAATTGCGCCGTATGGTCCTGGTCATCGACCACCACATCGAGCAGCAGGCCGCGCGCCAGCGCGAAAGGTGCGATGGCCGGAATGAACCAGGTCGCCATGGTGTCGTCATTGACGGCGATGCGCAGGGTCGGCCAGGCAGCCGCCGCCTCTTCCTGCTGATAGCCGCTTTCCGGCATCTGCCGGCGCAGATCGGCCTCCATCAGATCGACCCGCTCCAGGTGACGGCAGAGCAAGGTGCCGGTCTCAGTGGCGCGGCAGGGCTGGCCGCGCTTCACCAGCACGCAGCCGACCCGCTCCTCCAGCAGCTTGATGCGCTGGGAGATGGCCGACGGCGTCACATTGAGGGCGATCGCAGCCTTGTCGAAGGAACCTTCGCGGATCACCGCCCCCAAAGCCTGCAACAGGGCATAATCGAACATGAATTTCTCTAATCTAGAATTAGAGAGTTTAGTTTTCCTTATTTCCGGAGAGAGCGCAAGTTGCGGTCATCGGATGACGCTCGTCCAAACAGGACGTCACACCCATACACGCAAAACGCCCAGAGACCCGAAACGGCAGCAACAGATGACCATCACCTACCCCTCACTCGGCCTGCTTTCATCCGGCGATTTCTGGCGCGGCGCCTTTCTCTGCGGCTCCCTGGTCATCACCATCGGCGCCCAGGTCTCCTATCTGCTGCGCCAGGGCATCCTGCGCGCGCATGTCGGCAAGCTGGTCGCGGTCTGTGTCCTCTCCGACATGATCTTCATCTCCGCCGGCGTGGCGGGTGCCGCGGCGTTACTGCAGAGTCATGCGAGCCTGATCCATCTGCTGGTCTATCTCGGCGCCGCCTATCTGACCTGGTTCGGCCTGTCGGCGCTGCGCCGCGCCTGGCGCGGCGGCTCGGCCCTCACTGTTACCATCGCCGGCGGCAACGCCGGTATCACCGCAGGCGGCATGCCGTTTGCCGACGATGCCCTGACCGGCGGCGCAAGCGGCAAACTGAGCCGCAGCATTGAGCCGGCCCTGAAGGTGATGCTGACCATGGCAGCCCTCACCTGGCTCAACCCGCATGTCTATATCGATGCCATCCTGATCCTCGGCAGCACCGGCGCCCATTTGCCGGCGGCGGCGCGGCAGGACTTCCTGGCCGGCGCCATCATCGCCGACATCCTGTGCTTCACGGCCCTGGGCTATGGCGCACGCCTGCTGACCCCGCTTTTCGCCAAGCCGCTGGCCTGGCGCCTGCTGGACGTCACCGTCGGCGTCGTGGTGCTCGGCATTGCCGCGAGCCAGGTCAACCAGTAACGGACCACCAGGAGCCAATCAGGTCGTCACGCGACCTCGCGCAGGCCTCGGGTCTTCAGCGCCAGATTGGGAATCTCGCCGACCTTGCAGTTGTCGAGGTCCAGGCCACGCTGATGCGATTCGCGGAAATCGGCGCCGCGCAGATCGGCCCGTTTCAAGGCGACGTCGGTGAGATTGGCCTCGCGAAAATCTGCCGCCAGCAGCCGCGCCCCGCTGAGCCGCGTGCCATGCAGCTTGGCGCCGCTGAAATCGGCAACAGCGAGATTGGTGTCGGAGAGATCGATGCGGGTGAGATCGGTCAGGCTGAAATCGGCGCGGAAGCCGGCCTTGCCGAGCGTCATGACCCATTCGTCATGCTCGATCAGGATGCGCTCGATCTCATCAGGACTGATCTTGCGGAAGGTCGGCGCCGTGGTGGTGGTGAGATCGATCTTCTGTTGCGCCGCCTCGTCGAGGATGGCGCCGGTGAAATCGGCATCCACCATGAAGGCGCCGGCGACCTCGATATCGGTCACTTCGGCATGCTTGAGATTGGCACCGCGCAGATCCGCCTGGACGAGATTGGTCTCCTGCAGCTTGGCGCCCTGCAGGTCGATCCCCTTCATCTTCGCCTCGGCGAAACTGGCGCGGGTGAGATCGGCATTCTTGAAGGAAACCATGCGTTCCTCGGCATTGCCGAGATCGAGGCGGAGATCGCTGCGCTCCAGGAAGGCGTTGATCAGCTGCGCTTCCTCAAAGGAGGTGCTGCGCAGGTCGGCCTTGCTGAAATCGGCATTGATCAGCTTGGCATTGTCGAATTTCGAACCGCGCAAAATGGCGCCGACGAATTTGACCCCGCGTCCCTCGATATTGCGCAAGGTGCAATTGAGGAAGATCGCCTCGGAGAAATTCATATGGCTGAGATCGAGACCGGTCAGGTCGCAATTCTCGAACATGGCGCGGCGGCCATCGCGTCGCCCCTGCAGATAGCCGGTGTGCAGCTCATGAATACGCTTGAGCGCGTCACGGGTGAGCAGGAAGCCGCTCTTCAAGCCGCTATCCTTGGCGGGATTCTTCTGGGATTGTTTCATCTGGCTGTCTGAGTGTCTGCGCCGGGCGGAGAGCCGGGCATCATCGATGGCGCAAGAAGAGCCATAAAGCCGCTCGCCACACAATCGCCAATGTGTGTTTTCAACGAAGTATCGCCTCGAACACAGTTTGTATTTTAGCGATCTGTCGGTGATGCGGCAGCCGGTGACGGCGGCGTGCATTTCAACTGCGACGCAAGGCCGCAGATGCGTTGAAGACTGTCAGCCCCCGCCTTGGCGAGAACAATGCGACAGGAAGACTCAGAACGCCTCGAGGATCTCCGTCGCGTCCGACGCACCGGAGGGGATGAAGCAGAAGCAGAGATGTACCAGCAGGCCGAGATAGGGGATGAGACAGGGATAGGCCCAGTTGCGGCTCCAGCCGATATCGCGCAGGCGCCTGACGGTCAGGCGCAGCAGGCGAAACTCGATCGCAACCCAGATCAGCGATAGCAAGGCTGTCGTGCTGCCCCGAGAGACCGCTTCAAGCAGCGAACCCAGGATGAGATAGCCGGCCAGCAGGCCGATAAAGGTCAAGGCATAGGCGCCACGTTTCATGCGCCGGCCGCTGCGCTCCCGGGCAATGCCGAAATAGGCCATGGGTGCGGCGACCAGCAGGACGATCAGCACCACGATGACGAAATGAAACACTGAAAACCCGGCCATCATACTTCCCCCGCGCGCGGCGCCATGCCGGCACCGCCCGGCCGGCGCGACAGCGGCATCACGCAACCCCGGCGGGTATAGAAACATTGGACCCGGCATCGTGCAAGGCGCCTGACCGTCCGCTGTCATGAATTAGCCGGGGCGACGTTGGCCGGGACGACGGCAGCATCCCGCTTGGCGTATGTCGGCAGCTTGCTATAGTGCGCCCCTCCTTGCCTGCAGCCAGTGGTTTCCATGTCCGATCGCCCGTCTTTCAGTCACCCTACCCGCATCCCCCGGCCTGCCCCCATTCGTTCCGGTTGGCGCGCCCGCTTGTTCACCGTCCCCGCCATGCTGGCCCTGATCGGCGGCATATCGATGGGCTTTGCCGTCGATTTCGGCGCCGCCCGGGCGGCAGAGCCCCTGCCCCTCGCCCATATCCCGGGCGATCAGATGCCCGAATTGAAGAACAAGGCCTTCAACGGCAATTTTTCGCTGGAAGGTGCGGCCGGCAATGCGGTGATCCGCTCACGCTACGGCAATGATGTCGGCGGCGACGGGCAGAAGATCTATGTCCTCGGCTACCAGGTCGATCTGACCAATGCCTATGAAGTCAACGGGGCGGCCGGTATCAGCGCCATCACCCTCGATCTGCCGAAAGCGGCGGAGATCGTCAGCTGGCCCAAGCTGCCGGGCCAGGTGAAGTTTTATGTCATTGATGAAGACGGCAGTGATCAAGGCGTGAAGCTGACTGCCGCCGAGATCAACGGCGACAAGATCACCTTCCGTTTCGCAACACCGGTCAATGCCGGCAAGACGCCCGGCAGCGGCGAACACTCGCAGTGGTTCGGCTTCGTCACCGCGACCAGGCCAGGCAATGGTCCGGTTGAAGTGACCCCCGCCGGCCAGACCGTCAAGCCGCCCGCCGCCCCCTCGACCGCCGCCGGCGGCAAACCCGCCGATAACCAGACCAGCACAGCCGCCGTCACCAGCGACGCGCCGACGATCACCATCTTCTTGCCGGTAGGCGACCAGCCGTCGAGCAACCAGAACAGTGGCGATCAGACGAGCGGCAACCAGAAGAGCAACAAGCAGAAGAACGGCAACTCAGCCGGTACCAATTCGGGCGGCATCGCGCCGAGCGGGACAGCGCCGGCCGGAAATGGCCAATCGGGAAGCAGTCAGACCGGCAACTGAGCGCGGATAGTGCCTAAGACGCCCGTCGGCGCCTAGGACGCCAGCGCCTCGAAGAAGTCCTCCAGGGTCGGCACTGCATCGTGTCCGCGCCTGAGAGCAATCCGCTGCACCTTGCGTTCGCGATCCTTGAACAGCTCCTCGGCAATGTCGAAGCCGAGCTTGCGATAGCTTTCGAATTGCGATTCGCTGAACCACTGGTCGCTGGTCGGCTCATGCGGGAAATCCGCATGGGCCAGCGCATAGGCGCGCACGCCCGCACTTTCCACGCCGCGGAAGCTCGGCTTGATATAGATGATATAGCCGTCGGCATCCTCGCCGCCGGCTTCCCGGTAATCGGCCTCCTTGTAGCCGATCTTGCCGACACACCAGCATTTCTGATCATCCTGGCACTTGCCGTCCTGGGCATCCTCGACCGAGAGCCGCGGCTTCAGCTTCTGCAGATCCTGAAAGGTGATGCGAACACCAAGATCGATCTCGATCTTGCGCACGGCATTGCCGAGATCCTCCAGCGCGCAGGTGGGATCGCAGCCGCCATCGCTGACGATGATATAGCGGCAGCGCCGACGCACCATCTCATAGAGGCCGAGATTCTCGAAATGGCCGCCATCGGAGAGGTAGACGAAATCCTTGTCGTCGGTGGTCAGGCCGAAGGCTTCGGCGGCAATCCATTTGATCGCCGAATGCGGACCGTCGAGATCGGCCTTCTCGCGCACCGGATTGCCAAGCCACCAGCCGAGCCGCACATTGAGCAGCGTCATGATGAGGGTGATCAGCGGCGAGCTGTGATAGCCCATATTGGGACTGGCGGCGGCGCCGGAAATCGCCATCGCCGTGCCGAGCGAGATGCCTTCATCCTCGCCCTTGGCATAATACTGGCTGTCGCGATAGCCGAGCATGGCGGCACCGCTATGCAAGGCACTGGCGGTGAAGGATTCGCCCTGGCGCTCCTGCCAGGCGAGGTTGCTGGTCCCCACCAGGTTGAGCGTCATGTTGACGATATGGAAGAGGCGATTGCGGCCACCGACCGTGACCGCCGCCTGCCGCAAGTCCGACATCGGCATGTTGTCCTTGAGCGCGAAGCCGGTGAAGAGATTGGGCTTGCGCGTGAGATTGGTGGCGCCGAGGAATTCACGGATCAAGCGGTTGCGATAGAGCGCATGCAGGGAGAAGCGGTTGATGTTGACATAGCGCGAGGCGATCGCCGCCAGCACGGTGGTGCCGATGACACCGATCACCAGCCAGAGCAGATCCTTTCCCCAGCTATCGCCCACTACCGCCCGCAGCAGCTCGCTGGTGAGCAGTGACTGGCCCAGCAGCACCTGGTCGAGCCCGGTCGAGAGGAAGACGAGAAGCGAGATGAGAAAGATCAGCGCGGCGATGGTGAGGCCGTTCTCGGCGATCAGCCGGGTGACCGGTGAGCGGCCGTCATTCGCCTTCTCGCGGCCGCCGGTCAGCGAACTGCCGCTGAGGACAGCCGTGGCGACGGCGGAGAGGCCACCGATCGGCGCCAGGTAAGTGCCGATCGTCTGGATGCCGCCCCGGATCTTGTCGACCCAGCCGAAATAGACGGTCCAGCTGGGATCGCCGTCGGTGCCGGGCGGGAGCAGCAGCACCGAGCCGCCATAGACCAGCAGCACGGTGATGATCCAGCCGATCGCCGCCAGCAGATACCAGCCGGCGGCACGGCCCAGCCATTCCCGGTCGCTGTCGGAGCCTTTGACGAAACTGCCGAGGCCGGTGAAGACCGCCTCCCCCGTCAGTTGGGCGAAGACCAGCCAGGGCAGGCCGAGCGCGACGGCGGCGAACAGCCGCACTTTCCAGATGAGATCGCCGGGAATCACCGGCGGTGTCGGGTGTTCGCCGCAAGGCTGCGGCTGATGCACCGTCAGGTCTACCACGTCCGGCACCAGGTGATATGCCGCCTGGCAGGCGGGCTGCGCCGGCAGTGTCAGTATATGCGGTGCCAGCAGCAGCAGATAGGCGCCGAGGCCGAGCAACAGGCCATAGACGGCGCCGCCGATGGCGAATTGCGCGCCGTCGACCAGCAACTGACGCCACGGCGGCATGAAGTCCTCCGGCCCGGCGGTATCGGATTTCGGCCGCTGCATGAAGCGCCGCAAGCGATACCAGGGGCCGGCGCAGAGCCAGCCGAGGCCGTAGATGACCATGCCGGCGATGGTGCCGGCGATCAGGCAGGCAAGCTTGACGGCGCCCAGTTCTTCGGCGCTCGCCGTCAGGGCCGGCAATGTCGGCTCGACGATGCGCAAGGCGGCGGCGAAGGCCGGCGAGAGGAAGAAGCCGGCCCAGCCGATCGCGGCGATGACCACTGGCGCCAGAACGCGGCCGATGAACACACCTTGGTCGACACCGATCTCGGCATAGGTCGGCCGGTTCACCGTCACATTGCGCAAGGCATAGATCATGAAGATGATCGCCATCGCCGCAGCAGCAACCGACAGGCCGAATTGCAGGCCGTTGACCGGTGCGGCAGCGCTCTGCCACAGCGCCTCGAAGTCGCGGGCAAAATAGGCGGCCACCACCGCGAACAGCTTCAACAGCAGCAGCGGCAGGCAGATCGCCGGCACCAGGACCAGCCAGTTGAGGAAGAGGTTGCGGAAGTAGAGCGCGATCGCCGCCCAGCTATCGGCCGACAGCACGCCGAGCTTCGGCGTCAGGAAATTGCTGTAGCGCCGCAGATTCGCGATCTCCGGCGGCTCTTGCGACGGCAAAGGCCGGGCCACCAGCTTCGGCTGCACCTCCGCATAGCCGGCGCGGCAGAGCCAGGCGGAAAGCCAGCTGCCGGTATAGCCGCCGCCGCTGACGGTGGAGAGGAAATCCATCTGCCCCAGCAGCGCCTGCTGCGGCCGGCTGGGCTGGGCCGTGTTCTGGCGCGGATGCGTCGCCAAAGCCTGCAGCACACCGAGCGCGAATGAGCCGCTGCGGATGCCGCCGCCGGAGAGGCAGAGCGCCGAGCGGTTGAGGCGGCCGAGCCGGCGGTTGAACTCGCCGCGCAATTGCAGCCGATATGCCTCGTAATCGCGGGCCAGCTGATCGCGCGCCGTCTCCTGCGCCTGGAACTGGACCTCGAGCTGCTCGCGCACCGCCTCACCGGCAGGCGGGATGGCCTTGGTCCGCCGGCTGTCCAGTTGCAGCCGCAGGATCTCCGCATCGAGCACGGCGCGCTCACGGTGGTAATCGACTTTCGCCTGCTTGAGCGCCTGCTGCATCT
>Ga0209148_1001507_pt1 | contig 11543 bp, 11 predicted proteins | sample AraplaCol_mMF_r2_2_FD_184288 | JGI IMG/M metagenome (GOLD analysis project Ga0209148, IMG submission 184288) | Arabidopsis root microbial communities from North Carolina, USA - plate scrape CL_Col_mMF_r2 (SPAdes) (version 2) | ecosystem: Host-associated > Plants > Roots > Endosphere | place...
TCAGGGCAGCCGTGAGCGTGGTCTTGCCGTGGTCGACGTGACCGATGGTGCCGACGTTGACGTGCGGCTTCTTACGTTCGAACTTACCCTTTGCCATGAGCGTTAAACTCCGCTGGAGCCAATGAGATATAAAAAAAGGAACCGCCGCGGACGACGAAGATGGTGCTCATGACTGGAATCGAACCAGCGACCTCTTCCTTACCAAGGAAGTGCTCTACCGACTGAGCTACATGAGCACGTGACGCAACGCGCGTAGAAACAATGGAGCGGGAGACGGGAATCGAACCCGCACAATCAGCTTGGAAGGCTGAAGTTCTACCATTGAACTACTCCCGCACTGCGCGGAACTCGTCTGGTGGAGGAAGGTGGATTCGAACCACCGAAGGCGTAAGCCAGCAGATTTACAGTCTGCCCCCGTTGGCCGCTTGGGTATTCCTCCAACAAAGAACGCCTATTGTCGCGACCGCCCTCGAAGCTGTCAACAACTTCTGCACACTTAAAAGGTGGGCTCGATCAGGCTTGGCGAGTCGCCAGGACCAACGGCTCCATCGCGCGGGACATTTCCATGAGCTTCATGGCGTATTCCTGCAGGCGAATGTCCTTCTCTTCGACGGGCTTCCAGGGCGGCACGGGCGTGGGCTTGCCGCCATCGGGCTTGTCGAGGGCCACGAAGACCATCACGCAGCTGGTCGCCAGTCGCTCCTCACCGCTGCGCAGGTCACGCGCCAGCACGTCCACGGCCAGATGCATGCTCGACGTGCCGGTGTGGATCAAGCGAGCGCGCACTGTGACCAGGTCGCCGATCAAGATAGGCGCGAGAAATTGGATACCGCTCACCGAGGCCGTGACGCAATATGCGCCGCTCCAACCGACCGCGCAGGCATACCCCGCTTGATCGAGCCACTTCATGGCCATTCCGCCATGAACCTTGCCGCCGAAGTTCACGTCGGTGGGTTGGGCGAGGAAACGGAATTCGACTTCGCGCTGGGTGCCGGACATAGCCTACCTTGCTGGGAAAAATCACATTATGGCGTCCCGGCAGCTTGTCGGGTCGCCCGGCCGGGCTTAGATTGCGCTGCATATCCCCCGGAGTCGCCCGATGGTCTTTCGCAGCGTCGCCACGCGACTCGCCCTGGGTGTGCTCCTGGGGTCGGCGATCGTTCTGATCGTCACAGGCGGCCTGCTGCTCACCCATACGCGCGAACAGGTTCTCAAGCAGACCGAACGGCATGCCGCCGCCGTCTCAGGATGGGCCGCGACGCGCATCCAGGGTCGCATCGAAGGGGTAGCGAAGGTGTCGCAGGTGCTCGCCGGCGTCTTGGCGACGCGGCGCGACGAAGCGCCAGCCCTGATCCACGACGCCCTGGTGGTGAACCCGGAACTGGTGGACATCAGCGCCGCCTTCGTACCGCGCGATACCTCCGCGCCTCGGGCCGCCGACGCCCCCGTAGCGCGGCGCGCGCCCGACGGCACCGTGCGCATGGGTAGCCGCCTGGACGATCCGGAGGTCTACTGGACCTCATCCTGGTTCGTTCGCGGCCTCAACTGCGACAGAGGTTGCTGGCAGCCGCCTTTTCACACGGTCGGTCGGCAGGACACGCTCGTCGGCTACTCCGTCGCCATTCCTGGCAAGACCATCCCCGTGATTGGCGTCGCCGACGCCACGATCAGCCTCGCCTGGCTGCAGCAGATGCTGGGCGCACTGAGTAAGCCGGACCATGCGGTGGCCTTCGTCATCGACGCCAGTGGCGAATTTCTCGCCCACGACTGGACGTCCTACGTGGGCACACGAGGTAGTAAACCCCTGCTCACCGCCATCCGCGAACGGCACAACCCGGTGCGGATCACGCCCGAGATGGGCGGGCGCGTCAGCGAACCGGTATGGGTGTACTTCGTACCGATCCCCGGCACGACCTGGACGTTCGGCCTCACTATGCCCGAGCGCGAGCTGCTCGCCGACCTGCGCCGCACCTACTCCGTTGACATCCTCCTTGGGCTGTTCGCGCTCGCGGGCGTTTCGCTGATCGCCCTGGTGATGACCCGGCGCCTCATGGCCCCGCTGGTCGTGCTTTCCGAACGCGTCGAGGACGTCGCCCGCGGCAAGCTCGATTTCGCGCTGCCGCACGTACGCCGCAACGACGAAGTGGGCCGACTGACGCGAGCGTTCGACCAGATGCGCCACCAGTTGGCCGGACACATCGACAGCGCCAAGCGGGTCGCCCGTGAGCAGGAGCGCATGGCGAGCGAGCTGGAAATCGCCCGGCAGATCCAGCTCGCCCTGATCCCGGAACCACACTGGCTGGCGACCGGCGGCCGCGTCGAAGTGAGCGCTGCGCTGCGCCCTGCCAGTGCGGTCGGCGGCGACCTCTATACCTATTTCACCCTGGGTGCCCGCCATGTCTGCGTCATGGTCGGAGACGTGTCCGACAAGGGCATTCCCGCCGCGTTGTTCATGGCGCGCACAATTACCCTCGCCCGCACGCTCGCCACCCAGGCGCGCTCGCCAAGCGATGTACTGGGCGCGCTGAATCGGGAGCTTTGCAAAGGCAACGACACCTGCATGTTCGTCACCCTGCTCTGCGGCGTGATCGAAACGGAGACCGGCTTGCTATCCCTCGCCAGCGCCGGCCACGAGCAGCCGGTGCTTCATGCCGCCGGTACGGCCACGCTCGTGGACATGGAGACGGGCCCGGCGCTCGGCCTCGACCGCGATGCGCGCTACCCTGTGCGCGTACTCAGCCTGCTAGGGGGCGACACCGTGCTCATGTATACCGACGGCGTCAGCGAGGCGCATGCGGGAAACCAGCGCCTTTACGGCACCCCTGCGATCCTCGACAGCGTTGCGCGCGTCGAGGGCGGCGCCGCGCCAGCGACGTACGTCGCGCAGGTGCTTGGCGACGTGGACGCGTATATCGACGGCGCACCGGCCTATGACGACATCGCCGTGCTCGCCCTGACCTGGCACGACAGCGACGCTACGGGAGTTCCGCTCGATGCGGTTGCGCATTCCTAACCGCCTCGAGGACGTGTTCCTCGCACTGGACCGGGCGGAAGGCACACTCGACCGCGCGGACGTGGAGCCTTCGTGCCGCGCCGACGTGCGCCTCGTGCTCGAGGAGTTGCTGGTGAACACCGTACGCCATGGCTATCCTGACGGGCGCGACGGCTGCATCGACATTGTTCTTGAAGTGAATGCCGACGTGGTCCACCTCGAACTGCGCGACGACGCCATGCCTTTCGACCCGTTGCAACACGAACCGCCTTACCTGCCTGGCGACATCGCCCAGCGCGATATCGGCGGACTGGGCCTGCACCTTGCCCGCAGCATCGCCAGCGATTTTCACTATGCACGCGACGAACACGGCAACCGTGTCGTCATCCGCTTCGATCCTTCCGACGAGTCCGCGCCATGACCCTCATCGTCCGCAGCGAAAGCCCCGCGACCGACCGCAGCACCGTATGGCTCGAAGGGCGCCTGGATGCCGCGACGTTTGCCGCATTCGATGAAGCCATGCGCGACATCACGCCACTGGTGGACAACGGCGGCACGCTGGTCATCGATCTTTCGGCGCTGGAATACATCAGTAGCGCGGGCCTGCGCAGCCTGGCCCAGTTGCGCCGCCAACTCCACGACCGCGACGGCCGCACCTTGCTGCTCAACCCGCAGCCGCAGGTGAAAAAGGTCTTCGAGATCGTGAAGGCAGTGCCCGTAGCAGAGGTCTTCGCCAACGTGGGCGAACTCGATCAGTATCTCGATCACATGCAGCGGCAGATGACCTCGCCGCAGGGCTGAGCCTCAGTCGCGCATGTCGCCAACGAGATTGCTGCGCAGCACTTCCAACTGATGTTTCAGGCTGCGCAGCTCGTCGATCTCACAGCCCGTCGCACAGAACACATCCACCGGCACCTGCGCCGCCTGCTCGCGCAGCCCCTTGCCCTGGTCGGTGAGGGTGACGATGACCTGGCGCTCGTCCTGCGTGCTGCGCGTGCGCTCCACCAGGCCGGCGGCCTGTAGACGCTTCAGCAGGGGCGTAAGTGTCGCGGAGTCGAGAAACAAGCGATCGCCCAACTCGGACACCGTGATGCCATCACGCTCCCAGAGCACCAGCATCACCAGGTACTGCGGATAGGTGAGTTCGAGCTTGGCGAGCAACTGGCGGTAGAGCTTGCCCATCGCCAGATTCGCCGAATAGAGGGCGAAGCAGAGCTGCCCATCGACGGTACGCGGCGGCTCGACACCCTGGGGTAGCAACGGCTTGCTCATGAGGCCAATGTAGGGGCCGAACTATTCGATTGCAAGCGATTCAATTGCGCCCTGAGGCGCCAGGAACGCTAGGCGCGCCCTGCCGGTGGCGCAGAAACTATCTGGAAAACGACCGGCTTCCAGCGAAAGCCGGTCGGGTGCCTCAGACGTTGAAGCGGAAATGCAGGATGTCGCCTTCCTTGACGAGGTATTCCTTGCCTTCCAGGCGCAGGCGGCCGGCTTCCTTCGCGCCCTGCTCGCCCTTGTATTTGATGAAGTCGTCGTAGGCCATCGTTTCGGCGCGAATGAAGCCGCGCTCGAAATCGGTGTGGATGACGCCTGCGGCCTGAGGTGCCGTCGAGCCGGCGCGAACCTGCCACGCGCGGACTTCTTGTACGCCAGCCGTGAAGTAGGTCTGCAGGCCCAGCAGACGGTAACCCGCGCGAATCACGCGGTTGAGGCCCGGCTCTTCGAGACCGAGATCCTTCAGGAACTCGTCGCGGTCGGCGTCTTCCAGCTGGGACAGTTCTTCCTCGATGGCGGCGCACACCGGCACCACCTCGGCACCCTCTTCCAGCGCGCGAGCGCGCACGGCGTCGAGGTGCGGATTGTTCTCGAAGCCATCTTCCGCGACGTTCGCGATGTACATGAGCGGCTTCATCGTGATCAGGAACATGTCGCGGACCAGTGCCTTTTCCTCGGCATCCAGGCCAGCGGAACGTGCCGACTTGCCCTGATCGAGCGCCTTGGCGAGCTTCTCGAGCACTGGCTTGCGTGCCAGCGCGTCCTTGTCGTTCGCCTTCGCCGAGCGCGTGGCGCGGTCGAGCGCCTTCAGCACGGACTCCAGATCGGCCAGCGCCAACTCGGTGTCGATCGTTTCGATGTCGGCGATCGGGTCGACCTTGTTCGCGACATGGATGACGTTGCCGTCTTCGAAGCAGCGCACCACGTGTGCGATGGCGTCCGTTTCGCGGATGTGCGCGAGGAACTTGTTGCCGAGCCCTTCGCCCTTCGAGGCACCGGCAACCAGGCCGGCGATGTCCACGAATTCCATGGTCGTGGGAATCACGCGCTGCGGCTTCACGATGGCCGCCAGTTCGTCCAGCCGCGGATCGGGCACCGGCACGATGCCGGTGTTCGGCTCGATGGTGCAGAACGGGAAGTTGGCGGCGGCGATGCCCGCCTTGGTCAAGGCATTGAAGAGGGTGGACTTGCCGACGTTAGGCAGGCCGACGATGCCGCATTTGATACCCATGGGGGCGATGCTCTCTAGATGTCAGTAAGTCGGGCTTTCGGCCCTGTAAGTCGGCCGCCGCGCGGCCTGTGAACCGTAAGCGTCGCGAGGTACCCCTGCGTCACTCCCTTACGGTTCACGCTTCACTGCTTCACGCTGCCGTATGCAGCCGCTTCATGGCTTCCTCGAACTTGCCATCCAGCGCCAGCGGCAGCACGTCGAACGCGCGCCCGATGCCGTGCATGATGGCATCCTCGTCGGCGGCACTCGGACGGCCGAGCACCCACGGCGTGACCTTGTCCTTGTGCCCCGGATGGCCGATACCGATCCGCAGGCGATGAAACTTTCCGTGACCCAGGTGGGCCATGATGTCGCGCAATCCGTTCTGGCCGCCGTGGCCGCCGTCGAACTTCATGCGAACGGTGCCGGGCGGGAGATCCAGCTCGTCGTGGGCGACGAGGCACTCCTCCGGCGCAATCTTGTAGTAGCGCAGCGCCGAAGCGACGGCGATGCCGCTCTTGTTCATGAACGTCGCGGGCTTCAACAGCCAGACCGTTTCGCCACCGAGGCGCAGCTTGCAGGTCTCGCCGTGCAGCTTGCCGTCGAAGGTCCAACGCTCACCCTGATCCATCGCCAGGGCATCGACACACCAGAACCCGGCGTTGTGCCGGGTTCTGACGTATTCGGCCCCGGGGTTACCGAGGCCGACGATAAGACGAAGTGTCGCCATAGGTCATGTGGGAGCCGCTATAGCGGCGAGAAGCCCACGGCGCAATGAAGCCGTGAGGTAGGCTCCCTCGCCGCCATGGCGGCTCCTACAAGGATCCTTACTTCTTTTCTTCGGTCGAGGCGTCGCCGCCCTCGGCGGCTGCCGGGTCGACTTCCTCCTGGATCGCAGCCACGGTGACCACGGCCACGTCGTGCTCCTTGCCAAGGCCCAGTTCCGGGATTTCCACACCGGCCGGCAGCTTGAGGTCGGACAGGTGGATGATGTCGCCGGCCTTCAGGTCGGCCAGGTCGAGTTCGATGAACTCCGGGAGGTTCTTCGGCAGGCACGAGACGGTCACTTCCGTCAGGTTGTGCGAGATCACCAGACCCGCGGTCTTGCCGGCCGGGGACTTTTCCTGGTTCAGGAAGTGCACCGGAACGGCGACGCGGACGGCTTCGTTCTCGTTAACGCGCTGGAAGTCCATGTGCAGCATGAGCTGCTTGAACGGGTGCTTCTGCCAGTCCTTGATCAGGACCTTCTGGGTCTTGCCGTCGATGGTCAGGTCGATCACCGACGAGTAGAACGACTCGTAGCGCGAGCCGAGCAGCACGTCGTTGTGGAGGACCTGGATCGCCTGCGGGGCTTCGCCCGCGCCGTACACGATCGCCGGCACGTAGCCCGCAATGCGAAGGCGGCGGCTCGCACCCTTCCCTTCCACACTGCGGCTCGTAGCCGTGAGCTGATGATTGGTAGCCATTGGTGTTGCCTCAAGTAAACCGCCTCGCGGCGGTGGGTAAAGGACTCCCCCGCGACCAGGGGAGCCCGAAAAAATAGGGATCAGTCGATGTAGAGCGAGCTCACCGATTCGCCGAAGGCGATGCGGCGGATCGTCTCCGCGAGCAGTTCCGCGACCGACAACTGACGGATTTTCGCACAGTTACGGGCGTTGTCGCGCAACGGCAGGGTATTGGTGACCACCAACTGGTCGAGCTGGGAGTGCTCCACGTTGTCGATCGCGGCGCCCGAAAGCACCGGGTGCACGCAGTACGCGACGACCTTGCGGGCGCCTTTTTCCTTCAGCGCCGCCGCGGCGGCGCAGAGGGTGCCGGCGGTGTCGACGATGTCGTCCACCAACACGCAGGTCTTGCCTTCCACGTCGCCGATGATGTTCATGACCGTGGCCACGTTCGCCTTCGGGCGGCGCTTGTCGATGATCGCGAGGTCGGCGTCGTCGAGGCGCTTGGCGAGCGCACGCGCTCGCACCACGCCGCCGACGTCCGGACTGACGACGATCAGGTCTTCCATGCTGTGATGACGCCAGATGTCGGCCAGGAGCACCGGCGAGGCGTAAACGTTGTCGACCGGAATGTCGAAGAATCCTTGGATCTGGTCCGCATGCAGGTCGATCGTCAGCACGCGGTCGGCACCGGCGGTAGCGATCATCTTCGCTGCCAGCTTCGCCGTGATCGGCACGCGCGCTGAGCGCGGGCGGCGATCCTGGCGGGCGTAGCCGAAGTACGGCATGACCGCGGTGACGCTGCCGGCCGAGGCGCGCTTGAGCGCATCCACCAGCACCAGCAGGTCGAACAGGTTCTCAGCGCTGGGCGCACCCGTCGGCTGGATGACGAACACTTCCTGTTTGCGTACGTTCTCCTCGATCTCGATCTGCGCCTCGCCATCGCTGAATCGGCCAACAAGGGCCTTGCCGAGCGGAATACCGAGACGAGCGGCGACATCGTCGGCAAGCGCGCGGTGCGCATTGCCGCTGAACAGCATCGGGGTGGACGTATCCACGAAGGAACTCCTGGCGTGAGAGTGGGTTGGTTCGTCTTTGCCACCGCGAACGGTGGCTGGGGCGGCAGGATTCGAACCTGCGCATGCGGGAATCAAAATCCCGTGCCTTAACCAGCTTGGCGACGCCCCAACAATTCGTTCCGGCGAACCCTGTGATTCGCCATGGCTTGCCGCAGCCCGCGGCCCTACCCGTCAAACGACACGATGCCCCTCGCCTCGATCCGCTCCCGTGCCGCATGCAACGGAGAGGGGTCGACGCCCGCCGCCACGTGGGCCGTGAAGCCTCCGGGGCAGCGCGAAGCGACGCCGAGCGCCGCTTCGTGGGTTCTCGTTTCCAGGAAGACGCAGCCACCGCTGCCGGACAGCCGCGCGTGACCGAAGCCACCCAGCCAGTCCAGCGCCGCGGCCACCCGCGGGTGGCGCGCACGGACCACCGGTTCGAAGGCGTTTTCCGCCGAATCCCCGGAAACAAAGGACGAAATTGTCGCCCGCGGGGCCGTACGTGTCAATTCGGGAGCGGCGAACAGGGCCGCCGTCGGCACATGCTCGCGGGGATCGACCACGACGTACCAGCGGCGGGGGAGGCGCATCGGCGACAGCCGCTCGCCCACCCCTTCGGCCCATGCCGAGCGGCCACGGACGAACACCGGGACGTCGGCGCCCAGAGCCAGGCCGAGGGTCGCCAGTTGGTCCTCGTCGAGCCCCGTGCCCCACAACGTGTTGAGGCCGACCAGCACGCTGGCGGCGTCGGAACTGCCACCGCCCAGCCCACCGCCCATGGGAATGCGCTTTGCCACCGCGATATCGGCGCCGAGCGTCGTTCCCGTCGCCGAGGCCAGAAGCCGTGCGGCGCGAACCGTGAGGTCGGCATCCTCCGGCACGCCCTGCGGCCCGGCCACGCGCGCGACGACGCCATCGGTACGGACGCGCAGCCGCACTTCGTCACCCCAATCGAGCAGTCGGAACACGGTCTGCAGCTCGTGGTAGCCGTCGTCGCGCCGCCCCACGATGCGGAGGAACAGGTTGAGCTTCGCCGGGGCGGGCCATGCGGTCCAATCGCCACTCCGGAGCGGCGCCAATGGGCGGCTCATGAACACGCGCAGGTGATCGGGAAACCCGTTCTCGCGATCGCGCACCAGGGCGTCGGCGAACTCGGGCGCGTGCTTGTCCACCACGACAAAACCATGCTTGGCGTAGAAGGGCGCGTTCCAGGGCACATCGGCGAGCGTACCCAGATCCACACGCTCGTAGCCGGCCTCGCGCGCCCACTCGCAGGCGCGCTCGAGCAAGGCTGCGCCAATGCCGTGGCCGCCGAACGCGGGCAAGACGTCGATTTCCGCGATGCCCGCCGTGTGCGGACCGCCAAACGTGTCGATGCAGACGAATCCCACCACCTCGTCGTCGACAGACGCGACCCAGACGAGGCCGCGCACGATCAGCTCGCGAACCGTATCCACCGGCAGCGACAGGCGCGAATACGCCGCCCAGGCAACGTGGCCGCGGAACAGTTCGACGGCGGCGCGCTCGATGGCGCACAGGCGCTCGGCATCGTCGTCGCGAGCGCGGGTGATGGTGAAATGCATGAGCGCGGAGCCGGGGGAAACGTGGCGCGGAGTATAGCCGGGCCGCTTCCCCCTCCCTGCCGACGTCAGCGGGTAAAGGACCAGTCCTCGATCGACAAGCGAACCTTGAACGGCGGCTTCTCGGCAAACACGCGCGTCGGCATCGCCGGTTGGCGTGTGGCGTCCCACTGCTTGTAGTCCACGGTCCAGCCGTCCTGCACCAGACGCGACGGCAGACGATCGCTGCCGAACGCGATGTCGGCCGGACCGGTGTCGGCGCGCAGACCGAGCACCCAGCGTTTCAGCTCGGTCATCGGAATCTGCCAGCCGACCGTGCTCGCCATCAGCGATTCCGCATCGGGGCCACGGCGCGTGCCGCCGTCCAGACCTTCGAGCTGCGCTCCCTCGGGGCCACCCGTGAGGCGAAAGCTGCGCCCTGTGACCGGCGCTCGCACGGTGAATTCGTAACGGTCGCCATCCTGCTTCCAGGTGAGCCCACCGGACCCGGAGTCCTTGCCGTCGGAGACGGCGAGGCGACCTTCGAGGGTCCAGTGATCCGTTTCGGCGAGTGCGCGTTCGCGCTGCTCCTGCAGGCCGAGCGTCACCGCGTCGCCAGGCTGCCGAACCGGCGGCCGCGTGGTGGCACAGGCGGCCAGGAGAAGCACGGGTAACGCAACGAACAGCGTTTTACGAAGAAGGGACACGATCGAGACCATGGCGACGTCGGCGGGAAGAGGAGAGGCTAACGGCAGCGATGGCCGCGGATGTGCCCCGCTCAAGGCGTCAGCTTCCGCTCGGTCTTTTCCAGTGCCGCATTCTTCGGATCGAGCCGGCGCACTTCGTTGAGCAGCTTGCGTGCCTCGTCGCGATGCCCGCGGGCCCACAGCACTTCGGCGAGGTGCACGCCGATGTCGCCGTCCTTGCGCTGCGCCCACGCACTGCGCAGGGTGCTTTCCGCCTGATCGAGCTGGCCCTGGCGGAATTTCAGCCATCCCCACGAATCCGCCACCGACGGATCGTCGGGACGCGCCGCACGGGCCGCCTGCAGCAGCGTCTGCGCCTCGGCCAGATCGCGATCGTTGTCCGCCAGCGTGTAGCCCAGCGCGTTGCTGGCCTCGATGTCGCCCGGCTTCAGCTCGAGCACCTTGCGGAAGTCCGCCACGGCCTGATCCACGTGCCCCGCTTCGGCATAGGCGAGCCCGCGGCCGTAGAGCATCTCCGTGTCGTCGGCCTTCACGCGAAGCGCCTTGTCGTAGGCCGCGACGGCGGCGTCGAACTGGCGTGCGTCCATGTACAGCTCGCCGTCCACCGCGAAGGCCTTGCGCAGTTGCTCCGGCCGATCGGCATAGGTGGTCTGCAATTCCGCGACGATTTCATGGGCATCGTCGTCCTTGCCTTGCAGGTGCAGGATGACCGCGCTGCGCACCGACGCGTCGAAGATGCGCGGATCGTCGTCGGCCACCGCGGCGTACCAGTCGAGCGCATCGTCCTGCTTGCCCAGCAGCTCGGCGAGTTGGCCCAGCGTAAAGGCGTTGTCCGACTGCACGTCGTCCGATTGCCGGCGGATCTCCTCGTAGAGAAGGCGGAGCGCCGCCTTGTCGGACGAACGGGCGGCGAGCGTCATGCGTAGCGTGTAGGTATCGGCATCCTGGGCACCACTGGCGAGCAGCTTCGCAGCCGCCTGTTCCTGGCCGTCCTGGACGAGCAGAGAGGCGTAAGCGAGACGGAGACGCGGATTCTTCGGCTCCTTGGCCACCGCCTTGGCGAACAGCTTCCGGGCCGCGTCCTTGTCGCCTGCCTTGAACTTCTGTTGGCCGGCCCAGGCGTAGGTCGTGCCGTCGTGGAAACGCGCCACGGCGGCATCGCCCAGCGTTTTCGCGTAGTCGTGCCGCCCCAGGCTCTCGCCCAATTCGCTCATGGCGAGCCAGGCGGCGGAATCGTTCGGCAGGCGCTGCGGCGTGGCGATACGTTCGAGCAGCATGCCGGCCTGCGCGGCGTCGC
>Ga0209148_1001509_pt1 | contig 11532 bp, 9 predicted proteins | sample AraplaCol_mMF_r2_2_FD_184288 | JGI IMG/M metagenome (GOLD analysis project Ga0209148, IMG submission 184288) | Arabidopsis root microbial communities from North Carolina, USA - plate scrape CL_Col_mMF_r2 (SPAdes) (version 2) | ecosystem: Host-associated > Plants > Roots > Endosphere | place: USA...
GTTCACGTGGTTCATCCTGTGCCCCCTCATCGTCCCGGCGCCGCCGCATGGCCGGGATCGCGGTTGACGGCACCCGGCTGCGGCCCGATCTCGGCCGGCGTCGGCGCGGCCGGCCTGCCGTTGTCCCCGGGCTGCGTCTGCGTCGTGCCCTGCGTGCCGGCGCCGCCCGGTGGCGTCACGCCCTGGCTGGGGCCCTGGCCCGTCTCGCGCACGGACCCGCCCACCGCCGCGCCGCCCGTGTTGCCGCCGCTGCCGCCCGCGATGCCCGGCATACCGCCCGCGTAGCCGGCGTTCGTCTTGGGCCCGGCATGCGCGGCCATCACCTGGCCGCTGGTGCCGCCGTCGGCCGTCACCATGCCGGGGAATTTCGTCATGCGCTGGGCGGTGTCGCCGTGCTGCCTGCACGCCGCGGCGGCCAGCAGCACCGCCACCGCCATGATCGTTGTCGTCGGCTTCATCGATGGTCCCTCAATGCGCGGGCCGCGGCGGCGGATTGCCCGTGGGCGGCCGCTCGTCCGGCGGCAGGCGGTCTTCGAACGTGCCCGGCGCGACGTCCGCCTTCACTTCGTCGTACCACACGGCGTGGTGCGCCTGCGCCCACGATTCGTCGACGGTCCCGTGGCGCATCGCCTCGTACGCCCCCGGCGTGCCCCACGTGCCAATATAGATGTGGCCCATCGCGGCGGCGATGTAGAAGGTGGCGCCGGCCAGGTGCAGGTAGTTCGCCACCTGCAGCACGTAGCGGGTCTGGCCGAAGTCGACGAAGTCCAGTACGAGGCCGCTGATCGACATCACGAGGCCCAGCAGGGTGACGCCCAGCCAGAACCACGCCTTCTCGCCGGCGTTGAAGAACCCCGCCGGCACGTGGGTGTGCGACACGATCCCGCCGCCCTCCTTCACCCAGCGCCAGTCGATGCGGCGGAAAAAATTCCGGTGCAGGAAGGTGAAGAACATCAGCACGGAACACACGATGAACAGCGGGCCCACGAAGTTGTGCAGGTATTTGAAGACGTAGGCGATGCCGGCGAACACGTCGTGCCCGACGAGCGGCAGCAGGATCTTCTTGCCGAACGTGATGATCAGGCCCGTGACGGCGAGGATGATGAAGCTGATCGCCGTCGCCCAGTGCACGCTGCGCTCCCAGCTCGTGAAGCGGCGGATGCGCCGGCCCGTCTCGGGCGTCTCCACGCGCGCCGGGCCGACGGCGCGGTAGAACAGGAAGATCGCGACGAGCACGACGACGAGGATCGTCCCCATCGCCGTCGCGATCGGCCCGTTGCGCCAGATGCGCCACTGGTTGCCGCCGCGCTGGACGATCACGGTGCCTTCCGTATTGCCGTACTGGCCCAGGTAGTGGCGGTCGATGTGCACGCGCCCGGACGCCGCCGCGCCGAGCCCCGGCTCGGGCGTGCGCGTATCGTGCTCGGCCTGCAGGATCGTCTGTTCCTCGGCGTACGCGGGTTCGGCGCGGTTGTTCGGGACGGCCGCGTGGGCGAGACCCGCCAGCCACAGCGCGAGGAAAAAGCCCAGCAGCGTCCGCGATGAAGGAAGGGCGAAAGACATGGTCGGCTCCTGCTACGGGTTGGCCCGGTTGTATTCATTCTGGCGCATGTTGCGGTCGCTGATCGCGCCCCACCACGACAGCTTGTCGTCGTGGAAGAACCGGTGCATGGGACGGTCGTCCTGCTTGCCGGCGTACCTGCCGTGCACCCAGTTCGGATGCTGGTCGACTTCCAGGCAGCCCGCCAGCAGCATCAAGGGCAGGCACACGGCGAGGATGCGCTTCATGTCGGCAGCCTCCCCGCGTCGTTCTGGGAATCGTTGAGGTCCTGGTTCGTGCGCGGGCCGTCGCCTGTCGCCTTGATGTCGCCGCCCCGCTTCGGCTTGCCGTAGGCGATCTTCCAGCCCCACAGCTCGGGCCCGTAGCCGCGCGTCTCGACCCGCTGGCGATAGATGTCGGCGATGACGGACGCATCGCCGCCGATCAGCGCCTTCGTGCCGCACATCTCCGCGCACGCGGGCAGCTTGCCCTCGGCGATGCGGTTGCGGCCATACTTCTTGAATTCCGCCTCGGACGTGTCGGGTTCCGGACCGCCGGCGCAGAACGTGCACTTGTCCATCTTGCCGCGGTGGTTGAACAGGCCCGTGGACGGGAATTGCGGCGCGCCGAACGGGCACGCGTAATAGCAGTAGCCGCAGCCGATGCACTGGTCCTTGTCGTGCAGGACGATGCCGTCTTCCGTGTGGTAGATGCAGTTGACGGGGCAGACGGCCAGGCACGGCGCGTCGCTGCAATGCATGCACGCGACCGAGATCGAGCGCTCGCCCGGCACGCCGTCGTTGATGGTGACGACGCGGCGGCGGTTGACGCCCCACGGGGTCTCGTTCTCGTTCTTGCAGGCGGTCACGCAGCCGTTGCAGTCGATGCAGCGCTCCGTGTCGCAGATGAACTTCATTCTGGCCATTTCAATTTCCTCCGTCGCCCCCGCAGTTCGCGCCGTCGTCCGCAGTTCGCCCGTCGTCCTACTCCACACCGTCGTCCTACTCCACGCCGTCGTCTGCCCCCCACCGTCGCCCCCGCGAAGGCGGGGGCCCAATTTCCGCATGCGTTTCGTTGCAATCGAACTTGGGTTCCCGCCTGCGCGGGAACGACGGTGTTTATACGTTCGCTGCTTATACCTTCGTTGCTTATACCTTCGTTGCTTATACCTTCGTTGCTTACACCTTCGTTGCTTACGCCTTCGTTGCTTACGCCTTCGTTGCTTATACCTTCGTTGCTTATACCTTCGTTGCTTATACCTTCGTTGCTTACACCTTCGTTATCACGCCCGCACCAGCCGGCACAGCGACACCTTGGTCTCCTGCATCATCGTCACGGCGTCATACCCATACGTCCACCCGGTGTTCACGGCCTCGCCGCGCACGGTGGGCGCTCCGCCCTCCGGATAATGCTTTTCCAGGTCTTCGCCCATCCACCATCCGCCGAAGTGGAACGGCATCCACACGAGGCCCTCGGGCACGCGCGGCGTCACCATCGCCATCAGTTTCAGGCGGGCGCCGGTCGGCGTCTCGACCCACATGAATTCGCCCACCTTGACGCCGATCTGCGCGGCGTCCGCCGGGTTCACCTCGCAGAACATGTTCTGCTGCAGCTCGGCCAGCCACGGATTCGACCGTGTCTCGTCGCCGCCGCCCTCGTATTCGACGAGGCGGCCCGACGTCATGATCAGCGGGTAGTCCTTCGAGAAATCCACCTCCTGCACGGATTTGTACAAGGTCGGCAGGCGCCAGAACGCAGCCTTGTCGTCGTAGGTCGGGTACTTGGCGACGAGATCGCGGCGCGGCGTGACGATCGGCTCGCGGTGCACCGGCACGGGGTCGGGGAAGTTCCACACATTGCAGCGGGCGCGCGCATTGCCGTAGGGCGCGCAGCCGTGCGCGATGACGACGCGGATGATCCCGCCCGACAAATCCGTCTTCCAGTTCTTGCCCTCGGCCTGCGCCTGCTCTTCCGGCGTCAGCTCGGCCCACCAGCCCAGTTTTTTCAGGAACACGTGGTCGAATTCCGGATAGCCGGTGTCGATCTCGCTGTCCTTCGTGAACGAGCCGTCGGCCGCCAGCAAAGGTTCGCCGTTGTGCTCCACGCCCCAGTTGGCGCGGAACGGCAGGCCGCCCTCGGCCACCGGTTTGTGCAGGTCGTACAGGATCGGCGTGCCCGGATGCTTCATCTCCGGCGTGCCCCAGCACGGCCACGGCAGGCCGTAATAGTCGCCCTTGCACGGGCCGGATTCGGCGCGCAAGGTCGTCGGATTGAAGTCGCGCTTGTGCTCCATGTGCAGCTTGAGGCGTTCGGGCGAGCAGCCGGTGTAGCCGATGGTCCAGCACGAACGGTTGATCTCGCGGAGGATGTCCTCGATGACGGGTTCGTTGTTGACGACCTTGATGTTCTTGACGAGCTGCTCGCCGAAGCCCAGCTTGCGGGCGAACAGGTACATGATCTCTTGGTCGGTCTTGCACTCGAACAGCGGCTGGATCACGCGCTCGCGCCACTGGAGCGACCGGTTCGACGCCGTCACCGAGCCCTGCGTCTCGAACTGCGACGTGGCCGGCAGCAGGTAGACGCCGTCCGACCGGCCGTGCATCGCGGCCGTCATGCTCGGATAGGGGTCGATGACGACCATGAAGTCGAGCTTCTGCATCGCCGCCTTCATGTCCGGCAGGCGGGTCTGGCTGTTCGGCGCGTGGCCCCAGTAAAACACGGCGCGCAGGTTGGTGGGCTGGTCGACGTACTGGTTATCCTCGAGCACCGCGTCGAACCAGCGCGACACCGTGATGCCCGGCTTTTCCATCAGCTCCTTGGAGCCGAAGCGGGACTTGATCCAGTCGTAGTCGACGCCCCACACGGCGGCGAAGTGCTTCCACGCGCCTTCCGCGATGCCGTAGTAGCCGGGCAGCGATTCGCCGTTCGGGCCGATGTCGGTGGCGCCCTGCACGTTGTCGTGGCCGCGGTAGATGTTCGCCCCGCCGCCCGGCACGCCGATATTGCCCAGCGCGAGCTGCAGGATCGACAGCGCGCGTACGTTCGCCGTGCCCACGTGGTGCTGCGTGATGCCCATGCACCAGACAACGGACGACGGCCGGTTCGTCGCCAGCATCTCCGCCGCCATGCGCACCGAGGCTTCCGGCACGCCCGTCACGTCGGTCACTTTGTCCGGCGTCCACTTGGCGACTTCGCGGCGCACGTCGTCCATGCCGTGGGTGCGCGCGGCGATGAAGTCCTTGTCTTCCCAGCCGTTGGTGAAGACATGCCACAACAGGCCCCACACGAACGCGATGTCGGTGCCGGGCCGGATGCGCACGTAGTGATGGGCGAAGCGCGCCGTGCGGGTGAAGCGCGGGTCGACGACGATCATCTTTGCGCCCAGTTCCTTCGCGTGCAGGAAGTGTAGCATCGAGATCGGGTGCGCCTCGGCCGGGTTCGAGCCGATGAACAGCACGGCGCGGCTGTAATGGAGGTCGTTGAACGAATTCGTCATCGCGCCATAGCCATAGGTCTGGGCGACGCCGGCCACCGTCGTCGAGTGGCAGATGCGGGCCTGGTGGTCGCAGTTGTTACTGCCCCACATCGACACCCATTTGCGCAGCAAATACGATTGCTCGTTGTTGTGCTTCGAGCTGCCGATCACCATCAGCGCGTCCGGCCCGGACTGCGCGCGCAGCTTCAGCATCCGGTCGCCGATTTCATTGATCGCCTGGTCCCACGTGATGCGCTCGTACTTGCCGTTCACGAGCTTCATCGGATAGCGCAGGCGGTGCTCGCCGAAGCCGTGCTCGCGCACCGACGCGCCCTTGGCGCAGTGCGCCCCCATGTTGAGCGGCGAATCGAACGCCGGTTCCTGGCGGACCCACACGCCGTTGCTGACGACGGCCTCCACCGAGCAGCCCACGGAACAGTGGCTGCACACGGTGTGCTTGACCTGCGTGTCGGGCCGCGCCGGCACGGGGTCGGCCGCGGTCGCGGGCTGGATCACGTTCAGCGGCAGATGGCGCGCGAGGGCGCCGGCGCCGGCCGTCACGCCCGCGCCGACGAGGAAGCGGCGCCGCTTGAGTCCGCCGTCGCGCGATTGTCTCACCAGGGTCATGCCTGTCTCCTCTCGTCCACCAACGCGTCTACCAGTAAGCCGCCGTGCGGTAGTAGCGCCGGATATGCTCCGTCTCGTGATAGCCCTGCGTCGGTTGCGGTGCCGCCGGCGCGGCGGGTGTTGCCTGCGCCTCGGGCGCGCGTGCCCGCGCGGCGGCCGCGACGGCCAGCGCGCCCAGCGGCACCGCCCTCAGGAAGCTGCGGCGGTCGCGGTCGGGTTGCGGGTCGGTGTCCTTGTCCATGGTCGTCCTCATGCGGCAATCGGGTTGGTGGCGTCGAGCACGGCGAAGGCCTGGGCTTCGATCGACAGGAAGGCGTCGACGACGCCGGCCACGACCCGGTAGAAATTGGCATCCGGGCTGGCGGCGACGTCGGCCAGGCAGGCCGCGTACCAGGGCCGCAGATGCGCTTCGAAAAACGCCTGTTGCGCGTCGAGCCCGCGCGGCGCCATGCCGGGACCGCCCTGGATCAGCACGCGCATCGTCTCGCACAGGGTGCCCAGATGGTCCTCGGACTCGCCCACGCCGGGCGCACGCGCCAGGCCGAGGCGCGCGAGGTCGTGGCGCAGACCGGCCAGCGGCGCGTCGTTCAGGTGGCCCGTCAGGTAGAACGAGCCGTACGGATTCAGAAGCGGCGTGCCGGTACTGATGAACATGGCCGCGAACTCGTCGGCGGCGGCGGCCGCGTCGACGGCGGCGGCGGCCTGCGTGAGCTTCAGCCACGCATCCTCGAGGGCGAATTCGCCGGCGGCCGTGACCGGGTCGGCGGCGGCCAGCGCGGTGAGCAGCGCGGCGTCGGGCGCGGCCAGCAGCAGGTGCGCGAACAGGCCGTAGAAGTCGGCGCGGGCCTGGTCTTCGCCGGCCAGCGGCGGAGGCACGGGAACACCGCCGGCGGCGTCGCCGTCATGCAATCCGGATGAAGCGGAACCCTGCTCGACCGACATAACACTCCCGTTAGCAAATTTTCATTGGAAGTGTAGTCCTTGACAACGCGAGGGCGCGCACGCTTGACGGCGACGCGGGCAAGCCGGCGCGCGGTCCGGTCGTTATGGTTTAGAGTGCGGAAAAATCCAGACAACGACCAGGACGACGACCATGCCGCCTATCTCACCCCAACTCCACGAGGAACTCGGCAGGCGCCTGCACAAGAGCCGCGACGACGTGCAGGCCGCCGTGCGTGCGCGCACGGCGGGCGATACGGACGACCGCCCGGCGATCTCGCCGACCGCCCACATGGGGCAGAACGACGACGCCCCGGCTGGCGAAATGCTCAGCCATAATGAAGAACACCTGGCCCAGCACGATTCGGACTTGCTGCACGAGATCGACGCCGCCATCGGCCGCCTGGAATCCGGCGCGATCGGTGTGTGCGTGTCATGCGGCCGCGACATCCCGGAAGCGCGCCTGCTCGCCACGCCGACCGTGCAGACGTGCGTCGCGTGCCAGGAGCGGATCGAACACGAGCGGCGCACGGGGCGCGGGCCGAGCATGTAAGCAGGTTCCCCGGCGGTCAGCGGCCGCGTGTAAACAGCAACAACATCTCCCGGGACGCCCCGCCGGCCCGGCCACCACGGCCGTGCGCCGGGGCTGGCCGCGCATCGCGCCCGCGCGCCGCTTCCACCGCCCCATTCAGCGCCAGCTATTTGTCTGGAAGGCAATGCCATCGATCACGTCGAGACGATGGACTGGCGTCCGGTAATGGGTGCGGCACTGAGCGCACCGATGAAAAAAACAGACAGGCCTCCCGACCGTTAAAATGAGGCACCTTGCGCGCATGTGGCCGCCAGGATTGCCATTTTTGCCTTGATAAAACTCTCGAAACCCCAAAGCAGCCGTTGATGAACGATATCTCTCCTCTGACACGGCATCCCGATGTCCTCTACGGTCCGCACCGCCCCGAACTGTTGCGCGACGAAATCCTGGCCGACCTGCTGGAGGCCAGCGCGCGCCGCGCGCCGGACCAGCCCGCCCTCATCGCCGGCGACCGCCGCCTCAGCTATCGCGAGCTCGACGAGCAGGCCAGCCTGGCCGCGTCGCGCCTGATCGACGCCGGCATCCAGCCCGGCGACATCGTCGGGTTGTGGATGCCGCGCGGCATCGACCTGCTCGTCATGCAGGCCGCCATCGCCAAGGCCGGCGCCGCCTGGCTGCCCGTCGACGAGGACACGCCCGTCGAACGCCTCCTCGTGTGCATGGAGGACGCCGGCTCGCCGGCCCTCGTCAGCAGCGAGCGCATGCGCGACCGCCTCGGCCCGGTCGGCCAGCCCATCCACACGGCCGAGGCGCTGCTGGCGCCGGCGCCGGCAGGCCATGCGCTGCGCCGGCGCGGCGCCGTGCCCGGCGACGCGCCCGCCTACGTCATCTACACGTCCGGTTCGACCGGCAAGCCGAAAGGCATCCTGATCGACCAGCGCAGCATCTGCCACTTCCTGCGCAGCGAAAACGAAGTGCTGGGCGTGCGAGCGTCCGACCGCGTCTACCAGGGCTTTTCCGTCGCCTTCGACATGTCGTTCGAGGAAATCTGGATTTCCTATCTCGTCGGCGCCACCCTGTGGATCGGTCCGAAGGAGACGGCCGGCGATCCGGAAGCGCTGCCGCGCCTGCTGGCGGACAACGGCGTCACCGTGCTGCACGCCGTGCCGACCCTGCTCGCGCTGTTCGCCGACGACGTTCCCAGCCTGCGCATCATCAACCTGGGTGGCGAGATGTGCCCGGAGACGGTGGTCGAGCGCTTCTCGACACCGGGCCGGCAGATGTTCAACACCTATGGCCCGACGGAAGCGACCGTGTCGGCCAGCCTCGCCCGGCTGGAACCGGGGCGGCTGATCACGATCGGCACGCCGCTGCCGAACTATGGCCTGCTCGTCATCCACACCGAGACCGACAAAGGCCTGCAGATCCTGCCACGCGGCGACACGGGCGAGCTGTGCATCATCGGCCCGGGGCTGTCGGCCGGCTACCTCGGCCGCCCCGACCTGACGGCCGAGAAGTTTCTCGAGAATCCGTGGCGCTCCGGCCCGGACGATCCGCGCCTGTACCGCACGGGCGACCTCGCGCGCATCGAACCGGATGGCCAGGTCGTGTGCCTGGGCCGCACGGACGACCAGGTCAAGATCCGCGGCTTCCGCGTGGAACTGGGCGAGATCGAAGCCCAGCTCGCCCAGCAGGGCGGCATCGGCACGACGGCCGTGCTGCTGCGTAAGGACGACGGCATCGACCGCCTCGTCGCCTACTTCGTGCCGGCCGCCGGCGCGACGGACGAACAGTTGGCGCCGGCGACCCTGCGCCGCGCCCTGTCCGGCAAGCTGCCGCCGTACATGGTGCCGAGCCGCTTCGAGCCCTTGTCCGTGATGCCGCGCCTGACGTCCGGCAAGATCGACCGCAAGGCGCTGAAGGCGATGGCCCTGTCGGCCCCGCTGCCCAGCGACCCGGCCGACTCCGACGTGGCCGAGACCCCGGCCGAGGAAGCGCTGTTCGCGGCGCTGGCCAGGCTGTTCCCGGGCCAGCCGATCCGGAGAGAGCTGGATTTCTTCAGCGACCTCGGCGGCCACTCGTTCTTCGCCGCCCGCCTCGCGACGGCGCTGCGTGCCGATCCGCGCTTTGCCCACGTGACGGTGCGCGACATTTACCAGCAGCGCCAGATCGGCGCCATCGCCTCCGGCCTCGACCAGGCCGCGGGCACGGCCGCCATCGAGCCCGACTGGACGCCGCCCGACAACACGCGCCGCTGGCTGTGCGGCGTGGCCCAGCTGGCCACGGTCCCCGTGCTGATCACGTTGCGCATGGCCCAGTGGCTGGCGCCGTTCTTCACCTACCACTTCTTCACGGGCGACCCGGGCGATTCGGTGCCGCGCGCCATCGCCCTGTCGATCGTCGTGTTCCTGCTCGCGACCCTGCTGGAATTCGTCGTCGCGATCGCCGGCAAATGGCTCGTCGCGGGCCGCCTGAAGCCGGGCGACTATCCCTTGTGGGGCACGACCTATTTCCGCTGGTGGCTGGCCGATCGCCTCGTCGAGGCCGCGCCGACCTATCTGCTGGCCGGCTCGTCGCTGTACGGCTGGTATCTGCGCATGCTGGGCGCGAAGGTCGGGCACGACGTCGTGATCGGCTCGCTGACGATCCGCGCGCCCGACCTGCTCGACGTCGGCGCCAACGTCAGCATCGGCAACGCCGTCAACTTCGAGAACGCGCGCGTGGAACGGGGCCGCCTGCTGCTCGGCCCGATCGCGCTGGCCGACGACGCCTGCGTGTCGTCGTACGCGATCCTGGAGGGCAATACCCGCGTGGGCCGGCGCGGCCACCTGGAAGGCCAGTCCGCGCTGCCGGACGGCGCGGCCGTGCCCGACGGCCGCGTGTGGGGCGGCTCGCCCGCGCGCGACGCCGGCGCGTTCGACCCGTCCACGCTGCCGCCGCGCCCGCCCGTCAGCCATGCCCGCCTGATGGGAGAAGCGCTGTTCTTCATGTTCGGCATGCTGCTCGTCGCCACGCTGTTCTTCATGCCCGTCTTCCCCAGCTTCGTGCTGATCGACTGGTTCGACGAGCGCGGCACCCTGCCCATCCTGGCGCAGAATTCGATCCAGGGCCAGCTGCTGCGCTACTTCGTGCTGGCGCTGCCGGCGTCCGCCGTGCTGATCGCGCTGACGATGCTGGTGTCGGCCGCCATCCGCTGGGGCTTCCTGCCGCGCATGATGCCGGGCCGCTCGGCCGTGCACAGCAACGCGTACTGCAAGAAATGGCTCGTGAGCCATATCCAGGAATCGAGTCTGAACGTCCTGCACGGCATTTACGCGACCGTGTTCGCGCCGTTCTGGTATCGCCTGCTGGGCGCCAAGGTCGGCCGCGACGCCGAGATCTCGACGGCGCTGGGCGTCGTCCCCGACATGCTGACCCTGGGCGACGAAACCTTCATCGCCGACGCCGTCATGCTGGGCGACGAGCAGATCGACGGCGGCTGGATGACGATGGAGGCGACGGTCGTCTCCAACCGCAGCTTCGTCGGCAACGGCAGCTACATCCCGGACGGCACCGTGCTGCCGGAAGGCGTGCTCGTGGGCGTGCACACGCATGCGCCGGCCAACGAACGCATGACGGGTGGCGACACCTGGCTCGGTTCGCCCCCGATCCACCTGCCGGCGCGCGAACAGGTCAGCGGCTATCCGGAACACCTGACCTACCGGCCGTCGCCGCTGCGCCGCCTGGGCCGCGCGCTCGTCGAGGCCTTCCGCATCGTCGCGCCGCACGCCGTCGTCATCGCCGTCGGCTACACGGTCGTGCTGGACCTGATGCCGATCGCCGGCGCGGGCCGCTGGAGCGAAGTGATCTGGGACCTGGCCCTCGTCGGCCTCGCCTACGGCATCGGCAACTACGTGTTCGTGCTCGCGTTCAAATGGCTGCTGCTGGGCCGCTATGCAAAGCGCGCGGAACCGATGTGGACGCCGTTCGTGTGGCTGTCCGAAGGCGTGACCAATATGTACGAGGGCATCGCCGTGCCCAACTTCATGCGCTACCTGCGCGGCACGCCGTGGCTGCCCATCGCCTTCAACCTGCTCGGCTGCCGCATCGGCCGCGGCGTCTACATGGACACGACGGACATCACGGAATTCGACTGCGTGACGATCGGCGACCACAGCGAACTGAACGCGCTGTCCTGCCCGCAGACGCACCTGTTCGAGGACCGCGTGATGAAGATCGATCACGTGGACATCGGCAGCAAGGTGTACATGGGACCGCGCAGCGCCGTGCTGTACAGCGCGAAGGTCGGCGACAACGCCCGCCTCGGTCCGCTGACCCTCGTCATGAAGGGCGAGCACATCCCGGCCGCGACCGCCTGGAACGGCTTGCCGGCGGCGCCGCAGCGGGTGTGATGGCGCCGCTGCGCATCCGCTGGTGGGC
>Ga0209148_1001511_pt1 | contig 11507 bp, 10 predicted proteins | sample AraplaCol_mMF_r2_2_FD_184288 | JGI IMG/M metagenome (GOLD analysis project Ga0209148, IMG submission 184288) | Arabidopsis root microbial communities from North Carolina, USA - plate scrape CL_Col_mMF_r2 (SPAdes) (version 2) | ecosystem: Host-associated > Plants > Roots > Endosphere | place...
GCCATCGAGCGCATCAATCTTGCCGGCGATATCGACCAGGCGCGAGTGGTGGCGGAGACCGAGCGCCTGCGCTCGGCCCTGCTCACCTCGATCTCGCATGATCTGCGTACCCCGCTCGCCTCGATCATCGGCTCAGCCAGCAGCCTGCGCTCCTTCGGCCAGAGCTTCGACGGCGAGACTCGCGACGAATTGCTGCTGACCATCCAGGAGGAGGCCGAGCGCCTCAACCGCTTCGTCGGCAATATCCTCAGCATGACCCAGCTCGAATCAGGCGCCCTGGAGCCGCGCCGCAGCCCGGTCGATCTCGAGGATGCCATCGTTGCTGCCACCAAATCGGCGGCGCGGCTGCTGGGGCATCACCGGCTCCATCTCGATATCGCGCTGGATCTGCCGCTGCTGCGGCTTGATTTCGTCCTGTTCGGCCAAGTGCTGTTCAACCTGATCGACAATGCCGCCAAATATGCGGCACATGACACCGAGATCCTGGTTCGGGCGCGGCGGGACGAGACGGATGTGCGCATCGAAGTCGTCGATGAAGGCCCGGGCATACCGCCCGAGGATCTTGAGCGCATCTTCGACAAATTCTTCCGCGTTCATGGCGGCGACCGGCGCCGGGCCGGCACCGGTCTCGGCCTTGCCATCTGTCGCGGCTTGATCGATCTGATGGGCGGACACATCTATGCCGAGAACCGGCTGGACCGTAGCGGCGCCCGTTTCGTCATCCTGTTTCCCAATACTCTGGCCGTCGATCGCCAGGAGCTCGACAAGCTGGCGGAGGAGAAATTCTGGAACGAAACCACCGCTGCCCAGCCTATGCTGACACCAGCACTGGAGACGGCGGCGGTGAAGAAAGATGGAACCGAAGATAAATGAGTCATGGTACACGCATCCTGATCGTCGATGATGAGCCGGCGATCCGCCGTTTCCTGAAGAGCTCGTTGGCCGCGGAAGGTTTCGAGGTCGAGCAGGCGGAAACGGCCGCTTCGGCTTTGCTCGCCTTGCGTCAGACCAAGCCCGACCTTGTCATTCTCGATCTCGGCCTGCCGGACCGCGACGGACTTGAAGTCATCCGCGAGGTGCGGACGCAATCGGCCGTGCCGATCATCGTGCTTTCCGTGCGCAATGACGAGGCCGGCAAGGTGGCGTCGCTCGATAGCGGGGCCGACGACTACATCACCAAGCCCTTCGGTGTCGACGAATTGCTGGCCCGCGTGCGTGCGGCCCTGCGCCACCGCCTGCAGGCGCAGGGCACAGGCCCGGTGTTCCAGAGCGGCGAGCTCAGCATCGATTTCCTGCAACGAAGCGTGAAGTTGCGCGGCCAGGAACTGAAACTGTCGCGGCGTGAATACGATCTGCTGCGCTTCATGGCCGAGCATGCCGGCAAGGTCATCACCCATCAGCAGCTGTTGACCGCTGTCTGGGGTGAGGCGCATCGCAACGATGTCGAATATCTGCGCGTCTATGTGCGCCAGTTGCGCCAGAAGCTGGAAGACGATCCGCAGCAGCCCGCCTATCTGCAGACCGAGCCCGGAGTCGGCTATCGCCTGCGTATCCTCGACGCGCCCAAGGCTTAAGCGTCAGCCCGCATTTCTCCCCCTCGACATGGCCTGCGCCGGTTCAAGAAGCCGACAGGGCAGGAGCCACGCGCAGCACGATGCAGGACATCGGGCAAGCGCGGCGACGCCCCCTGTCGGCTTCTTCAACCGGCCCTGCGGGTTGCCCTTAGTCGGGCATCTCCGGGCTTTGGCGGCTCAACCGTATGGCCGATACGCTTTTCGCCGCCAAAGCCCGTATCTGCCGCGCCCAAAGGCAACGCAGGCCATGTCGAGGGGGTGAAATGCGGGCTAACCCGGATTGAGCTGTTTCGCGCGCTGCTTCAACGCGGCGGTGAGAAACTCGGTGAAGGCACGGATCCGCGGCATATGCCGGATATCCTGGTGCACTACCATCCAGATCTCACGCAGGGGCGGCGGCGCCGGTGGATCGAGCCGCACCAGGGGACGTGAGTCGCCGAGGAAGCGGGCGAGGCAGGCAAGACCCATGCCTTCGACCGTGGCCGACACATGGGTGAAACGGCTGTTGCTCCTGAGGACGATATCCGCGCCCCAGCTCAGGCTCTGGAACCATTGCATGTCCGGTACCTGCATCAGCTCTTCCTGTACCAGGATCCGGCGATGACCGGGTGCACCGACAGACAAGTCCGGCATGCCATGCTGGTCGAGATAGCTTTGCGCGGCATAGATGCCGACGGCGAAATCGGTGACCCGGCGGGCCGCCAGCTCCTGCTGCGTCGGCCGTGACAGGCGCAAGGCGACTTCGGCCTCGCGCTGGGTCAGGCTGAGATTGCGGGAATCGGTGACCACTTCCAGGCTGATCCCCGGATAGGCCTGCTGAAAGGCATGAAACATCGGCGTCAGGATTTCCGCTGCCAGGGTCTCGACCGAGGTCACCCGGATCGTGCCTTCCAAGCGGATATCCTTGCCAGTGATTACCCGCTCGATTGCCATCGCCTCGCTCTCGATCCGCTCGACATTGCCGAGGATCGCCTCGCCCGCCGGGGTCAGCACATAGCCGCGCGGTGTCCGCTGCAGCAGCTTGGCGCCAGCCCGCTCCTCCAGGCCGGAGAGGCGACGGCCCATGGTGGATTGCTGTACGCCGAGATTGCGCGCGGCGGCGGAAAGGCTGCCTTCGCGCGCAATGGCGAGGAAATGCCGGAGATCGTCCCAATCGAGCATGAACCGCACTCTATGCGAAAATGCACATAACTTCAGCAAAAATAAAGATAGTTATGCTTTTTCGAATAATCAATATCTAGCGGGTCGCCCGGCGGCATAGGGCCGTACTGGGTTGCGCGTGGAGACAATCATGATCGATAGCCGTACCGCCCCCTATGCCGCTTTGCTGCTGCGTCTCGTCCTGGGAGCCCTGTTCCTGGCCCATGCCGGGCTGAAGATTTTCGTTTTCACCCCCGCCGGCACGGCGCAGTTCTTCGAGAGCATCGGCCTGCCCGGCGCCCTCGCCTACCTCACCATCCTGGTCGAAGTCGCCAGCGCGGTCGCTTTGATCCTCGGCGTGCAGACCCGCATCGCCGCCCTCGCCGGCTGCGTCATCCTGCTGGGAGCGATCTTCACCGTGCATATCCATGCCGGCTTCTTCTTCACCAATCAGAATGGCGGCTGGGAATATCCGGGCTTCTGGGCGGTCGCGACCCTCGTCCAGGCGTTGCTGGGCGATGGCGCCTATGCGCTGGCGCCGAGCACCCGCAAGAAGGCGGCAACGGCCTGACCACAATCGCCTGATACACCATGGCGGGGGCAGCAGACGCCGCCCCCGCTTCTTTCCAAGCCCCGCTTCTACAAGTCGTCGCGCCTCTCAAGATGGGAACAGAACATGCTGCCGAGCCTTTTCATCAGCCATGGCGCGCCCACTCTGGCGCTGACGGATTGCCCGGCGCGCGATTTCCTGGCGGACCTCGGCCAGCGATTGGCAAAGCCCAAGGCCATCCTGGTCGTCTCGGCGCATTGGGAGACCATCACACCGACGGTCAGCGCCGTCGCCAGCAATGAAACCATCCATGATTTCTATGGTTTTCCCCGCGCGCTCTATGAAATGACCTATCCGGCACCGGGGCAGCCTGAACTTGCCGAGACGATCAGCGATCTCCTGTGCACCGCCGGCCTTGCCTGCCAGATCGATCACAGCCGCGGCCTCGATCATGGGGCCTGGGTGCCATTGACCGTGATGTATCCGGACGCCGATATCCCCGTCCTGCAACTCTCCCTGCAGCATGGCCTTGGCCCGGCGCATCACCTGCAGCTTGGCCGCGCCTTGGCGACGTTGCGCGAACAGGGCGTGCTGATCATCGGTTCCGGCAGCTTCACCCATGACCTTTCACGCTTCCGCGGCCAGAAGATCGACAGCCAGCCGGCACCCGATATCGACGCCTTTGCCGATTGGATGACCGGCCGCCTGCTGGAAGGCAGCAGCTGCGATCTCATCACCTATCGGCGCCAGGCGCCTTTCGCCGCCGCCAATCACCCGAGCGAGGAGCATCTGCTGCCGCTTTTCGTCGCCCAGGGTGCGGGCGGTCCGCAAGCGAAGGCAGAGCATCTCCATCGCAGCACCACTTTCGGCATCCTAAGGATGGATGCCTTCGCCTTTCATTGAACTCAACACATTGATATTGCATCGCTAATTCCACCCACGTAACCTCAGCCGCGGGGCCGGCGAATACTGGATCAAGGGCAACCGGCCGGCCATCAGCGCCGGTCACGGATTTCCAGCAGGGAATCTGCCGGTCGCCCCGTCGCGTCGCTTTCCCGCATGCCTGATCGTTGCCGATGGAGTTTGGCTTGGTTTCTTGGCGTCGCCTCCCCTGGTTTGATCGCGCCGGGCAGTTTTCCTGGCTGAAGACCCTGTGCCTCGCTGGTCTCATCGCCCCGGGCCTCTGGGTAGCCGTTGCCTGGTACTTGGCTGACCGCAACGCACCGATGCCGGTCGATCCTGGCAGCGCCCTGTTGGGCGGCGGGAATGTCGGGATCAGCGGCAGCGCGATAGGTGGAAATGCTGTCGGCGGCGCCTTGCCACTGGGTGCCGTGCCGGTGACCGAGGCCCTGCATGAGATCGGCCAATGGGCGATCCGTTTCCTGATGATCACGCTCGCCATCACGCCGCTGCGCCGCATCGGTGCCTGGCCGCGGCTGATGCTGCTGAGACGCATGCTCGGTGTCGGCGTCTTCGCCTATGCCGCCATCCATCTCAGCATCTATATCGTGCAGCAGCATTTCCGCTTCGGCTTTGTCGCCAGCGAGATCCTGCTGCGTTTCTATCTTACCATCGGCTTCGTGGCACTGCTGGGGCTGCTGGCCCTGGCCGCCACTTCGACCGATGGCATGATGCGCCGGCTCGGCGGCAGGAACTGGCAGCGGCTGCATTATCTGGTCTATCCGATCGCCGCCCTCGGCCTCTTCCACTTCTTCCTGCAATCCAAGGCCAATGTCACCGAGGCGGCGCTCACCACCGGCTTCTTCTACTGGCTGATGCTCTACCGCCTGGCCTATCGCTGGAACGGTGAGCAAAGCCTCGCTCTCTGGCAACTGACGTTGCTGGCGATCGCCGGTGGCTTGGCGACTGCGCTCGGTGAGGCCGCCTGGTATCAGTTCGCCACCGGGCTTGGCGGCACCCGTATCCTGCTCGCCGATCTGCGCTTCGCCTTCCATATCCGCCCATGCTGGTGGGTATTGGCGGCGGGCCTGGCTCTGGTACCGCTGAAACTGGCGGCGGACCGCTTCTGGGGCGCCAAAAAGAAACGGCAGCGCATGCGCCCTGCCGTTTCCACCACCTGAAGGACCGGACTTAGACTTACGAAGCCTGCCGGGCCGTTGCCTGATCGCGCGTTCCAGCGACCGGGATCGGCCGCTCGCCTGCAACCGTGGTCCGGTAAAGCAGGCGCCTGGTGCCATCGTAATCGTTGATGGCGAGATGCAGCGTGCAGCGATTGTCCCAGATCGCCAGCGTCCCGGGATGCCAGCGCCAGCGGCAGGTGAATTCCGCGCGGATGCTGTGCTGGTAGAGATAGTCCAGCAGCGGCTTCGATTCGGCGACCGTCATGTTCTCGAAACGCTGGGTATAGACCGGATTGACGAACAACGCCTTGCGGCCAGTCACCGGATGCACCCGCACCACCGGATGCAGCTCCTCGCGATCAGCGGTGGGATCGTTGCGCACCATGCGGATCGAGCGGCTGACCGCCGCATCGGCACCCGGCCCATTGGTGCCATGCGGCCAGCCGGTATGGACGGCGCGCAGCGGATCGAGCACTTGCTGCAGCCCGGGCGAGAGCGCCTCGTAAGCGGCATATTGATTGGCCCAGAGCGTATCGCCGCCGACCGGCGGCAGTTCCGAGGCATAAAGCAGGGTCAGGCTGGGCGGCTCCGGCAGAAAAGAGAAGTCGCTGTGCCAGGTGCCGCCGAAGGTCGAGATGCGCTTCTCATCGGCTTCCTTCAGCACGGCGATGATATCGGGATGGCTGTCCGTGCCCTTGACGAAGGGGACCCGCAGGATCGGGCCGATCGCCTCGGTACCGGCCAGCAACTGATCCAGGGTCAGCGTCTGGTCGCGCAGGAAGATGACACCGTATTTGGCAATGGCGTCACGAATGACCGGCTCGGCCACGGCTGGCTGCCGCAGATCGAGGCCATGGATTTCTGCCCCCAGTTCCGGGGTGAGCGGACGGATATCGACTTGTGCCATGTGATGATCGCTTTCTGGCCGGAGATGAGGGACGGCCGCTAGGACAGGAAGGGGATCAGCGGGAAGGAGACCGTTGGCCCCGAGTATGACGAAGGATCGGGACACCGTCCACGGTCGCGGCGCATGGCCGCCATGAGAAATATTCGTCGCGGCCAAAACGGTTCATGCCGCTTTCGCCCCTCGCCTTTCCCGGCCGAGGTCCTATAGAAAAGTGGTCGGAGAATGCAACCACCGCCTCCCGGCCAGCGAGGGGTGGCGGGGTGCCTTAGTTCGGGAGCCGGAGAGATGGAACAGTTGCAATTGCGGGTCGCCCAGATCTGGTCGCAGGCCGGCGGCATCAAGGGCTTCGAGCTGGTGAGCCCGACAGGTGCGGCTTTGCCGCCCTTCTCCGCCGGTGCCCATGTCCTGGTCCATCTGCCGAACGGCCTCGTGCGGCAGTACTCCATGTGCAATGACCCCAGCGAGACCCATCGCTACGAGATCGGTGTGTTGCGAGCACCGGAAGGCCGCGGCGGCTCTGCCTTCATGCATGACGGGGTCAAGATCGGCGATACCCTGACCATCGATCTGCCGCGCAACAATTTCGAGCTCCGGGAAGATGCGGCGGATTATATCCTGATCGCCGGCGGCATCGGCGTGACGCCGCTCCTTGCCATGGCCCATCGCCTCAATCGCCTCGGCAAGAGCTACAAGCTCTATTATTGCACCCGGGCCAAGGAATCGACCGCCTATCTCGAACGGCTGTCGGGCGATGCCTTCGCCGAGCGCGTCAACTTCGTCCATGATGGTGGCGACCCGGCCAAAGGCCTCGACGTGAAGACGCTGCTCAAGGCCGTGCCGGCCAATGCCCGCCTCTATTGCTGCGGCCCGACCGGCCTGATGAATGCGGTGAAGGCCGCTGCCAGCCACTGGCCGGCCGAGCGGGTGCATTTCGAGGCCTTCAGTGCCGATCCTTCGGCCAAGCCGGCCGCACCTGCCGGCGGCGATCAGAGCTTCGAGATCGAGCTCGCCAGTTCCGGCAAGATCCTCACCGTGCCAGCCGATACCAGCATCCTCGATGTCCTGCGCGACCAGGGCATCAACATCCCCAGCGCCTGCGAAGAGGGCATCTGCGGCACCTGCATCGTCAATGTGCTGGAGGGCGAACCGGATCACCGCGACCAGATCCTCACCGACGAGGAAAGGGACTCCAACGACTGCATCACGGTCTGCTGCTCGCGCTCGAAGACGGCGCGATTGAAACTCGATCTCTGACGGAAGCGGGCTTTAACGAGTACACGGCACCGGCCTTAACTTTCTGCCGCCAACCGGTCCATAGGCCCATTCAATCGTGGCGATCGATAAATGCGATCGCAGCTTTTGCGTGAGACAGGCATTGACCGCAGGCGCGGTAGCGGAAAAGATACTGCGCCCCGATGTCGCTGGTTCAATCGCCTTGCGACACCCATATCTATTTCATCCGTCCAACCCCGCAAAGAGAGGACCAAGAACCGTGATGTATCGTACAAAGAATACCCTATCGGAAAATATCCGCGCCAAATCCATCGCCGTCTTGAACGCGCATCTTGCCGCCGCCATCGATCTGCATGGCCAGATCAAGCAGGCGCATTGGAACGTCCGCGGCGACGGCTTCATCGCCATCCACGAACTGTTCGACAAGGTGGCAGCTGAAACGATCGACTTCTACGACACGATCGCCGAGCGCGTCGGCGCATTGGGTGGTACCGCCGAGGGCACATCGCAGACGGCGGTGAAGAAGTCCTTCCTGAAGCCCTATGCGCATGGCATTGCCGACGTGAAGACGCATATCGATGCCGTCACCTCGGCCCTGTCGGATTTCGGCACCTCGGCGCGCAAGGCGATCGACGAGACCGCTGATTTCGGCGATGCCGACACGGCGGATCTCTTCACCGGCATTTCGCGCGGTGTCGATCAGCAGATCTGGCTGATCGAATCGCATCTGGTGCCGAGCCCGGCCAAGGGTGGGGCGCGCAAGTAACCGCTCGCCATCCGTGACCAATAGGGGAAAGCCCTCACCTCAGGCTGAGATTGCCTCGATATAATCCATGACGCCGATGATCCGGGTGATTTCGCCCTGGTCATTGGCGGTTGGGCAATCGATGGATTCGAAGTAGCGATGCTCGCTGCCGGTGAAATCCAGGGTGCCGCGGCACATGCGGCAGCTGCGCGTCAGAATGATCGACTGGTAATAGCCATAGAGATCATGGCCGTAATCGTCGTTCGGCCGGCTGGCGACCAGCTCGCCGGAGACATTGCGGCCGATCATGTTGATCACCGCCTCGCCCAGCAGGCGAAAGCGGAAGGCACCATCCGCCGGGGTTTCCACGACGAAAAGATACGGCGCCAAGGCGCGGTGTTCGACGATGTCGAAATCATCCCACAGCGGCATCCCGCCACGCGGCATGGCGAGCCCCTGCCACCAATCATAGATGGCCTGCACCCGCGGGCTGAACAGCGCCGTCCCGGCATCGACCGAACCGATATGGAGGCCGGATACCGCATTGGGCGGCAGATCGCGTCGGCGTATTTCAGTCACAGGACAACCATCAGGCTATGCTTCATTCGACAAAACTCATTGCAGCAAAAACGTTACTAGACCACTTAGCCGCACCGGTTATGCAGTCGGGCCGATACCGGCCGCCGGCACCGCGGCCAGACGGGCCTGGCGCCTCACAAGAAGTAGATTGCCGCGAGGATCATGTTGACGTTCTGGCCATCCTGCGACAGCGGCAGCAGCAGCTTCGCCTGATGCGAAAAGATGCCATAGCTGTTCTCGAAGGCCGCCTCGTAATAGGCCGGGCGCCCGTCCTCATAGACCGGCCGGTACTGCCGCATCAGCAATTCGCGCTCGCCGGCGGAGGTCACCAGCTCGAAGCCATGCCCGGTCCGACGGTCGCCGTAATAGTCCTCGATATGGGTTCCTTCGAGCCGGATGCGGTAATCGAACAGGCTTTCCTTGAACTCGACAAGGACTAAATTCCCGAGCCAAGATTTCATATCCAATGCATCGATGTCGCGATAGGCAGGCATGCGCCGGCCCTCGGCTTTTTCGTGCCAATAATCGTAGAGCCTCAGCAGCCGCTGATCGCGCAGATTGGGCATATTGGCGACCGGTCCGGCGACCATTATGCCCCCACCGCCTGCTTATCCGGCAGGCCGAGATGCTGACGCAAAAAGCTCGTGGCATCGGCCACCGGCAAGGGTTTCGCGTAGAGATAGCCCTGGCCGTATTCCACATCCAGGTTGCGCAGATGCTCGGCCTGGGCAGCCGTCTCCACCCCTTCGGCAACGACGTCGCGGCGCAGGATATGCGCCAGCTTGGCGATCGCCTTGCAGATCTCGAACCCTTCACGATTCTCAGTCAGGCGAATGACGAAGGAACGGTCGATCTTCAAGGTATGAAATGGGAATCGATGCAGATGCGACAGAGACGAATACCCGGTGCCGAAATCGTCGATCGACACTTTCACGCCGAGCGCAACAATGCGCCCTAGCAAGGCTTGGGTACGCTCCGGATTATCCATCACCATACTCTCGGTGACCTCGACTTTAAGCCTGTCCGCCTGGATCTTGGTCTCTTCCAAGGCTAATCGTATATCATTAACAATAGCTTCCGTCTCCAATTGTCGTCCGGAGACATTGACCGCGACCTGCGGGGCATAGCCCGTGGCCGCCTGCCATTCGGCAATCTGGCGGCAGGTTTGCCAGATACTGCGGCGGCCGATCTCCACGATCAGGCCGGTTTCCTCGGCCAGCGGAATGAAATCGCCGGGCGATACCAGCCCCTTCTCCGGATGGCGCCAGCGGATCAGGGCCTCGAAGCCATGGATGCCGTCATCCTTGAAGCGCATGATCGGCTGGTAGAAGAGTTCCAATTCGTTACCGCGGACCAAGGCCTGCCTGAGATCGGCCACCAGATCGAGCCGCTTCAAGGCGGTCTGCTGCATGCTGGGGTCGAATTTGACGGCGCGCGCCCGGCCCAGGGCCTTGGCCCGATAGACGGCGAGGCTGGCATCCGAGATCAAGGCTTCCGCGGAGCGCGCTTCGGCCTCGCTGGCAATGACGACGCCGATGCTGGCGGTGATTTCGATATGACGCTGGTCGACCACGAAAGGTCGGGCGATGGCCTGCTGTATCGTCGTCACCAAGTCGTCCATGGCCGGTCCGGGCTCGCCGTCGAACAGACGCAGGATGGCATATTCATCCTCGTTGAGGCGTGCCAGCGTGTCCTGGCTGGTCAGCGCCTGCTGCAGGCTGCGACCGATCGAAATCAGCAATTGATCGCCGGTGCCCAGCCCGAGGCTGTCATTGATGTCGCGGAAACGGTCGAGATCGATGATCGCCGTGAGGAAGTCGCGCAGCTCGCCGCTGGCCACCATCTGCAGGGCAAAATCGGCCCGCTCCCGGAAAGCGGCACGATTGGCGAGCCCGGTCAGGCGATCGAACCGGGCATCGAACAGCAATTGCTGCTCGCTCTGCTTGCGGCTGGTGATGTCGGTCATCGACCCGGCCATGCGGACCGGCCGCTTGTCGGCATCGGTGACCTTCAGCCCGCGCACCAGCATCCAATGCTCGCTGCCGTCGGCATGGCGCAAGCGGAACTCGTGTTCGAGATGAGCGGTGCCGCCGGCGAGATGCGCCTGAATGGCGCCTTGCAGGGCGGCGAGATCCGCCGCCAGGACCCTGTCATACCAATCGGCGATGCCGCCGCTCGCCTGACCCGCGGCGAGGCCGACAATGTCGTGCCAGCGTGGTGACGTATAGAACTCCCCGCTCGCGAGATCCCAGTCCCAAAGCCCGTCATTTGCGCCGCGTGCGGAGAGTGCATAGCGCTCCTCGCTGCGACGGAGCGAGGTTTCGGCCGTGCGCCGGCGGCGCTCCTCGGCAATGCCGCGCAGCAGGACGACGCTGGCAAAGGTAACGATGACGGTGGCGCTGGGGAACAGCAGGTTGAGCCAGAGCTGCGCCCGGATGAAGGCGAATTGGCAGATGGCGCCCCACGCCAGCAAGGACACGGCTGCAATAGCGACGGCAAGCGCCAAATTGAGGCGCGGTGCCGTCAGCGTCACCATCAGGCCAAGACAGAGGATGGCAGCGAAGACGGCGACATCATGCCAGGCCGGCTTCTGCAAGGCGCCGCCATGCAGGATGTGGCCGATGATCGAGGCATAGCGCTCCATGCCGGGCAGCTGGTCGGCAAAGGGCGTACGGACAACTTCAGTGATGCCGACACC
>Ga0209148_1001512_pt1 | contig 11476 bp, 12 predicted proteins | sample AraplaCol_mMF_r2_2_FD_184288 | JGI IMG/M metagenome (GOLD analysis project Ga0209148, IMG submission 184288) | Arabidopsis root microbial communities from North Carolina, USA - plate scrape CL_Col_mMF_r2 (SPAdes) (version 2) | ecosystem: Host-associated > Plants > Roots > Endosphere | place...
GGCCGTGATGCGGTAAAAGCTGCCCTGCTGTGCCGTGGCGCCCGGCGGCGCGATCCGCTCGATGAGGTAGGCCGGCAGCCGCGCCGGCAGCACGCTCCGCCCTACCGCCAGCGCGGCGCCCGTGAAGTGGCCATAGGGCACGAGCGCCGGATTGTCCCCGGCCGCGAGGTCCAGCGTTTGCCACGCGGGCGGTGCTCTGGCCTCGCACAGGCCGAGATCGTCCGCGCCGCGCCCGCAGCCGTCGACGAAGGCGCCCGCGCCATCCGGACCGAAATGAGCGGCACGGTCCGGCGGCGCATCCGCCGTGCCGGCGATATCGTGCTCGGCATCGCGTAGGGCGGCCTCGGCCGCGGCCTGCGCCACGTCGCGGTCGCGTTCGTTGTGCGCCGCCGCCAGCAGGATGAACGCGCCGCGTGCCACGGCCACGCCGATCACCATCGCCGCGAGCATCAGCATCAGCGCACAGACGAGGACCAGCCCACGTTGCGTGTGCGATGGCTTCATGATGGCGGTACCGGCAATGCGACCGTGAACGTGAACAGCCGCCGCTCGCGCCGCCGCAGGTCGGGCGTCATGGCCGCTTCGTCCAGCGAACTGCCCGGATCGTCCGCACCGGCGGCATCCGTATAACCCGCGCCGAGCAGGTCATGGCGCGCGCTGCCGGGCGCCGCACGCGTGGGCCGGCTCCCGTGCAGCAGCAGGCCCACGCGCACGCCGACGACGCGCTTCCAGTGGGTCCGTTGGTTGAACTCGGCCTCGCCCAGGCCGGACAGCCCGCCATCGAGCGCATCGACCGCGGCGGCGTTCAGGTAGCGGTTGGCGACGCCGTCGGGCGGGTCGTCCGTGTCGACGCCGTACAGGACCTGGAAGCCGTCCACGCCGGCCACCAGCGCATCCGCGCTCCAGTGCGCGGCGCCGCGGTATTTGCAGCGCAGCTCGGCCTCGCCTTCGCCATTGCGGGCCACATAGAAAATGCTCCAGCCTTCCTCGCCCGCGGCGGCGGGAAAGCCGGCGCAGTCGACGGTGCCGCCGTCGCCCGCGCCGGGAAACCGGACCGCCAGCACGTCGCTGCCGTTGACGGCCGCCATGAGCGGATCGGCGATGCCCGGCGTCGTGCGGGACAGCGTGCGCGCATCCAGCCCGGCCAGGCGGGCCGGCGCATCGGCGGCGTCCGGGCGGGCCAGCGTAGCGACGTCGACCGTGCCGGCCTGGCGCACGGCGCGGCCGATGAGGTCGATCGCGAAGCGTCCGCCGTCCTCGACACCGGCCGACTCGACCTGCGCCGCGTACGCGCCGTTCGCCAGCACGAGCAGGCGCCCGGCCGCGAGCACGATGCCGAGGCCGATGGCCAGTGCCACCATCAGCTCGGCCAGCGTCATGCCGCCGTGGCGGACGAAGCGTCTCACGGCGCCGCCCCCGCCAGCGGCAACATCAGCTTGGGCGCGCCCGTCGCCGTGTCGCCTTGCGCGCGCCAGCCGAGCTTGACGACGAGCGGCGCGCCGGCCCCGGCATCGCACGGCCAGGCCGGCGACCCGGCCGCGTCGAGCGGCCCGGCGCCGCGGCATACGCGGATACGCCCGCCGGGGAAGTTGGCCGCCAGGGCCTCGGACACTTCGAACAGGTCGAAGCGCGCCAGTTCCTCGGCATCGCAGGCCATGTCCGCGTAGCACAGCGCCGCTGCCGCCGGTGCGCCGCCCGCGGCGTCGTAATCGAGCTGGAGATAGGGATTGTCGGCATCGGGCAGCGCCAGCGCATGGGGATTGGCGCGCATGCGCTCCGCGAGCGACCGGGCCAGCCGGGTGCCGTCGGACAGGTGCGCGGCGTCGCGTCCGGAGCGCACGGCCAGGGTCTGCAGCGCGGCCGCGCCGGCAATGCCGAGCGCCACCACGAACAGGGCGACGAGTACTTCGACGAGCGTGAACCCGGCGCACGTGCGCGCCCGCAATGACGAACCCGACAGCAACCACATCGACGGCCTCCAGCCTCTTCGTTTTCGGAGCTGACACGGTAACAGTCGAGACCGGGCAAGCCGTGTGGTGGCTCAACCGTGGGGATGCAACTAAAACCGCGAAAAACGGACGCAACTTGGCCCCATCCGGCAGGCGCGAACTGGTACGGTGCGCACTCCGCCGAAATGGTTTTTAGTACACCTGACGACACCTCTCGCTTGCCATGAGAACAACAAATTCCATATACTGCGCCTGGCCAGCGGGGCAGAAGGTAGTGCCGACCGCACCTTCCGCGCGTTCCTTTGCCTTTAATCCGTTCCGAAAAGAGCCAGAGATATGAAGCTGTCCCAGCCCCGCCTCGCCGCTGCCTGGCTCGTCCTGGCCGCGTGGATTCCCCTGCACGCGAACGCCGGTGTATTTGACGATGACGAGGCGCGCCGCGCGATCGTCGCCGTGCAAGGCAAGGTCGAGGCGATGTCGCGCGACCTGAACGCCTTGAGCGCACGGATCGACACCAAATCCGACAAATCGGCCTCGCTCGATATGCTGAACCAGCACGAGGAGACCATGCAGGAAATCGCACACCTGCTCGGCCAGATCGAAGAACTGAAGAACGAGGTCGAGACGGCCCAGAAGAATCAGAAAACGCTGTACGCCGACCTCGACGCACGCATCAGGAAGCTCGAGCCGCAGCAGCAGATCGTCGACGGCAAGGCTGCCGCCGTGATGCCGAGCGAAAAGCAGAGCTACGACGCGGCCCGGAACCTGTTCAAGTCGGGCGACTACGAAGGCGCCGCCGATGCGTTCGCCGATTTCGTCAAGCGTTACCCGAGCTCGGCCTACGCGCCCAACGCGCAGCACTGGCTGGGCAACGCGTACTACGCGCAGAGTGACTACAAGAGAGCGATCGCGGCCCAGGAAGTGGTCGCCACGACCTACAAGGGCAGCGCCGAGGCGCCGGACGCGCTGCTCAACATTGCCAGCAGCTACATCGAACTGAAGGATAGGAAGGCGGCGAGGAAGACCTTGCAGCAGCTGATCAAGACCTTCCCGGCGTCGTCGGAGGCACAGGCCGCGAAGGGCCGTCTCGCCGCCTTGAAATAAGGCGTCAGGCGTCACGAGCGGCGAACGGACATTCGCCGCGCGATTCTTATTTGCGCGGCTGCCCCACTTCGGCAATCGCTTCCTGGAACTCGGCCAGGTCTTCGAAGTTCTTGTAGACGGATGCGAAGCGGATGTAGGCGATCTTGTCGAGGCGCTTGAGTTCCTGCATCACCAGTTCGCCGACATGGCCGGTGTCGACTTCGCGCCGGCCGCTGGTGAGGAGTTTTTCTTCGATCGAGGCGACGGCGCGGTCGATCGCTTCGGCCGCCACCGGGCGCTTGCGCAGGGCCAGCATGAGGCTGCCGCGCAGCTTGGAGGATTCGAATTCCGTGCGGCTGCCGTTCTTCTTGACGATGAACGGCATCGACAGCTCGATGCGTTCATAGGTGGTAAAGCGCTTGTCGCACGCGCCGCAGCGGCGCCGGCGCCGGATGGCGTCGCCTTCCTCGGATACGCGGGTATCGAGGACTTGGGTGTCGTCATGCTGACAGAACGGACATTTCATGGGCCGGCTACTGCTGGAAACACTGCTTGGAACACGATGCCCACCGGGCACCGGATACGGGCGCCGCGAAGCGCCCATCCTGGACGCGACGCGGCGTCCAGGGACCATCTTACGCTTCGTAGACCGGGTATTTGTCGGTCAGTTGCTTGACTTCGGCCTTGACGCGGTCGATGGTCGCGGCATCGTGCGGGTTGTCCAGCACGTCGGCGATCAGGTTGCCGACCTTGACGGCGTCCTCTTCCTTGAAGCCGCGCGTCGTGAACGCCGGGCTGCCCAGGCGGATGCCCGAGGTCACGAACGGCTTCTGCGGGTCGTTCGGAATGCCGTTCTTGTTGCAGGTCATGTGCGCCTGGCCCAGGATCGCTTCCGCTTCCTTGCCGGTGAGACCTTTCGAACGCAGGTCGACGAGCATCACGTGCGACTCGGTACGGCCCGACACGATGCGCAGGCCGCGCGCGGTCAGCGTCTCGGCCAGCGCCTTGGCGTTCTTGACGACCTGCTGCTGGTAGGCCTTGAATTCCGGCGCCAGCGCCTCCTTGAACGCGACCGCTTTGCCGGCGATCACGTGCATCAGCGGACCACCCTGGATGCCCGGGAAGATGGCCGAGTTGATGGCTTTCTCGTGCTCGGCCTTCATCAGGATGATGCCGCCGCGCGGGCCGCGCAGCGATTTGTGCGTCGTCGACGTGACGAAGTCGGCATGCGGCACCGGGTTCGGGTATTCGCCGGCGGCGATCAGGCCGGCGTAGTGGGCCATGTCGACCATGAAGTACGCGCCGACTTCCTTGGCGATGCGGGCGAAGCGTTCGAAGTCGATGCGCAGGGCGAAGGCGGAGGCGCCGGCGATGATCAGCTTGGGCTTGTGCTCGCGGGCCAGGCGTTCCATCTGCTCGTAGTCGATGTCTTCCTGCTCGGTCAGGCCGTAGGAAATTACGTTGAACCACTTGCCCGACATGTTCAGCGCCATGCCGTGGGTCAGGTGGCCGCCTTCGGCCAGCGACATGCCCATGATCGTGTCGCCCGGCTTCAGCATCGCGAAGAACACGCCCTGGTTCGCCTGCGAGCCCGAGTTGGGCTGGACGTTCGCGGCTTCGGCGCCGAACAGCTGCTTGACACGGTCGATCGCCAGTTGCTCGGCGACGTCGACGTATTCGCAGCCGCCGTAATAGCGCTTGCCCGGATAGCCTTCGGCGTACTTGTTGGTCAGCTGCGAGCCCTGGGCCTGCATCACGGCCGGCGACGTGTAGTTTTCGGATGCGATCAGCTCGATGTGGTCCTGCTGGCGCTTGTTTTCCTTCTGAATCGCATCCCACAGATCCGGGTCAACCTTGGCGAGCGTATGATCTTTTGCAAACATGAAAAAACTCCAATCGATAAGAGAACCAGGCAACGGTCGGCGCTGAATGGGACGGGAGCCGGAGAACGCAAGGCAGCCGCGATACAGACGCGTACCAGTCGGTGGCTGCCCAGGCGAACGGCAAGTGAAATCAAGCTCACGTTCCCCGGTGGGTGCCCACCTTCGCCACGCACCGGCAGTCCGATCGCTCCTGATCGGACGGCAGCGCACGGTTTTCGCCAGTTACGTGAGATGTATGTAAATGGAACCCCCGATTGTACGGGATTGTGCGGCTGGTAAGCAAGGAAACCCATGCCGCGCTGGCAACTCGGGGACGGGCGCTGCCCCGCATGGTCATTTCAGCTACAATCCTGCAGTTACCACCCAGCCAGGCAACCATCATGATCGTTTTCATCACCGGCGCATCGGCCGGATTCGGCGCCGCCATGGCGCGCACATTCGTCAAGAACGGCCACCAGGTGGTACTGGCGGCGCGCCGCAAGGAGCGCCTCGATGCCCTGGCCAGGGAACTGGGCGAATCGGCCCTGCCGATCGCGATGGACGTGACCGACAAAGCCTCGATCGAAGAAGCGCTGTCGATGCTGCCGCAGTCCTGGCGCCAGATCGACGTGCTGATCAACAATGCCGGCCTGGCGCTGAACACGAAGCCCGCGCATGAAGTGCCGCTGGAAGACTGGGAAACGATGATCGCCACGAACGTCAAGGGCCTCGTCACGATGACGCACGCGCTACTGCCGGCGATGGTCGAACGCGGCAGCGGTCTCATCATCAACATCGGCTCCGTTGCCGGCCGCACGCCTTATCCGGGCGGGAACGTGTACGGCGCCACCAAGGCGTTCGTCGAACAGTTCACGCTGAACCTGCGCGCCGATCTCGTCGGCACCGGCGTGCGCGCCACCAACCTGGCGCCGGGCCTGTGCGGCGGCACGGAATTCTCGAACGTGCGCCTGCGTGACGACGCGGCCGCCGCGAAAGTCTACGAAGGCACGCAGCCGCTGACCGCCGAAGACATCGCCGCGACCGCCTACTGGGTCGCCTCCCTGCCGCCGCACGTCAACATCAACCAGATCGAGATGATGCCGACCTGCCAGGGCTACGGTCCTCTCGCCATCAAGCGCAAGCCGGGCTGAAAAGTGCTCTGACCCCGCCTTTCCGGCAGATGGGCCGACGGGCGAACGAATTGTTTTCTCTTTGTAACAGCGGCGCCACCCGTAGTGGAAAAGTGTTACAGTTGCTGGCTTGGCATGAGCCGTCGGCCTCTCACGCCCTGTGTCGACGGCTCGGCCACCGGGCCGTCCGCCGCTTATACCCATGTATATGTACCTTGGCACACATATAACTGGTAAAAATGGCGTAAAATGTTTCCCATTTTCATTTATGGCAGCTGAAATGCCTTCAGTTTTCACCTGGACGATTCGGGTCTATTACGAAGATACGGACGCCGGCGGCATCGTGTTCTACGCCAATTACCTGAAGTTCTACGAACGCGCCCGCACTGAATGGCTGCGTTCGCTCGGCATTGATCAGCACACCCTGCGCGACCAGGAAGGCGCGATCTTCGTCGTGCGCAGCGCCAACGTCGATTATCTGGCGTCCGCGCGCCTGGACGATGAAGTGAAACTGACCCTGAGCGTGGAAAAACTCGGCCGCGCCTCCGTGCAATTCGCCCAGCAGGCCTGGCGCGGCGACACGTTACTCTCCAGTGCCAGCGTGAAAGTTGCTTGTGTCGATGCATCCACGCTGCGTCCCCGTTCCCTTCCAGCCCCCGCCGCTGCTAAAATGCATGCCGCCTGATAATTCATTTGACCAAATATATATCCAATGAACGCAGTCCAAGACCTCTCATTCATTGAACTGATCCGCCATGCCCACGTGGTGGTGCAGTTGCTCATGGCTCTGCTGTTCGCGATTTCCCTCATGAGCTGGACGTACATCTTCCGCAAGCTGTTCGCGATCCGCGCCGCGCGTCGCCAGACGGAACAGTTCGAGCGCAGCTTCTGGGCCGGCGGCAACCTGCACACGTTGCACCAGAGCGCCAGCAGCCAGCGCGACCAGAGCGGCCCGCTGGCACGCATCTTCGAAGCGGGCATGGGCGAGTTCATCAAGGGCAAGCAGGCATCGCGCGAGGCGTTCGACGTCGGCGCCGTGCTGGATGGCGCCCGCCGCGCGATGCGCGCCGCGTTCCACCGCGAACTGGACCAGCTCGATATGCACCTGAACTTCCTGGCCTCCGTCGGCTCCGTGTCGCCGTACATCGGCCTGCTGGGCACCGTGTGGGGCATCATGAACGCGTTCCGTGGCCTGGCGAACGTGCAGCAGGCAACGCTGGCCACGGTCGCGCCCGGCATCGCCGAAGCGCTGATCGCCACGGCCATCGGCCTGTTCGCGGCCATTCCGGCCGTGGTGGCGTACAACCGCTTCACCCACGACATCGACCGCCTCGCGATCCGCTTCGAAAGCTTCGTCGAGGAATTTTCGAACATCCTGCAGCGTCAGTCGCGCTGATCGCCGCAAGAGGATTCGACATGGCCTTCAACAGCAACCTGCGGGGCAGTCGTCGCAAGCTCAAGTCCGAGATCAACGTCGTGCCGTACATCGACGTGATGCTGGTGCTGCTCATTATTTTCATGGCGGTGCCGCCGACGCAGAACCCGAGCGAGATCAAGCTGCCCAGCGCCGAGCGCTCCACCCAGCCGCCGGACGACTACATCCAGATCGCGGTCAAGGAAAACGCCCAGCTGCAGATCGGCATCACCGGCAAGAATCCGCAACCGCTGGAAGACGTGTCGAGCCGCTCCACGCTCGTCACGCGCCTGCGCGACATCCACGCCGAGCATCCCGATTACCCGGTCTTGATTGCCGGCGACCGCGACAGCAAATACGACGACGTGATCCAACTGATTTCCGAAGCCAAGAAGATGGGCATCACCCGCGTCGGACTGGCCACGAAGTGAAGACGAACTGATGTCAGCAACGAAGCAGAACAGCATCGGCAACGGCAACGGCGCGCCTTACCACGTGCCGCCTGAACCGAACCGCTGGCCGGCCATCGGCCTGGCGGTGGGCGTGCACGCCCTGTTGCTGGCGTTCCTGTGGATCGGCATCCGCTGGCAGAACAATGCACCCGTCGCCGTCGAAGCGGAAATCTGGGACGTGACGACGCAGACCGCCGCCCCGCCGCCCCCTGCGCCGGCACCGGAGCCCGAACCGGAAACGCCGCCGCCCCAGCCCACGCCGAAAGCCGTGACGCCGCCGCCCGCCGTCGAACAACCACAGCCGAAGCAGCCGGACATCGCCCTCGAACGCGAGAAGAAGCGCAAGGAAGAACTGAAACGCAAGCAGCTCGACGAGGAGCGCGAACAGGAGCGCGAACGCGAACAGGCGGAGCAAAAGCGCGCGGAAGAAAAGAAAGCGAAGGCGCTGGCCGAGAAAAAGGAACGCGAGCAGGCCGAAAAGAAAGCCCAAGCCGAAGCGGAAAAGAAAGAAGCCGAAAAGAAGAAAAAAGAAGAAGCGGAAAAGAAAAAGAAAGAGGAAGCCGACAAGAAGAAAAAGGCTGCCGCCGAACAGAAGAAACTCGACGCCGCACGCGCCGAAGAAATGCGGCGAATCACGGGCGCGGCCGGCAATCCGGCCAGCACCGGAACGGCCGAGAAATCGACCGCGCCGCGTATCGACAAAGGTTATTCCGCGGCCATTACGGCCAAGGTAAAGGGGAATACGTCGTATGCGGGCAGCCTGGACGAACCGGGTAATCCGACGGCGACCTTCCGCGTCGAACAACTGCCGACCGGCGAGATCATTTCGGTCAAGAAGATCAAGAGCAGTGGCGTGCCTTCATTCGACGACGCCGTCGAAAAAGGCATCACCAAATCGTCCCCACTGCCAAAGAAAAAAGATGGTACGGTAGAGCGTTCCCTCGTGATCGAGTTCCATATGAAGGATCTGCAATGATCGCGTTCCGACTTAACCATTGCTGAGAGAATTATGAAGAAACTACATACCCTGCTGTTTTCGGCCTCCCTCCTGATGGGCGTGGCCGCACATGCCCAGCTGAAAGTCGAAATCGCCGGCGTGGGCAGCAACCAGATCCCGGTCGCGGTCGCGGCGTTTGCCGATGAATCGCTGGCGCCCGAACAAGTCTCCGCGATCATCCGCGCCGACCTCGAACGCAGCGGCGTGTTCAGGGTCATCGACGCGCGCCAGCCCATTTCCGATACGGCCAACGTCGACCTGGCCGCCTTCAAGGCCAGCGGTGCCGACGCGCTCGTGGTGGGCTCCGTGCAGCGTCTCGCGGACGGCCGCTTCCAGGTGCGCTACAAACTGCTCGACACCGTCAAGCAGTCGCAGTTGTCGCAACTGTCGGATGCCGTCACCGCGCGCAATACGCGCCTGGAAGGCCACCGCATCGCCGACGACGTCTACGAAAAGCTGACCGGCGTGCGCGGCATCTTCTCGACCCGCATCACGTACGTGAAGCAGGACCCGGTAGCGCGCGACTACAAGCTCGTGGTGGCGGATGCGGACGGCGAAGGCGAACAGGTTGCCGCCCACGGCCGCGAACCGATCATCTCGCCGTCGTGGTCGCCGGACGGCACCAAGGTCGCCTATGTCTCGTTTGAATTGCGCAAGCCGGTGATCTACGTGCAGAACCTGGTGACGGGCCAGCGCACCGTGGTCGCCAACGAAAAGGGCAACAATTCGGCGCCGGCCTGGTCGCCGGACGGCACGAAGCTGGCCCTCGCCCTCTCGAAGACCGGCAATACCCAGATCTGGATCGTGAATGCCGACGGCAGCGGGCTGCGTCGCGTCACTCACAGCAGCGACATCGATACCGAACCGCGCTTCGCGGCAGATGGCCAGACCATTTATTTCACCAGTGACCGCAGCGGCGGTCCGCAAATCTACAAAATGAGCGTGAACGGCGGGCAGGCTACCCGCGTCACGTTCAATGGCAACTACAATATCAGCCCTCGTTTATCCCCGGACGGCAAGACGCTGGCGTGGATTTCGCAACGCGATGGGGGTTTTTCTCTGTATGCGATGGACTTGGCTTCCGGCCAGGAACAGCGCTTGGCCGATGGGGCCACCGAACCGAGTTTTTCGCCGAACGGCAAATACATCATGTATGCGACCAGGGGGGGCGGCCGTACCGCGCTTGCCGTGGTGTCGGTCGACGGGCGCGTCAAGCAACGCTTGACGACCCAAGCGGGAAACATTCGGGAGCCCAGCTGGGGCCCGTTTATGAAGTAAAATTTTTTGACCAGGAGAAAAACCATGCGTAATGCAAAAAGTGTAGCGTTCATCGTGGCTGCCGCGGCCCTGCTGTCGGCATGCTCGTCGACCAAGCTGCAGGAAGCCCCGAAAGTTGAAGAAAAGCCGGTCGCCCAGGCAACCCCGCCGGCCGACACGAGCCGTGAAATCCGTCCGGTCGAGACCGGCAATGTCGATCCGCTGAACGACCCGAAAGGCGTCCTGGCGAACCGCAGCGTGTACTTCGACTTCGACAGCTACGTCGTGCGCGACGACGGCAAGCCGGTTGTCGAAAACCACTCGGCTTACCTGACCAAGAACACGCAGCGTAAAGTCCTGATCCAAGGCAACACCGACGAGCGCGGCGGCACCGAATACAACCTGGCCCTGGGTCAGAAGCGTGCAGAAGCCGTGCGCAAGTCGATGGCTGCCCTGGGCGTGTCGGATGGCCAGATGGAAGCTGTTTCGCTGGGCAAGGAAAAGCCGAAAGCAACCGGCCACGACGAAGCTGCCTGGGCTGAAAACCGCCGCGCCGACATCGTCTATCAATAATCAAGGCGCTGTCGCGGCTGTCTAGGACTGTACGTTGACAGCGGGGCGGGATGCGGTGCAGACTGCATCCCGCCCCGTTTCCATTTGGATTCCTCGGGGACGTCCCGTATTCACCGGTTTAGAAAGAGTCAAAGATGATCAAACTGTCCCAGTTCCGCCTCGCGGCCGTCGCCCTCGCCCTGACTGCCTGGCTGCCTCTGCAGGCGAACGCCGGCCTGCTCGACGACGATGAAGCGCGCCGGGCGATCCTGGACCTGCGCGCCAAGGTCGACGCGCTGACACGCGACCTCAACGCCCGCGTCGACACCAAGGCCGACAAATCGATCGGGGTCGACATGCTGAACCAGCACGAGCAGACCATGCAGGAAATCTCGCGCCTGCGCGGCCAGGTCGAGGTGCTCGCCAACGACCTCGCCACCGCCCAGAAAAACCAAAAAGACCTGTACGCCGACCTCGACGCACGCATCAAGAAACTCGAACCGCACCAGGAAACCATCGACGGCCAGACCGCCGAAGTGCTGCCGACCGAAAAGAAAACCTACGACGCGGCGATGGACCTGTTCAAATCGGGCGACTACAAGGCCGCCGCCGGCGCCCTGCAGGATTTCGTCCGCCGCTTCCCCGACTCGGCCTACGCCGCCAACGCCCAGTACTGGCTCGGCAACGCCTACTACGCCCAGCGCGACTACAAGAACGCGATCGCCGCCCAGGAAGCCGTCGTCGCCAACTACGGCACGAGCGCGAAGGCACCGGACGCCA
>Ga0209148_1001513_pt1 | contig 11450 bp, 10 predicted proteins | sample AraplaCol_mMF_r2_2_FD_184288 | JGI IMG/M metagenome (GOLD analysis project Ga0209148, IMG submission 184288) | Arabidopsis root microbial communities from North Carolina, USA - plate scrape CL_Col_mMF_r2 (SPAdes) (version 2) | ecosystem: Host-associated > Plants > Roots > Endosphere | place...
TCAGCCTGAGCGTCACGGGATCGAACGCGATCTGCGCCTCCGCCGTCACCGAATGCGCATCCCACCCATGGTCCGCCCGCCAGCCGGCCAGATCGCTGTACCGGATCTGCCGCCACGCCTCGCCGCCCAGCGGCCCGGCGGCCTCGCTTTCCAGAAAGCCCTGAAACGCCGCCGGCATGCCGACATAGACATTGTCGTCGGCCTTGTTGTTCGGGCTCAGGAAGACGATCCCCGCCTTGCACTGCGCGAAGATGTTGTTGGATACCGTGTTGTTCTCCGCGACCGGCCGCCCGCGATCGGGGCGCACGATCGCGAAAATCCCCGCATTGTCGCAGCGCCCGATCAGATTCTGCGCGATGATCAGATTGCTGCTCGCATTGTCGAAGATGCCCGACCCCGCGCAGCCGCGCTGGCCGGGCGTGCCGGGCTCGGCGTTGCGCACGTCCCAGATGATATTGTTGTCGATCGCGTTCCGATCGGGCGTCATCTCGAAATGCACCGCCGCCGCCACCGTCAGCACGTCGGCGAAGATGTTCTGCGTCACCCGGCAATTGGCGTTGCCGACATCCCACCAGGCCGCATTGGCGTGGCGGATGTGGCGGATGACGTTGCGACGGTACAGCATGTTCCTGGCGCGGTGGAACTTCGTTGCGGCGGCCTCCCAGCCGCGCTCCGCGTCCGCCCAGCCGCACCACTCGATCAGATTGTCCTCGATCAGCGTATCGGTGGTCCCCATCCCGCCGATCCCCTCGACCCCGCAATAGCGGATCGTGTTGCGGCGCACGACGTTCGCCAGGCCGATATGCGCCGCGCCCGCGCTGTCGCCATCGCTGCCGATATCGAGGCCCATGCCGTTGGCCCATTCCAGCACATTATCTTCCAGCACCCAATGGTCGCCGCCCGCGAGCGAGACCATGCCATATTGGGGGAAGGGATAGGCGTTGCCGCCATGCTGGAAGGTCAGGCCCTTCACCCGAATGAAGCCGATCCCGCTCTGCGCGGGGAGGAAAGTATGTTGCCGGGTTGTGACCTCGATCAGATGATCGGCCGGCGTCCCCGATGCCAGCCGGACGTAGATTGCGGTACCGTCATAGTCCGTCCAGAACCGCGCGGTCGGCTCTCCGCCGATCTCCTGCATGACCGGCCCACCGCGCCGCCGCGCCGGCAGCCCGTTCTGGGGCGTGGGCTTCTGGGTGAAATCGGGCGCCGGCGGCAGGTTCTTCATCGCCAGCTCGCGCAGCTGCTCCATCGGCTCCAGTGGCCGGCCATCGGCGAAGACCAGGCCGCGGCGGCGCAGATAGGGCCCGAAATCCACCGTCGCGCCATCCAGCCAGCCCCACGACCCCATGATGCTGGGCAAGGCGAAGGGGTTATAGGCATCGGGAAACAGCGCTTCGGACAGATCGTGGCGCCACACCGTCACCCCCGGCTGAGCGGCAGCCCCCGGCCCGCCGAACCCGGGCGTGATGCTCTCCTGCCGCCAGCCGTCCTTCAGAACCTCGGAGCCCCGGATGCACACCGTCGCCCCAGGCGCGGCCTCATAGCTGATCATCTGGCTCGGGCCGGTCCCGCCCCGTGCTGGACGAATGCACTCGCGATAAATGCCGCTCGCGATGACCACTCGTTCGCCCGGCTGGAGGACCTCGGCGGCCTTGCCGATCGTGCGGAACGGGCGCGCCTGATCGCCGGGGCCATTGTCGTCCGCATTCGGCGCTTTGTTGTCGACATAATAGGTCTTGGAAAAGGTGAGCGGCTGCTCCCAGCGCGGGAATTCGGAACCGTCCGGCAAGCGATCTGCATGTGAGCCGGCGAGCGCCTGGCTTTTCCCGGCGGCAAGCGCCGGGCCCGACACCGCAATGCCAAGGCCGGCGGTCAGGCCAAGCCAGGCCGTGCCTTCCAGAAACGCCCGCCGATCGATCCGACCAGCGGCCCCATCCAATGCCTTCCGCACGCCGCGCGATCCTTTCTTTTCCGCTTCCGAAGCCGCGCAGCCCCTCTGCCACCCGGTCGCGCGTTCCGATAGCGGTCAGCGCGTCAAAGCGCCGCCCAATCGACTTTGGTCGTATCCGGTGTCTTCGGCAGATCGATCATCGGCAAATTGCGGTGACAAAGCACTTACCTTTTGTACCCAGGCCCGACATCCAATCCAGCCGCCGCGCGATGCTCGGCAAGCAGATCGCGATAGAGCGCATAGTCCGCGTCTTCGAAGAAGGTCTGCGCGCGGCCCTTGCCACGCTGCGTGACGTGGTGTGGATGCCCCGGAAAGACCGCGCGTGCCAGCCGGGCCATGAGGGAGAACTACCGCAAAGGCGCGTCACTCGCAGTTAAGTGCACTGTCATAGCAATCCCCGGTGTAGAGCAATTAAGTGCACGGTCGCCTTAATTCCATTACAACTAAAAAGATTAACGCCCATCAACTGAAATACTTGCACATCCGTAGGTTATTGCTCTAAAATTAACAATAATTTTATCGCCAGGTCTTCCACTTTCGGCGTATTTAATAAGTAGATTTGTCGGCGATACCCATCGCATCGACAAGTTTATTGTCGGATATTCGTGTGACAATATGAGGATTTCTTTGGTTGTATTGTCACGATCATCTTCGGTCATCGTTACAATGGTTTGATCGAATTGGCCGCCCATCCCGCCAATAATCTCGCTGCGAGCCGTGGCGACCCAGCGCTTATCTGGCGAAATGCTGCTTTCTTGCCATGTAACGGTAGGGCTGCTTCCACAACTCCCCAAAAAAAGCGCGAAACACATCCCAAACAATAACTTAATTTTCTCAGCAGAAGCTCTAGAATTCCGCATAAAACACCCAATTATCCGGCCTTGCCGCACAAGGCTTTTCTGTTAGCCGCATTGAAGCCATTTGTTATACCTTCACCCAACTATTCGCCTACATAAAGAATTCGGCAGGTTCACTTGTCCCAGCAGCTGCACCGATCTGGATGCTGACCTCCGAGGTCCAATGCCAGACAGTTGCGGGGAGCAGCACTCCGACCTGCGATACGGCTGCGAGCGCGGTCAACGTGACCACCACCTACCAATATGGTACACCGGGCGTGGCCAACACACTCCTTCTTCGCGGCAAGACCGTGGACAGCGGGACCGGCAAACTCAATCTGCGCACATGTTACGGCTACGACAATCTCGGCAACAAGATCTGGGAGCGTAAGCCCCGCGCCGGCCTGACCAATTGCCCTGACACGATGTGAACTCGCAACCTGGACGGATGACGGTCGATCTACAGCGCCGCCCAATCCAGGTTCGCCGTATCCAGCGTCTGCGACAGATCCGGCAGCGGATATTTCAGCCCCGTCGAGCAATTGAACAGCATCACCCGATCCTCGGGCTTCACCAGCCCCTCGGCCCGCGCCTTGCGATAGGCGGCCAAAGTCGCCCCGCCCTCCGGGCACAACAACAGCCCTTCCTTGCGCCCGACATCGTCCACCGCTTGGCTGATGTCCGCGTCCGACACCGCGATCGCGAAGCCATTGCTCGCGCGCACCGCGTCCAGGATCAGGAAGTCGCCCACCGCCTGCGGCACGCGGATGCCCATCGCGATCGTCTGCGCATTCTCCCAACGGCGCGCGTGGCGCTCGCCTTCCTCCCACGCGCGCACCATCGGCGCGCAGCCTTCGGCCTGGACCGCGACCATGCGCGGGCGCTTGGCGCCGATCCAGCCCAACGCCTCCAGCTCGTCGAATGCCTTCCACATCCCGATCAGCCCGGTCCCGCCACCGGTCGGGTAGAAGATCACGTCTGGTAGCTTCCAGCCGAGCTGCTCGGCCAGTTCCAGCCCCATCGTCTTCTTGCCCTCGATCCTATATGGTTCCTTGAGCGTCGACAGATCGAACCAACCACGTTCCTTGACGCCCTGCCCGACCAGTTTGCCGCAATCGTCGATATAGCCGTTGACGCGATAGACGCGCGCGCCCTGCGCCGCGATCTCGCGCACGTTGATCTCGGGCGTGTCGGCGGGGCAGAAGATCACCGCCTCGATCCCCGCCCGGCTGGCATAGGCCGCCGCCGCCGCGCCCGCATTGCCGTTGGTCGGCATCGCGATGCTGGTAACGCCAAGCTCCTTCGCCATCGACAAGGCCATGACGAGGCCGCGCGCCTTGAACGACCCCGTCGGCAGCCGGCCCTCGTCCTTGACCAGGATCGCCGCCGCCCCGCTCTCCCTGGCGATCGCGTCGAGCGGCACGATCGGCGTCATCTCCTCGCCCAGGCTGATGATATTCGCCTTATCCCGCACCGGCAGCAATTCGCGATAGCGCCAGATATCCTCCGGACGCTGCGCCAGCGCGCCCTTGGTCAGCGCCCCGCGCACGCGCGCCAGATCGTAACGTACCAGCAAAGGCCGCCCGGCACGCGACAGGCCATGCAGCCGGTCCGCCTCATAGCGCTCGCCGGTCAGGCCGCATTCGAGATGGGAGACAAAGGTCGGGCGGTCCGCGGTGAGATTATCGTCATGCATGGCGCCCGAATGTGCAGCGGGCGCGCTGCGCGTCAAGCGAAGCGCGCCCGCGATATTCTACGCCCGGCGCAATCCGCGCCGGAGAGCGATCAGGCGAAGCTGACCTGCGCCTTGCGCCGGCGCAAGACGCCGCCGACCAGGCCGAAGCCGCCCAGCATCAGCGCCCAGCTTGCGGGCTCCGGCACCGCGCCCGACGCATTGAGATTGTCCCAATGGATGTCGTAGCTGTTGCCGCTGTTATAGCCCTGCAGGATCACGCTGTTGATCGAGGTCGAGCCATTGGCGTCGAAGCTCGAGCTGTGCCCGTCCACCGTGTAGGTGAACAGCCCACTGCCAAGGTTGATGTTGAGCGTGTAATCGCCCGCGCCAATCCCGGTGGCGAGATCGTTCCAGGTGCCGAGATTGGAATCCCACACCTCGAACCGCGACACGCCGCCGCTCGTCGTGAAGTCGATGATCGGATAAGCCGAAACGTCGGTTCCGTCGCTGCCGACGCCCCAAAGGCTCGCCCAGCGCTGCTGCAGCCCGCTATCGAGCCAGCTCTGATCGACCGTCAGGTCGATGCTCAGGTTGGTCGTGCCGGCGTTCAGGTCGTAGGCATAGCCCTGCGTGTTGTAGAAACTGCCCGCGCCCTGGAAATCGCTGCCCGAGATCGACTCGACCAATTGGCCGCCCGAAGTCTGGAAACCGGCGGGTGCGTGACGATCCACATACCACACGCCCGGCGCGCGCGCGCCGGTGGTGACGGAGCCGCTGAAGTCATTCGACTGGGCCAAGGCAGGCACGGCCACGGCGGAAGCAATCGCTACTGACACACATAGGGAAAGTGTACGCATAACCCCCTCCTGCGTTGTCTAGGACTCGGCCTATATCGACTTTCGCAAGATGATGAAAGCGCGTTAACCTTCTTTTTCCGATACTTAGTCTTAAAAGGCCAAAGAAAAGGGCGCGCTCTGCCCGGCAGAACGCGCCCTTTCATCTTGCCAGCCCGGCGCCTTTCGGCGCCGCACGATCAGGCAAAACGGACCTGGGTCTTGCGGCGACGCATCGCGCCGCCGACCAGGCCGAACCCGCCCAGCATCAGCGCCCAGCTCGCCGGCTCGGGCACCGCCGCCGCGCCGCTGCCGACCTGCGCCAGCGACGAGAAGGACTGGGTGCCGCCGTTCAGGCCGGTCACGCTCAGCGTCACCTTGTAGGTGTCGTTGGCGTTGGGATCGAAGCTGCCGCCCATCACGAACGGGAAGTTCAGGCGCGCGCTATTCTCGACCACGCCGTTCGCGCTGTAATTGTCGTTGAAGAAGTCCGCGCCGATGTTGAACGGGTCGAACGCATTGTAGCTATAGCTGGTATGCGCGCCCAGATCCTGCACGGTGATCGTCGCGCCGCTGTAGCCGCCCGAACCGGTCGAGTCGAAGCCCCAGTCGAAGCTCAGCGACTTGTTGTTGGCGAGGTCGAACTGGTCCGACGTGAACTGGTAGAGGCCGGCGTCGGACGAGGCGTCCGCGGTCGCATAGGTCACGTGCCAGCGCAGGAACAGCTGGTCGCCCGCATCGGTGGTGTCGACGGCGGTGTTGGACGGGCTGTAATTGTTGCCGGAACCATAGTGCCAACCTGCGGTCGGCGCGCTGTTATACACCGTCTGCGCCATGGCCGCAGCCGGCGCCAAAGCCACGATCGCCGCAGCCGTCATCATCGTCGAAATTCGCATGATTATCCTCTCCCCCAATAGAGTTATGGGGAGAGGACTATCTTGTTTCGGACGAAAGTAAAAGTGCGTTAACCCTCTTTTATCAGAGAGTTAATCTACATTAGCTTCTGAAAGACGTTCAGCCCTTCTTGCCGAACAAGGCATCCACGTCCGACAGCACGCCGCCCGTCTCCACGATCTGGTGGCCATGCTCACGCTCGTGGCGGAGCTGGCTGATCAGCGCCTCGCGGTCGCCTTCCAGACGCGAATCCGGCTGCGCCTCGATCCCCGCCGCCTTGGCCGCCTTGGCCACCACCGCATCCAGCTCGCGCTGGCTGGTCAGGCCGAGCGTGACCGGATCCTTGGGCGTGATGTTGGCGATGTTCCAGTGCGTGCGGTCGCGGATCGCGGCGATCGTGGTGCGCGTCGTGCCGATGATCTGGCTGATCTGGCCGTCCGACACTTCCGGATGATTGCGGATGATCCAGGCGATGCCGTCCGGCTTGTCCTGGCGCTTGGACACCGGCGTGTAGCGCGGACCCTTGGTGCGGCGGACCTGCTCGGGGCCCTTCGACATCACCAGGCTGTAATTCGGGTCCTTCTGGCCCTTCTCGATCTCGTCCATCGTCAACTCGTGCGCGCGGACGGGATCGCGGCCGGTCAGCTTGGTCGCGGCGGTGTCGTCCGCGATCGCCTGGACCTCCAGGATGTGCAGGCCGCAAAATTCGGCGATCTGCTGGAAGCTCAGCGACGTATTGTCGACCAGCCAGGACGCGGTCGCATGGGGCATGAGCGGCTGGGCCACGAAAATTCTCCAGAAATAGAAAGGGCCGCCCCTCACGGAGCGGCCGGCATACTGGGCGGTAATTAGTGGAGCCGCGCGATGGGCGCAAGCCGAATGGGGTGGATGCAACCAAAGTGGAGGCAAGCCAAGGTTTCCTTAACCGAGTCCCGATATGGGCTAAGCCGTAGTATTCTTAGGATTTTTCTCGTGCTCAGTGAGCTCAAAACGCTTCATGGCGAGCTACGCAAGGTAATCGCCGAGTTGGCCGCCGAAACCGCCAAGGCCGAACCTGACGAGGCCATGCTGCCCGTGATCAGACTCAAGCTCACCCGCGTGAGCAGCCGCCGCAAGGCGTTGATCGAATGCTCGATCAGCCCGCTCATGCACGACATCCAGCCGGAAGATGCGCGCCGGATCGAGGGGCTTCGTCGCATCGCCGCCGACAAAGCGGTCGAATCCTCCGCGCACATCGCGCGCTGGACAATGCGGACGATCCGGGCCGATTGGCCAGGCTACCGACGCGCCTCCGCCGAAATGCGCGCGCAGATGCTGCGCCGGATCAGTGAGGAGGCCGATATCCTCTATCCGCTGCTCGAAGCGAAGGCCGCGCCCAAGGCCGCCTGACCGCGTCATCCCGCAAACGCGGGGTCCGCTTCAGTCGTCAAATCCGATATAGCCCGACTGCGCCGCCACCCGCTCCAGCCAGGCCGACAGGTTCGGACGCGCCGTCAGGCCGAACTCCTCCTCCTCGGCCACGTGGGTGTAGGCATAGAGGCAGATATCGGCGAGTGTCATATGGCTGCCCACCAGCCAGTCGCGTCCCGCCAGATGCTCGTCCATCAACTGAAGCGCCGCTCTGCCCGCCGCCACCTTGCCCGGTAACGCCTGGCGTTGCGCCTCGTTCAAATTCTCATAGCCCACGAACAGCTTCCAGAAGCGGGTCGTCGCCACATTGGGCTCGTGATTATATTGCTCGAAGAACATCCAGCGCAGCACGTCCGCCTGGTCGAAGCGGTCGTCGGGCACCAACGGGCTGCGGCTCGCCAGATACCAGCAGGCGGCATTGCTCTCGGGCAGGAACCTCTCGCCAACCTGCAGCACCGGGATCCGCCCGTTGCCGTTGACCCGACTCAGGAACGCTTCCGTCCGCGTCTCGCCCTTCATGATGTCATATTCGTGCCGCTCGATCGGCAGTCCGAGCACGGCGGCGGTCAGCCGGATCTTGTAGCAATTGCCCGAGGCCGCATATTCGTGGAGCGTCAGCTTTTCCATCAGATCATCCATTGGGTTGCATCTTGCTGGTGGTTTCCTGCCTTGTCTGTGCATCCTCGGAGGCTTCTTCGGCGACCACCTTGGTCAGCATGTTCTGCTTCCGCCAGCCACCCCAGCGATAATAAGCCACCGCCAGCGTCAGCGACACCGCCGACCCGATCGGGAAGCTCCACCAGAGCGCGTCCGTCCCCCAGCTTGGCAGCATCAGCCATGCGAAGCCGATCCGCCCGAACAGCATGCTGCAGAGCAGGATCAGCAAGGGCGCGTACACCGCACCATTCGCGCGCACGGTCGAGAAGATCACCATCGTCACGCCGAAGATGATGAAGCTCCAGCTGCCGATCAGCTGGATATGCCGCGCGATCGGGATCGCCGGGCTGCCATGCCCCACGAACAAGGCGAAGAGCGGCCGGTCGAACAGCAGCACAACCCCCACCATCACGCCCGTGATCACGATGTTGATCGCGATGCCCGATCGCGTGGTCGCGCCCACCCGGTCCCATTTGCGCGCGCCGATATTCTGCGCCGCCATCGCCGAGACCGCAGTGCCGATCGCGACCGCGGGCATCTGGATATAGGTCCACAGATTGTTGGCGATGCCGTAGGCCGCGGTCACGTCGACGCCGGCGCGGTTGACCAGCCCGATCATGACCAGGGCCGAAAAGGTGAAGAGCAGCATCTGCAGCCCCATCGGCAATCCCTTGACGAAGATCACCTTGAGCAGGCGCCTCTCTGGGATGAGGAAGCGCCACTCCGCGCCCCGCAGCCGGATCGGCAGATCCTTGGCGTAGATATAGGCCAGCCCCACCACCATCATGATGTAATTGGCGATCACGGTCGCGGTCGCAGATCCCGCGATGCCGAGCCGCGGGAACGGCCCGATCCCGCGGATCAGCAGCGGATTGAGCCCCGCATCCAGGATCACGCTCAGCACCATCAGCCGCAGCGGGGTGACGCTGTCGCCCATGCCGCGCATTCCCATCGTCAGCAGCATGCTCAGGAACATCGGCGGCACCGCGAGGAAGATCACGCGCAGGTAAGCGAGCGCCAGCGCCTGCGCCTCGGCCGGCGTCGCCAGCACGCGCAGCAAGGCCGGCGACAGTAACCAGCCAAGCAAGGCAATCAGCACCGATACGATCGCGAACAGCCCGATCGTGGTCCCCATCGCGCGCCGGGCGCCGACCAGGTCGCGCGCGCCCATGCTCTGGCCGACCAGGATCGTGGTCGCCATGCCGAAGCCGAACGCCAGGCTGAACATCAGGAACATGACCAAATTGGCGTTGGTGGTGGCCGCCAGCGCCTCCTCGCCCAGGAACCGCCCTACCCAGATCGAATTGATCGATCCGTTCAACGACTGGAGGATGTTCGCCCCCAGCGTCGGCAGCGCGAACGCCAGCAGGGTCTTCGCGATCGGCCCCTGCGTCAGGTCCCGACCGCCCGGCCCTCGGCGCGCAGCTGCCCCTGCGGGTTTATTGTCCTCCGCCACGTCCCCTCCTTTGGTCGTATATCCGCGCTATAGCATTTGCGCGTCTCTCGCATACGGCTAACCTTGCCGCGCGCACGAACGTGCAAGGGCAGGCCTAACAGGGCCGCGACAGGGAGGGTCATATGGCGGACGTCAGCCGGCGTGGAATCATGATGGGCGCGGGTGGCCTCGCAATGGCGGCGATGGTCGCCGATCAGGCGAAGGCGGCCGACGACGGCAAGAAGCTCGGCTATGCGATCGTCGGCCTGGGTACCTACGGCCTCGGCGTGATCACCCCCCAGTTCGTCAACTGCAAGCAAAGCCGCCTCGCCGCGGTCGTCAGCGGCGATCCGGTCAAGGCCAGGCGCGTCGCGATGGAGCATGGCCTGCCCGATCGCAGCATCTACAATTACGAGAATTTCGACAGCATCCGCGACAATCCGGACGTCGACATCGTCTATGTCTGCCTGCCCAATTCGATGCACAAGGAATATGTCATCCGCGCCGCCAAAGCGGGGAAGCATGTCATGTGCGAAAAGCCGATGGCGGTCTCGGTCGCCGAATGCGAGGCGATGATCGCGGCGTGCAAGGCCGCCAACCGCAAGCTCATGATCGGCTATCGCTGCCACTTCGACGCGTACAATCTGGAAGCGATCCGCCTCACCCATGACGGCACGATCGGGAAACCCAAATATTTCCGCTCCGAACATGGCTTCGTCCAGCGCGACCCCAGCAAGTGGCGGCTCAAGCGCGCTTTGTCAGGCGGCGGCAGCCTGATGGACATCGGCATCTACGCGCTGAACGCCTCGCGCTACATCACGCAGGAAGAACCGATCTCGGTCTACGCGCACGAATATACCGACCGCACCGACCCCTGCTTCCACGAGGTCGAGGACCGGATCGAGTTCGAACTCGAATTCCCCTCGGGCGTGATCGCGTCGTGCATGTCGATGTACAGCGCCAACCAGAATCATATCCTGATGATGGGCGACAAGGGCCGGGTCGAGCTCGAACCCGCCACCCGCTATTCCGGCAACCATATGTGGACCGGCCGCGACGGCCGCGAGACCGAGATCACGCCCCCGCCGCCGCCCGGGCCCGGCACCACCATGTTCGCCGCCCAGCTCGACCATCTCGTCGACTGCATCCGCGACAACAAGGAACCGATCGTCAGCGGCGCGGAAGGCCTGCGCGACATGCGCCTGATCGAAGCCATCTACCGCTCCGCGCGGGAAAAAAGGCGGATCAGTCTCGTCTGACTTGTAAGCCCTCTCCCGCTTGCGGGAGAGGGTTGGGTGAGGGTCTTCTTCTACTGCTTCACTTAGGCAATAAAAGAAGCCCCTCACCTTCCCACCGCTACGCGGCGGGCCCCTTCCTCTCCCGCAAGCAGGAGAGGGCTGAATACCGAACGCCCAAGGAGACCATCACCGTGATCCTCACCCGCCGCACCCTGCTGGCCTCCACCGCCGCGCTGGCCGCCGCGCCTTTGTTCGCGCAGGCCCGCGGCCCGGTCGCCCCGACCGTCCGCCGCCTCTCGCCCAAACTCGACCGCATCGTGCCGACCAGCAGCAACGTCGAGGTCATCGTCGAGAATATCAAATGGGCCGAAGGGCCGGTCTGGGTGCGCGAGGGCGGCTACCTGCTTTTCTCCGATCCGCCCGCCAACATCATGCGCCGCTGGACCGCGAAGGACGGCGTCTCGATCTTCCTCGAACCCTCGGGCGCCGGCGGCCTCGATCCCAAGCTGGTGCGCGAGGCA
>Ga0209148_1001514_pt1 | contig 11440 bp, 7 predicted proteins | sample AraplaCol_mMF_r2_2_FD_184288 | JGI IMG/M metagenome (GOLD analysis project Ga0209148, IMG submission 184288) | Arabidopsis root microbial communities from North Carolina, USA - plate scrape CL_Col_mMF_r2 (SPAdes) (version 2) | ecosystem: Host-associated > Plants > Roots > Endosphere | place: USA...
CGAGAACCCGTCGATCAGGCCGGCCTGGCGAAGGTAGCCGGTCCACGAGTCCTTGACGGACCGGTAGATCGACTTCACATGGTTCCCGGACCGCTGCAGATAGGCTTCCAGCTCCGTCTCCGCATATGAAGCGATGTCCCGTACCAGTTGCGCACGGTTGAACCGCAGCTGCACCTTGATGTTGTCCAGCACCACCTTCTGCGCCACTCGGTCCAGCACGATCTGCGAACCCGACGGCAGGTACGGGAACTCGTCCTCGACAGCCTTTTCCAGTTCCTTGCGCCCGTAGCCGGTGAGCGCCCGGTAGCGCAGGTCGAAGCGGAACTCACGGCGCTGCTGGCCGATAAAATCCAGAACGGTTAGCACCGCCTTGTCCTCGGCGCGGCGCAGCCCGCGCCCCAGTTGCTGGAGGAAGATCGTGGCGCTCTGCGTGGGCCGGAGCATCAGGATGGTGTCCACCTGCGGCAGGTCCAGACCCTCATTGAAGAGGTCGACGGCGAAGATGCAGTTGATCTCGCGTGCGGCGAGACGGTTCAACGCCGCCGCCCGCTCGGCGTCGTCGGTGCTGCCGTCGACGGCGACGGAGGCGATCCCGGTTCGGTTGAAGACCTCCGCCATGTAGTGGGCGTGCTGGACCGAGACGCAGAAGCCGATGGCCCGCATCTGCTCGGTGCTGGTGACCTTGTCGCGGAGTTCGCGGATCACCTTTGCGGCGCGGGCGTCGTTGCCGGTGTAGAGGCTGCTCAGCTGGGCGGTGTCGTAGTTGCCGCGTTTCCATTCCAGCCGGCTGAGGTCGACGTCGTCGGAGACGCCGAAGTAGTGGAACGGCACCAGCAGATCGGCGTCCAGGGCGTCCCAGAGACGCAGTTCGCTGGCGGTGCGCCCGTCGAAGAACTGCTGAGCGACGTCGACGCCGTCGCCGCGTTCCGGCGTCGCAGTCAGTCCCAGGAGTTGCTGCGGCTGCAGGTGGTCCAGCAGCCGGCGGTAGGTGGGCGCCATGGCGTGGTGGAACTCGTCGATGACGACCACGTCAAAGAAGTCGGGTGCCAGCTGTTCAATGCCGAGGGAGGACAGCGACTGGACGGAGGCGAAGATGTGCTTCCACTGCCCGGGTTTGTGTTCCCCGACGTAGAGTTCGCCGAAGGCGCCGTCCTGCATCACGTCGCGGTAGGTGCGCATGGCCTGCTTGAGGATTTCCTGGCGGTGCGCGACGAAGAGCAGCTTCAGGGTCTTGCCGGCCGCTTTACAGAGTCGCTTGTAGTCCAGGGCGGCGATGACGGTCTTGCCGGTGCCGGTGGCGGCGACCAGGAGATTGTGGTTGAAGCCCTTGAGCCTTTCGGCTTCCAGGTCTTCGAGCATCTCTTCCTGATGAAGGAACGGCTGGAGCTCAAGTCCCGTGGCCGCGCCGGGCACCGCTGTACGCCGGCCCCCGTTGCGTTCCAGTGCGGCGTCCAGCTTTTCGCCGTCACGTTCCGGATCGTAGCTCTGGAAGGCCCGCTGCTCCCAGTAGCTGTCGAAGGTGACTTCGAACTTTTGCAGCAGGGTCGGTGTGCCGACGGAGCTGAGCCGGACGTTCCATTCGAGGCCGTCCAGGAGCGCGGCCTGGCTGAGGTTGGAGCTGCCGACGTAGGCGGTGTCGAAGCCGGAGTTGCGGCGGAACAGCCAGGCCTTGGCGTGCAGGCGGGTGGCCTGGGTTTCGTAGTTGATCTTCACCTCGGCGCCGTACCGGTTGACGAGTTCGTCGATGGCGCGGCGTTCCGTGGCACCCATGTAGGTGGTGGTGATGACGCGGAGTTTGGCGCCGCGCTCCCTGAGTTGCGCCAGCGCTGGTTCGAGAAGTCTCAGCCCGGTCCACCGGACGAAGGCGCAGAGCAGGTCCACGGTGTTGGCGGATTCGATTTCGGTCCTGAGTTCCGCAGCGAGGTTGGGATCGTCCTTGCTGTTGGTGAGCAGGGCGGAGTCGCTCAGCCTGGTGCTGGGGCGGCGCAGGCTGCGGCGCTTGAGCGTGTCCGGGCGGTGCAGGGACTGGAGTTGGGTTGGGCCCGGGGCGATGCGTTCCTCCGTGTTCAGTTCCTGGAGGAGCCTGTTCGCGAGGGCGACGCGGTCGGCTGGTTTGGCTGCTGAGAGAGCTCGGCGGACGGCTTCTGCTATGTGGCGGGAGAGGATGTCCGGGGAGTCTTCGTCGTCGATGTCTGCGAAGACTGGCTGCAGTTCGTGCACTTGGCTCAGATGGTCACCGAGGGCATCCGTGTTGAGCAGTTCGTACAAGCCTTCGGGCAACTGTTCCGCCGCCGCTCCCCCAATGGAATCAGTCACTGCGCCAGGGTATTTGGCTGGGCCGCCAAATACCAACAAGTCGTTCTGTCCGGGGTGTCCCCTAACATTGGCAAATGACCATTTCAGTGGGGGACCTCTTTATAGAATGTGGGCTCAACCCGGGCGGCGTTGTGAAGTGGGGAGATCAAATTCCATTGGATCGGCCCGGTGTCTATGTCGTCGCATCCACCCCTGATCTCGGCGATCCAATCGGACGGACGGGGACGTATCATCCCGACCCCAAGGCGTTATATTCGCTCAAGACAGCATGCCCGTCGGTAACGATCGATGGCAGGCCCGCAACCCATGATGAACTTTCAGAGAGAATCGGCTCCTTTTGGATCCCTGATACCGCAATCCTTTACATCGGCCTCGCCGGCATCTCTGTCCGGAAGCGGGTCAACCAGTATTACGTCACTCGCATAGGTCAGCGATCACCGCACGCGGGTGGTTGGTGGCTGAAGACTTTGCTCGATCTAGAGACGCTTTTTGTCCACTACGCATCAGCTGACGTCCCGAAATCTAAAGAGGCGTTGATGCTTAGGACGTTCTCCGCCTCTGTGCCGCCGTCGGTGCGGCAAAACCTTCACGATTCCGAGCGAATTGCGCCGTTTGCGACCGTCGATGTCCAAGCGGGGCTTCGGAAGAGACACGGACTACACGAGTACAAGACAAGGCGCACCAACCCGGCTTCTTCACCCATTACTGTTGAACACGAAGAACCTGTGTTTCCCCTAGCTGCCCCCATTTCCGCACGTCCGGCGCTGACATCTTCGCGTGCCGAGGGCTCCGAAATTGGGACACGCATTGAGTCGCAAGTCATTACGGAAAAGGATCGCGCCGGCTCTAATCTGCGTATTCCGTCGCGCTCAAAATTTGCGCTGCCGGCAGCCGATGGCTTCCTATCTGTGACCTATCTGGGACAGATTATCGAGGCGCGCTGGCGGGTGAACGGGTCGCGATCAGGAACCATAGGACTTGGAAGGTCCATCATGAGTTCGATCGGCAGACCAAATAGAAGCATTTGGTTGCAGGTCAACGGGAGCTCCGTCGTCATCGATGAGGCTTGATCCTATTATGCGATCTCATTCGTTCACAGCTATGGCTGATAGCTTGAATTTCCGACGTTACGCATGGCTATTGTCAATGGAATCAAGCGCTCGCGCTTAGCCGCATTGGCTCAAAACTCATCCAAACTGCGGATGCTGGCGGCATCTTCGGTTTCTGCTGAATTCCGAGAAGGGTTCACCTCGTCCGAACCACTCTTACCATGGTTGCCGGGCTCACCAATGCCTTCAGTTAATTACTCGGCGGCCGACCCAGCGCGGAGGTGGCGTCGCGGACATCTACCCTGCGAACTCAAAGTCCACGGTGACCTCGGGATCGACGCCGCTAATGATTCCCGAGTAGAACACCTTGGCCTGTTCTTTCAAGGCATCTTCATTCTGAGCGATGTACTTTTGCTTGTTCTCATCACTGAGGATGTTGTTGACCATCCGTGTTTGGACAGCTGGCTCGGCCAACCAGCCGAGAGTGTTGTTGCTCTCCACCGGGTCCTTGAAGTTGGGGTTGTCAAAGCCGATGCCAGTGAACTGCGGGATAGTCACCTGGAACGATTTGGGGCCGGTGGTTTCAATCTTCACCTTGGACCCATCGATGCCCAATTTGGCATCAAACTCATACTGAAGCATCGTCGCTTTCTCGCTCATAGGCACGACTACGCCAAAAATCTCCCTATTGCTTTCAAACCTGTCGATGCCCTCGATGTGAAGACTAAGCAAGGCGACTTCCTGAACGCGCGTGACGGCCCGAACCACTTGAGAATCGCGTTCGCTGGAGCTGCTGCTGAAGAGGGGCTTGAGAGCGAGTGCGTTAAGCCCGCCTGACGCGAATGCGCCGACCGCTCCACCGCCCAGCAACACCAAAAGCAACAAGGCCGGCCAAAGCAATACTCGTGCTTTCAAAAACTTCATGACGATTCAATCCCCAGTTTCTCTTGACATCAAGACCTTCAAATCAAGCAGGCTTGCCTGGCCGCACCAGACAGTCAAAACACGTCCCCTGGAACCATGTTTGGATCTGACGGGAAGTCGACAGGGGCCCGCCAATCCGGTCCCCTGGCCGGAGGCATCGCCGCCTTTGCGGACGCATTAGGCCCACCGCGCTCCACGACTTTATTGCAGGTTCACTCTTTAATCGGTTCCTCGACACTTACGGCGGTCCCTTCAGCAGCCTGTTCGCCGCGCTTCTTTCGTTTGAAGAGACCCGCCACGTTCCCGCCGATGTTGCCCGCCGTTCCGGCGATAGCACCGCCGACACCCTTGACTGCCGTCAGCGCCTGGGGCTCGTCCGGAATTCCGTCGCCGTCGATGTCAACGCTCCGAAATACCCTCGACACGGTGCCGGCCGCTGTAGCCACTCCGGAGCCGACCACCGCAGCGCCCGTGGCTACGCCGCCTCCCACCGTGGTGGCAGTATCCGCTATCCAGTTTCCCGTCAGCTTCGCGGCATCCTCCATGGCTGCGAGAGCACGGTTCTGATCTGGATCGCCATCCTCGCCCTCGGGCCCGGCGGGGATGTCGAGGTGTTCGGGGAATACCTCGGGGGCTTCGGCAAACGCGGCCCGGGCCGCATTCACGACTTCGCGCCCGAACACGAAGCGCGTGACGCCGCCGGTGATGGCTCCGACGCCGTATTCGATCGTGGCCTGCTGCTTCCCGCTCAAATTTTGGCGGACGGTATCCAGCTCACCGGTCTCGATGGTGCGAACCAGACTCTGAGCTGCGCCTCCCGGAAGGCTGTCTGCGAGGGTGTTCGCCCAGTGCGACCAGTCCGATCGACCAGCCGTGGCCGTGTTGCTACTCACGATGGCGCCTTCGGCCGACGCGCTCGATAGGTCCGTGGCCATCGTCGCAATTTGTTTCTGGCTAACGCGTTCGTTTGAAAGCCCGTAGACGAGAGCCAGGGCTTGATCTTTGTCGAGATCCATCCCGTGGATATCGGCAATGGCGAGCGCGAACACCGCCGTGATTTCAAATTGCAGCTGCTCATCGCCAGCTGGAAGGAGAGCCGCAGCTCGTTGAGCACCGTTCTTCGCAGTACTCATCGCCATATTATTTGCCGCCTGTTTCGCGGCGCTCTTTGCGGCAGTCTGGAGCGATTTCTTGGCGGCCTGTTGCCCTGCGATTTTCACTCCGGCTGCAGCGGCCCCTGCCCCGGGGATCATGGAAATGCCGATGTCAGCGGCGATCGCACCGGCGCTGATAAGGGCACCAGCGGTGGTGATCGACGTCGCGTAATGACGCTCCAGCATCTGAATGACCTCGGCCGGCGTGGCCTCAGGATGCCGCCGTCGGAGCCTCATGACGTACTTACGAGCAATGGTGTGACGGGCGCTCACTGCCTTTGCGATATCACGCGTGGCGTCTTCTCCGTCGAGCTCCGCCTCCAACGTAATGTTCTCGATGTCGGGCATCGCTGACTCCTTGGGTTGCGCCTCTAAGAGAGGTGAAAGTGGTACGGACGAGCTTTCCTACGGTCCGCTTCAGATCTTTGGCGATTCTATGGGGCACCTCCGACCACCAAGGTACGGCGCGCCTTACACGCTCAAATGACGCAAGCCTCTTGTGATATCGGCGCTTTGCCTAGGGATGCGAACGCTATTTTCGACACCCCGGAAGGGTGCCCTTCCACCGCCAAGCCCAGCCGTGCCACAGTAACCGCCATGAAAACCTTCGATCACACGGACGATCTCCACGGTGCCACCTTCACCGCCACCAACCTGCGCGGCGCGAAATTCATCCGGGCGGACCTTTCCGGCGCGGTGATGCGGGGCGTGGATCTGTCCGGGGCGGATATTGACGCGCCTTGGCTGGCCGAGGACGGGAGCACGCTGCTGCTCAACGGCGTCGACATCGTGCCGCTGGTGGAGGCCGAACTCAACCGCCGCTTCCCCGGCCGGGCCGAACGCCGGGCCACGGACCCGGACGGGCTCCGGCACGCCTGGACCCGGCTGGAGGAGGCCTGGGAACAGGCGCTGGAGCGGGCAGCGGCTCAGCCGGCCAGCGCACTCGAGGTACAGGTGGACGGGGAATGGTCCTTCGCCCAGACCCTACGCCACCTGGTGATGGCCACGGACACCTGGCTGCGCAAGGCCATCCTGGAGATCGAGCAGCCGTACCACTCCCTGGGGCAGCCCAACGCAGAATTCGAAACCGACGGCTACGACCTCTCCGTCTTCGCCGCCGAACCGCCGCGGTACCAAGAAGTCTTGGGAGCGCGACAAGACCGGCAGACGATGGTCCGGGACTTCCTCGCCGCCGTCGCGCCCGCAAGACCTGGACGCAGAGCGTCGGAACCCGTGGGCGCCGGACCACGCGGTCACCGTCCGCTCCTGCCTGCACACCATCCTCAACGAGGAGTGGGACCACCTGCGGTACGCCCTCCGCGACCTCGACGCCGTCGAACACGGCGCCGGCGGCGCCCCGAGCACGGAGTCACATAGCAAACAAATCTGATGAAAAACGGGAGAAAAACCCGGCACTGACAGGGAACCGCGTTCGTTGGCCTAGGTACCACGCCCCCGCCGACCACCCCGGCCGACACCTAATGAGGCAACATGCAGGTTCCCACCACCGTCTGGATACTGACGATCATCGGAATTGTGGGCCTGCTGGCCTTCGATTTCTTTTTCCACGTCCGCAAGGCCCACACCCCCAGCCTGAAGGAAGCGACCATCTGGTCCTCCATCTACGTGGGCCTGGCGCTGCTGTTCGGCGTCGGCGTGCTGATCTTCGGCGGCGTGGACATGGGGACCGAATACTTCGCCGGCTACGTCACTGAGAAGGCCCTCTCCGTGGACAACCTCTTCGTCTTTCTCATCATCATGTCCAGCTTCCGGGTGCCGCGGGCGGACCAGCAGAAGGCGCTGCTGTTCGGCATCGTCTTCTCCCTGATCGCCCGCACCGCGTTCATCTTCCTGGGCGCGGCCCTGATCAGCAGCTTCTCCTGGGTGTTCTACATCTTCGGCCTGATCCTCCTTCTCACCGCCGGCAACCTGCTCAAGCCCGACTCCCACGAGGACGACGAGAAGGACGGCCTGATCGTCCGGCTCACCAAGAAGTTCCTCCCGGCGTCGTCCAACTACGACGGCGACAAACTCTTCACGGTCGAGAACGGCAAACGCGTCCTCACCCCCATGCTCCTGGTGATGGTGGCGATCGGCGGCACGGACATCCTCTTCGCCCTCGACTCCATCCCCGCCATCTTCGGCCTGACCCAGAACGTCTTCGTGGTCTTCACCGCCACCGCGTTCTCCCTGATGGGCCTGCGGCAGCTCTACTTCCTGATCGACGGGCTGCTGGACCGGCTCATCTACCTCTCCTACGGGCTGGCCGCCGTGCTGGGCTTCATCGGCGTCAAGCTGGTGCTGCACGCCCTGCACGAGAACAACCTGCCGTTCATCAACGACGGCGAACACGTCAACGTGATCGAGGTCAGCACCGGCGCGTCCCTGCTGGTGATCCTGGGCGTCCTCACCATCACGGTCCTGGCCTCCATCTTCAGCCCCAAGGGCAAGGCCAAGAACGCCGTTTCCGGCGCCAAGCGGCACGCCGTCGAATACCTGGACCTCAACTACGAAACCGACATCACCGAGCGCGAGCGGATCTTCGCCAAGATGGTGGCCGAGGAACAGCAGCTCCAAGCCCTGCCGGAGAAGTACAAGTCCCTGGTCCACCACGAGACCGAGTTCAAGGACCTGCTGCGCCGCGCCCACGCCGAACACGACAAGGCGCTGCAGCGGGAGGGGTTGCGGTAGGTCCCACTTCCTGCTGCCCCGCTGCCCGGCCGCTTTTCACCGGCCATTTTTCACGGGCCCAGCGGCGGCGCGGCAGAATGGAAGCATGACCCTCACAACCTTCGCCCTCATCCGCCACGGCCAGACCGACTGGAACGCCGAGCGCAGGTTGCAGGGGTCCACCGACATCCCGCTCAACGACGTCGGCCGCGCCCAGGCGCGCGACGCCGTCGCCGCCCTCTCCGCTTACCGGTGGGATGCGATTGTCTCCTCGCCGCTGAGCCGGGCCGCCGAAACCGCGGACCTGATCGCCGCCGGGCTGGGCCTCAGCGTGGCCCGCCGTGTCCCCGAGCTCACCGAACGCGCCTACGGCCCCGCCGAGGGCATGACCGACGGCCCCGAGCTGGACAAACTGCGGATCCCCAACGGCTTCCGCGGCGCCGAGAGCGAGGAGGACGCCGCCGGGCGCGGGCTCGCCGCCCTGGAGGCCCTGGCCGAGGAGTACCGCGGCGGCCACGTCCTGGTGGTGGCACACGGGTCCCTCCTGCGGGTCAGCCTCAGCCGGGCAGCCGGACGCCACCTGGACAGTGTGGAGAACGCCGCCCTCAACCTGGCCCACCACCACCCGGAAGACGGCTGGAAGCTCGAATACTTCAACGGCGAGCGCCTCAGCACCATCGTGTAATCCGCCGCGTCACACTCGTGGCTGCGGCAATCCCAATTTTCATCGTCTTCTCGAGTCAGGAGATGGACACATCGGCGTCACGTGATACCCAAAAAACTGAGATGCCTAGCCCGGAAAGTGCCGGCTGAATTTTTCCAAATGACATCCGGTGTAAGGCATTATCGGGCAGAGCGATTCCAGCTTCGGCTCCCCGGGAAGCCGCGTGCAAAGCTTTGTAGGTCGCCATGGCAACATGCGTAGTGACCTGGCTGCCGTTGAAAGGGCTCCCGAATCTCTTGCTCAGCGGATCTGAGCTTCCCTCACCCTTAGCCTCGATAATAAGAAGGCGATCAGCTTGCTGGGCAACTATGTCGTCGCCGTGTACCCGTCCCAACGCAGGAGCCCAGCTCTTCACGGTCCAGCCCTCGCCCTCAAGATGAAAACGCACGGCCAGAGAAACTTCGTCCTCGGTAAGTAGTTCAGCTGACTCCCGGCGAAAGTAAGGGCTCATGACTCGAGTATGGCCCAAGGCTCCGGCTCGGACGGTGGTCAACTTCCAGTGGAAACCTGATTACCGCCCAACACGCGCCGGCCCTCTCCCTGCCACTCGTCACACCCGGCGGGCTGCCCTGCGGCGTGAGTATTGTGGGACCCGTACACCGTGACCTGGACCTGCTGCGCCTGGCCCGCCGGCTCGGCCCCCGCTGAGCCCGCCACCCGCACGCCGCCCGACCGGCCACCGCACCGAAAGACAACACCATGCTCAAGCGACTGAAATCCACCGAACCGGACCGGCTGAACCTGACCCTGATGCTGGTCCTGACCTTCTCCACCGGCATCATCGACGCCGTGGGTTACCTGGGCCTGGACCGGGTGTTCACCGGCAACATGACCGGCAACGTGGTGATCCTGGGCATGGCGCTGATCGGTGCGGACAACCTGCCCGTGGTGGGCCCGTCGATCGCGCTGGCCTGCTTCATGGTGGGCGCGGTGATCGCGGGCCGGACGCTTCGTCCCGAGGCCGCGGGCTGGAGCCGCCGCACCACCGTGCTGCTGGCCGCCGTCGGGCTCACCATGAGCGCGATCGCCGTCGTTCTCACCGTCCACGCCCCGCACGCCGGGGACCCGGTGACCCTGACCATCACCGGCGCGCTGGCCGTGGCAATGGGCATGCAGGCCGCCACCGCCCGGCATCTGGCCGTCAAGGACGTCACCACCGTGGTGGTCACCTCCACCCTGACCGGTCTGGCCGCCGACTCCCGGCTGGGCGGCGGCACCGGCGCGCACACCGGCCGCCGGCTGGGCGCCGTGGTGCTCATCCTGGCCGGCGCCACCGCGGGCGCGGGGCTGCTGCACATCCACCCCGGCCTCGGCGTGATGGCGACGGCGGCGCTGACCCTGCTGGTGGCGCTCACCGGGGAGATCGCCCGGGAACGCGCCGTCCACGACGCCGAGCTGGAGCCGGCCCCGCGCTGACCGTTTCCGGGCCGCGGGCCTTGGGCTTAGCGGGTCTTGGGTTCCCGCCAGGCGAGCGAGACCATCAGCACCACGGCGCCGAGGCCCAGCATCACGAACACCATCAGCCCCCAGTTGGCCTGGTTCACGCCGCTGCCGTAGAAGATGCCGATCAGCACGGTGGCGGTGATCGCGCCCAGGTACCGGCAGGTCTGGTAGATCCCGGCCGCGACGCCGCGCTCCTCCAGCCGGGTGGACGAATACATGCCCTGGCTGGAGGCGATGCTGACCACGCAGTACGGCACGCCCAGCAGTGCGGTCATGGCGAGGACCAGCGGGACGGCCAGGGACGCGGTCAGCAGCCACATGGCCCCGGACGCGGCGAGCAGCAGCACGACGCCGGCGATCAGCACCCGCCGCACGCCGTACCGGTCGATGCCCTTGACGGCGGCGGGGGTGCCCACCACGGAGATGGCCGCCAGCGGCAGCATCAGCAGGCCGACGACGCCCGGGTCGTACCCGCCGGCGGTTTGCAGCAGCTGCGGCAGGCCGAAGAACGCGAAGTAGTAGACGCCGCTGAACAGCACAAAGCCCAGGTACACCAGCAGCAGCGGCCGGTTCCGGCCGAGCAGCCGCAGGTCCAGGAACGGCGGGCTGAACCGCAGTTCCCGCACGGCGAACAGCACCGCCAGGACCACTCCGGCGCCCAGCAGCCACCAGCGGTAGCCGGGCAGCACGTTCAGCAGCGCCATCATCACCAGCGTCAGGGCGCCGATGAACGCCCCGATGCCGGGCAGGTCCGAGTCCCGCACCAGGTCCGCCACCTTGCCGCGTTCCCGTTCGCCGTCCGCGGGGGCGAAGCGGCGGACGATCAGGATGGAGGCCAGGGCCAGCGGCACGTTGATCAGGAACAGCGCCTCCCAGCCCACCAGGCTCACCAGCAGGCCGCCCACCACCGGGCCGACGGCCGCGGCGGAGGTGTTGGCCATCTGGATCCGGCCCAGCGGCCGGGTGGAGGGCACGTTGGCCTGCTTGGCCAGGGCGGCGACCATGACGACGGCGCTGGGATAGGCGCTCGCGGTGCCGAGCGCCATGAAGGCCCGGGCCACGCAGAGCAGCGCGAAGTTGGGCGCGAACGGGGCGAAGGCGCAGGTGGCCGCCACCAGGACCATGCCCAGCAGGAACAGCCGGCGCGGGCCGAACCGGTC
>Ga0209148_1001515_pt1 | contig 11431 bp, 7 predicted proteins | sample AraplaCol_mMF_r2_2_FD_184288 | JGI IMG/M metagenome (GOLD analysis project Ga0209148, IMG submission 184288) | Arabidopsis root microbial communities from North Carolina, USA - plate scrape CL_Col_mMF_r2 (SPAdes) (version 2) | ecosystem: Host-associated > Plants > Roots > Endosphere | place: USA...
TGACCGGCTGCACGCTCGACGAGTTGACGGCGCTGGCGCCCAGCTGGCAACGCCTGGAACTCGACAACTACCTCAAGGACGGCGGCCGTTATCGCCGGCGCCGGCACTCCTGCTTCATCGACAGCGGCGCCACGCTCACGCAGAGCCCGCACCGCGCGCACTGGCAGCCGGTCGAGTACAACGCCCTGCACGGCGGCATGCACCGCCTGTTCGTGCCCATCGAACCGTCCACCGTCGCGCAACCGGCCTGGAACCGCCTGCTGCGCGCGCTCGGCGCCGTGTGCTCGCAAGTGAAAGGCCCGCAAACCTGGTACGTCGAGGCGCACCAGTTCCGCATCGACACGGCCGACGGCATCGGCCGTCCCACGCCGGAGGGCGCGCACCGCGACGGCGTCGATTTCGTCGCCGTCATCCTGATCGGCCGCGCGAACATCAAGGGCGGCGAGACGCGCGTGTTCGAGGCCCACGGCCCCCGGGGCCAGCGCTTCACGATGACGGAACCGTGGACCCTCCTGCTGCTGGACGACGCCGCCGTGATCCACGAATCGACGCCGATCCAGCCCACGGACGCCAACGGCCACCGCGACACGCTCGTGCTGACCTGGCGCGCCGGCGCCTTCCAGGGCGACGACGCCGAGACGACGGGCGCCTGAGTCCTTCCACCGCGCGGCCACGACGGCCGCCGCTTCATCTTTCCCCATACATCGCGTGCGACGAAAAATGTTAGCGTCGGACAGGTACAGATAAAAAAAAGCCCGCATCCTTGTCGGTGCGGGCTGAATCCAGATTTTCTGAGAAAAACTGGAGGAGACAGGTACTACTATATTCCTAATTTTTGTGCACTGCAATACGGTAGAACTACTATCTGTAGAGGGCACACTCTAGAGTGAACGATCAGGCGCCAATGAGACGGAAGCCGGGGCGCTTTTGCGGCATTGCGGGAAAGACTTGTTCCAGAAGTTTATCGCCTAACATTAAATGTTCTTCAGAAATCTGCGCTAACACCGAACGAAAATCTGTCGTGACGGGCAAATCGCGGCCCTCGTTCAGTTTCGCGTCGCCGACGCCTTCCCAGTCGCCGTAAACCTTGCCTCCGCGCACTTTCCCGCCCATGACCCACATCACATTGCCGTGACCGTGGTCGGTGCCGCCGTTGCCGTTCTCGCGCGCCGTGCGGCCGAATTCCGACATCACGACGACGACCGTGTCGTCGAACAGCGGACCGAGCCTATCGGCCAGCACGGCCAGGCCCTGGCCCAGCGGGGCGAGGCGGTTGGCCAGCTGGCCGCCGGCCGCGCCCTGGTTCGCGTGCGTGTCCCAGCCGCCCAGCGCGACGAACGCGAGCTGGATCTTCGGGTCGTTGCGCATCAGGCCCGCCAGGCGCGCGGCATCGTCGGGAAAGCCGTTCGGCAGCGGCGCGCCGCGGTCGGCGGCCTGCATGTCGTGGCTCTCCAACGCATCCATGACTTCGTGGTGCGCCGCGCGCCCGTCCGCGTACGCGCGCCCGAAGCGCGGATGGCCCGCATACAGCTCGTCGAAGGCGGCCTTGACGGCCGGCCGGTCGAGCAGGTCGGCACGCGCGGCGCTCGCGACGTTCGGCAGGTTGACGGCGGCCGCGTGGCCGGACAGGATGCGCGGCAGCACCGGGCCGATACCCATCAGCCGGCTGGGCGACTGCGGACCGGGCAGCGCGGCCACGAGGCGGTTCATCCAGCCGTCCGGCGTGCTCTTGCGGCCGGGCGTCGCGGATTCCATGTAGTCCTGGGCGTCGAAGTGGGAACGCGTCGCGTCCGGCGATCCGCTGGCGTGCACGAAGGCCAGCCGGTTCGCGCGCCACAGCGGCTGCAGGCTGGCCAGCGCGGGGTGCAGGCCGAAATAGCCGTCCAGGGCGAGCGCCCCGCCCTCCATGCCGGGCGCCGCCAGGCCGATGGTCGGCCGCAGGCGCAGGTAGTTCTCGTCGCCGACGGGGGCGACGACGTTCAGGCCGTCGACGGCGCCGCGCAGCATCACGACGACGAGTTTCCGGCCGGCCGGGTTGGCGGCGGGCGCGCCGATCGCCCAGGCGCTGCGCCCCACGGGCAGCAGGATGCCGGCGCCCAGCGCCAGCGCGTTGAGGAAGTGCCTGCGTTGCATGTCGTTCTCCGGGAAGGAATCAGCGCTGCATGAAATCGGGACTGCCGAGCAGCATGGCCGCGCGCAGGTTGTCCGGATTGCGCTGGACGATGGCCTGCGTGTGCGGCGAGATCGATCCGGCCAGCGTCGCCTGCAGGCGGGCCGGATCGAGCGGCGCGGGCTTCGGTTCGGCCGGCGCCGCCGGCAACGGCACGGCGTCGCTGCCGGCCATGTTCGGCGCCATCGCCGCCGCGGCGGGGCGCAGTTCGGCCGGCGTTGCCGCCAGCGGCAGCTTGCCGGCTGCAAGCGCGGTGGCGAAGGCGATGCGCCGGGTCAGCGCGTCCGGGTTGAGCCACGCGTCCTGCGTGTTCTTGTACCCGTCCGGCGTCTGGCAGCCGTACAGCGGCATGCCCAACTGGCTCATCGTGTTCACGAGCGGCCCCACGTTCACGACCGGGGCGCCGCTCGCCCGCACCGCCGAGACCACGAACTGGTACGGCGTCTTGAACTTGGCGCCGACGGCGCCGGCGGCCATGAATTCGCGGCTCGCGAACAACGTCGCCAGCACGGCGCGGATATCGCCCTGCGATGCCAGCCACGTGGCCGCCATGCGGTCGACGAGGGCCGGCGGCGGATCGTCGCTGACGAAGTACTGGGCCAGCTCGCGGCTCACGTGGTGGGCCGTGGCCGGGTGCATGGCCAGCACGTCCAGCGCATATTCCCCTTCCTGCTGGCCGGCGGGCGCGATCTCGTGCCCGAGCCACGTCTTGACGTCGCGGTCGTGGCGGCCGGCGTCGAAGCGGAAGGTCTCGCCCGTGCGCGCGAGGCGCTTCTGGTCGAAGGTCCAGCCGGTCAGCATGCGCGCCAGTTCCGTCACGTCGCGCTGCGTGTAGCCGCCGTCCGCGCCGAGCGTGTGCAATTCCATCAGCTCGCGCGCATAGTTTTCGTTCAGGCCGCGCGCCTTGCCTTTCGCATCCGGACGCGGCGCCGACGACACGACGTTATCGAGGTAGAACAGCATCGCCGGATGCTTCGCCGTCGCGCCCAGCAGCGCGCGGAAGGAACCCAGCGCGTAGGGGCGGATCGCGTCGCGCTCGTAACTCGTCACCAGCGCGCGGTCGATGCCCTTGCCGGCGAAGACGTTGAAATGGTTGTACCAGAAGTCGACCATGACTTCTTCCAGCTGGCGCGGGCTCTCGACGGCCCGCAGCAGGCGGGCCTCCGCGGCCTGGCGCGATACGCGCATCTCGACCTGGCGGCGGTGCTGCTTCGCGCCGTCGTCGTCCATCCGCACTTCGCGCCGCAGCTCGAGGAATTCGCCCAGCGACTCGCCGGCGCCGCGGCTGACGGTGTCCAATGCGCCCAGGCGCGCCGTCAAATCGGGCGGCAGCGGGATCGTCTCCGGGTGCAGCTGTTCGTCGATCCAGCGCTGCACCCCCATGTTCGCCACGCGCTCGACGTCGCCGGGACGCGGCCCGAACGCAAGCCGGTTCAGCACGTGCAGTGCCTGCGCCTGTGCATCCGGCGCGGGCGCCGCCGCCGAAGCGACGCCTGTCGCCATCAGGGCAACGGTCAGCAGGGCCAGCGATGCGCGTTGGATCATGATGAGCACTCCTCGTAGACCGTCATTTAACCTTGAATGGATGAGCAGGAATGTCGACGCGACGTTTCAGTGGTAAGGATTTGTAACCGGCCCACATGAAAGCCGTCCATACCTGACAGGCGTCCAGGAGCGCGCTTTGCTACACTGCCGGAGTTTCACCCTCATTCCGCCATGTCCTGGATCGTCATCAAATATCTCATCACCGCCGCCGTCGTCGTCCTCGTGTCGGAAGCCGCCGCACGCTCCGACCGCCTCGGCGGCCTGATCGCGTCCCTGCCGCTCGTCACCGTGCTCACGCTGATCTGGCTGCATGTCGAGCGCCAGCCGCAGGAAAAAATCGCCAACCACGCCTGGTACACGCTGTGGTACGTGCTGCCGACGCTGCCCATGTTCGCCGTCTTTCCCTGGCTGCTCGATCGCTTCGGCTTCTGGCCGGCGCTCGCCGCCGGCGTCGCGATCACGCTGGCCAGCATACTCCTGTTCGCCCTCGCGCTGAAACGCTTCGGCATCCAGCTGCTCTGACCGTCACGTTCCCGCGTTCCCCACGCAAAGCGGGTACGGCAAAGTGACTACGGCAGTTTTCAAAAAAACCACATGCGTGATTGCGGTCAAATGCATTTTGAAATACTTGGTGACATTGTTCTATACAAGTCATAGTCTTTTGCTACGCAGATACAGCACATCAGCTTGTCTGCGCGACAACGACAACTCACAAAGTGGGAGATATGATGACTTGGTTACACAAGGCAACTTGGTTGGGCGGACTGTGCGCCGCGGTCGGAACGATGTCGCTGGCCCAGGCCCAGACGGCGCTTGACGACAGCGGTTATCGCAGTACCCAGACGTTTCGTTCGTTCCAGGCCGCCGGCGGCGGCGAAGAAGACCGGCCGACGGTCATGGGCCGGCTCGAATGGCTCAAGGCCCGCTACGGCGCGACCCGCCCCGCCGATTTCTCGCGCCGCATCGTGCAGGAATGGGCCAGGCAACGCAATACGTATCCGCAGCTGGCACCCGGCGCCACGGCACCAGGCGGCGTGCCGCAATGGCAGTCGATCGGCCCGACCCGCGCCGTCAAGACCCAGAACGACATCCAGCTGAGCGTCACCGACAGCGGCCGCCTGCGCAACATCCTGCCCCATCCGTCGGACCCGAACACGGTCTATCTGCTGTCGTCGTCGGGCGGCATCTGGAAGACCAGCAATTTCGAATCGCCCTATCCCACCTGGACCCCGATCACGGACAAGGTCATCACGACGAGCGGCGGCGCGGCAGCACTCGGCCGCAGCCCGCAGACGCTGTACTACGGCACCGGCGATCCGTTCGACGGCATCCCGCTCGTCGGCGGCGCGATGCTCAGGACGACCGACGGCGGCAACACGTGGTCGCCGTTCGTCTTCCTCGGCAATTCGGGCCTCGTCACGGACGTCAAGGTCGACACCCGCGGCGCCGTCGACGTCGTGCTGGTGGCCACCGACACCGGCGTCTATCGCTCGGCGGACGGCGGCAACACCTACACCCAGGTGCTGCATGCCGGCCAGGCCTGGAGCCTTGCGCGCACCAGCACGGGCTGGCTGGCGACGGTCGCCGCCAGCGCCTACTACAGCCCCGCGACGCTGTACTGGTCGGGCGACGGCATCACGTGGACCCCGCTGTCGGCCACGAACCTGACGGGCGGCGCGGGGCGCATCACGCTGGCCGTCGGCGCACCCGGCGACAGCGTCGTGTACGCGTATGCCGCCAACTCCTGCAGCGCCGGCTGCGACCAGAAAGACTTGTACCGTTCGGCCGACGGCGGCTACACGTGGACGGCGCTGGGCCTGAACAGCAAGGCGCCCGTCAATCCCAACGAAGAGAATCCGACCATGGAACTGATGGGCGGCCAGGGCTTCTACAACCACATGATCGTCGTCGACCCGACCGACCCGTCGCGCAACACGGTCTACCTGGGCGGCCAGCTCAACACCGGCAAGACGACGGACGGCGGCAAGACGTGGCGCCTGATGACCAACTGGCTCGCCCAGTTCGGCCTGCCCTATGCGCACGCGGACCATCACACGGCCGTGGTGTCGACGGCGGGCGGCAAGAAGCGCGTCATGATCGGCACGGACGGCGGGCTGTTCCTCAGCTACGACGAGGGCAAGACGTGGACCGACCAGAAGAACACCGGCCTCGTCGACCACCTGATCTACTCGATGGCGACGTCGGGCTCCGATCCGAAGAGTGTGCTGATCGGCCTGCAGGACAACGGCACGCGCATCCGCGTGGGCGGTACGAGCGTGTTCAACCAGAGTTTCGGCGGCGACGGCTTCGGCGTCGGCTGGAGCCAGTCGAGCAACGTGACGGCCCTCGGCAGCTATGTGTACGGCTACATCTATTACGCGCAGATGGATCCGAACATCCAGAAGAAATGGACCGACCCCGCGTTCGACGACGCCACCTGCACCTATAACGGCGTCAATGCCTGCAACGCGTACTTCGTGACGCCGATCGCGACCCCGTCCGCCCAGGCCGCTCCCGGCGGCAAGACGTACTTCACGAACACGGCCAGCCTGATCTACCGCACCGACGATGCGGGCGCGTCGTGGCAGCCCATCTTCAGCGGCAGCGCGGCCGCCACGTATATCCGCGGCGCCTCGCACAGCGTGGCGGTCAGCCCGATCGACCTGAACCATGTGGCGGCCGTGTCGCCCGGCGGAAAGGTCCTGATCACGGCCGACGGCGGCGCGACCTGGAAGCAGCGCAATACGCTCGTGCCCGGCCATCTGGGCTACAACAGCAGCATTGCGTGGGCGAATAATTCCGTGCTGTACGTGGCGTCGGAAAATCCGTTCGGCCAGAGCGTGTGGGTCGTGAAATCGACGGACGGCGGCGCCACCTGGGCCGCCGCCGGCAACGGCTTGCCGAACGTGCCGATCCAGAAGCTGCTGGCGGCGCCGAACGACCTCTCGGGCAACACCGTGTACGCGGCCACCTGGCTCGGCGTGTACCGCACGACGAATGGCGGCATCAGCTGGAGCCAGTTCGGCGCCGGCCTGCCGACCGTCGAAGTGAGCGACCTGTACATGCCGGCGGACGGCAGCTTCCTGCGCGCGTCGACTTATGGCCGCGGCGTATGGGACCTGGCGCTGCATTGACGGGTCGGTAGCGGGTTCCTTGCACTGCCGAGGGGCAAGCTGGCGCCGCATCGAACGGCCTCGTCCTATTCTTCGACGAGGCCGCACGATCGAAGGCCGGCCTCATCACGTGCAAGGAATCCGATATGAAGCAACCATGCCTCCTGGCCGGCGTCCTGCTGTGCGCCGCCGCCCACGCCGCACCGTCCGCGTGGCAGTTCGAATACCGCGGCTTCTATGATTATCACGATCCCGGCATCCTGCGCACCGACGTGGCCGTCACGGGCAGGATCGTCGGCGAGGACGTCAACGGCGACGGCGTCATCAATGAATCCGAACTGGACTCGCTGTGGATGAACATGCGGCTGTGGTCCGGCGATTTCGCCCAGTGCGGCGGCGGTTCCGTCGATCACGATTGCCAGCTCGACGCATTCTCGTTCCGCCCCGCCAGCGACGCCCTCGACATGAGCGCGAGCTGGCGCGACAACTACGCGACGCGGCTCGAATATCACACGGAAGAGTTCGTGACCGGCGACAGGTACGTGGCCACGTCGAGTTACGGCCACGATTACCCGGTGGACGATTATTACTTTTTCGGCGCGGGGACGGCGCTGACGATCACGCCGCTGTCGCCCGTGCCGGAACCGGGGGCCTGGATGCTGCCGGGGTGCGGCCTGCTTGCGCTCGCGGCGGGGCGGCGGCGCGGGTCCTGAGCAAGGAAAAAGCCGGCGCGAAGCCGGCTTTGATGGGTGTGCGGAATACCGGTCAGTAATCGCGGTTGCGGCCTCCCAGCAGCTTGGCCAGCACGAAGCCGGCGGCCGCGGCGATGGCGATGGCGGTGCCCGGTTTCTGGCGCACGTACTCGAAGCTGGCTTCCTTCCACTGGCCGTAGGCGTCGGTCAGCTGTTGCTGGCGCTGGCCAAGGTTGAGGCTGGCACCGCTGAGTACGCCCTGCAGCTTGTCCACGCCGGCGTGGGCGCTGCTGGCCAGGCGATCGACCACCGGACGGGCCGCATCGGCAGCCTTGTCGACCATCGGACGAGCGGCGTCGGCGGCCTTGTCGATCGACTGGTGCAGGTCTTGTGCGCGGGCGTTCACCTGGGCGCCCAGGTCTTTCGAATCGCCGCCCACGCCCGAACCGGTGGCCGCGCCGGCCGCGCTCTGGCTGTTCTGGCTGCCGAGGCCGCCGCTGCCCGACCCCAGCGAGCTGCTGTTGCTGGTGCCGATGCTGCTGTTGGTGCCGCTCGCGGTGGAGCCGGATGCGCTCATCGCGCCCATCGAGCCCATGCCCGACGACGACGAGCCGGCATTGCTGGTGCCGCCCACGGCGCCCGTGCTGGAAGCGGTGGCGCCGCCGGTGCTGCTGCCGGTCGAGCTGTGCTGGTCCTTGCCCTGGTTCTGCGGGCTGCTCTTGTTCAGGCTGCCCGAACCGGTCGTGCTGCCCAGGTTGCCCGCCCCGCCGGCGTTCGGCAGGCCGCTCATGCTGTCCTTGCCCTGGTTGCCCGAACCCATGTTGCTGCCTTTTGCTTCGCTCGACTTCTGATTATCCATGATGAATTCCTCTTGTAAGATTTTGACGAACGCGGAGTAGACCGATCTTCTTGACCGTGTATCCGTACAAAAGTTCGGTCGACAGGCGCTCCTTTCACGTCGCGCTGAATGCGCGATGTCGGAGCCACACCGTCAAAATGCGGTGTCTCAATAAAAAAAATATAACTTTTTGTCGGTCCCGACTGTGCGCTGCATAACAAAGACAGGGGAAGGAGGGAAGATGAGTGCGGGATCGGAGAGGAAAAGCAAAAAGGGCCACCCTGCTGGGTGGCCCTTCTCACTGTGTTGGTGCCGCTGACCGGAATCGAACTGGTGACCTTCGCATTACGAATGCGCTGCTCTACCGACTGAGCTACAGCGGCTAAACCGGAACAACCGTTTAACCTGTGCCTGCACTACCTTGCCATCAGGCTGCTGGCGGCCCGAAGGCCATCACGTGTGTTGCTCAACCGAATGAGCTGCACCGCAAAGGAGCCCGCATTCTAACAACAACTCCGCAAACTTGCTAGTCCGGCTCGGCAATTTTATGCGGAGCGGTCGAAAATCATTCCTGATGGTAGCTCGTCACGCGCTCCACCTCGCTCTTCGAGCCGAGGAACACGGGCACGCGCTGGTGCAGCTTCTGCGGCGCGATGTCGAGGATGCGCTGTTTGCCGTCCGTCGCGGCGCCGCCGGCCTGCTCGACGATGAAGGCCATCGGGTTCGCTTCGTACATCAGGCGCAGCTTGCCCGGCTGCGACGGGTCGCGCTGGTCGGCCGGGTACATGAAGATGCCGCCGCGGTTCAGGATGCGGTGCACGTCGGCCACCATCGAGGCGATCCAGCGCATATTGAAATCCTTGCCGCGCGCACCGGTCTTACCGGCCAGCATTTCATCGACGTAGCGCGTGACGGGCGGATACCAGTGGCGCTGGTTCGACATGTTGATGGCGAATTCCTTCGTCTCTTCGGGGATCTGCAGGTCCTTCTGCGTGAGGACCCAGGAACCCATCTCGCGGTCCAGCGTGAAGCAGTTGACGCCGTTGCCGGTGGTGAGCACGAGCATCGTCTGCGGGCCGTACACGGCATAGCCGGCCGCGACCTGGCGGCTGCCGGCCTGCATGAAGTCGGCTTCGGTCGGCTGCGTCATGCCTTCCGGCGCCTTGAGCACGGAGAAGATGGTGCCGATGGAGACGTTGACGTCGATGTTCGACGAGCCGTCCAGCGGATCGAACAGCAGCATGTATTCGCCCATCGGGTAGCGGTTCGGGATCGGGTGGATGGATTCCATTTCTTCCGACGCCATCGCGGCCAGGTGGCCGCCCCACTCGTTGGCTTCGAGCAGGATCTCGTTCGAGATCACGTCGAGCTTCTTCTGCACTTCGCCCTGGATGTTCTCGGTGTTGGCGCTGCCGAGGATATCGCCGAGCGCGCCCTTGCCGACGGAGTGCGAGATGGTCTTGCAGGCGCGCGCCACGACCTCGATCAGGAGGCGCAGCGAAGCTGGAATATTGCTGTGGAGACGCTGTTCCTCGACGAGGTATTGCGTCAGGCTGACACGTTTCATGGACTTCCTTCGGTTTGTAAAAATTCTTGGTTGGCGCGGCATGGTGGGCACGGGGTGCCCACCATCCATTCGTTATCGCATCAATTGGCGAGGGCCTTGCCGACCACCTCGCGCACGTCGTTCGACAGCTTCGCCTGCCCGGCCACCTGCTGCAACGCGCGCTTCATCTGGGCCTGCAGATCGGGCGTGAAGCGGCGCCAGCGGTCCATCGCGCGGGCCAGGCGGCTGGCCACCTGCGGGTTCAGCGCGTCCAGCGCGATCACCTGCTCGGCCCAGAACGCGTAGCCGCTGCCGTCCGGCGCGTGGAAGCCCACCGCATTGCCGGCGCAGAACGTAGACACCAGGCTGCGCGCACGGTTCGGATTACGCAAGGTGAAGGCGTTGTGCGTCATGAGTTCGCGCACGCGGTTCACGTCCGTCGTCGGGGCCGCGGCCTGCATCGCGAACCATTTATCCACGACCAGCGCCTCGCCCTGGAATTCGTCGTAGAAGCGCTGCAGCGCAACTCCCGCGCCCGGCGCGCGCGCATGCACGAGGGCCGACAGGGCCGCCGCGCGGTCCGTCATGTTCGTCGCGGCGTCGAACTGGCGCTGGGCCAGGGCCAGGCTGTCGTCGTCCGGCGCGGCGCACAGATACGCCAGCGCCAGGTTTTTCAAGGCGCGCTTGCCGATCGAGCCGGCGTCCGGGCTGTATTCGCCCGGCGTCTGGTTCGCGTCGTACTGGACCCGCAATTCGGCGCGCAGGCGGGTGCCGATGGCGGCCCGCACGAACTGGCGCGCCAGGTGGATGGCGAGGGGGTCGACGACGTCCAGCTGGTCGGCGATCATGGTTTCCGACGGCAGCAACAGGGCCTGCTCGCGGAAGGCCGGGTCCAGCGCATCGTCCGTGAGGATCTTGCGCATGGCGTCGACGAATACGTCGTCCAGGTCCAGCCTGGCATTCTCGATGAGGTTGCCGGCGCCGGCCACCTGCCCGGCCAGCTTCAGCAAGCGGCTCATCGCGAGGCGCTGGCCTGCTTCCCAGCGGTTGACGGGGTCGCTGTCGTGGCTGAACAGGTGCACCAGTTCGGCGTCGTTGTAGCCGTATTTCAGGATCACGGGCGCGGAAAAATCGCGCAGGATCGACGGCGTCGGCTGTTCCGTCACGCCGGTGAAGATGAAGGTCTGGTCCGCGTCCGTCAGTTCCAGCACGGCCGTCGTGCCGCGATCTTTACCCTCCACGGTCAGCGGCAGGTCGCGGCCGTCGCGGCCCAGCAGGCCGACGGCGACGGGGATGTGGAACGGCAGCTTTTCCGGCTGGCCGGGCGTCGGCGGGCACGACTGGATCAGGCGCAGCGCGTACGTCTGCGCCTGCTCGTCGTAGCGGGTCTCGGCCTGCACGACCGGCGTGCCGGCCTGGCTGTACCAGCGCTCGAACAGCGCGAGGTCGCGGCCGTTGGCGTCGGCCATCGCCAGGCGGAAATCGTCGCAGGTGACGGCCTGGCCGTCGTGCCGCTCGAAATACAGG
>Ga0209148_1001518_pt1 | contig 11420 bp, 8 predicted proteins | sample AraplaCol_mMF_r2_2_FD_184288 | JGI IMG/M metagenome (GOLD analysis project Ga0209148, IMG submission 184288) | Arabidopsis root microbial communities from North Carolina, USA - plate scrape CL_Col_mMF_r2 (SPAdes) (version 2) | ecosystem: Host-associated > Plants > Roots > Endosphere | place: USA...
CGGTGAGCGTTTCGGTGAAGACGAGGAAAGCCGCCGCAAGCAGGGCGAAGCGCACGCGGGGGATGGTTACGTCGATGAACTGCCGCCACGGCGTGGCGCCCATGGAGGCGGCGGCGTCGTAATGGCGAGCTGGGGTGCGTGCGAGCGCGGCAGACACGATGATGACCGCTTGCGGTAGCCCGTACAGCGTGTTCGCGAGGAGTAGCCCCCAGAAGCCATAGATGTCGGTCGGCAGGCCGGTCAGCCGATGCACCAGCCCATTGCGTCCGAGCAGGCAGACGAGGCCGAGTGCCAAGACGAGCGAGGGTGCCAGCATCGGCAGGAGTAGCGCGCCGTGGATGAGTGCTTTGCCGGGGAGACGGGAGCGATGGAGAGCCATCGCCAGACAAAGCCCCAACGACACTGTGCAGAGCGTGGTCGCGAGTCCGATAACGAGACTGTGCCATGCCGCCCGTGGCAAGCCGGGATCGTCGAACAGGCGAAGATAATTCGTCACCGTGAACGCACCCTGCGCATCCGTGACGCTGCGCAGGAGCACGGTTGCCAGCGGGTGCAGGAAGAACACGAGCAGGCAGAGCAGCGGCACTGCCAGCAGGAGAATGCCCACGACGCTGGCACGTTTCACGCGCACACCCATACGCCGCGCAGGGCATCGACCGCGACGGATTCGCCGCGGTTCAAGACGCTGCGGCCGGATTGTTCCACCAGCAGCTTGCGGCCGCGCCAGGCGATCGTGATGCGCGCGAGATTGCCGAGAAACACGCTGTCTTCCACCACGGCCTCGCCGCGCGGATCGCTCTCGATCGCGACATCCTCGGGGCGCAGGCAGAGTTCGTACGTGCTCTCGCTGCCGGGTGGGCGACGTTCCAGAAAGCCGGGCAACGCGTCGCGCACGAAGGCCGTCGGCAGGAGGTTGGCGCGGCCCACGAACTCGGCCACGAAGCGGGATCGCGGGCGTTCGTACAGATCGCGCGGGCTGCCCGTCTGTTCGATCCTGCCGTGATTCATGCAGACGATGGTGTCCGCCATCGCAAGTGCTTCCTCCTGGTCGTGCGTCACCATGATCGTCGGAATGCCGAGCGCGCGCTGGAGTTGGCGTATCTCGGTGCGCAACTGTCCGCGAATGGCGGGGTCGAGAGCGGAGAGCGGCTCGTCGAGGAGCAGCATCGCCGGTTCGGTGGCAAGGGCGCGGGCCAGCGCCACGCGCTGCTGCTGGCCGCCGGAGAGCTCGTCCGGAAAGCGTGCGCCGAGACCACCGAGCCCGACCCGTTCGAGCAGTTCGCTGCAACGTGCCGCGATGCGCGCGGGAGGATCGCGACGCAGACGCATCGCGTAGCCGACGTTGGCTGCGGCGGTCATGTCGGGAAACAACGAATACGCCTGAAAGACCAGGCCCATGCGGCGCTCGCGAGCGGGCAGCGCGGTGATGTCGCGATCGCCGAGGATCACTCGCCCCGCGTCCGCCGCGGTCAGCCCGGCGACGATGCGCAGCAAGGTGGTCTTGCCGCAGCCGCTTGGGCCGAGCAGACAGACGAATTCGTTCTCGCGGGCATGGAATGACACGCCGTCGAGCACGGTATGTCCGCTCCACGCCTTGGCGATATCGTCGATCCGCAGGTGCATGTCCCCAAACTCCCCCAAGGCCGCGCGCTAGCGCGTCAGCCGTTTGTATCTGGCAATGAGCGCCGCACGTTCGCGCGCCGCGGTGGCGAAATCGCGCGCGGGCAGCGTCGCGACGAGATCGGCAGGCAGGCCCTGCCGTTGTTGTTCTGCGCTCGGCGTGCTGCCGGGTGCGGCAACGATCTCCTTGAAGCCGCGGTACAACGCAGCGGCCTCGGGCGATGCCGTCCAATCGAGAAAGCGTCGGGCATCGTCTGCATGCGCTGCGCCCTTCATCAGCGCGGACGCTTCCAGTTCGTAGCCCTTGCGTCCTTCCGGAATCACCATCGTCACCGGATAGCCCTGGCGGATGGATTGCATGGCCGAGAATGCGAACGAGATACCGATCGGAAACTCACCGATGCGCGCGAGCTTGCACGGCGCCGATCCGGACAAGGTGACCTGGCCCACGTTGCGCGTGATGTCGCGCAGCAAGTCCATACCGCCGGCATCGCGACCGGCGTCCGACAGCGACGAAATCAACATGTATCCCGTACCCGACGATGCCGGGTCCGGCATGGCTACCTGACCTTTGTACTGCGGCGAGGCGAGATCGCGCCAACTGCGCGGCATGGGCAGATGGCGCTCGGCCAATGCCTCACGGTTCACGCACAGTGCGGCGAGATAGCCCGTGGGCGCGAACCAGAGATCGTCGGTGGCGCGGAACGCGGCCGGCATGCGATCGATGTTCGGGCCGCGCACCGGCGCAAGCAGCCCCGCAATATGCGGTTCGAGCATGTCGGTCACGGCCATGCCCCAGATCGCATCGTTACGCGGCTCCGCCGACTCGGCGAGCAAGCGTGCGGCGAGGTCGCCGCTCGACAGGCGCAGCACGCGGATGTCCAGATCGGGCAGGGCTTTCTTTGCCGCGTCGAGATAGATGGCGATCTCATCGCTTTCCAGCGCGGAATAGACGGTGACGGTACCGGCACGAGCCACGCCACAGGCGGCAAGCAGCGCGATGACGCTTCCGATGTGGCGGTATGGATGCATGGCCGGGTTCACCCTGTGACGCGGTCGTCGAAGGCGCTACGCGGAAGGATCATGTGTCACCCACCTGTGTGGCGTTTTGGGTATATTTGCAAACCTGTGGCGTATGCGTCCACCAGAGAATTTTCGTTTTTGTCATGCTTTCGACACGTACCGACGCTAGTCGCGCGTGCCTCCCCCGCTCAGGAGTGTCGTTGATGGAACCGTTGTCCGCTGCCGAGCGGAAGGAATTCGAGGACTTCGCCGTGGCCATTGCCAACAATGCGCGTGCATTGTCGCTACCGCGGTTCCGTCGTCCTGTGGACGTGACGCTAAAGGGTGACATGAGCCCCGTGACAGCCGTGGACCGGGGTGTGGAATCGATGCTGCGCGAGCGCATCGAACTGGCCTGGCCCACCCACGGCCTGCTTGGCGAGGAGTACGGCGCAACGCGCGTGGACGCCGAATACGTCTGGTCGATCGACCCGATCGACGGGACGCGCAGCTTCATTTCGGGCTGGCCGCTGTGGGGCACGCTGCTGGCCTTGCTGCGGCATGGTCAGCCCGTGCTGGGCGTGCTGGACATGCCCGTGCTCGACGAACGCTGGATCGGGCATGCCGGTCGCGGCACGACGATGAACGGCGTGCCTTGCCGTACTCGTTCGTGCGAGACGCTGGCGACCGCCACGCTCTACACGACCACGCCGGACATGTTCACGCCCGACGAGTGGGCGCGTTTCGACCGCACGAGTCGTGCCGCCTATGCACGCCGTTTCGGTGGCGACTGCTACGGTTACGGCATGCTGGCCGCCGGGCACATCGACGCCGTGATCGAGGCCAACCTCATGCCTTACGATTACCTCGCCATCGCACCGGTCGTGGAAGCGGCCGGTGGCGTGATGACCGACTGGGAGGGTCGCGCGCTCGGTCTGGACAGTGGCGGTCGCGTCGTCGCCGCTGCAACACCTGCGCTGCACGCCGCCATCATCGAATCGCTCGCCAGGGGCTGATCCGCATGTTTTCCCGCGACCGTCGCCGATTTCTCCACGCTGCAGGCGCGACCGTCGCCGCCTCGCTGATTGCGCAAGGTTTCCCGGCGGCGATAGCACGCGCGCTCGCCACCGGGCCCGACCGGCGCACGGGCACCATCGCAGATGTCGGTCATGTGGTGATCCTCATGCAGGAGAACCGTTCGTTCGATCACTATTTCGGCACACTGCGCGGCGTGCGCGGCTTTGCCGATCCGCGCGTGCTGGAACTGGGCAACGGCGATCCGGTATGGCAGCAACCGGTGACGGCGGCGCGCAGCAAGGTCTGGAAAGCCCGCGGCATCGGCGACGACGTGGGCTGGGTGTATCCGTTCCATCTCGATACGCACGCCTGCGGCGATCACCACGAGGGCACCGACCACGGCTGGAGCAGCGGCCATGGCGCGTGGAACCTCGGTCGCAACGATCGCTGGATCGAACAGAAGCAGGATGCGCTGACGATGGCGTACCTGCGTCGAGAAGATGCCGCCTTCCATTACGCGCTGGCCGATGCCTTTACCGTCTGCGATGCGTATCACGCCTCCGCACTGGCCGACACCGCCATCAACCGCATCTACCTCTGGAGCGGCACCGCCGATCCCTCCGGGCGGTTGGGCTCGCGGGATAACGGTCCCGGGACCGAAGAGCGCCCCGACGCCAATGGCTACACCTGGACCACGTATCCGGAACGCCTGGAAAAAGCCGGCGTCACGTGGCGCGTCTATCAGGGCGGCACGGGCGATCCCGGTTCGCCGACCGACAACTACACCGACAATTCGCTCGAGTTCTTCGCGAAGTATCAGGTCAAGGAAGGCGCCGATCCACACGGACCGCTCGTGCGTAACGGCGTGTCGAACCACACGCTACGTGAGCTGCGCGACGATGTGCTGCACGATCGCCTTCCACAGGTGACCTGGATCGTCGCACCGTACAAGTACAGCGAGCATCCCACCTCATCGCCCGCCGATGGCGCGTTCTACATCCGCCGCGTGATCGAGGCATTGACGGCGAACCCGAAGGTCTGGAGTCGCACTGTCCTGTTCTTGAACTATGACGAGAACGATGGCTTCTTCGATCACGTCGTGCCGCCCGCGCCGCCGCGGGAAAGTGGGGAAGACGCGGAAGGCATGGTGTCCGATGACCTCCTGGCGGGGCTGGACGACGAGATCATGGACCTCGACGCGCATCCGCGGATTTCATCGCCGCTCGTGCCGGGCAGCGATCCGCTTGGCGAACAGCCGGTCGGCCTCGGTAATCGTGTGCCGATGATCGTGGTTTCCCCGTGGACGCGTGGCGGCTGGGTCTGCTCGGAGACCTTCGACCACACGTCGGTGCTGCGCTTTCTGGAAAAGCGCTTCGGCGTCGAGGAACCGAACATCGGCACGTGGCGTCGCTCGATCTGCGGCGACCTCACCAGCGCGTTCGATTTTGCCGGCACGACAGACTCGCGCATGCCGACGCTCGGGGTGCCAGCCGGATCGACGCGCAAGGCGGCGATTACGGTGCCACAGCCGCAGACCCTGCCTGTGCAGGAGAAGGGCACGCGCCCATCGCGAGCGCTCGCTTACGCGTGGACGCTGGAGCATCGCCTGGATGCCGACAGCAGTCGCATTGCCTTCATCAATCACGGCCAACTCGGCGCAGCATTTCTCGTCTACGATGGACTCCGTCGCGACGCGCCGCCACGTCGTTACGCCGTGAGCGCCGGCAAGCGCATCGAAGACCGCTGGCCGCTGGCGAAAGCAGGCGATGGCTACGACCGTCGCATCCACGGTCCGAATGGTTACTACGCCCACCTGCGCGGGTTTGCAGACGATGGACTGGAAGCGATCGTGGTAGGGAATTCCGGCAAGCGCAGCGTTGAAGTGCGTCTCACCAATCGAAGCGCGATACGTGTGACGGCGCGCATCGTGGATGCGTACGGCAACATGGCGGCTCGCGATGTCGATTTCTCCGCAGGACAAACACAGACAGTGCCGCTCGACCTGTCCCGCAGTGCGGGCTGGTACGACATCGCCATCACCACGCCCAGTGCGCCACGTTATCTGCGCCGCTTTGCCGGCCACCATGAGGACGGCAAGCCGGCAACGAGCGATCCCGGTCCGCGTAGCGCCTGAGTCGCGGGTTTCTGCCTGACGTGGCGACGCGCTAGTGCATCGCCTCTGCCGCCTTCTCGCCGTGCAATGCGCCCGCACGACCCGGTGCCTGCTTCAGCGCGTTCTGGAATGCTGCGAGCGCGGGTCCGGGTTGCTTCTGTGCGAGCAGGAGTTCGCCCAGTTGCTCTCGCGCCGGGACGATCGGGCCTGGCGTCACGGGACGTTTTTCGACACGATCCTCACGCTCGGCGGCATCGGTCATCAGCGCGACGGCGCCCGAAGCATCGCCGCTGGCCTGGGCGGCCCAGGCCTTCACTTCGGACGCGAGGACACCCGTCTGCGCGGACCAGTAGTCGTCGCCGGAGGCCTTGAGTTCGGCTTCGATCTGATCGAGGCGCTTTGCTTGTGCACGTGCTTCGTCAGGGTGACCACTGCGCGCGAGACCGAGACCCTTGGCCCATTCCGCGATGGCGACCACCGAGGGTGGCGCGCCGGCTGGCGGCGCGATCGATGCGGCGTCGGTCCAATGCCCTTGTTCGACGATTTCGCGGATGGGCATCGCGGTGGCGGCGTAGGCGATGGCGAAATCGTCCATGTCCAGGTTGTGCATGCGCTTCAGGTCGGCGATGACGGCCTTGGCGTCGGCGTCGCGGCCGGTCTGCATGTACGCATAGACGAGGTAGTCCATGGCGTGCAGCTGTCCCATGGTGTCGCCGTGATCGCGGGCGGCTTTTTCGGAGGCGAGGTTGGAGCGGATCGAATCGTCCCAGAGTCCGAGTCGCGTGAAAATGTGCGAGGGCATGTGCAGGGCATGCGGTGCTGACGGCGCGATGTCCGCATATTTGCGCGCGGCGGGGAGGCCCAGCTGAGCCAGCTCGGCGCTGTCGCAGGCGTGAATGAGGTAATGGGCGATACCCGGATGGTCGGGGTGGGCGCGGAACAGAGGATCGAGGATCGCGATCGCCTGTTTCTGCTTCGCGTGCGTCTTGTCGGCCATCGAGGCGTTCGACAGCAGTGCGACCGCGTAGAACACCTGTGCCTCGACATCGTTCGGATTGTCACGAGCCACGGCCGCCATGGCCGTTTCGTAGGCGAGCGTGCGCTGGCCGGGCTTCACGTTACCGTCCTGGTAGAGCTGGCCCAGGGCGTGGATATACGCCCGCTCCCGAGGAGACGAGGTCGGCAGTCGTGCGGCCGCCTGGGCCTCCGCCCGGCCGCGGGCGAAGGTGTCGGGCGGCAGCGAAGGCGCCCACACCGGATGGAAGAAGACCATCGCCAGGCCCCAATGGGCCATGGCGCACGACGGATCCTTCGCCACGATGTCCTCGAACGCCTTCTGGGCGGGGCCATAAGCAAAGGAGTGGAGGAGGGCGATGCCGCGGTCGAACGGCTTCTGCACGGAGGGGCTGCACGAGATCGGGAAGGAGACGTCGCCCAGCTTTTCGGGGATGCCGTGGTCGTGCATCTCCTGGGCATGGGCGGCGGATGCCATCAGCAGCGAGATGGCGAGAGCGCGCAGGAAACCTGTCATGCCTGACTCCGTGGTGTGGGCGACGCAGGCCCGCGGAAAGGTCGGAATGTACGCCTGACAGGCGCGGGTGCCCATCGGCAGGACGGCCGATGCCCCTTGCCCGATCCACGAGCGGTACACCGGACGACAGCGCCCCGCGGCGCGGGCCATGCCGAAGGTGGGTGCCCGGACGGCTATACTCAGGGGCCAGCCTCATCGACATACCCCTCCGTGACCAGCGAACTGTCCTCCATCATCGATTTCATCCGCTACGGCGCCAGCCGCTTCTCGGCCGCCGGCCTGACCTTCGGGCACAGCCACGACAATCCGATCGACGAGGCCACGCACCTGGTCCTGGCGGCCCTGCATCTGCCGCCGGACCTGCCGCCTGCCTACGGCGCCGGCAAGCTCGTGGCCGAAGAGCGCGAGGCCATCCTTGCCCTGATCGAAAAGCGGATCGAGGAGCGCGTGCCGGTGGCGTACCTGGTCGGCGAGACCTGGTTCGCCGGCCTGAAGTTCAAGAGCGATCGCCGCGCCCTGGTGCCGCGCTCGCCCATCGCGGAACTGATCGAGAGCGGCTTTACGCCCTGGCTGGACGACCGCCACGTGGAACGCGCGCTGGACCTTTGCACGGGCTCGGGTTGCATCGGTATCGCCATGGCCGAGTACAACCCGGACTGGCAGGTCGATCTGGTCGACGTCAGTGACGACGCGCTGTCGCTCGCCAACGAGAACATCGTCTTCCAACATGTCGAAGATCGCGTGCGGGCGGTCAAGTCCGATCTCTTTGCCGGCGTGCAGGGCGAGGTCTACGACCTCATCGTCTCGAACCCGCCTTATGTGACGCATGCCGAATATGCCGCCATGCCGGCCGAATACAGCCATGAACCGGTCCTCGGTCTGACCTCCGGGGATGATGGACTGGACATCACCTTGCGCATCCTCGACGAGGCCGCCAATCACCTCAGCGAGGATGGCCTGCTGATCGTGGAAGTGGGCGACAGTGAACGTGCGCTGGTGGAGCTGCTGCCCCGCGTGCCCTTCGTGTGGCTCGAGTTCAAGGTAGGCCCGATGGGCATCTTCGCGCTGGAACGGCGCGATCTCGTCGAACACGCCGCGGACATCGCCGCCCTTCGCGCCGCACGAAACTGACCCATCGGAAGCACCGTGTCCTCCAATACGTTCGGCAAGCTCCTCTCCGTCACTACCTTCGGCGAAAGCCACGGCCCGGCGATCGGGTGCGTGGTGGACGGTTGCCCGCCCGGGCTGGCGCTCGACGCGGCAGAATTCCGCGCCGATCTGGAACGCCGTGCTACCGGTCGCTCGCGGCATACCTCGCAGCGCAGGGAGGCCGACGAGATCGAGATCCTCTCCGGCGTGTACGAGGGCGTGACTACGGGTACGCCCATTGCCTTGCTGATCCGTAACACGGACGCGCGCTCCAAGGACTACGGCAACATCCTCGATACCTTCCGCCCCGGCCACGCCGATTACACGTACGCGCAGAAGTACGGTATTCGCGATCCACGCGGCGGCGGACGTTCCTCGGCGCGCGAAACCACAATGCGCGTAGCGGCCGGCGTCATCGCCAAGAAATGGCTCGCGCAGCACCATGGCGTGTCCGTGCGCGGCCACGTGGCCCAGATCGGCGAACTCGTGCCGCGCGGCTTCGATGCCGATGCCATCGAGGGCAATCCGTTCTTCTGGCCGGACGCGGCGCAGGTGCCGGAGCTGGAGTCGTACATGGACGCCTTGCGCAAGTCGGGCGATTCGGTCGGCGCGAAGGTCACGGTGATCGCCGATGGCGTGCCGGCCGGGTGGGGTGAGCCGATCTACGGCAAGCTCGACGGCGAACTCGCCGCGGCCATGATGTCCATCAACGCGGTAAAGGGCGTCGAGATCGGTGACGGTTTTGCCGCGGTGGCGCAGCGTGGTACGCAGCACCGCGACGAGATGACCGCCGACGGGTTTCTCTCCAACCACGCGGGCGGCATTCTCGGTGGCATCGCCTCAGGCCAGCCAGTCGTGGTGTCGATGGCGTTCAAGCCCACTTCCAGCATCCTCGTGCCCGGACGCAGCGTCGATCGGGCCGGCCAGCCCACCGAGGTGGTGACCAAGGGGCGCCACGATCCCTGCGTCGGTATTCGTGCGGTGCCGATCGCCGAGGCCATGCTCGCGCTCGTGCTGATGGATCAGGCCCTGCGCCACCGCGCGCAGTGCGGCGACGTCGGCGCCGTGCCCCCGCATATTCCCGGCACGGTCCGGAGCGAGTCATGAGCAAGCCCCGCGTCTGGGTATCCCGGCCTTTCTTTCCGGACATCGTCGATCGCTTGCGGCCCTTCTTCGAGGTGGACGCAGAGAGCGAAGAACAGCGCTTCTCGTCGGCCGACCTCGCGTCACGGCTGGCCGATGCCGACGCCGCCATCGTGGGGCTCGCCGAGCGCATCGACGCCGCGGCGATCCGCCAGGCCAAGCGGCTGCGCTTCGTGGCGAATCTCGGCGTGGGCTACAACAACCTGGACATCGAGGCGCTCTCCGCGGCCGGGATCGGCGCGTCGAATACGCCCGATGTCCTCAACGAAACCGTGGCCGACTACGCCTGGGCGTTGATGCTCGCGGCAGCGCGCCGTGTGGGCGAGGCTGAGCGCTGGCTACGGGCGGGGCAGTGGCATGGCTCCCGTTTCGAAGGCTGGCTGGGTACCGACGTGCACGGCAAGACCATCGGCATCCTGGGCATGGGCCGTATCGGCCAGGCCATCGCGCGTCGCGCGGTGGGATTTCGCGCCAGGGTGATCTATCACAATCGCTCGCGCCTTCCCGCGGCGGTCGAGCAGGCCTGCGCCGCCACCTATGTGGACAAGGCGCAGCTCCTGGCGGGGGCGGATCACCTCATCCTGGTCGTTCCCTATACGCCGGAGAGCCACCACGCGATCGGCGAGGCCGAACTGCAGGCGATGAAGCGCTCCGCGACGCTGGTGAACGTGGCCCGTGGCGGCGTCGTCGACGATATTGCCTTGGCCCGGGCGCTGGCGCGAGGGACGATCGCCGCGGCGGCGCTCGACGTGTTCGAAGGCGAGCCCGCGCTGCATCCGAGCCTGCTCGCTTTGGACAATATCGTGCTCAGTCCGCACATCGCGAGCGCGAGCCGCGACACACGTCGCGATATGGCGGCGCTGGCTGTGGACAATGTGCTGGCGGCGTTCGGGCATGGTCCCCACGCCGGCCGGCCGCCCACGATCCTCAATCCGGGTGTGCTGGCCGACGCCAGCTGACCTGTTTTCCCACGCCTGACAAAAGCGAAGCATGAGCAAGAAGACGAGTTACAAGGTAGCCATGGTGGGTGCGACCGGCGCGGTCGGTGAAACCCTCCTGTCGATCCTCGCCGAGCGGGACTTCCCCGTGAGCGAACTGGTGCCCCTGGCGAGCGAGCGCTCGGCGGGAGGTACGATCGACTTCAACGGAAAACCGGTCGTCGTCCAGGATCTTGCCAAATACGACTTCGACGGCGTGGACATCGCCTTCTTTTCCGCAGGCGGCTCGGTCAGCCGGGAGCACGCGCCGCGTGCGGCCGCTGCGGGTGCCGTCGTGATCGACAACACCTCGGAGTTTCGCTACCAGGACGACATTCCGCTGGTGGTGTCCGAGGTCAACCCGCACGCCATTGCCGACTACACCGTGCGCGGCATCATCGCGAACCCGAACTGCTCCACGATGCAGATGCTGGTGGCACTGGCGCCGATCCATCGTGAGGCGGGCATCGAGCGCATCAACGTTGCCACCTATCAGTCCGTGTCCGGCGCGGGTCGCAGCGGCATGGAGGAACTGGGCAAGCAGACCGCCCAGATGCTCAATTTCCAGGAAGTGGAAACGGTCAAGTTCCCGAAGCAGATCGCGTTCAACGTGATCCCGCATATCGACGAATTCCAGGCCAACGGCTACACCAAGGAAGAAATGAAGATGGTCTGGGAGACCCGGAAGATCCTCGAAGACCCTTCCATCCAGGTGAACCCGACGGCCGTTCGCGTCCCCGTGTTCTACGGGCATGCCGAAGCCGTGCACATCGAGACGCGCGACAAGATCAGTGCCGAGCGCGCGCGCGAACTGCTCGAGCAGGCGCCGGGCATCGTCGTGCAGGACGAGCGCAAGGCGGGCGGGTAT
>Ga0209148_1001520_pt1 | contig 11411 bp, 10 predicted proteins | sample AraplaCol_mMF_r2_2_FD_184288 | JGI IMG/M metagenome (GOLD analysis project Ga0209148, IMG submission 184288) | Arabidopsis root microbial communities from North Carolina, USA - plate scrape CL_Col_mMF_r2 (SPAdes) (version 2) | ecosystem: Host-associated > Plants > Roots > Endosphere | place...
CGCGGATCGAGGGGCACAAGGCGGGGGAGCCGGCGCTGCTGGACGTGGTGGCCGGGGCGATCGAGCTCGGCATCAAGCACCTGAGCGTGTACGCCTTCTCCACCGAGAACTGGCGGCGTTCCCCGGAAGAGGTGCGCTTCCTGATGGGATTTAACAAGGATGTGCTGCGTCGCCAGCGCAACCAGATGAATGAGTGGGGCGTGCGGATCCGCTGGTCCGGCCGGCGGCCGCGCCTGTGGGGCTCGGTCATCAAGGAGCTGGAGGAGGCCGAGGAGTTCACCCGCGGTAACAGCACCTGCACCCTGAACATGTGTGTTAACTACGGCGGCCGCGCGGAGATCGCCGACGCCGTCTCGGCGATCGCCGAGGAGGTGGCCGCCGGCCGGCTGAAGCCCTCGGCTATCTCCGAGAAGACCATCCAGAAGTACCTCGACGAGCCAGACCTGCCGGACGTTGACCTGTTCCTTCGCAGCTCCGGCGAGCAGCGCCTGTCCAACTTCCTGCTGTGGCAGTCCGCCTACGCCGAGTTCGTCTTCCTGGACACGCTCTGGCCGGACGTGGACCGCCGGACCCTGTGGGAGGCCGTGGAGATCTACGCCCGGCGTGACCGTCGCTACGGCGGTGCCGTGGACGCCGCGGCTCAGTCGGCGCCGCCCTCCTCAGGGGCGTAGGCCGTCATCCAGCGGGCCAGCCGGGCGTAGGCGTCCGCCCGGACGCCGGGGGCGGAGAGGAAGACGTCGTGCAGTGCGCCGTCGATCCTCTCCAGCGTGACGGTCCGCCCGAGGCTCAGGGCGCGCAGGGCGATGGTGTTCACGTCCAGCACGGCGTCGGTGCGGCGCATGGATTCCTTCCAGAACATGCCGTTGGCGCTCGCCCCGGAGATCAGGACCAGGATGGGCACGTCGATGTTCAGGCCCCGTGCCACCCGGGTCTGCCCGGACAGGACGGCGCTGAGCCAGCCGGCCCGCACTGGAAAGGCATGCGGCGGCCGGTAGGCGTCGTCGAGCAGCCACTCGCCCTCGGCGGCGCTGCTGATGCTGCGCCAGTAGAACGGCCGCGCCGGCAGCCGGATCACGGACTCGGGCCGGAACCGGGCGAGGGGTTCCACCATGGTTCGGGCCGCGCGGCGGAGGGCGGGGGTGCCGTGCATCTCCAGCCACGGGCTGTCCAACACCAGCTGCGCGGCGTTTCCCGGGTGGCGGCTGGCCCACAGCGCCGCGATCAGGCCGCCGGTGGAGTGGCCCATCAGCGTGACCGGGTACCGGCCGCCCGCCCCCATCGACCGGACGATCGCGATGGCCGTCGTGATCTCGGCGTCGTAGTCGGCCAGGTCCGCCACGTAGCCGCCGTGGGTGCCCGGCCGCAGGCTGCGTCCGTGGTTGTGCATGTCCAGGGCGAAAAAGTCGAAACCGTGCCCGGTCCAGAATTCCGCGAGCTCCTCGTTGAAGAAGTAGTCGCTCCAGCCGTGTAGGAACAGTACCGCCCGGCGCGGCCGCCGGCCTGCGCCCAGGGAGGGGACGTGACGGACCAGCGTGGCTTCGCGTTCGACGCCGTCCGGGCCGGCCGCGGTGAAGGTGCACGCGGCGAAATCCTCGCCCAGGATGTCCTGCTGCCACTGCAGCCCCTCGTCGGCCACCGTCCGTCCTCCCTGCGCTGGATGTCTGCCTAGGCCACGGCCGCCGCGGCGGCGCGCCCGGCGGCCCGCCCGGAGAACAGGCACCCACCCAGGAACGTCCCCTCCAGGGCGCGGTAGCCGTGAATGCCGCCGCCGCCGAAACCGGCCGCCTCGCCGGCGGCGTACAGCCCGTCCACCGTGGCGCCGGACGCGTCCAGGACCCGGGACTGCAGGTCGGTCCGGATCCCGCCCAGGCTCTTGCGGGTCAGGACCGAGAGCCGAACGGCCAGCAGCGGGCCGTGCCGCGGATCGAGCAACGGGTGCGGCGGTGCCACGCGCATGAGCTTGTCCGTGGCGAAGCGGCGGGCAGCGCGGATGGCGGCCAGCTGCGGGTCCTTGCCCAGTCCGCTGGCGAACTGGCGGTCGCGGGCCCGGATGGTGCGCTCGAGTCCATCCGAGTCGATCAGTCCGCCGCCGGCCAGCTCATTCATCCGCCCGGCCAGTTCCCGCGGGGTGCCGGCCTGCAGGAAGTCGATCCCGCGGTCCAGGAACCGCTGCAGGGGGTTGTCCGGGGAGGGCCACCGCCGGGTGGCCAGCAGGCGCAGGTCCTTGCCGGTGAGGTCCGGGTTTTGTTCCGAGCCGGAGAGAGCGAATTCCTTCAGCGCGATGCTGCGGTTCAGCACGAACCAGGAGTGGCCGTACCCGGTGCCCAGGATGTGCCGGAGCGCGCCCAAGGAGTCGAAACCCGGGAACAGCGGAGCCGGCAGCGTCCGTCCGGTCGCATCAAGCCAGAGCGCGGACGGGCCGGGCAGGATGCGGATGCCGTGCCGGGGCCAGACGGGAGAGTGGTTGTGGATGCCCTCGGGGTAGTGCCACATCCGGTCGCCGTTGACCAGGGTTCCGCCGGCCCGCGATACCGCCCCCAGGAACTCTCCATCCACGGAGGCCGGCACCCCGGAGAGCATCTCCGCCGGGGCGGTTCCGCCCGGCCACTGGGCGCGTACGGCCGAGTGGTTGCCGCCGATTCCGCCGCTCGTGACGATCACCGCCGCCGCGGAGGCCTCGAAGCTGCCCGCCTCTTCCCGGGAGGACTGTTCGCCGCGGGCGGCGGTGCTCGGTGCGAGCACGGCGCCGTGCACCCCGGTGACCCGGCCCGCCGTCGTCGTCAGCCCGGCGGCACGGTGCCGGAAATGGAAGCTCACCCGCCCGGCGGCCTGGCCCTCCCGGAGCTTGGCCAGGAATGGTGCCACGATCGCGGGGCCGGTACCCCAGGCGACGTGGAAGCGGGGCACCGTGTTGCCGTGCCCGTCGGGTCCGTAGCCGCCGCGTTCGGCCCATTGCACGAGCGGGAACAGTCCGACGCCGAGGTAGGCCAGCCAGGACCGCTTCTCACCGGCGGCGAAATCCACGTATGCCTCGGCCCACTGCCGGGCGGAGGCGTCCTCCTCGCGGTCGAAGCCGGCCGACGCTAACCAGTCGGCGAGGGCCAGCTCGGCGCTGTCCCGGACGCCCAGGCGGCGTTGTTCCGGGGTGTTGACCAGGAAAAGCCCGCCGAAGGACCAGTGGGCCTGGCCGCCCGCGGAGGCCTCGGGTTCCTGGTCCAGCACCGCCACCCGGCGTCCCGCCGCGTATGCCTGGGCCGCGGCGACCAGCCCGGCCAGGCCGGCGCCCACCACCAGCACGTCCGCCTCAATCCGGGCGGGGGAGGGGGAGCCCGGGGAGCGGGCGGGGACTGCTTCATCGCGGGTCATGGCATCATGCTAGCGCCCGGCCCGGGACACCTGCCCGCGCCGGTTGGATTTGTCGCGCCGGACCCGGAAAACTAGAACCATGCGCCTTTACCCCACCTTCTTCCGGCTTGCCTTCTCCTGGATGGACGCCGAGCGTGCCCACAAGATCGGCTTCCAGGGCATCCGCCTCGCCCACCGCTGCGGTGCGGGCCGGCTGCTGCAGCGGCTCACGGCACCGGCGCCGTCGCTGCGGACCGAGGCGTTCGGCCTGACCTTCCCCTCACCGTTCGGCCTGGCCGCCGGCTTCGACAAGGAGGGCCACGGCATCGAGGCCCTCACGGACCTGGGCTTCGGCCACATCGAGGTGGGCACCATCACCGGCCAAGCCCAGCCTGGGAACCCGGCGCCGCGCTTGTTCCGCCTGATCGAGGACCGCGCGGTGATCAACCGGATGGGCTTCAACAACGACGGCGCCGCCGCCGTCGCTCCCCGTCTCCGCGCCGCGCGCGCCGCGCTGCAGCGCCGCTACCGGACCGTGCGGCCGGTGATCGGCATCAACATCGGCAAGAGCAAGGTGGTGGAACTTGAGGACGCGGTCGCGGACTACCTCATCAGCGCGCGCAGCCTGGCGCCGGCCGCGGACTACCTGGTGGTCAACGTCAGTTCCCCCAACACCCCCGGCCTGCGGCTGCTGCAGGACGTCGGGACCCTTCGCCCGCTGCTGACCGCCGTGGGGGAGGCGGCCGACACCGCCGCCGGACGGCACGTTCCGCTGCTGGTCAAGATCGCCCCGGACCTCAGCAACGAGGACATCGACGACGTCGCCCGGCTGGCGCTGGACCTGAAGCTCGACGGCATCATCGCCACCAACACCACCATCGGGCGCACGGGGCTGGCCTCCGACCCGGTCGCGGTGGAGGCCTGCGGGGCCGGGGGTCTCTCCGGCGCGCCGCTGAAGAAGCGGTCCCTGGAAGTCCTGGCCCGGCTGAAGGCGGCCACCGGCGGCGCGCTGACCCTCGTCTCGGTGGGCGGGGTGGAAACGGGAGAAGACGTGCGCGCCCGGCTTGAGGCGGGCGCCTCCCTGGTCCAGGGGTACACCGCGTTCCTCTATGAGGGCCCGTTCTGGGCGGCGCGGATCAACCGGTACCTGGCCAAGCACCCCGTCCGTCGCTAGGCGAAGAGGCCCCAGCGGGGCGCGCAACGCCCTCACGGGCAGCAGCAGCCACAGATGCGAAAAACCCCCGGCAGCGAGGCTGCCGGGGTTTTTAGTGGGCGGGTGGTGGGGTCAGGCCGGGTACTCGCCGCGGCCGACCTGGGGCTTGGGCATGCGCAGGCGGCGGAACTGCAGCGAACGCATCGAGCCGTACCAGACCGTCCCGCGTTCGACGTCGCCGAACTTCTCCGTGAGGCGCTTCTTCAGCTTCCGCGACAGGAAGAAGACATCGACGAAGACGGCCAGGAACATCACCCAGAAGGCACCCAGGACGTAGATCATCTGCTCGCTGCTGGCGGGCACCAGCAGGGAAATGACCACGAAGACCAGCGCACCGAACATCAGGTATTCGCCCAGGCTGTAGCGGGCGTCCACGTAGTCACGGGCGAAGCGCTTCTGCGGTCCCTTGTCCCGGAGCGGGAGGAACTTCTCGTCGCCGGTATCCATGGCCTGGCGCATCTTCAGCCGCTGCTCGGCCACCGCGGTGCGCTCCGCTGCGCGCGAGGCCTTGCGGTCCTGCGGCACCAGGGGCCGCTTGCGGGCCGCTTCCTGCGCGCTGCGCTTCGGGGTGGGCGCGCCCTTGCCGGCGGTGGGGGTTCGAGCCGCGGCCACCTGCTGGTCAACTACATCCTGCGCCGAGGGCGCTTCCTTTTTCCGTCCAAACACCCCTACAGACTACCCTGCAGGGGTGCCGTTCCCGGCCCGGTGACGCGGCGGCGGACGCGGGCATCGGGACGCGTGCCGGCGCCTGCGTCGTGCCTCCGGCGGGGCCTGTGGCGCTGTTTGAGGTGATCGGGGACACGGGTAGTGTTTTGGCCATGACTTCATCACCCGCGGGCACCCCGCAGCATTCAGCAGGCGGCACCACCCAGACCGTCGATACCGCAGCCCTCCGCCAGGCCGTCACCGAGGCCTTTGACGCCACCGTCGAGCAGCTCAAGGCACTCGTCGCGATCCCCGGCATCGCCTGGCCCAGCTTCGATCCCGCTCCCTTGAATGCCAGCGCCGACGCGGTGGCCGAGCTGGTCCGCGGCAGCGGTTTCGATGATGTCCGGATCCTGCGCTGCGACAAGGAGGACGGCACCCCGGGCGGACCCGCCGTCGTCGCACGCCGTCCCGCCGCGGCCGGCAAGCCAACCATCCTGCTCTATGCCCACCACGACGTCCAGCCCACCGGCGACCTCTCGCTCTGGGAGACCGAACCGTTCACCGCCGTCGAGCGGGACGGCCGGCTCTATGGCCGCGGCGCCGCGGACGACAAGGCCGGCATCCTGGCGCACGTCGCCGCCTATTCCGCGGTCAGCCGGGTGCTGGGGGAGGAGCTGGGCCTCGGCGTCACGTTCTTCTTCGAGGGGGAGGAGGAGGCCGGCTCGCCGACCTTCCGCGCATTCCTCGAAACCCACCAGGAACTGCTGCGCTCCGACGTGATCGTCGTTGCCGACTCCTCTAACTGGAAGGTCGGCATCCCCGCCCTGACCACCAGCCTCCGCGGCCTCGTGGATGGCACCATCGAGGTCAAGGTCCTGGACCACGCGGTGCATTCGGGCATGTTCGGCGGCCCCGTGCTCGACGCCCCCACCCTGCTCTCCCGCCTGATCGCCACCCTGCACGACGACGACGGCAGCGTCGCCATCGAGGGGCTGGTGGGCCGGGATGACGCCGCCGTGGACCTGACCGAGGAGGAATACCGCAAGGACGCCTCCGTGCTCGACGGCGTCAAGCTCGCCGGCACCGGCAGCATCGCCTCACGCATGTGGACGAAACCCGCGCTGTCCATCATCGGCATCGACGCCCCCGCCGTGAACGTCGCCTCCAACACCCTGCTGCCGCGCGCCAAGGCCAAGTTCAGCCTCCGCCTGGCCCCGGGCCAGAACCCGGACGAGGCCATGGAAGCGGTCCGCCGCCACGTCGAGGCCAACGCCCCGTTCGGCGCCCAGGTGGTCTTCACCCCGGGGGAGTCCGGCAGCGCCTTCATGACCGACACCTCTTCCCCGGCGGCCCGGCTGGCGATGTGGGCCCTCGGCGAGGCCTGGGGCGTGCCGGCCGTCGAGACCGGCATCGGCGGGTCCATCCCGTTCATCGCGGACCTCACCGAGCTGTATCCGGACGTCCAGATCCTGGTTACCGGCGTCGAGGACCCGGACTCCCGCGCCCACAGCGCCAACGAGTCCCTGCACCTGGAGGACTTCCGGAACGCGATCATCGCCGAGGCGCTGCTCCTGGCCCGGCTGAACGCCGAGGGACTGGCCTGATACCGGACTTCCGGGGAACATCCGGCGGACGCGGACGGTTATCCCAGGAGTTAGAGCTACAGCACTGATCGACGTAGCATGTAGCTATAGCCCATACCGTTAAAGCAGGGGCCGGCGCCGCCGGGCGGCGCCGCTCCGACCGTCGTCAGAAGGTAGGCCATGAGCACTACAACCAATGAAACCAGCACCGACACCGCAGTCCAGGAAAGCCAGGAACTGGCCAGCCACGAGGTGCAGCTGACCGACGTCGCTGCCGGCAAGGTCCGCAGCCTGCTGGAACAGGAAGGCCGCACCGACCTGCGCCTCCGCGTCGCCGTGCAGCCGGGCGGCTGCTCCGGCCTGATCTACCAGCTCTACTTCGACGAGCGCCTTCTCGAGGGCGACGCCGTCCGCGACTACGACGGCGTCGAGGTCGTCGTAGACAAGATGAGCGTGCCCTACCTCAGCGGCGCGAGCATCGACTTCGAAGACACCATCTCGAAGCAGGGCTTCACGATCGATAACCCCAACGCCGGCGGCTCCTGCGCCTGCGGAGACTCCTTCCACTAAGGTCAATGGCCGGGCTTTCAGCCCGGCCATTGTTCCGTCCGGGGACCCTAACGCGGAAACCCCGAAAAAGGTGCCGGACCACGGCGCGGACATGTGGGCGAAAACTCCCAGGGAGCGGTAAGCTCTACACCGAGTAGTAAAACTTTTAGTGTGCCCGGATCGTTGTATGCGGCCGGGCGACAGCAACAAGTAGGAAGGGCCGTCTGTGAGTTCGCAGAACCGAACCGGCAGCCGACGCAAACAGATCACTTCGATCACTGGCTTGGCACTAGCCGGCGCGTTGGCTTTGACTGGATGTTCACCAGAGGTACAGAAAGGGTGGCTGCCGACCGAGCGCGGCACCACCAACCACACTGACCGCATCATGGACCTCTGGGTCAACTCATGGATTGCAGCCCTGGTCGTTGGCATCATCACCTGGGGCCTGATGATCTGGTGCATCGTCGCCTACCGGCGCCGCAAGGGCACCGTCGGGTTCCCCCGCCAGAACAGCTTCAACCTCCCGCTCGAGGTCTTCTACCTGACGATCCCGCTCTTCATGGTCCTGGTGTTCTTCTACTTCACCGACAGCGACCAGAAGGCAATCGACGACCGCAGCCAGCCTGCCGACGTCGTCGTCGACGTCCGCGGCAAGCAGTGGGCCTGGGACTTCAACTACAAGAAGGGTGACGTCGTCACCGAGGACCTCCACGAGGCCGGCGTCCAGGCGCACCTGACCGGCAACGACGTCGACAAGGAAAAGCTGCCGACGCTGTACCTGCCCGTCAACAAGTCCGTTGACCTGGAGCTGAACTCCCGCGACGTCATCCACTCCTTCTGGGTTCCCGCCTTCCTGCAGAAGCGCGACATGATCCCCGGCAAGACCAACTACATCCGGTTCACTCCCACCAAAGAGGGAACCTATGACGGCAAGTGTGCCGAACTCTGTGGTGAGTACCACTCCGAAATGCTGTTCCGCGTGAAGGTCGTCTCCGAGTCGGAGTTCGCCGCCCACATGAACCAGCTCCGCCAGGACGGCAACACCGGCCTGCTCGGCGAAGAGTACGACCGCAACCCGGCCCCGACCGAGAACAAGTAAGGGGAGCGCGAAGTGGCAACAACCTACTCTCAGCCCTCCGGGATCCTTGAGGCTCCCGTAGTACCCAAATCCAAGGGGCGCATCGTCGTCAACTGGATCACCTCCACCGACCACAAGACCATCGGGTACATGTACCTGATCGCGTCCTTCGTGTTCTTCTGCTTCGGCGGCGTCATGGCGCTGCTGATCCGCGCCGAACTGTTCGAACCCGGCATGCAGATCCTGCAGACCAAGGAACAGTACAACCAGCTCTTCACCATGCACGGCACGGTGATGCTCCTGATGTTCGCGACCCCGCTGTTCGCGGGCTTCGCCAACGTCATCATGCCGCTGCAGATCGGTGCCCCCGACGTCGCCTTCCCGCGACTGAACGCGCTGGCCTTCTGGTTCTTCCTCTTCGGTTCCACGATCGCCGTCTCCGGTTTCATCACCCCGCAGGGTGCCGCCTCCTTCGGCTGGTTCGCCTACGCGCCGCTGTCCAACACCACCTTCAGCCCCGGCGTCGGCGGTGACCTCTGGGTCTTCGGCCTGGCCCTCTCCGGCTTCGGTACCATCCTGGGTGCGGTCAACTTCATCACCACGATCATCTGCATGCGCGCCCCGGGCATGACCATGTGGCGCATGCCAATCTTCACCTGGAACACCCTTGTCACCGCCATCCTGGTGCTCATGGCCTTCCCGCCGCTGGCCGCGGCCCTCTTCGCCCTCGGCGCCGACCGCCGCTTCGGTGCGCACATCTTCGACCCGGAGAACGGCGGCGCCGTCCTCTGGCAGCACCTGTTCTGGTTCTTCGGCCACCCCGAGGTCTACATCATCGCCCTGCCGTTCTTCGGCATCGTCTCGGAGATCTTCCCGGTCTTCAGCCGCAAGCCGATCTTCGGCTACAAGGGCCTGGTCTACGCCACCATCTCCATCGCCGCGCTGTCCGTCACCGTGTGGGCCCACCACATGTACGTCACCGGTTCGGTCCTGCTGCCGTTCTTCTCCTTCATGACGATGCTGATCGCGGTTCCCACCGGCGTGAAGTTCTTCAACTGGATCGGCACCATGTGGCGGGGTTCCATTACCTTCGAAACCCCCATGCTGTGGAGCATCGGCTTCCTGGCGACCTTCCTCTTCGGCGGCCTGACCGGCATCATCCTGGCCTCCCCGCCGCTGGACTTCCACGTCTCCGATACGTACTTCGTCGTGGCGCACTTCCACTACGTGGTGTTCGGTACCGTCGTGTTTGCCATGTTCGCCGGCTTCTACTTCTGGTGGCCGAAGTGGACGGGCAAGATGCTCAACGAGCGCCTCGGCAAGATCCACTTCTGGATGCTGTTCCTCGGCTTCCACGGCACCTTCCTCATCCAGCACTGGCTCGGCGTCATGGGCATGCCCCGCCGCTACGCCGACTACATGCCCGAAGACGGCTTCACCTGGATGAACCAGTTCTCCACGTACTCCTCCTTCCTGCTGGGCGCCTCGCTAATCCCGTTCTTCTGGAACGTCTACATCACCTGGCGGAGCAACGAGAAGGTCATGGTCGACGATCCGTGGGGCTTCGGTGCCTCGCTGGAATGGGCAACCTCCTGCCCGCCGCCGCGCCACAACTTCACCTCGCTGCCCCGGATCCGGTCCGAGCGTCCCGCCCTGGACCTGCACCACCCGGAGCTCGCCCAGAGCTACACCATCGACTCCCCGGCGCCGGCTGCTGCGACGCTCGGTAACGCCGACCAGAAGGACGCCTAACTGTGAAAATCGAATCTAGAATTTTTGGACTCGGTGTCTTCTTCTTCATCCCGGTCGCCATCGTCTACGGCTTCATGACGAATTGGAGCGAGTGGGTCGGCATCCTGGGCATCCTGCTGGTCGCCGGCCTGGCCGGCATGATCGGCGCCTACCTGGGCTTCACCGGCAAGCGCGTGGGCCTGCGTCCCGAGGACCGCAGCGACGCCGAGATCCACGAGGGTTCCGGCGAACAGGGCCACTTCAGCCCGTGGAGCTGGTGGCCGCTGGTCCTGGGCCTCGCCTGCGCAGGAGGCTTCCTGGGCATCGCAGTCGGCTTCTGGATCACCTTCATCGCCGGTGGCCTGGCCATCGTGGCGCTGATCGGCTGGGTCTACGAGTACAGCCGCGGAGACCACGCCCACTAGGCACCGCACGCGCCTTCGCCCGGCACCGCTAACGACGACGGGGACCCCACCATCCGGTGGGGTCCCCGTCGTTTTTGTTTGTTACTGCTCCGCCAGCAGGGTTCCAAGGTCACTGAGGGCGGCCTCCGCGTCCTCGGCACTGCGGCCCTCCGGAATCCTGGCGGCGTCGATGGCCAGCTCCACCTCGCAGCCGCGTTCGAAGTCCTCCGTCATGACTTCGAGCAGGGACCGGGCGTCCACGCCGCGCTGGCCGGGCCGGGCGATCGTGACGGGCAGCCCGGTGGCGGTGACGGCGCGGACAAACTCTGCGGCCGGCCGGGCGTGGAGTCCGATGTCGGCGTGGATGACGGCCTTGTGTACGGGCAAGGGAGGCTCCTGATGGGGTCAAGCGAAAGATGCAGCCTCCAGCGTAGCCGGGGGAGCGGACACCCGGGAAACCGCGCGCCCGGATTGGTCTAGACCTGTGGCGTTGGTGCCCTACGCTTGATCCATGACAGCTTGCACAAGGCCCGGCCGTGGGAAGTAGCGCCGCCCGGATGGACGGCGAGATCGACCGGTCCAGCGGGGTTCCCATCTACGTCCAGCTGCGCGAGATCCTGCGCGCCCACATCTCCACGTCCTGCCCGCCGGGCTCGGCCCTGCCGTCGGAGCGGGAGCTCTCAGAGCGGTTCGGGCTGGCGCGCATGACCGTCCGGCAGGCCATCGACGCCCTCGTCGGTGAGGAGGTCATCGAACGGGTCGTGGGTCTGGGGACCTTCGTCCGGAAACCGAAGCTGGACCTCCAGGTGAAGCTGACCTCCTACAGCGAGGAAATGCAGCGCCGCGGCATGGTCCCGGCG
>Ga0209148_1001521_pt1 | contig 11399 bp, 7 predicted proteins | sample AraplaCol_mMF_r2_2_FD_184288 | JGI IMG/M metagenome (GOLD analysis project Ga0209148, IMG submission 184288) | Arabidopsis root microbial communities from North Carolina, USA - plate scrape CL_Col_mMF_r2 (SPAdes) (version 2) | ecosystem: Host-associated > Plants > Roots > Endosphere | place: USA...
CTCTACCGCCTGCCGATCGAACGGCTCGCCCACCTGCACAAGGACGACGAGTGGCACCGCCGGTCGTTCATCGAGAGCTGCGTCTTCCGTGCCGTCGCGGAACTGCTCGGAAAAGACCCGTGGGACATCGCGCCGGAGCGCTACCGGCACTTCTAGGCCTTCCGACGCGCCGCCGCTCCTGCGGCGCGTGACGCTTCCGCGATACGAGCGCGGTCGCATCGCTTCGCTGGATCGTTCCGTGCGCCAGCGGCTCCGGGTGCCGGGCCGAGGCCTAGGGGCGGATGACGATCGATCCCGACACCGGGCCTGCCGATGAGACCGCGTAGTGGGCGAGCTGCGCGTCGCCCGCGTACGAGACGGCGGCCACCAGCCCCGTGGCGTTCTTCAGGAGGTAGACCGTGTCGGGCGTGACCACGATCGACGCCGCGGCGCCCGCCGCGATGGTCAGCGAGAGGGATGCGCCGCCCGGTTGAGGATCCAGGGTCACCGTGACGCTCGCCCGGGTGGGGTTCACGATCGACACCATGGGGGCCGGGCCGTCCGCGACGGCCAGGGCGGTGTCCCCCGTGAGCACGGGTGACGGTGCGAACCACGCGAAGTCGGACGGCGGCGCCGTGGTATCGCTGGCGGCGGCGGAACCCCCGTGCGTCGACGGATCCTCGGCCGTCGACGCCCGCACGCCGGCGACGACCGGTTGGTCGGCGTCGATGACGACGGTGTACATGCCGTCGGGGATCGCCACCGTGCCCGAGTCAGTAGCGGCCGCGGAGTCGAGACCGAGCTCGGTGACCTGACCGGAACTGACATCCACCTCGAACGACAGGCCGTCGAGCTTGGTGTCCTGCGGCTTCAGCGCGACCTGGACCTTCGCCGACCGGGAGCCCGGGACCGCGACGCGCACCGCCGCCGCCACGTCGTCCCAGTCCGCCAGACCCAGGCTCTTGTTGACACCGACGGCATCCAGCACGCGAACGCCGGGGATGACCAGGTGCGTCGCCGGATCGCCCGCCGCGCCGACCAGGTCGACGCCACCCGCATCGAGTCCGCGCACGATCGACTGCTGCAGCGCGGCGACCACCTGCCCGCCTCGCGACACGACGTGCACGACGGGGCTCGCGACGTCGGGTGCGTAGCCCGCGAGCGGGATGACCCGTTGTGATCCGGCTTTGACGACGATGCCCGACATCCCCGGTGCAGTGACCGGGCCGTTCGTGCTCAAGATCGTCAGCGCGACCGTCGCGTCGACGGGCGAGGGATTCGCGAGGGTGAGCAGGGTGCTGCGCCCGACCGCGGTCGAGCCGCCGACCAGCCAGATGGAGCCGCTCGGCTCGGCGCAGGTGGCTGCGGCGAATCCCGTGTAGTCGGAGGCATCGGCCACCTGCGATTGCGCGCCGGCGAGCGTGGCACCGGGCGCGGGGGGCAGGGTGAGCACATCCGGCGCGCTCGATCCTCCCCCCGTGCCGGCGTCACTGGCGCCGATCCACTGGCTGGTCAGATCCGCGCCGATGCCCGCCCTCGTGATCGACGGCACGCCGAGCGAAGATGGCGTGTTGGCGTTCTGGCCGGTTTCGTCGCCGAGGCGCAGAAGTGCGCCCGGGCAGACCCGCACCTGATCGGCCGGGTCGGGTGTGACCGTGACGGTCGGGATCGCGATCCGGTGGGAGGGAGGCGGCAGCAGTCCGACGGCGCCGATGACCGCGACCGCTGCCACGATGCCGACCGTGCCGGCGACCACGCGCAACCCGACGAGCGCGGCGCTGCGGGCTCGCCCGGGTCGCTCAGCCGAGACCGGCTCCGTCGAGCCTGTCGCCTCGCTCGTCGTCTCCTCGGGATCAGGCATTGTCGTCCTCGCTGAAGGTGTCCGCCGGGTCCTCGCCCGGCTGCGCGGCCTCGGTCACGACGCGGCGCCGACGGGCCGTCGGAAGGGCGAGCAGGAGCGCCAGCGCGACGACGAGTCCCTGCCCGAGCAGGATCGCCAGCGCCGCCTTGGTCAGGCCGGCGCCCGGTTCGGGAGCATCTGCGTAGCTGGGCACACGCCACAACGTCCCGACCGGGGTCTCACCGACGGGGCTGAGTGCGGGCGTCGCATCGAGAGATTCCGCGAGACGTTGACGCACCGACGTCGCCCCACCCTCGGCGTCCGGGAGGAGCACGAACTCCACGTGGAACGAGCCGAGCGCGCCGATCGAGTCGAAGCCGCTCCGCGACGACAGGTTGCCCGCCAGCTTCGCCAGGGCGCGCGCGGAGCCGTCGACCGACGTCCTGGTCGACCACAGCGTCGACGTCTCGTCGAGGGTGGTGCCGATCCCGCGCTCCACAACGGCGGCGACGGAGCCGTCCTGCTGGGGTCGAAGCACCAGGGTGCCGACGCCCGGGTGCGCGGCCGCTTCAGCCGTCACCAGGGCGGGCAGCAGGCGCGCATCGCTCTTCGCCACCGGTGAGGTGCCGAGAACCGGTGCCGCGATCAGCGGCGCGACCGCCGCACCAGCCGTGATCAGGATCGCGATGCCGACCACGACGCCCGCACTGCCCAGAGCGTCCAGCGCGACGACCGCCGCACCGATCAGGCCGAGCCAGTAGAGGCTGAGGCCGGTGCCCGGCCACGGATTCACCAGGTCGGCGCCGTCGCTCGCGATGGCCAAGTGGGTTGCCGCGACCGCGGTGATCAATCCGAACAGCGCGACGATCATGGCGGGGATGGCACGGCGCGACCCCGGCAGGAAGACGGCGAGCAGTGCGATGGCCGCCAGCGGCGCCAGCAGCACCGCGGGCGCGAGCACGCCCAGTCCGCCGGGCAGCCCGATCGTGGCGGCCAGCGCCGCCCACCCGTCGTCGGCCGCCGAGGGCAGGCCGATGAGCAGCTGCCAGCCGGAGGCGTCCGGGAAGGTCACCGACGCGCCGGGATCGGCCAGCAGTCCGAGGGGATTTCCGCGCGTCAACTGGGCGACCACCAGTGGCGCGAACAAGGCGACCGCGGGGATCGGGATCCCGATCACGCGCACCAGGCCGCGCGGCCGGCCGATGGCCCACGCCACCACGGCGACCAGCAGCGCAGGAGCCAGCACCGGAGCGCATGCGGTCGTTGCGGCGAAGAGCAGAGAGGCGGCTGCCGACGCGCTCCACGAACGAGCGCCCTCCAGAGTGGCCAGCACCAACCACGGAAGCAGCAGGTGCAGCAGCACGGCACTCGGGCGGCCGGCCGACAGGGCGGCGAGCAGCGGCGGCGCGAGCATCCACAACAGCGCTGCCATCACCGGCGGCCAGCGACGCTCGCTGAGCCGGGTGGCACACCACCACGCGCCGAGGGCGGCGAAGGGCATGGCCGTCACCCAGAGCAGGACGAGCGAGAAGGAGGGGTTCCACGGCGTCAGCGAGCCGAGCACGGCGACGATCGCCGTGAAGGGATCGGATGGTCCGGTGAGCCCGTACCCGACGCCGCGCACGCCCCACGCCACACGCGACCAGAGGGCGCCGACGTTGCCGTCGAGCGGAAGCAGGGCACCTCCCGCGATCGCGTCGGCTCCCAGAAGGCGCCAGAACACGCCGACTCCGACGACGGCTGCGACCAGGGTGACCGCCGCTCCCCCACCGCCGAAGAAGGGCGCTCGCACCAGGTCGGGTTCGCCCTCGCCGCCCGCTCGGTCGTTCGCTGCGGCACGCAGCTGCCGTACCTGGTCGCGCGAGGTGCGAAGCGGGGCGATCGCACCCCACCCCAGGGTTCGTGTGCGCCGGATGCGCGCCCGGGCCGGCGCGACGGTCCCGTCGAAGGCGACGCGGAACGCCGCCGCGAACTCGCCCCCGATGGCTCCCGGCCGCTTGCCGAGCAGCTGCCCGATCGAGCGCACCACCGCGAGGGGCACCAGCGAGAGCCAGTGGATCAGCAGCGCCCCGCCCGGTGCGTACGCCATCCGGCGGCGCAGTTGGGCCGTCCGTGCGACACGCGAGCGCCCACGCGCCGACAGGGGGCGCCGACGGCCGAAGTCCTCCGGCCGCAGCCCGCGGCTCACGCGAGCGCCGGCCACCCGGATGACGCGGAAGCCCGCGAGGCGCGCACGGATCGAGAGGTCGAGGCCGGCATCCGCCGAGGGCAGACCGCGATCGAAGCCGCCGAGCCGTGCCCAGACGGCCCGCTGCACGAGCATGCCGGACGACGTCACCCCCAGCACGTCGCCGTCCTGATCGTGCTGCGCCTGGTCGAGTTCGTCCTCGACGAGTTTCACGGTGGCGCCGAATCGCGACAGGCTTTCGCCATAGGAGTGGATCAGGGCGCGATCGTCGACGTCGACGACCTTGGGTCCGGCGATCGCCACCGAGGGGGCGACCTCGACGGCGGCGAGCAGGCGCTCCAGTGCGTCGGGCTCGGGCGCGGTATCGGCAGTGAGCAGCCAGACCCACTCGGATGCCGGGTCCGCGACCGTGGGCGCGAGACGACCGAGCGCCAGGTCGACCGCGTCGGCGATGGCCAGGTTCGAGGCTCGCAAGTAGTCGTTCGGCGACGCCGCCGTGAGCAGGTCGGCGCTTCCATCGGTCGACGCGCAATCCACGAGGACGAGGTCGTCGGGCTGCCTGGTCTGTGCGCGAAGGGCCCGGAGGGTGCGGTCGAGCCAGGGTTCCCCGTTGCGCACGACGAGGATCGCGGTGACTCGCGGCTGCATCCTTCCGAGGCTAGGCGCGGCTCACCGTGCGGCGGGGAGGGACACGCGTGTGGACGCACACTGGGTGACCGAGGCCCGGGACGGGCCTCGGCGCGGGCGCCGCAGTGAAGGCCAGAAATGGCCTTCACTCAGAGCGGAGCGCGCGCTATGCGGTTTCGACGACCCGAGACGGGTCGTCGCGCGAACCGCGCGAAGGCCAGAAATGGCCTTCGCCCCTATGCGGTTCGCGCCTTGCGCAGGCGACGACGCTCGCGCTCGGACAGGCCGCCCCAGATGCCGAACCGCTCGTCGTTCTGCAGCGCGTACTCGAGGCACTGGCCCTTGACCTCGCAGGTGGTGCAGATCTTCTTGGCGTCGCGCGTCGATCCGCCCTTCTCCGGGAAGAAGGCTTCGGGATCGGTCTGCGCGCAGAGCGCGTCGGATTGCCACGCCAACGGGTTGTCGACCGCGTCGGTGTCGGCGGGACGCAGCCCGGGGATGCCCAGGCGGACCGGGTCGACGAACCAATCGCCGGGAACCGACGGGCGGTACTCGTTCCGCGTCATGTTCCACTCTCCCTTTCGCACCTTCATGGTCCCGTCCCCCGACGAAACGCCGTGCTTGGAGGTAATTACACCGGTGTAGTTAGTCCCGCGTCAAGTCGGGAATGGTAATTCTTTTTCGGGCGTGAGCCCGGCTACGACGCGCCTGCGTTTCGCCGCGCCTCCCAGGCACTGGCGACCATCTGATCGAGGCTGTGCCGCATCTGCCAATCCAGATCGCGCGCGGCCTTGTCTCCGCTCGCCACGATGCGCGGCGGGTCGCCTGCGCGGCGCGGCGCGATGGTCGGTGTGAAGTCGATTCCGGTGACCCGGGCGATCGCCGCCATGATCTCGGCGACCGAGACGCCCTCGCCGCTGCCCAGGTTGTAGGCCGTCTCGATCGGGTCTCCGGCATCGAGGCGCCGAGCCGCGGAGACGTGCGCGAGGGCCAGATCGGCGACGTGCAGGTAGTCGCGCACATTGGTGCCGTCGGGGGTCGGGTAGTCGTTGCCATTGATCTGGGGAGTGCGGCCCTCCACGAGAGCGTCGAAGACCAGCGGGAACAGGTTGTGCGGACTGGTGTCGTAGACCGCGGGATCCCCCGAGCCGACCACGTTGAAGTAGCGCAACGAGGTGTGCCGCAGCCCGGTCGCGACGCCCTGGTCGGCCAGCAGCCACTCGCCGATCAGCTTGGATTCCCCGTACGGCGATTGCGGGGCCTTCGGCGTCTCTTCGGTCACCAGGTCGACATCGGGCGTGCCGTAGACCGCCGCGCTCGACGAGAACACGATCCGGTCGACCCCGCGGTCCTGCATCGCGCCCAGCAGCACGGCGGTGCCGGTGACGTTCTGCTCGTAGGTGTGCAGGGGCTGCTGCACGGAGACCCCCGCGTACTTGAATCCGGCCACGTGGATGACTCCGGTCACCGCGTGTTCCTCGAGCGTGCGGATCAGCAGGGCGCCATCGAGGATGCTGCCGCGCACGAAGGGAACGTCCGCCGGGACGAACTCACGGTGGCCACTCGACAGGTCGTCGACGACGACCGACTTCATGCCGGATGCGAGCAGGGCGCGCACCACGTGGGCGCCGATATAGCCGGCACCGCCGGTCACCAACCAGGTCATGCCCCCGAGGCTAGCGAACGCGGGTGGGGACCCGGTGGTGCCCGTCGGTCACCATGCCGTGAATCGTCGCGGCAACCGCACTCACGACGAGGCCCACTAGCAGAACTGCACTCACGATCTCCATGGCAGCAAATCTACGATTGACCACTGACAGCCAAACCTGGCAAGATCGGCGCAGTTCATCGAATTTCTGCCAAAGCCCCGTGAAGGAGAAGCTGCGTGCTCAAGAAGGTCGTGCTCATCGCTCTGCCGGGCGTCGCCCCCTTCGAGTTCGGGGTGATCTGCGAGGTGTTCGGCATCGACCGCACCGACAGCGGCGGCCCCGACTTCGACTTCGCCATCGCGACCGCCGAGCCCGGTCCGGTACGCACCAGCCTGGGCTACGACATGGTGATCAATCAGGATCTGTCGGTCGCCGCCGACGCGGACCTCATCGCGGTACCCGCGCACCACATCCGCGGCATCGGCGACGAGTCGACGGATGAGCGGGTGCTGCAGGTCGTGCGCGACGCGCAGGCACGCGGCGCCTGGGTGCTCAGCGTCTGCAGCGGCGCGTTCGTCCTGGCGGAGGCGGGCGTCCTCGACGGCCGCACGGCCACCACCCACTGGATGCATGTCGACCGGCTGCGGCGCCGCCACCCGGCCGTGGAGGTGGATGCTGACGTGCTGTTCGTCCAGGACGGCAAGGTCGTCACCAGCGCCGGCACCGCCGCAGGCATCGATGCGGCCCTGCACATCGTCCGCACCGAGCTTGGGGCCGCGGCCACGAATGTGATCGCCCGCCGCATGGTGGTGCCCCCGCAGCGTGACGGCGGCCAGTCGCAATACATCGAATCGCCGATCCCCGAGTGCCGAACCGACTCGCTCGCGGCGGTGACCGAATGGATGCTCGAGCACCTCGATGAGGACCTCACCGTCGACCAGCTCGCTCGCCGCGCCCTGATGTCACCGCGCACCTTCGCCCGCAAGTTCCGGGCCGAGTCGGGCACGACGCCCGCGGCATGGCTGAACCGCCAACGCATCCTGCGCGCCCAGCAACTGCTCGAGCAGACCGACGAGGGGCTGGAGCAGATCGCGCAGCTGACCGGCTTCGGCACCGCCGCCGTGATGCGGCACCACTTCCTCAAGGTGCTGCAGACGACGCCGACGAACTACCGTCGCGCGTTCGGCGAGCGCGCCGCCGGGTAGCCCGCCGCCGCCCGGCGCCGGACGTCGTCAGTGCGGGGTCGCCGCCAGCAGCGCGGCGATGTCGTGGGTCAGCTCGGCCATGCTGCTGACGCCGTCGGCCTGGACGGAGATCCAGGTGCCCGACACCGCGAGGTCGGCCTGGCAGGCCGCGTCGTTGCACAGTGCGAGCGCCGAGGTCGCGCCCGGGATCGAAACCGGGGCCAGCGTGCCGTAATAGAAGCTCGGCGGCTGAGCCAGCTCCTGCGCGATCGCCCACGCTCCGCCCGGCACGAACTGGACGCCGAACAGGGTGAGACCGGAGGACGCCTCCCGCGCCCATCCGCACTGGTCGAAGCCCACCCTCGCGAGACCGGCGGAGGCTGCCGTGGCCGGACCCTCCATCGAGTAGTCGGTCTGGACGAGATCGGCATGCCCGGTCGCGGTGCGGACCCGCGCCAGTGCCGCGTCGGTGCACAGGGCCGCGCCGTTCCATCCGGCGGGCGGGCTCCACAGGGAGCGGTCGGCGCCCGCGGACTGAACTCTTGTCACGACGCCGGTCAGCAGGGTGTGGAACCGCTGGAGGGAACCGGTCGCGGGCTCTCCCTCGCCGCCGAGGGAGTTGTAGTCGAGCTCGATCCATGTAGTCCCGACCAGAACCTGCGCGAAACAGAAGAACTGGGGATCGCCCTGGCAGAGCACATCCGATGCCGTGCCGAAGGTGTTGACCTCGTCACCCGTGTTCGGGACGACGTTGCCGTGGTAGTCATTCGCGGCATCACTGATCACGTCGAGGGTGATGGAGTCGACGTAGCCGTTGTCCTGACGCTCCGAACCACCCCAGAGGCAGTGCAGTCCTCCTGCCTGCCTCGCGCCCACCTGGATCGCGTCGTGGGGTGCTGTGCTCTCGGACTCGCGGACCGCGATCGCCGACGCCGCGGGAAAGGCCGCAACAGCGGTGGCGGTCGGGAGCAATTGGGCGCACGTCGCCGGGATCGCCGAGCGGGGAGCTGTCAGAGCCGCGCTGCTCGGAGTCGGCGTCGCGCCGTGGCTGCCGTGCGTCGTCGGGTGGCCCTCCGAGTGACCCGGAACGGCATGCGCGCATGCGGCGAGCGCCACCAGGAGGATGGCGGACATCACGGCACCACGGGCGGCCGACATGATTCGCATGGCCAGAACCTAGTGGCACGACCGTGCGCCCGCTATAGGGAGATCATAACCGGCCGAGCGCCGAAGATGTCGGCCTGCGACCTACCCGGCGACGAGGCTGCGTTTCAGCGCGGCCAGCAGGTATGGGCCCAGCGTGCGCGAGAACGACGATGTCATGTGGTTTGCGTCGCCGATCGCCACCAGGCCACCGTCAACGGGATGACACCGGGTCGCATCGCAGAGAAAGTCGTTGAGGTCGATGAGCGAGAGCCCCTCTGCCGGTCGGGACGCCGCGGCCACCATCGGATCGCCCTCCCGCGCAGTTGCGGGCACCGAACACGGGTCATCGAGTCCCGCCTTCTCGACGCAGGTGGGCACGTCTCCGATGTGCCAGTCGGGCAGATCCGCCAACACGACCACCCGCTTCCCTGCCCGCAGCCAGGGACGCCATGCTGCGCGATACGCGGCGGCACTCAGCGGCGCCACCTTCGCCGTCTGATCAGTCGCGAGGTAGTGCCTGCTGAGCGAGGAGAAGAAGACCGTGCTGATCGAGGGATCGCCGGCGATCTGCGCGTTCACGGCCGCACTCCAGTCGTGGCAGCTTGCCGCCCCAGCGGAATACCAGTCGGCCACTACCGTTCGGTCCAGCACCGCGGGGCAGGAGGACTTGAGGTACAGCACAACCCGCCAGCTCTCCGCACGCGCGACAACGTCGATGGCTTCGATCCAGTGCCCCGCATGGGAGTCCCCCACTACCGCGACGGTCGCGGCAGCGTGAGCCGGGTCCGCTCCGAACCCACAGGTCATGATCGACGCCACATCGCGGTCCTGGATGCATGTGCTTCCGTCGATCAGCGGATTGTCGAGATCGCGGGATGCGGCCAGGGCCGCGTCAGGGCTGGTGATTCTGTGAAGGTCGTCGCAGCGGGAGCCCGGCGCCATGGCAGCTGCCCCGAAACAGCCGGTCGGGGCAGCGACGGCGGACGCCGCATATGCCGCACGATCCACCTGGACGATGCCGCCGAGAGCGACCAGCACGACGACCGCCGTCGCTGCAACGAACACGAGGTAACGTCGCGGTCGGTCGGGAGCGAAGAAAGCGGTACGACGCACGGGGTCCTCGACGAATCGACGGCTGAGGCCCCCCATCAGCAACGACACGATCAGCACAGCCACCCGCTGCACCCCGCCGAACGTCGCGAAGACGATGGAGAAGAACACGATCAGGGGCCAATGCCAGAGGTAGATCGAGTAGCTCGAAGCGCCGACCCAGTCGATGCCGGATCTGATCGCTCGTGCGAGCGGATGTCGTACAACCACCGTCCCGAGTTCGGCGGCGATCACGAGTGCCGTGCCGACCGTGGGAACGACGGCAACGGCTCCTGGCACTCGGTACTGCGACCCGATCGCGATCACTGACACGACGATCGCCGACCACCCGATGCCCGCCATGAACGGCCGCCAGCGATTCGGAAAGACCGGTGACGGCGCTCTGAGAAGCCGGACCGCCGCCCATAGCCCTCCCAGTCCGAACTCGAACGCTCTCAATCCGGTGTTGAAGTAGGACGCCGGTGAACTGCCCGTGAGCGCGGCGCTCAGCAGGAATCCGACGACCGTGACGACCGCAAGTGCGGCCACGACGACGGACAGCCCGCGCCGCATCCGATTCGCGACGACGAATGTCCCGAGCAGGAACAGGGGCCAGACCAGATAGAACTGCTCTTCCACCGACAGCGACCAATAATGCATCGACGGACTGGGCGCCGCGGAGGAGTGGAAGTAGTCGACCGAGTTCGCGGCCAATACCCAGTTCTCGACGTAGGTGGCGCTCGCGATCACCTGGCGGAAGGCCTCTGCCCGCGCGACGCCGGGCATGACCAGGAACGTCGCGGCGAGGATCGTCGCACCCACCAGGAGGCTTGCCGGCAGCAGGCGTCGTGCACGTCGGCGCCAAAAAGGCCCGAGTCGCACGCGACCGCTCAGAGTCAACTCCCGCAGCAACTGATCGGTGATGAGGAACCCGCTGATGACGAAGAAGACGTCGACGCCGAAGAACCCGCCGACGAGCCGGGTGGGCCACACGTGGTTGAGCACCACCGCGAGCACCGCAACGGCGCGAAGCGCCTGGATGTCGAAGCGACGGCTTCGCGGCACGCTCTGCAGCGGCCGCTCGACCCCCGATGCGACCTCGGTCACGAGAGAAAGTACTTCTCCGCGACGCCCGCGACGATCGCCTGCCGCTCTCGAATGATCTTCGCGCGCTTCTGCCGGCCGTGACGACCGGCGATTGTCTGTGTGAGCCTGTCGAGCCACTGCCGCCGTCGGCGGCGCTCATCGCCGTAGTCGGTCGAGGAGGGCAACGGATCGTCGAGGAACTCGTCGATGCTGACCGGAAGTCCGAGCGCTGCTCGCTTGGCGGCGTAGTAGTCGTTACTGGCGATGAGGAACGTCGGGCGCTCGAGCAGATTCATGGTCAGCGAGACGTGATACGAGCAGGCCACCACGACATCGATGGCCGCCAGGGAACGTGCAACGGCGGTGAGCTCGAGGGGGCCGGGTGCCGGGCGCGCGCTCAACGTGGCCAGGTCGACCACCCCGAACGACGTGAGCCTGCCCAGGATGTCGAGAGTGCTGATGGTCTCGAGAGTGTCTTGCACGAGGCCGCGACGATCGTTGTACGCCTGGAGCATCGTGAGCGGACGCTCGGGCCAGCGCCGGATCACCGCGGAGAACGCCGTCTCGACGGCGCCCGCCTGATCAGGCGACATGTACTCCCGGGTGATGTT
>Ga0209148_1001522_pt1 | contig 11396 bp, 14 predicted proteins | sample AraplaCol_mMF_r2_2_FD_184288 | JGI IMG/M metagenome (GOLD analysis project Ga0209148, IMG submission 184288) | Arabidopsis root microbial communities from North Carolina, USA - plate scrape CL_Col_mMF_r2 (SPAdes) (version 2) | ecosystem: Host-associated > Plants > Roots > Endosphere | place...
CATAGAGATCGAGTATCATGTCCCACGCGGGATCGCGGAAGCTGTCCGCGCCGAGGATCGCGTTGCGCTGCTGGCGGACGCGCAGCACGCGCCGCGCGAATTCGCGCCGGTCGCGCGGCAGGGCTTCCGTCTTGGGATCCGCTGATTCCGCCAGTGCGATCAGATGGCGAAGCGCATCATTGAAACTGCAGCCCATGCGGGCCGACAGCGCTGAAACCGACGAGAGAAGGTGTGAGACCTCCTCAGGCGAAAGATGATTCATGAGATAGGACAACCCCTTACGCCACATCGGATTGTTAAATCCGACCCGGCATTGGCAGTATCTATCTAGGATCAAATGTAAAAAATATATGCGCTAGGCGAAAGATCGGGCCGCTTTGAATCCGTTACGGACCGAAGCCCCGCGTCCTTGAGGAAACGCTTACGCAAAGGCTCGGTCGATATCGTCGGCGCAGCCCTATTTGCCGAGCTGGCCGCGCATCGCGCCCTTGGGAAATTGGGCGGTGTGGATGTTGACATAATAATCCGCCGGATGCGCGAGGATGTCACCCAATGCATCCGGGGCGACCGGCGCGCAGCCCTGGGACATGCCGTTGGCCGGCGCGGTCAGCGCGACCACCACGCCACCCGCGACACCGGCCGCACCCTTATGGATGTGTGCCATGGTCGGGGTATCGGTGCCCATTGCGTGGAGCATGTAGCAAACCTGGTTCTTGTCGCTGTCGAAGCTGAGCGTGGCTTCGCCCATGCCCTTGTCGGCGCCGGGGCCGGGCACTTCGGCGGCGCCGGTCATCTCGGTCTGGAACTTGGTGATGGCGGCATTGGCCGGCGCGATGGCGACGGCGGCTGCGGCGAGCAGGATCGGGAAAGCACGCATCGTCTTCTCCTTCAGACTCGAAACAAACGGCACGAAACGGATGTGAGGGGTGCGCTCCCACGGCTCCCGCGTCAACGGCGGACTAGCGCACGCGCTTGACCGCCAGCGTGCCCGCGGGGAGCGGCCGGCATAGGTCGGCAGCGGGCATCTCGCCGCTCAGCCAGCGCAAGTAATCGGGCGGGGTCAGCAGCACGATCTGGCGATCGTGATAGGGCGCGATGTCGGGGCCAGGCTCGCAGGTCAGCATGGTGAAGGCCTCGCCCACTGCGGGATCGGTCCGCCACAGACCGGCGATGCCGAACCAGTCGAGCCCGGGAATCGAGAATAGCCATTTGGCCTTCTGCTTCTTTGCGGGCTTCGCCGCGACCGCGCCGAACAGGTCGGCGGGCCCCGTCTCATCGGGTGCGTCAGTATATTCGTAGAAGCCGTCGGCCGGGATCAAACAGCGGCCGCTGCCCACCTTGTTCTCGAATTCGCGCCCATCGGAGCGGAAATTATAGACCGGCTTGCCGTGCGCGCCGGGCCAACTCCAGCGCCGCGTCACCGCCTCGGCCGCACCGGCTTCTTGCGACGATGCGCGAAGGATCAGGCTCATGTCGGTGATGCGGATACTGTCAAGCTCGGGCATGTTCGACGCGCCCTCCGGAAAGAGCAGTTTCGCGTCGGTCACGCCCCAACCGGCGCGCAGCTGCTCGGGCGTGGTCCGGCGGGCATATTCGTTGCACATGCCCGCCGCCCTAGCGCGACCCCGCCGTCAGGCGAACACCTCGGCGTGACGGGTCAGTTTCTGCGCGTCGCGGATTTGCCGCATGATCCGGATCAGGATCAGCGAGAGCGCAATGTCGACGAAAATCTCCACGAGATCGATGTTGGCCGCGAATTGCGGCACCTTGCTATCCAACCGCCAAGACGCATTGTTGAGGACGCCATCGAGAATCCAAAGGCCCCACCACCAGTTGAGCAGATCGGTCGCGACGCCCCCTTCCCAATTGCTGCCGTAGCGGCTCGCCAGCCAGATCTGCTTCATGCCCGCGAAGGGTTTCCACAGATTGGCGATAGGCACGAAATACCAGCCTACCGCCCAACCGGGGCTAATCGGTAGGTCAGCAGTCATCGTGTGCGCGTTGGCGCTAGCACGATAAATCCAGCGGCCGATCAGGATGACGGAGACGATCAGTACGAACAGGTTAAGTAGGTCCGGTGCGGCGTCTGGCCATGTCGCCCTTTGATCCGGCGAACGGTCGAGAAAGGTGACGGCATAGAAATTGCGGCCGTCGGCCAGCACGTTGGTGACCATAGAAACCCAAGTCGCCCCGATCGCGACTCGCGTAAGCCCCCCAATGTCCTTAAATTGGTACATTCCCGCTCCCCGTGTCCGTTCAGAATGACCGTGCCCGAACGAGATGCAATCTCTTCTTGCGCCGAGATGCGACCCATCTGATCGGATGGCGGCCGGCTCAGTCGCGTACCTGCCCTGCCGCCCGCCGCGCCAGGATCTGCATCAATGGATTGGGCTTGGCCGGGCCGACACGCTTCAACCGGTTGCGGTCGTGGTGCTCGAACGGTTCGCTGCGGCCGCGGACCTGGAGCATGGTCTTGATATCGTAGCTGAAGGCGTCTTCGCCCTCGAAGGTCAGATCGATCCGATAGCTGTCCGTGCGGAAGGCATATTCCAGGAACGCGGTCGAGCAGATGCCATATTCGGTTTCGCCGCGCTTCGCGGTGAGCGTGAGCGTGTCGTCGCCCGGGGCGGCATGGCCCGACGCCAAAGCGGTCTGTCCGCGCGGGATCGACAGCGATTGGAGGATCAGGCCGGTGGCGGGCTCCCACAGCCAATGGCCGGTCTGTTCGTGGAAGGTGATGTCCTCCTCCCGCGTGGTGATGCGGATATGGTAGCGCAGCCCGTAGAAGAGCTGCGGCCCGTTGGCCTGCGGGTCGATCGCCTCGAAATCGATATGTTCGATGAAGGCGCGCCGCTCGGGGCCGTCGGCCTTGGGGTTCACGTCCGCGCCCGCCGTCCCTTCCCACCGCCCGGCGAGCCGCCGCAGCGGGCCGAGATTGGCGAGCGTGTCGGGATCGACATCGCTCGGTTCGGTGAAAATGTCCTCGGGAAAGGGGTTCATAAAGGCTCCGCCGCGGGTGATGCAGCAGCCTTATCGCGATCCGGACCCTGCGGATACTAAAACGCCGCCGAGCCCGGGGGCCGGCGGCGTTCCTAGTCTTTCGAAGGTATCGGCTTCAGGCGAAGCGGACGGCAGCCTTGCGGCGGCTGCGCATCGCGCCACCGACCATGCCGAAACCGCCCAGCATCAGCGCCCAGCTCGCGGGCTCAGGAACAGCTGCATCGGCGGTGCCCGTCATCTCGACGCGAAGGCCCGTGGGGCCGCCGTCGTTATGGACGAGGAAGTCGATCGTGTTCACACCGGAAACGAAGCCCGAGTTCACGCTGAAATCGTACCAGTTGGTGAAGGGCTGGTCGAAGTTGAGCGAGTTGCCCGTGCTGACACCATTGATCAGGATGTCGAGCCCTTCATTGTCGGTCGACCAGCGGCCCATGATCGACGCGGTCGCGGCGTTGAGGCCATCGAGCGAGAAGGTCAGGCGATAATCGTAGGTGGCGATATCGCCATCCAGCGAAGCGTCGGTGTTCGGACCGACCCAAGCCGACGCGCTATCGTCGCCCAGCCAAGGGCCGATCGGGAAGCCGTTGGCCGACGTGGCGACGCGAAGGCCACCACCACCAACCAGCGTGTAATGCGTCTCGGCCGCATTGTTGGCGAGCGGATTGCCCGCGGCGTCCACACCCGTGTTGAACAGCGGAATGTTGTTGGCGAAGGCCGGCGCGGCGGCGGCGATCGCAACGGCCAGAACGGCCAAGCTTGAACTACGGAACATGATGTACCCCCACTGAAATACGAAACCCACAACGTCTCAATAGAGCTTCGCGGCGGAATGGCAATTGATCTTAAGCAGCGTTAACTATCAATAGTGGTTACTGCCGTAACGTCCTGGGTGAACAGAGACCGGTAAGTCCTGCAAATACAGCGGGCTGGCCAATTCGCAGTGCAATTGTGAATTTTTGATTCGCCATGTTTGCCCTGCGCCCGGCCGCGTGTATCCTCACCGATGGGCTAAAAAGGCTCGTGGGGGGCTTGGACATGAAGACAACGCACCTGGCGGCGGGGGCCGCTGCTTGCGCTATGCTTTTGTCGGGGACGGCTTTGGCCGCGGACGTGCCGGCTTTCGACTTCGACGGCGCGCCGACGTCGCTCGATAGCGCGCTGAGCCTGGGCTTTAGCTTCACCGCGACCGCCGCAGCGACGGTCACCGCGCTTGGCTATTATGACGATGGCGGCGACGGTTTCGCTACCGCGCATGAGGTCGGGATCTTCGATTCCAACGGCAATCTGCTGGCCTCAGCCGATCTCTCGGCGGGGGCGAGTGACCGGCTGATCGGGCAGTTCCGCTATGCCGGCATCACGCCGCTGACGCTGGCCGCGGGACAGAACTATGTGATCGCCGCCACCACACATGGCAGTGCCGATCCCTGGGCCTATGGCAACGCCTATCCGGCCGATGCGACGGTGAGCAATTTCCACACCACCGCGCCGATCGCGATCACCGCCAACTCCGCCCTTTTCCTCTACCAGGATGACAACAACCTGCGAAACCCGACCGAACATTACAGCAACTACACCTTCTACGCCGGCCCGAACTTCCTGCTCGGGGTGCCCGAGCCGACGAGCTGGGCGCTGATGCTGGGCGGTTTCGGCCTGATGGGTGCAGCACTACGGAACCGCAGACACTCCACCGTCAGCTTCGGCTGATTCAACCGAGCGTGGTGGCCTCGAACGTCGGCGTTTCGGGCACGGGCAGGCCCCGCGCCTTGTAGTCAGCGATCAGTTCCGCCTTGCGCGCGGCGAGCCGGCGTCCGAGCTCGTCCATGTCGAGACCGGCCTTGCGCGCCTGCGAGAACATGCCCTCGACGCGCTTTTCCTCTTCCTCGACATGATGTTCGATCTGTTCGGACAGAACTTTCACCTTGGCGTCGTAATAATGTTCGTCGGGGCCGCCCGCCTCGATCTCCGCGATCAGCACTTTGGCGCCGTCATGTTCGACATAGGCTTCGTCCACCAGATCCTGTTCGACCGCGCCCTTGCAGGCGGGGTAGAATATCTCTTCCTCGATCTGGGTGTGGACGGTGAGTTCGAGGCAGATCTGCTTGGCGATCCGTTCCTTGCTGCCATCGCGGCTCGCCGCTTCGAACTTCTCGAACAATTCCTCCACCTTGCGGTGGTCGGCCTTGAGCAAGGCAATCGCATCGGGTTGGTCGGCCATCTTCGAATCTCCTATTCGGTTCGGGCGTAAAACCGTGTCGCAAGGCAATGGTTGCCGCCATCAAGCGAGCCGCTAACATGCGTTAACGAAAAGGATTCCGCCGGCGCCTCAGCCCATCGCCCGGACGCGCAGCCACAAGCCCGTGAGTCCTGCCAGGAAGATCAATATTTGCGGCGGCCGCAACCGGGCGAAACGCGCCGGCGCCATACCGCGCGGTGCGGCATAGAGATCGAAGGCGGCGACGCTGGCATAGCCGATCATCAAGAGCGGTAGCGCCCAGGCCAATGGGGTGGCGAAGGCGAACAGCCCGAGCAGGAACAGCCACGCCATTTCCAACAATTGCGACCAGCGCGCGCCGCCGGGGGAGAAGAAGCTCAGCCCGCGCGTGACGCCGGCGAGGAAGAGCAGGATGGCCGAACTCCACAGCCAGCCGAACGCGATCGCGATCGGCTGCCACGCAAGCGGCGCGCTCCAGGCCGCGATGCCGCCCGCCAAGGCAAGCAAAGCCGGCCCGAAGGCCAGGAAAAGTTCGGTCGGCGGGATGCGCTCTCGATCCATCCTCGCCGAACGGGCCCGGCGCAGGCTGGTTGCAAACGGAGCGCCGCCAGACCTGCGGGTTCCGGCGACGCACGCGTTCGGCTCAGCGGTGGAAGAAGAGCCAGAGCAGGATGATGACGGGGATCGGCACCCCGAGAAGCCAGAGCAAGCAACCGCGTCCCATGTTCATAGCGTGACGTCCCTGTTCCCGCGGCGGCGGCGCCGCCGATCGTTGCGGGGTCACAAAGCTTTGACTGCGAATAAGCTCCCTTGCCGGGCAATGCGGCCGTAAAGCCGCCGGGCGCGGCGCGGGCCGAAATCCTGGCCTAGCGCGCGGCGCGGCGCACGCCGCCACCGGCCGGGTAACGGCCGTCCGGGGTGATGCCGAGATCGATCACGCAGACCGACCCATAGATGGGATGCGGCCCGCAGGCCGCACCGGCGTAGCGCAGCTCCGCGCTGTAGACGATCTCGCGATGACCGCGGTCGGCGACGCCGTCGTCGACGACGAGCTGGCGCATCGCGTCGACCGCATCGAGCGAACCGTAAGAGATAATCTCGGCGACATAGCCACCCCCGCCCAGCCGCCGGACGCGATCGGCCGGCATGGTGCCGTCGCCGCCTTTATGGCCCTGTGCCCCGGTCTGGGCCTGGTCCGCGACATGCGCGGCGGCGGCCTTGGCGAGCAGTGCCGAGGGCTCGATCTTGCCGATCGGCGCCTGGCGGTCGAGATAGGCGATGGTCTCGTCGACCACGCCCGTCCCTTCCTCGGTCTCGATATCGTAAGTGACGCCGGGATAATGCAGCAGGTTGCCGTGAAACCAGCCGCGATAGCGGCGCAGACCATCGCCATAGCCGCGCGGATCGGCGCGGGCGGTGTTGAGCTGATCGAGCAAGGCGGCGGTATCGATCGGACGGATCGCGGGTGCGGTCTCCTCGGCGGAGAGGGTCTCGCCCGAGGGCGCGATCACGAACGCACAGGCCACCGCAATCCACCGAAACCCGCCCCGCATACGCCCCGTCGCTCCGCTCTGCCCTCGGAGTAAGGAACGGCGGAATCGGCGGCCGGTTAAGTGTTATGAGGCCGGCATATTGGGCTTCAGTCGTAATGCTCGATACGCTCGCCGACGATTGCGACCCAGGGGTGCTTGCGCGCTTCGTAGACCGAGTAAACCGGCTCCGGGAATCTCGGGTCGGCGAAGGCGCCGAGCGGGATCGCGATGAGCCCCTGCAACTCTTCGATTTCGTCGTTGCGGTACGCGATGGTCACGCCGCAGGTGGGGCAGAAATGGAAGCTTGCGGTGCGGCCACTGTCGCTGCGATGCCGATAGAGCGTGGCGGGCCCGGCGATGGTCACGGCCGTTTCGGGGAAGCGGACCTGGGCTGCAAAGGCGCTGCCGCTGCGGCGCTGGCATTCGAGGCAGTGACAGACGGAGACCCGGACGGGATCGCCGGCGCAATTGGCGGTGAGCGATCCGCAGCGGCATTGGGCGATGTGCATGAAGAGGCCTTTCGCAACGACCATAGACGCATAGCCCGCCGCGGTCGCCCCGATGGCAGCAACGGATCAAAACCGGGGCTGACGCGTCGAGCCGCTCCGCGAAGAAGGAGGGACCGGATGCGTATCCTGTGCTGGTTGGGACTTCACAATTGGGGCGGCGACCGGCGTCCCAGACTCAGCCACTTCACGCGCTGCCGGCGTTGCCGATCGCCGGGGATCGTGCGGCGGGTCACCGTCTAGGCGCGACCCGCCGGTTTCCGGTTTCAGGCCTTGCCGAGGTGGCGGGCGACCGCGTCGGCACCGTGCCCGGCCGCTTTGACCGCATCGGCAAGCTGATCGCGGCTGACGCCGAATTTCTCCGTCCAATAGCGGACCTCATAATCCTCCTGGAGGCTGATGCGGCTCGAATCCTGGGGTGCGCGAACCTTGGTGTCGTCGGACATTGCTTTTCTCCTGCAAGGGGGACGGCTCAACCCCCGAAGCGCGATGACGATCCGACATGTGCGCCGTTTCGAATCGGGGAAGCGGCGAAATGCTATCCGCGCCAGACGCGCATCGCCTCGTCATAAGCCTCGCGCGCGCGGTCGGCCTTGTCGCGAAGCGCTTCCAGGTCCGCATCGCGCTTGCGCTCAAGCGCGCGGCGTTGCTCGCGCAACTCGGCCTCGCGTCTGGCAAGCAGGTCGAGCGCGGTAGTGTGGCGGGACTCGGCTTTCTCCAAGGCGCTTTCGGCACGATCGAGCGCCGCACGGCTGGGGCGGGGAACAGGCTTGGCCGGCGCGGTGGCCGGCTTCGCCCGCGCGCCCCTGGGGGAGGATTTCTCGAGCGCGGCGAACTGCTCGGCCGCAGTGCCGCGCAGGACCTTCAGCACCGTGCCGGGCGCGGCCAGGGGCGCGGCGGTCAGCCTGGAGTCGGTGACAAGTTCCGCGCGGCCGCTGGCGAAGAGGTCGCGATCCGCGCCCCACGCTTCGAGCGCGGCCTTCTTGGTCGGGGTCGCGACATAAGCGTCGTGGAACCCGATGGCGGTGCGGTAGACCTTGAGCGCGCGCGGCATGCCGCATCAATACGCAAACCGGCACTTGGTTCGCACGCACTGGGAAAATGGCTGATATGCGTTAGTTTTTCAGCCTTTACCGGAACTATCCGCCGTCCCGCGCCTTGAGGTCTCTCCCGAGGAGAGCCCATGAAACTCGACTTTCTAGCCGGCACCGCCGGTGCCCTCCAGCGGCAGACCAACCCGATCGGGGTGTGGGGCGAGACCGATTGCCTGACCGAGGTGCTGCTGTGCCCGCCAACCTATCTTGAGGCGGTGCCCTGCTGTTCGGTCACGCGCGAGAGCCTGTGCGATGGCTTCGCACCCTCGATTGCCGAGGCGACGCGCCAGCATCGGGCGCTGGAGAAGTTGCTGGAGGCGCACCACATCACGACGCGACAGATCGTGGCGCAGCCGGGCATGCCCGATCTGTGCTTCACGCGCGACAGCGCGGTAATGACGCCGTGGGGCCTGCTTGGCCTCAACCCTTCGACCGCGCATCGGCGGATGGAGCCAGCGCAGATGCTGATCTATGCGCGCAACGCCAAGGTGCCCGCGCTCGGCGCGATCGAGGTCGGCACGATCGAGGGCGGCGACATCTGCATCGTGCGCGACGGCCTGCTGATCGTGGGCTGGTCGGGGGAGCGCACCGACGAGCGCGGCGCGATCGCGGTTTGCGAATTGTTCGCCGCGGCGGGCTGGACCTGCATCACCTATCGCTTCGATCCGCACTTCCTCCACCTCGACACGCAATTGTGCATGGTGGACGAGGACCTTGCGCTGGCCTGTATCGATGTGCTGCACGACGACTTCCTGCGCACGCTGACGGCGCAGGGCATCGAGCTGATCCCGGTCAGCTACAAGGAAGCGCGCGCGCTGGGCTGCAACCTGCTCGCGCTCGGCAACCGGCGCGTGATCGCGTCGGCCGCGCACCCGCGCATCGCGCGCGAATTGCGGCAGCGGGGCGTCCGGGTGGAGACCGCGGACGTATCGCAGTTCGAACGCTGCGGCGGCGGCATCCACTGCCTGACCATGCCGCTGGCGCGGACGCGCAAGGCGGCCTGAGCCCGTCGGCGGCACTCAGGCGTCGGGCGCGGGATCCATGGGTGGCGGGTCGCGATAGACGATCTCGAGATGCAGATCGGCGAGCGCGACATGTGCGCGGACCACGCCGGGATCGGTAGCCGTCTCGGCCAGCGCCAGTTCCTCTTCGGCGCGGGCCTCGTGATAGGACAGGTCTTCGTTCTTCATATCCGACAGGTGGTTGTGACTACGGAATGGCGCCAGACGCACGTGCGGCGAAGCGGTTCCCGGCCGCGCCGCACGGCCCGTCGCCACGGCGAGGCGAAAGGAGGCGGATGCCATGAAGGCGATCTTGTCGCAGGCGTTCGGTTCGCAATGCTGCGCCAGCCGGCTTTTCCGATTCCGGAACCGACCGGGCCGACGCCAACTGAGCAGCAAAGCGGTTCTATCTCGCCCGCAATCCGGCAGGGCCGGCTTGTGAGGCGGCAGTTCGCCATGGTAGGCTTACCCTTTGATCTTGCATGAGAATGAGGCCGCGGAAGCGCGGATCAATCCCCGAGCAGAGGTAAGTAATCGTGGCGACTTTCAACGGCTCGAGCGGGAGCGATGTCTATACCGGAGGTATCGGCGACGACCTGATCAGCGGCAATGCCGGCAACGACACGCTGAGTGGCGATGCCGGCAACGATACGATCGCAGGGGGTATCGGGGCGGATTCGATCAGCGGCGGCGACGGCACCGACGTCCTTTTCGCGGGCGCCCGCTGGACCAGCTTCAGCATCTACACGAATGGCCCGGAATATCCGCCGGTGCTCGACACGGGCACCGAGGTGGACACCCTCAGCGGTGGCAACGGATCGGACTACATTTTTGCGGGCTATGGCGACCATGTGGATGGCGGCGACGGCTACGACATCCTGTATCTCAGCCTGAAAGGCGCCACGTCCGGGATCACGGCGGATTTCTCGCAGGCGAATCTTGCGTCTGGCCTCACACTCGGAGGCGGCACGATCCAGAACATGGAATCGGTAAACTGGGTTCAGGGCAGCGATTTCGACGACACGTTCACGTTCGATCCCAGCGCGGGGTATAACGGTGGGGGATTCACCGCCGTCTATGCGGGCGGCGGGAACGACCATGTCACCGCCGGATATTATACCGGGTGGATGTACGGCGAAGCGGGCGACGACGTGCTCGACGGCCGCAACGATCTGTATTTGAACCGGATCGACGGCGGCGACGGCAACGACACGCTCTATGCCGGCAGCGGGCTTTCGGTGATCGCGGATGGCGGATCCGGAGACGACGTAATCTATTCGGGCGTGGAAACGCATGGCGGCAGCGGCAACGACCATATCCTGCTGCTCAGCACATATTATGCCGCGCCGGTCTATGGCGAAGACGGCAACGACACGATCGAAGGCGTGGCGGCCGGCAATCCCAACAATTACGGCAATTCGATATCGGGCGGCGCCGGGTCCGACGTCATCACAGGCGGCGCAAACGACGATGTGCTGGCATCCGGCAATTTCGTCGGCGCCAGCGCCTATGCGCCGGGCGGGACCACGCCCGCCGACGATACGGGCCTCGAACATGACGTGCTGAGCGGCGGGGGCGGCAACGACATATTGTCGATCGGCTATGGCGACGATGCTGACGGCGGGGACGGAACCGACCGGCTGAGCCTCTCGCTCGCGGGCGCGACCAGCGGGGTCACGATCGATCTTACGGGCATCACCGGCGCCACGCCCTATCACTTCGCGGGCGGCACGATCCAGAATATCGAAGCGCTGGATCATGTGACGGGCACGGCCTTTTCCGACACGTTCACGGTGGGTACGCAGCCGTCACTGGTGACGATCGCCGGCGGCGCCGGCGACGACGTGGCGATCGCGGCGGGAAGCTCGGTCGAATTCCAGGGCGGGAGCGGCAACGACACGTTCGTCAGCGGCATAGCCGGCGACCGCTTCGACGGCGGCGCCGGGTTCGATACCGCCGACTATAGCGGGTATGCGAACGCGATCACCGTGACGCTGGGCGCCACTGCGGGCGCGGAGGGGACCGGGCCGGGCGGCGATGCGCTGATCAAT
>Ga0209148_1001524_pt1 | contig 11373 bp, 9 predicted proteins | sample AraplaCol_mMF_r2_2_FD_184288 | JGI IMG/M metagenome (GOLD analysis project Ga0209148, IMG submission 184288) | Arabidopsis root microbial communities from North Carolina, USA - plate scrape CL_Col_mMF_r2 (SPAdes) (version 2) | ecosystem: Host-associated > Plants > Roots > Endosphere | place: USA...
AGGCGTACTGACCTGCCCGGGCACGATCGAGCTGATGGAGCGTGCGGTCGAGATGGGTGTCGAAACGATCGGTGGCCTCGATCCCGCTGGCATCGATCATGATCCCGTGGGACAACTGCGCCTCATCTTCGACCTCGCAACCAAGCACGGCTGCGGCATCGACATCCATCTGCATGATCCGGGCGAACTGGGCATCTGGCAGATCGCCCGCATTGCCGATTTCACGGCGGCCACTGGCCTAGCCGGCAAGGTCATGATCAGCCATGCCTACAACCTGGGCACCGTGCCGCCCCGCCAGATCGAAGCTCTGGCCCGGCGCCTTGCCGATCTCGATATCTCGCTGATGACGACCGGCCCGGCCGACAGCCCGCTGCCGCCGGTCGGATTCCTGAGGGAGGTCGGCGTCAATGTCTGCAGCGGCTCCGACAATATCCGCGATGCCTGGTCGCCCTTTGGCACCGGCGACATGTTGGAGCGGGCCTTGTTTTTGGCACTGCGGCTGGACTGGTCCAAGGATGCCGATATTGCCGGCGCCTTCGACTGCGTCACCACCAAAGCAGCCCATGCCCTGCGCCTGCCGCAAGGCGCGGCATCAGGTGGCTACGGCCTCGAAAGCGGCTGCCGGGCAGATTTTATGCTGGTACGGGCCGAGACGCTCGGCGATGCCATTGCCCGGCGCCCGCTCGACCGCATCGTCATTCGCGATGGTGCCGTGATTGCCGAGGACGGCCGCCTGCTGCCTGCAGTCGCCTGAAACGAAATAAGCGGATTATGATCCGCCCTGCTCGTAGCGGAAGCCGAGCCGCATGGTTACCTGATAATGCGCGACCTGCCCATTGTGCAGATGGCCGCGGATATCACTGACCTCGAACCAGTCGAGGTGCCGCAGGCTCTTCGATGCCGTGGCAATGCCGCTACGGATCGCATCATCGAGACTCTTTTCCGAAGTACCGACGATTTCGCTGATGGCATATGTGTTGCTCATGATCCTCTCCTGGGCCGTGGAGCCGGCGCCGTTAGACGATATCTGCTTTCATGCGGTTCTATCCGCGCCTGTCGCGTTCAACCGCGCAGCTTGAACGCTGTCGGGCCAGGAAGCCCTGGTTCGGCCACTTTTTATGTGGTCGAAGAAGATCTTAGCAAATTCCCACCCTTCCTTCGACAAGGTTGGCCGGCTATCGGGTAAGGAACCTCCCGGAAGCTGCGCCGTTCCCTACCCGGTCGACCGCATACTGCCTGGATGGCGGATAAGCGGAGAGCGCGGCAGAATTTCTTTTCACCAAACCCGATCTACCCCCGCTCTAGTTGGAAGCCGGGCGGTTGGGTTCTGGCCCCATAGCGCTATCTTGGGCCTAAATCCCCATCTTGGCAGGGGTGTACGCAGCGACACGAACCGTACTGCCGTGTTCACTTCGCTTTGATTGAACAATCCACCCCGCCGGCTCCTTAGTTAGTGACGAAGGCTAGCCCTCGCTTGCCGGTCGAAAGGAGGTTCTCGATGACGAATGAAAAAAAGGGCTTTGGTGCAATGGATGAAGAACGGCAACGCCAGATTGCCAGCAAAGGCGGCCAGATGAGCGGTGGGAATTTCAAGAATAATCCGGAACGTGCGGCCGAAGCCGGCCATCGTGGCGGCCAGGTGAGCGGCGGAAATTTCAAAAACAATCCGGAACGTGCCTCGGAAGCCGGGCGTCGCGGCGGCCGGGTGAGCGGCGGAAATTTCCGTAACGACCCGGAACGGGCTGCGGAAGCCGGCCGCAAACGTACGGAACCTGTCGAACCATAAATGCTGCACCGCCCATCCCTCTAGCCCAGAGCGGCAACTGACGCCCAACCCACTCTGCGTTGCCTAGCCTCAGTTGCCATCGCCCGACCAAGCTGCCCGACAACCCCACGCCTGATCCCCGGTTGAGGACAGGTACTGGTCTGAGATCAGCAGGCTGACGCCTGCTGATCTCGCGCCGCCATCATGATATAGGAGGACCAGAACAGGGGAGACGGGTGTCGATGCGCAGCAGTAAAACGCTTCACGTGGTCAATTGTCATGCCGAGGGCGAGGTCGGCGATGTGATCGTCGGGGGCATCGCCCCACCGCCGGGCGCCACGTTATGGGAGCAGCGCCGCTTCATCGCCGAGGACCAGACCCTCCGGAACTTCGTGCTCAACGAACCCCGTGGCGGTGTCTTCCGTCATGTCAATCTGCTGGTACCCCCGAAAGACCCGCGCGCCCAGATGGGCTGGATCATCATGGAACCGGAAGACACGCCGCCGATGTCAGGTTCCAATTCGATCTGCGTCGCAACAGTGCTTCTCGACAGCGGCATCCTGCCGATGACGGAGCCTGTCACCAAACTGGTGTTGGAAGCACCGGGTGGTGTCATTGAGGCAACCGCACATTGCCGCAATGGCAAGGCGGAACGCATTACCATCCGCAACCTTCCATCTTTCGCCGTCAAGCTTGATGCAAAAATAGAGGTCCCCGGGATCGGCACCTTGACGGTCGATACCGCCTATGGCGGCGACAGCTTCGTCCTGGTCGATGGCAGGGCTCTCGGCTTTGCGATCAAACCCGATGAGGCGCGTGACATTGCCGAGACCGGCATGAAGATCACCAGGGCCGCCAATGAACAACTTGGCTTCACCCATCCCACCAATCCGGACTGGGACCACATCTCCTTCTGCCAGGTGACCGCGCCCTTGGAGCGGGATGGCGGCATCCTCTCCGGCTTCAATGCCGTTGCCATCAGGCCCGGCAAGATTGACCGCTCGCCCACTGGCACGGGCTGTTCGGCCCGCATGGCCGTTCTTCATGCCCGCGGCCTGATGCAGGTCGGGGAGAGTTTCATCGGACGCTCGATCACCGGCTCGCGATTCGATTGCAGCATCGATTCTGCTGTGGATCTGAATGGTCGGCCAGCCATCATTCCAACCATCACCGGGCGCGCCTGGATCACTGGCACGCAGCAGCTGATGCTCGATCCCGACGATCCCTGGCCGCAGGGATATCGGCTGGCCGATACCTGGCCAAAGCTGGCGCAGGACTGAGGACGATACGGCCGCATCGACCGACGACCGGGTGGGGTACCAGTACTATCCGGGGGCTACTGTCAGAGTCGCGCGATGATCGCGACTCACGACCGATGTTGCTCCGACTCGATCATCGTCATTCTCGATGCGGATCCTCAAGAATCCCGATCATCGCTGGCGTCGAGCGCTACGCGGCAGCTCTTGTTACTGTTGTAATATGAGTATGAGAAAAACGGCAGCTGTTGATGAGAAAAAGGCCGCCCAGTGCGACCGAGGCGGCCCTGCTTTTATTCCAGCTAATTCTCAGGTGGCGTTGCGCGAATGCGCAATGACAGGGCTTGGCCGCCAATGTCACGTCGATTTTTGCATTCGATGCGACGCTCCACCGCATCTCATCGCATGTATGGGATTGTCACAATCTCGTTTCTTCTTTATCACAGCCCAGTATTCATTCGTGGCGTCATACTCACGCCCCATTTAGAACACCCTATAGGTTGATTCTTTTCGGCCCCGGCAGTAACCCAGCGACGCCTCATACGTTGCGTCTTCCTGCACCGCCTTGGCCGCAAGTGATGGATGCCCTTATTCAGCGTTACACGCGGCATCCTGTAAACCTGAGGTAAGCGACGACCAATCTGCCCGGACATTGATGTCCTGGCCGAGAACACTGATTCAGGAACGGCGTGGATTCAGAAGCAATCTGGATTCAAAGACGTGAAAGATATTTTGAAACTTACGGATCTGCGCGGACCAATGCGTCAGCGTTCAGTGATCACAGTTCGATAATCTCATGTCGATAGTCACAGGCGGGCTCACGCGAAATACCGGAACACACGGGGCATCCCAGACAAAAACCATTATGACCGTGTGATGAACGTCACTAACCAGAACGGCTTACGTTGAAGGGTTCAAATGGCGACAACATCTGCAAATTACGGCGCAAAAGGGGCGCCTCAACTAAAACCTATCGGACAAACAATCACGCCATATGAGCCGCATGGCAGGGAGGTATTTCATAAAACTGAAACACATGATTGTCGTGCAATTGATAAGCATGAGCAAGACATGAATGAAGCCACAAACGATCCCACCCGCATCCTCGTTATAGACGACGATATTTCCCTACAACGCATGATCGCCAGCTATCTCGAGGAACATAATATTCGAACTGACACCGCCAGTGGACAAGACGAGATGTCACGACATCTGGCAAAAAGCGAGCCGAACCTGATCCTGCTTGATCTGCGTCTCGGCCAGGAGGACGGATTGGATATCTTACGAGAGATTCGAGCCCATTCCGATGTTCCAATCATCATCACCACCGGACATCGCCGTGATGAAGTCGATCGTGTTGTTGGTCTGGAGCTTGGTGCCGACGACTATCTGACGAAGCCGTTCGGATTACGCGAGCTTCTGGCACGCATCCGTGCCGTGTTGCGGCGGCGCGAAGCCAGCAGGGCAGCGCCGCAGCGTGATCCCGGTCGTGGCCGATACCGCTTTGGCGGTTGGCAACTCGATCGCCTGACCCGTCGCTTGACGGATCCACACGGCGCTGTCGTGCCTTTGACCAAAGGCGAATATTCGCTCTTGGTGGCTTTTCTGGACGCACCCCAGAGGCCATTGAGTCGCGAATATCTGCTGCAGGCCACGCGTGTACACGAGGACATATTCGATCGCAGTATCGACGTGCAGATTTTACGCCTGCGACGCAAACTGGAAATCGATCCGATTGCACCGCGCATCATTCAGACGGAACGCGGTATCGGCTATGTCTTCACGCTGCCCGTTCAGTCCCTCTGATTTTTCAATTCAATCTGTCTTTTTAACTTTTCAGGCTTTGTATCTTCTTTTTATACGCCATTGATTTGTTGCTGCCGCCGAAGCGGCAATTCCCGCCGAACTGTTGGAAAATTATCCGTGTTCCTAAAGCTCTCACATCAACGCTGTCCTCTCGCGCGCTATTTGCCCGCGAGAGGACAGCTTCGTGTTGTGTTTCATCAAACTGCAACACGTATCTGGATTACCACTGTAGCCCATTTCCCCAATATCGAGACGATACCGTAACACGCGGACCACAGATTATCTCTGCCACAAACTCCACGGGAGATAGCAATGCAGAGATATCAGATTCCCCAACCGCCTTTGCTGCTCAAGGCCGCAAGGGGACCAGTGGAAGGATTAAAAAACCGCAACACCAAGGACACTTCGCCGCGGCCATTGTATCGGCCGGTGAGCATCATCAACAACGACGGCGATCGGCCGGCAACGATTCAACCGTCTTCCACCGCAGTACCGCCGGGTGGACCGGTCGGGCGCTTCTTTTCGCGCATGATCGAACAACTGGTGATCGACTTCGCCTCTGGCGCAGCAGCTACCCATCCAGAGGCCTATCTGATGTGGCTCGAATTCAATGAAAGCAGCCGCGCCAATGCGCAAAATGACGGTGAGACTGCAAACCAAACTTTGAGGCGCTACAGCTTATATACCGAGGCAGAACGGAGAACCGATATGCATGCTTATCTTTCTCAGCCGCAGCCGATTTCGACAGTGAAAGCCTTCCGGCGCGTCACCGACGTGGTAGAAGCCACGCCGATCCTTCAGGACGCGCCGGCCAAGCGCCGCTGGCCGTCGGCGTTGATGGATTTCATCGCCGCACGGGTCCAGCAGATGCGCGAAACACGGCGTGGCTTGGCGGCCCTCTACAGCATGGACGACCGGATGCTCAAGGACATCGGCATCTCGCGCTATGAAATCGAGCAGGTGGCGCGGCATGGCCGTGCGCGGCAATGAAACCCGCAAATGAGAAATGGGTAAAATGATGTCCCGCCAAGATGGTTACCCGGCGACCTCGTCGTCGGGTAACCGCGACATATAACGGCAAAGTATAGCAGGTAAGGAGAAAAGCTCAGCCGCGGAAGGTTTCTTCACGGACCAGGCCTGGCAGATGGCCAACCACCGCGGGGCCCACCCCAAGCATGCAGTACAACCGACAGAACAGGTTCTCGATGAAACGGTCTTCGCTCCCCTTTCAACCGAAAGGCGGGATGCGTTCGACCGCCACACGCTTTGTTCTCACGGCTTTGCTTTTAATTGTTCCTGCCCCGGCCGTCACATTCGCCTCACCCCCTTCGTCATCGGAAATAATCGCGATGGCACCGGCGGACGGCGAGCCGATAACACCCCTCCCCGACATGCCAGATGCAGCATCGTCAAAACTGCTGCTCGGCGAACGGCTGTTTGCCGATACGCGATTGTCGGGCGATGGCAGCCGGTCCTGCTCATCCTGTCACGATGTGCGGACGAACGGTGCCGGCAACAACCGCCATGACGTTGCCGCCAACGGAAAAGAGATTCCCCTCAACACGACGACCGTGTTCAATGCCGCCCTCAATTTCCGGCTCAACTGGGAGGGCAACTTCCGGACGCTTGAGGAGCAGGCTGCCTCAGCCTTCGAGAATCCCGGCTTCATGGGAACCAGCATCGACTCGGTGATCGCCAAGCTCCAGGCCGATCCGCAAATGATGGCCCTCTTCACCCAGGCCTATGATCACGGCCCGGACCGTACCAGCATCCTGGACGCTATTGCGGCCTATGAGCGCTCCTTGATCACACCCGACAGTCGCTTCGACCTCTGGCTGAAGGGCAACGAAGACGCCCTCACTCCCGGGGAAAAGGTGGGCTATGGCTTGTTCAAATCCTACGGCTGCATCTCCTGTCATCAGGGCATCAATATTGGCGGCAACCTCTATGAACGACACGGCGTCTTTCGCCCGATCGGCACGCCGGATCCGGAATTGATGCGGGTTCCCAGTCTGCGCAATGTAGCGACGACGGCACCTTATTTTCATGACGGTAGTGCGCCGACGCTGAACGATGCGGTGCGCCGCATGGCTGCCGCGCAGCTCAATCGCAGATTGTCGGATGATGATGTCAGTTCGATCGTCTCTTTCCTGCGCACCTTGACAGGGAACTATCACGGCGTGCCCGTTCTAGCCCCTACACCATGAAATCGCGCGCCATGAAGATACGCTCCATCAATTTCATGCCGACTGTCGCCGTCATCCCGGTGCTGATCGTTCTTCTGACCTGGCTGCTGATCAAAGGCATGAATACCAATTCACAGCAATTCGAATTGGCGATCGGTACCCTCGACGATTTCCAGATGACGGAAAGCGCATTGTTGCGCGATGTCCTTTCAGCCCGCGCCGGCGAGCTTCGGAATTATGACCCAATGATCAGGGAAGTTGAGGCCCTGCATAATTCGCTGGAACAATTGGGAGCTGTTATCGGCACGGAAATGCCGAGTGTCGCGGCCTTCAACCGTCTCGTCATCCTGATCGATCGCCGGGAAAGACTGACGGAGCAATTCAAGACGAGCAACGCACTGCTGCAGAACTCGCTCGCTTATTTCGGATTGTTCAGCACCCGGCTCGGCACCTCGGGAGAGCAGGGCCCATTGGTACCCGCCGTCAGTTCGCTGGCAGCCGCCATGTTGCATTTCACACTCAATACTTCGCCGGAAGTTGCCGAGCGGGTCGATGGGCGCCTCGATGACCTGGCACGCCTGCCGGTATCGCCCGCCGATGCCGACGCCGTGGAGACATTGCTGGCGCATGGCCGTTTGCTCCACGACCTGCTGCCGGCGACGGATGCCATCGTCAGGGAACTATTCGCGGTGCCGAGCCGGCCCGAAGAAGACATCCTGCGCAACAATATCATCGCCCGTCACAATGAAGCCCGCCGCGTTGCCCGGGAGTACAGGCTGATGCTCTACCTGACATCGATCCTACTGCTCGTGATCCTGCTGCATCTCGGCCTCCGTTTGCGCAGTCGCGCTCGCGCACTGCAACGCCATGCCGAGCTCGAACATCTGATTGCCGGTATCTCCACCGGTTTCATCGACTGCGAACCGCATGAGATCGAAGATCATATCGAAGCCGCCCTGGCACAACTCGCGGCCTTCATGAAGGTCGACCGGGCCTATTTCGTCATTTCCGGAAGGTATCCGCGCTCCTATGTCTGGTGCCGCGAAGGCGCGCCGTTTCCCGATCATTGGCCGACCGATACGCTCAATCTATCGGCGGAATTCGACATTTCGCTGGACGGCGTCATCCAGATCGGCGCCATATCCGCCTTGCCGGCGAGTCCGGCGCGGGAAAGATTGGAAGAGGCGGGCCTGACCAGCTGGATCTGCGTCGCGCGCATCACAGAGGGTGACATCCATAGCTTGCTTGGCTTTGACTGCCTGGTGCCGCAACTGACCCGGCCTTTCGCCGCCACCTCGCCATCGGAAGAACTCGGCCTGCTGCGCATGGCACTCGATGCCATCTCGCACGCGGTTGACCGCGCCTCTCTCGAGCAGGAACGGGCACGCCTCGAAGCCAGGCTGGAGCAGGCCCGCCGCATGGAAACTGTGGGCTCTTTTGCCAGCGGCATCGCGCACAATTTCAACAATATCGTCGGCGCGATCCTGGGCTATACAGAAATCGCCGAAGCCAGGATTGCCGTCCCGGACCAGGTCTCCGGCTGTGTCGAGGAGATCCGCCGCGCCGGTGAACGGGCGCGCGATCTGGTCGACCAGATTCTCGCCTTCGGCCGCCATCGCGACGGCCATCGCCGCCCCATCTCCATCGACAAGCTCCTGACGGAAACGGTGTCGCTGCTCGAAGTTTCCCTACCGCGAACGGTTGAACTCATCCTCGAAAAGGTACCCGACCAGGTCGCCGTCCTCGGTGAGCCGACGCAGCTGCAGCAGGTCATTCTCAATCTCTGCAACAATGCGGCGCAAGCCATGGACAACCAGGGAAGCGTCGTCATCGAGGTGGAATTGCACGACATCCCCTGGGCGCAATCGCTGAGCCATGGCGAGTTGACCAAGGGTCGCTATGTCAGTATCGGTGTAAACGATCAAGGAAGCGGCATCTCGGCAGCAACGCTCGCGCGACTGTTCGAACCCTTCTTTACCACTAAGGCCACCGGAAACGGCCTCGGGCTGGCGACTGTTCGCGAGATCGTGCGGCAGCACGGCGGCGCCATGAATGTCATGAGTTCTCCGGGTGCCGGCAGCCGTTTCGAAGCCTGGCTTCCGTGTGTCGGCGGTGAAATGATGCCGCAGCTTCGCTTGCCCTTCCTGCCGATCGGCAACGGCGAGACCGTTCTCCTCGTGGGAGATAACCGGGCCCAGGTGCTGGCGGATGAGGAAATGCTGGCGGCGCTCGGCTATGAGCCGGTTGGCGTTACCAGCGAAGCAGAGCTGCTGGCCGCTTGTCGTGACACCCCGGCCCGTTTTGATTGCCTGATTCTAGGACAGTTCGCCACCATGTCGGCTGCCCTCGATACGGCGCGCAAGGCGCACAAGATCGTCCCGACTTTGCCCATCCTGCTGACCACGGTCTCGATCCAGACGGTCGATACCAAGCTGCTGCTGACGGCGGGAATCTGTGAGGTGGTGCGGCGACCCATGATTTCCGTTGAACTGGCGAGCGCGGTCAAACGCTGCCTGCAAGGCAACAAATCATCACCGCAGCTCTATTCTTCCTGACTCCGCTTCGCTTCCTGATCCTTAGTTCCCAGGCCCATTGCTTCTTCGATCGCGCTGCTGGGATAGGAGCATTGTCGCTAGCTGGACGGTCCGGGAAGAACCAGACGCTACACCCGTAACGCTTTGCACCGCCCCGGTAATCGCGACGTAATGACCGGCCTGCATCTTGGGCCTGGAAGCGAATCAGGGCGGCAGGACCCTTCCCAGACTGACGCCATGGTTCCCTTCCTGAACGTTCCTTCGGAGTCGCAAACGTGGCTCCAGCGAGCGTTACGCTAGACGCGATCAGCGCCGTCGCTCCACGCGGTCCTGATCGCGTCCTTTCTTGCAAAGCCCGCCCGGAAGCACCCGAACGCCGGCAATGATCGTGCGGTACGCACCCTGGCGCAATTTCAGTTGCCAGGGATGCCGCTGCCCGGCTACCAAAGCCCAACCACCTGAGCCAGTCACGAACGGCGTCACGTCATGGCCGATATCCCCTTTCGTCGCGATCTCGATTTCGCCTATGGCCGCGTCGATCAGCTCTCACCGCTGATCCGCCGGGTCATCGCCCGCAACCCCTCGCCTTTCACCTTCCATGGCACAGGCACCTATATCATCGGTCACGGCACGGTCGCGGTGATCGATCCCGGGCCGGACCTCGCGGAACACCATCAGGCCCTGATGGCTTGTCTCACAGGTGAGCAGGTCAGCCATATCCTCATCACGCATACCCATGACGATCATTGCGGCGGCGCGCGCGCCTTCCAGCGGGCGGTCGGTGCTCCGACCTATGGTTTCGGGCCGCATCCAGGGCATGAAAGCGAGCCTGCCGAAGCCGGCGCCGACGAGATGTTCATGCCTGACAATCGCCTAAATGATGGCGATGTTCTGGCAGGTCCCGGCTGGCGGCTGAAGACACTCCATACGCCCGGCCATCTCGCCAACCATCTTTGCTTTGCGCTGTTGGAGGAGGCCGCCCTCTTTACCGGCGATCATGTGATGGGCTGGTCGACCAGCGTGGTGGTGCCACCGCATGGCCATATGGGCGCCTATATCCGTAACCTGGAACGACTGCTGGCGCGCGATGACAATATCTATTATCCGACCCATGGCGCACCGATCGAGCAGCCGCGGAAATTCGTGTCGGCCCTGATCCGCCACCGCCGCCAACGTGAAGCCGATATCATCGCCTGCCTGGGTGCTGCCCGCGAGACCATTCCCGCAATCGTCGCCCATCTCTATCAGGACGTGCCGACACATCTGCATGCGGCCGCGGCCAAATCAGTGCTGGCACATCTCATCGATCTGCAGGAACGCGGCTTGGTCATCGCGGCAGCACAGGATCGCTTTCTGTTGCGATAATGTTCAGCCGATGTCGCGCGATTTCGCGGCTGCTTTATCGGATGCGCCGATCTCGCCTTCCGCGTCGACCTCTGCGATACCTTCGTCATGGACCGCCACAGGTATGCGTGCTGCCTGGCGTATGAGCGTCGCGGCATCGAACAGGCGATAGCTGTGCGGTGCGTTCATCAAGCAGAGCGTGCGCTGGACCCTGAGGATAGCCTGTTCGGTCTCTTGGTCGGCACTCGGTTGCCGATCGATCCGGATCGGTCGCTGCTTGGTCATGGCTCTACCTGGTCAGTTGTTCCGGCGAAATTGACTTCGCCATACCTGGTGGCGATTGAACGCAACCGAGCCGCCGCCGGCAATCGAGTTTCACTCGCGCGGACACAAGCCGGGCTTGGCAGGCTAAAGCCCCCACGATTCATGCTGATTAGAGCGACATTTCGCATCCGTCTTGTGCATGAATGCCTGTCGGCGGA
>Ga0209148_1001525_pt1 | contig 11351 bp, 4 predicted proteins | sample AraplaCol_mMF_r2_2_FD_184288 | JGI IMG/M metagenome (GOLD analysis project Ga0209148, IMG submission 184288) | Arabidopsis root microbial communities from North Carolina, USA - plate scrape CL_Col_mMF_r2 (SPAdes) (version 2) | ecosystem: Host-associated > Plants > Roots > Endosphere | place: USA...
CGAGCCGCTGGCGCGCAAGTCCTCGCGCAGCAAGGCCGAGGCCGCACCGGCGTCCGCCGGCACCGCGCCCAAGAAGCGTGCATCTGCGACGAAGGCCGCGGCATCGAAGAAGGCGACTGCGCCGCGCAAGACGGCATCGCGTCGCGCCACGGGAGCGACGACCGCCGCGGCGAAAACGGCCTCGGCCCGCAAGGTGGCACCCGCGAAAGCCACGACGAAGAAGACGGCTGCACGCCGCAAGCCGACAGGACGTCCGCGTTCCAGGTAATCAAGCCTCGCGTCAAACGAAAAGGCCGCGCTGAAAAGCGCGGCCTTTTCGTTGTTCGCACGATCAGTGATCGTGCTTGTCATCCTTGTGCTCGGGCGGTCGGTGGTCGTCATGCCGCGGAGCGGGCCTGGATTCGGGATGCGCTTCGGGACGCGGCGCCGGACGAGCTTCCATCCGCGGCTCGGGCCGCGGTTCCGGGCGGGCCTGCATGCGCGGCTCCTCACGGGGCGGCATGCGTTGATCCATGCGCTGTGACTCCATCCGCGGCTCCGCGGTCGGTGCGCGTTGCGCAAAGCGTGCCGCATCGTTCGATGGCATGCGCGGTTCCGCCACCGGGGCATGCTGGGCGAAACGCGCCGGATCGTTCGGCGGCATGCGGGACGCGGCAGGCTCCTGCCGCGGCTGCGTCGGCTGCGGGGCCGGCGCATGCCGGGCATCCATGGTCTGCGGAGGACGCGCTTCCATGGGCTGAGGCGCATGGGCGGCCAGGGCCTGACGATCGCGGGCGAACGCCTCGGCGTTACCCGGACGCTCCGGCGTACGCGGCGCGCCGGGAGCCGTGGCGGTCGCGTGCTCATTGCGCTGCATCGTCGCCGGATCGACACCGTGCGGCGCATTGGGCATGGGTCGGCCTGCGGCGAAGGCGCGAGGGTCTGCCGGCCGTCCCGGCTCACCGGCGGGACGCGGCATCATCGCAGCGCGCTCGGCGCCCGGCGGCGGCAACGCAGGGCGAGCGTTCGGCGCCGTGGCGCGCATCATCGCGGGATTGAAGTTGGGGCGCTGCATGTGCGCGAAATCCACCGGGTGCGGCGCCATGGCGGCCGGTGCCGGACGACCCATCGGGCCGGCGGGCGGTGCGCCGTTATAGGTGGTGTTGTGCACCGACACATTGCCGAAGTTGTGCCGGTTGTCGATGTGCACCGAGCGGTCGATGCTGGTGTAACGGTTGATCACCGTGTTGCGGTTCACGACATACGGATGGTTGTCGTAGACCACGGCCGGCGGGCCATAGCCGCCACCGCGCGGGCCGCCCCACGACGTGTTCCAGGCATTCCAGCCCCAGGGATGATCGTGGTGGTGCGCGAACAATTCACCGACCACCACGCCGACACCGAACGACACGAGGCCGGTCGCGACGAGGTCGCCGCGGTCGGGAGCGGGTTCGTACCAGCGTTCGGTCGTGTAGACACGCGAGTACACCGGCTCGCCGTAGACGACGTCGGGATCGTACTGCGGCACGTAGACGACATCCGGCTCTGCCGGCTCGATCTCGATGGTCTGCGCGGGCGGTTCGACGACACGGCGCTCTTCGACCACGGTGGTCGTCGTGGGCTGGGGAGTATCCACCACGCGGATCTTTTGCTGTGGCGTATCGGCCAGTGATCCGTGCGCACGGGCACGTTGGCGCATCACCTGGATCGCGTTGAGCACGTCGGTGGGTTCGGCCGCGTAGGCGGCACCCAAGGCGGCAGTCCAGTCGTTATGGCCATCCAGTTGATCGACGACGGCAGGGAAAGCGACCAGCGCTTTGACGCTCGGATCCCACGGCTGGTTGCTTGCGGCATCGATCAGCGCCGAGCCGCTCAGGTTGCGGTTGTCTTCGAGGAAGCCGCGCGCGGCATGCACATCGTCCGGGTGCGTGGACGCGGCAAGCGTGAGCGCGACGAGCTTGTCGGGAAACAAAGCGATCGGCGAGACCAGCGCATAGAGCTGTTCCGCCGTCGGCGGCTGGTAGGCGGGGGCCGGCGGGGGTGCGTTGTCGACCGTTCCTGCGGTGGCCGGCGGCGCGGAAGCGGTGTCATCCGCGGGTGCCTGACGCTGGCAACCGGCAAGCATGCCGACAATGGCGACCGACAGCGCGGTCATCAGAACGACGTCCTTCGTAGTGTGTCTCATGGTGCCCTCTCGTCACGGATCGCCTGTCGATCCGGCGTGGCGCCAATGTCGTTTTCGGCGCGTGACTCGGCGCTGTCTGGCGCCGCAAGGGCTTGCGGTTTCGCGGAGGGATTTAGCGGCGGTTTGGGTGGGTGAGGGTGATCGCGAACGCAGTTTTGAGGGCAGGATGCACGTGTTTTTTTCGTTGCGTTGCAGCAAGCAACCCCATCCAACCGCCTTTCATGGCGCTCTGCGAAAGCGGCGATTCCGTTTCCGCGAAAAAACAGTCACTTGCTCAAGTAGCCACGCGTTACGTCGCCAAGATGGATCGATCCAAATTTTGCGAAACCGTTCTGCACTGCACTATTTTGGTATTCCCAATATATTGATAAAAATCAAAATGATGAGTCGAGTTGATCATCCTTAGATCGAGTTAAAAATTCAGTTGACTTCGATGACAGGGGACTTAAGAATCCGGCGATAACACGGGATTGCTACGGCAAGACCGGGCTTTCGCGCCAGAACCCGCAGACCGGCGGCGCGGAAGAAGAAAAGGGCGGCGAAACAAGACCCTCACGCAGCGCGCGTTCCCGACGTCGGTTTTCAGCCGGCGCGGTGCCGTTCGCTCGGAAAAAAGCAACGCGGGAGCGGGGCCCCGACAGCGAGCGGGACCGGCTTCCTTCCCCTTTCCAGGAGATCGATGTGAACCACCGTATCAGCGCACTTTCCATGGCCATCCTGGCCGGTCTGTTCGCGACGGGCAGTGCGATGGCGCAGGACGCCACCACCGCCCCGTCCGCGAACGACGCCGGGACGACCGCCCCCGCCGGTCAGTCCAATCCCCAGAACGCGGCCAATCTCAGCGGCATCACCGTCACCGGTATCCGCGCTAGCCTGCAGAAATCGCTCGACCTCAAGCGCAACGCCGACTCCATCGTCGACGCGATCTCCGCGGAAGACGTGGGCAAGTTTCCGGACACGAACGTCGCCGAATCGCTCTCGCACCTGCCGGGCCTCAGCGTCGACCGCAACTTCGGCGAAGGCGACAAGGTCAGCATCCTGGGCACCGATCCCGCGCTGAATCGTCTGTTGCTCAACGGCCAGACCGTCGCATCGACCAACTGGACGTCCGATCCGAACAATCCGGACAGCCGCTCGTTCAACTACAGCCTGCTCGCTTCGGAAATCATCGGTAACGCTCAGGTCTACAAGACCCCGCAGGCGAACATCGACGAGGGCAGCATCGGTGGCACGGTCATCGTCAATACGCGTCGTCCGCTCGACCTGCCGGCGAACACACTGACGGGCAGCGTCAGCTACGGTTACAACGACCGCGCCGACAAGGGCAAGCCGAACGCGTCGTTGCTGTACAGCTGGAAGAACAAGGAAAGCACCTTCGGCGTCATAGGCTCGCTGATGCATTCCGATCGCATCATCGATCGCCAGGGCACCGAGATCTTCGGCTACCAGCGCGTCAACGATCCGACCGACACGAACCCCGACCACCAGTTCAACCCGGCCGTCGTGCCGCCGGACGCGAAGGGCGTGTACCCGACTGCGATCAACACGGCGTGGTTCCAGCAGCGCCGCACGCGAGATGGCGTGTCGACCGGCCTGCAGTGGAAGCCGAACGACGCGTTCGAGCTGAACTTCACCGGCCTGTACGTGACCGAGAAGTTCAACAACTTCAACCAGAGCCACTACGGCGAATGGTCCGGATCGGCCGCCAACGCCACGGCGCTGGGCTTCAACAACGGTGTTGCGACCAGCGGCAGCTACAACGCCAACACGTCGACCTACCTCGACGGTTACGAGCGCGATTCGACCGTGAACACGGGCGTCGCCAACCTGCGCGCCGATTGGTTCGGTGACGGCTGGACCGCATCGAGCCAGATTGGTTACACCGGTTCCACCGGCGGTTCGGACGGCATCTGGAACACGCAGTTCCAGGGCTTCGGCGGCTTCGACTGGAACCTCAAGGGCCAGCATCCGCAAATCAACTACAACAACGCCGACAATCCCACGGCAATGCTCCTGCACGGTGCCGGCTACAGCTACGCACCGAGCTACGACCGCGAGCGTTACTTCCAGGCCGACTTCTCGCACGACGTCAGCTGGGGTCCGCTGAACCAGATCGAGGTCGGCATCAAGGCGACCAACCACATCGACGGCCAGGACGCGTACGCGGCCCGCCTGCCGTCGCAGGACGGCAGCGGTCTGTCGCTCAGCGATTTCTCGCACGGCGGAACGCCCAGCGGTTACCTCGACGGCCTCAGCCCGGCCGGCAACATGGGCGACTGGACGACGATCGATCCGGGTCTCATGAAGGCGTACATCCAGCAGCTGAAGAACGGCACGGTGTCGCTCGATCCGAAGGCCACCTACAGCGTCGTCGAGCAGAACCGCGCGTTCTACATCCAGGGCGACTTTGCCGGTGACGACTACCGCGGCAACCTCGGCGTGCGTTATTTCCGCACCCGCGACACAGTGGACGGTTACAACGCCATCGGCGGCGACAACTACGGTCCCGTCAACAAGCGCAGCGCGTATCACGACTGGCTGCCGTCGTTCAACATCGCCTACGACGCAACCGATAGCTTGACGCTGCGCTTCGCCGCCGCCAAGGCCGTCGCTCGCCCGCGCTACCAGCAGATGACGCCTTACGTCGCGCTCGACGACCGTACCCTGACCGGTTCGCGTGGTAACACCGACCTCGGTCCGTACAAGTCGACCAACTACGACGCGTCGGCCGAGTGGTACTTCTCGGAAAACAGCGTGCTCGCCGCGGAAGTGTTCTTCCGTCGCATCTCGGGCTACATCCTCAACACCAACGTTGCCGAGACGCACTACAACCTGACGAATCTGCGTGACGACGTGTACCAGATGCAGGTGCCGATCAACGCCGGTGTCGCCAAGGTCAAGGGCGCGTCGATCAGCTACCAGCAGAACTTCCGTTACGGCTTCGGCTTGCTGGCGAACTACACGTACTCCGATGCGGACACCAGCAACGACTTCCCGCTGCCGTACAACTCGAAGAACTCGTTCAATCTGTCGCCGTTCTACGAGCAGGGTCCGTGGAGCGCGCGTCTGACCTATAGCTGGCGTTCGTCGTACTTCACCTCGATCGCGCAGCTGCAGTCGCAGCAGATCACGGGCATCTTCCGTCAGCTCGATGCCTCGGTCGGCTACCAGATCAACGATCACATCCGTGTGTCGCTGGACGCCACCAACCTGCTGGACGAAACGTACTTCGTCTACAACAACACCCCGGCGCAGCCGCTCAACGCCTACAAAAACGGTCGCACCTACACCGTGACCATGGGCTTCAAGCTGTGATGCGGCGCGCGTCGCTGGCAATGGTGGCCTGGCTTATCGCCGGTGCCGTCAGTGCGGCCACGCCGGTAGAGAAAGACCTTTCCACCGGCTGGCAGTTTCGCCTAATGACGGAACGGGGTGCGGACAGCGTCCGCGATCCCGCCGCCCAGGCGTCGCCAGCGACGCGCTGCCGTGAGTCGTGCAAACGATTCGCGGACTGGCAGCCGGCCACCGTGCCGGGTGCCGTCCAGACGGACCTGCTCGCCTTGGGACGGATCGGCGATCCGTTCTGGCGCGACAACGAGGCCGACCTGCAATGGATCGGCCTCTCCGATTGGGATTACCGTCTGGACTTCGACGTCGACGCGGCCATGCTCAAGCGTGGTCACGTCGAACTCGTTTTCGATGGCCTCGACACCTTCGCGGACGTCGAGATCAATGGCCGGATGCTGCTCTCGGCGGACAACATGTTCCGTCGCTGGCGTGTGCCGGTGAGAGATGCCTTGCACAAAGGCACGAACACGCTCGTCGTGCATTTCCATTCTCCGATCGCCCGGCTGTTGCCGTGGTTGATGAGGCAACCGTATTCGCTGCCCGGCGAGTTCGATTCCTCCTTCGGCGACGAGCCGAAGGGCAAGCAGACGTCCAACTACGTCCGCAAGGCCAACTACCAGTACGGTTGGGACTGGGGCCCGCGCTACGTCACGCTCGGCATCTGGCAGCCGGTACGGCTGGAGAGCTGGGACGCGACGCGTCTTGCCGACTTCCACGTCGCGCAGAAGCACGTCGATGCCGATAGCGCCCAGCTCGACGCGCAGTTCGACCTGCGCGCGGATCGCAGTGGTCCGGTCATCCTCAAGGTGGACTGGACCGCCCCGGATGGCACGCGCGGCCACGAAGAGCGCAGCGTGGTCCTGTCGCGTGGCGAAAACCATGTGTCGTTGCCGGTCTCGATCGCTCATCCGCAGCGCTGGTGGCCGGTCGGTTACGGCGAGCCGAACCTCTATCGTTTCCACGCGGAGGTCGCTGCCGATGGCGACACCATCGCCAGTGCCGATCGCGACACCGGCCTGCGCACGGTCGAGCTGCGTCGCGACAAGGACACCTGGGGCAGGGGCTTCGCCTTCGTGGTGAATGGCGTGCCGATCTTCGCCAAGGGCGCGAACCTGATTCCGTTCGACAGCTTCCCATCGCGCGTGACCACCGCGCGCATGGAGGCGATCCTTCGTTCCGCGAAGGACGCCAACATGAACATGCTACGCATGTGGGGCGGCGGTACCTATCAGGACGACGCCTTCTACGCCGCGGCCGATCGCATGGGCCTGATGATCTGGCAGGATTTCATGTTCGGCGGTGCGATCACGCCCTACGACGATGCCTTCCGCGAGAACGTGCGCATCGAGGCTACCGAGCAGGTCACGCGGCTGCGCGATCATCCGTCGATCGTGCTGTGGTCCGGTAACAACGAGGTGCAGACCGGCTGGGACGACTGGCCGGATCGCCAGGACTTCCGCAAGTTCGTCAACGCCGATGAGGTGCGTCGCATCGACGATGGCATGCGCGAACTGTTCGGCACGACCTTGCGCAAGGTCGTCCAGGATCTCTCGCCTCAGGTGCCTTACTGGGCCAGTTCGCCCAGCACCGACTACGACGGCCCCGCGAACGTGGAGAACGACGGCGACTTCCACTACTGGAAGGTCTGGTCGGGGTCGGAGCCCATTGCGCATTACCTGGACGTCACCCCGCGCTTCCAGTCCGAATACGGTCTGCAATCCTTCCCGGTGATGGCTACGATCAAGGCATTCGCAAGTCCCGAGGACATGCAGCCGGAATCGAAGGTCATGCGCGCGCACCAGAAGTTCGCCAACGGCGATGGCAACCAGCGCCTGCTGCTCTACATTCGCCAGGAATACGGCGAACCGAAGGACTTCCCCTCGTTCGTTTACCTGAGTCAGGTGATGCAGGCGGAAGGCATCGAGCTGGCGGCGGAGCATCTGCGCAGCGCGCGTCCACGCAATATGGGTACGCTGTACTGGCAGTTGAACGACGTCTGGCCCGGTGCGTCGTGGGCGAGCGTCGACTACTTCAATCGCTGGAAGGCCCTGCAGTTCCGTGCGAAGCGCTTCTATGCGCCGGTAGATGTCGTGCCGCTTCGGCGCGATGGAAAGACCGAGGTTTTTGCGGTGTCCGATCGCACGACCGACTTCGCTGCCACCCTGCGCACGCGTGTCTATGACATGGGTGGGAAGCTGCTGCGTGAGACGAGTCAGCCCGTCCATGCGGCGGCGCTTGCCAGCACCAAAGCGGTCACCTTGGAAGACGCGGCGCTGCTGAAGGGCGCCGATCCGCGCCGCACGGTGGCGGCGTTCGATCTGATCGAAGGCGGTAAGCCGGTCGCGCATCATCTGCTGTATTTCGGCGCCGCGCGTACGCTCGTGTTGCCGCAGCCCGGCATGAGTACGTCGTTGCGCAAGGACGGTGGGGCTGTGGTGCTCACCGTCAAGGCGAAGCGCCTGGCGCGCGCCGTGTGGATCGATACGGGCGACCTGGACGTGCGCCTCGCAGACAACGCGTTCGACCTGCTCCCGGGCGAGAGCCGGGACATCCGCATCGACGGCGTGGCCGATGTCGATGCGCTCCGCCGCGTGTTGAAGGTACGCTCGCTTGTCGACGCTCTGAAGGAGACCGCTCCGTGAATCCCAGCCGACGCCATCTCGTGAAATGGCTTTCCCTGGTGCCCAGCGCCGCCTTGCTCGGTGGCATGAGCCTCAGCGCTGCCGCCGCGGCGCCGCGGTTCGCCAGCCAGCGGCCGCCGGTGGGCAAGCGCAAGTTCACCAGCGACGCGGTTGAGAAACTCATTGCGTCGACGAAGAAAAAGATCGCAGACCCCGAGCTCGCGTGGTTGTTCGAGAACTGCTTCCCGAACACCTTGGATACCACGGTAGAGATCGGTCGCCTCGATGGCTACGAGGACACCTTCGTGGTCACGGGCGACATCGACGCCATGTGGCTGCGCGACTCGTCCGCGCAGGTGTGGCCGTATCTTCCGCTCACAACGAAGGACGAAGGGCTGCGCAAGCTGTTTCGCGGCCTCATTCGTCGCCAGGCGCGCTGCATCGCCATCGATCCGTACGCCAACGCGTTCCTTCCCGATCCGCGTGGCAAGAGCAAGCTCGATTGGGCGCAGTCCGATATGACCGACATGCGCCCCGGCGTCGCGGAGCGCAAATGGGAGATCGACTCGCTCTGCTATCCGGTGCGCCTCGCGCATGGTTATTGGCAGACGACCGGCGACCGCGAGCCGTTCGACGAGGCTTGGCGCGCTGCGACGCGGCTCGTCGTGAGCACCTTCCGTGAACAGCAGCGCAAGGACGGCACCGGCCCGTATCATTTCCAGCGGCCGTCGCCCAATCCGACCGAGAGCCAGTTCCTGCACGGCTATGGGCAGCCTACGCGCCCGGTCGGCATGATCCATGCGATGTTCCGTCCGTCCGACGACGCCACGCTGTATCCGTTCAATATCCCGGGCAACCTGTTTGCCGTCGTGACCTTGCGTCGCCTTGCGCAGATGCATGGCACGTTCTACGGCGACCAGGGCTTTGCGAGCGAGTGCCACGCGCTGGCCGACGAGATCGCGGCAGCGATCGAGCAACATGGCGTGATCGGTGACCATGGCGAGGACTACTGGGCCTACGAGGTCGATGGTTATGGCAACCATCTCTTCATGGACGATGCCAACGTGCCGAGCCTGCTGGCCTTGCCTTACCTGGAATGCGGGCCGCGCGACGCGCGCTATGCGCGCACCCGGGCCAAGGTCTGGAGTGCCGACAATCCGTATTTCTTCAAAGGCAGTGCAGGCGAAGGCATTGGTGGACCGCACGAGGGCCTGCGCATGATCTGGCCCATGTCGATCATGATGAAGGCGTTCACCACCGACGACACCGCGGAAATCCGCCAGTGCCTGCACTGGTTGAAGACCACCCATGCGGGTACCGGGTTCATGCACGAGGCATTCGACCAGGACGACCCGAAGCAATTCACGCGGTCGTGGTTCGCCTGGGCCAACACGCTGTTCGGCGAGCTTGTCGTCCACCTCGCCGATAAACATCCCGATACCTTGCGGCGCGTCTGACGCGCCGATCCCTGTATCCCATCGCTGGAGCGATTCATGGTTACCCGTCGACGTTTTCTGCAAGGGATGGCCGCCTTCACGGCGCTCGGTCAATTCGGTTCCCTCACCGCGATGGCCGAGGGCGTGCAAGAAGGCTTGAAAGCACCCTCATCCGGCGGCGGCACCGCCGGTGAGGGCGTCTTGCGTTACGTCGACGTCTTTGTCGGCACCGGCGGCCACGGTCACACCTACCCGGGTGCAACGCGGCCGTTCGGTATGGTCCAGTTGAGCCCGGACACGTACAACGCCCAGTGGGATGGCTCGTCGGGCTACCACCAGGGCGACGGCTCGATCATGGGTTTCTCCCATACGCATCTTTCCGGAACGGGCGCGAGCGACATGCTCGACGTGCTGGTGATGCCCTCCATGGGGCCCGTGCTTCTGCAACCGGGCGATCGCGACTTCGACGGCGTCAACTACGTGTCGCGCTTCGACGCGAAGAAGGAGAGCGGCGACTCGAAGGAAAAGGGCTGGCGCAGCGGTGTCAAGGGCTATCGCTCGCACTACACGGGTGAGCAGGCGCATCCCGGTTACTACCGCGCGAAGCTCACCCGTTTCGACATCCTCGCGGAACTGACCGCCACGTTGCGCGCGGGCATGCATCGCTACACCTTCGGCAAGGAAGGCGATGCCCATCTGCTGGTCGATCTCGCCCACGGCTATGCAGACGCGATGGACAAGACCGCGAACGTCACGGACGCGGAGCTGACCTTGGTCGGAAACGACACCCTCGTGGGTGGGCGGCGCGTGTGGCAGTGGGCCGCGGGTCGCGTGATCTATTTCGCCATGAAGCTGTCGCGTCCGGTGTCGAGCCTCACGTTGTATAGCGACGACAAGCCGCTGCCGAAGGGCAGCACGACCGCCAAGGGCGATCATCTGAAAGCGGCCCTGCATTTCGACCAGGCTTCGCGCGAGCCGCTGCTGGTCAAGGTGGGTATTTCGGGCGTGGACATCGATGGCGCCATGCGCAATCTCGACGGCGAAATGCCGGGCTGGGATTTCGATGGCATCCGTGCCGCGGCCGAAGCCGAGTGGGAGCGCGAACTGTCGAAGATCCGTATCGACGCCTCGTCGGACAAGATCAAGCGCACCTTCTACAGCTCGCTGTATCACACGATGCTCGCGCCCACGGTGTTCAGCGATATCGACGGGCGATACCGCGGCATGGACAAGGCGGTACACACGCTTCCCGAAGGTCGGCACAACTACAGCACCTATTCGCTGTGGGATACCTACCGCGCCGAGCATCCGCTGTTGACGCTGTATCAGTCCGAGCGCGTGCCGGACCTCGTGGATGGCATCGTTCGCCTTGCCGTGGAAAGCCCGAGCGGCGCGCCGGTGTGGCCACTGCAGGGCATCGAGACCGTCTGCATGATCGGCTACCACTCCGCGGTGGTCGTCGCCGAGGCACAGGCGAAGGGGTTCACCGGCATCGATTACGCAAAGGCATGGCCGGTGTTCCGACGCCGTGCGATGCAGGACGATTATTTTGGCCTGACCTACTACCGCAAGCTCGGCTTCATCCCCAGCGACAAGGAAGGCGAGGCGGTCAGCAAGACGCTCGAATATGCCTATGACGACTGGGCGGTGGCACATATGGCCGATGCGCTGGGCCACGCCGAGGACGCCGCGCTATTGCGCAAGCGCTCGCAGAACTACCGCAACGTGTTCGACAAGGACACGCATTTCATGCGCCCGCGCGGGGAGGATGGCACCTGGCTG
>Ga0209148_1001526_pt1 | contig 11340 bp, 12 predicted proteins | sample AraplaCol_mMF_r2_2_FD_184288 | JGI IMG/M metagenome (GOLD analysis project Ga0209148, IMG submission 184288) | Arabidopsis root microbial communities from North Carolina, USA - plate scrape CL_Col_mMF_r2 (SPAdes) (version 2) | ecosystem: Host-associated > Plants > Roots > Endosphere | place...
ACCGAAAAAGCCGAGACTGACCGCATTCCCGTAACCTTGGCGCTCTCGACCATCACCTATCTGGAAAAACTGGTGAGACAGGGCACCCACGGCACCAGCGTTCCCGGCGTCGCACGTACCTTGATCGAGGAAGGCATCCGTCTCGCCATCAAGGACGGGCTTTTGTCGATTCGCGACAACGGCAGGACGTGAGCGCGCGACCGGCGTGAAGCGGACGGATCTCGAGCGACTGATGGCCAGATGTCGCAACCTGGGACCGTTACAAATGCCTGTTCTCTCTCCGACCTGGACCAACGAACGAATTGAACTGCTGAAGCAACATTTCGAGGCCGGCCTGTCCTGCCGCGAGATCGCCGCCGACATCGGCGTCAGCCGCAACGCCGTGATCGGCAAGCTGTCGCGCCTCAATCTCACGCGCGGCCGCTCGGTCGACGAGCGCAGGCTGCAAGATCGAAATCTGAACAGGGCTTCCGCCCCGCGCGGACCGAAAGCGGTGCCCCGGCTGCAATTTGAAATGCTCGCCACGATCTACGGCGAAGCAGACGCGACAGTCGTGACCGGGCCGATCGACGACGCCAATCGCTGCACGCTGCTGGAGCTTGACGAGAACCGCTGCCGCTGGCCGATCTCGACGCCCGGCGCGGAGGATTTCTGCTTCTGCGGCAACACCGCGCATGACGGCCAGCCCTATTGCACCGGCCACAGCCGCCTCGCCTACCGGCCGAACTCCCGCGCGCGCGTCATGCGCTGATCATGCGGGCCGAGCTCTCTCTCTCCACAACGAAAAACCTCCGGCAGGGCACTACCGGAGGTTTCTGGAGGCTTAGCGTGAAGCTAAGAGCCGTGACTTTCGAAATCGGCTGAGAGCTATATAGCTTAGTAACTCAGGTAAGTAAATAAGATTGGTGACGCTTGAATCGCATAGCTCGTCTTCGTCGCCCGCGCAGGAGACTTCCGATTTTGAAATCAGCCCTGTTCAAGAAAAAGCCCCGGCGGTTGCCCGCCGAGGCTCTCCGATCGATTGACGAGATCGATGATCAGAAGTTGCGCTGGGCGCGCAGCATCATGGTGACCGAGTTCTGGTCCTTCAGCTCATACACCGCAGCCGGCTTGGCGGCGGTGGAAATGGCCGGAGCAGTGATGGCGCCAGAGTACTTCTGGTCCAGACGCGACCAGCTCACGTCAGCCGTGAACGCCAGGTTCTTGACCGGAGTCCACACGGTGTTGGCACCGACGACACCGAAGTTGAAGTCCGGGTTACAGGTCGAACCAGCCACGGCGATCGTCGCGAAGTTGGCGCAGATCAGGGTCTTGCCCGTGGTGCCGTAGCTCAGCGAAGCATAACCACCATAGACGGCGCTCGCCCAGTTCGGGCTCCAGTTGTGGGTGTAGCCACCGCGGACGCCCCAGGTCTTGACGGTGTCGATGCCGGTGCCGGCGCCGAACACGCCGTCAGCAAGACCGGCGAATGCGATGCTCTGATACGCCGTGTTGCTGCCGCCGAACATGAAGAAGCTCTGCGGGAACAAGCTCTGGAAGTTGTAACGCGTCGCACCGTCCGTGTAGACGGCCTGCAGGTTGATGACGTCGCCCGCACCGGTCGGGATGTTCTTGATCGACAACGAACCCTGAACCGCCCAGCCCCACTTGTCGCCGGGGTGGTTGGTCGGCTCGGTCGAGCCGTAATAGCCGGCATGAAGATCATGCGCGACCACCGACAACTGGGCCAGACCCCAGGCCTGGTCAACACGAACCGCACCGACGATGTCGGGGGAGCGCGTTCCACCCCAGGAGTTGGTGCCGTAGTTGCCCTGAATGAGGGCGGCGGCGGCGTTTGCGGCTGCAGACGTCGTCACGATGGCACCAGCGCCGTTGACCGAGCTCGAGGCCGCGAAGCCGTTGACGTTCCACAGGTTCGACTGGCCGTTCGAGGCCGACGTCTCGTCCTGCAACGCGAGCGAACCGGTGATGCCCTGGCCGAAGTCAGCGGTGTACGAAACCTGGTTCACACCGTTGACGTGGTTGGAGCCGCCCGGAATGCTGTCGGGACCGCCAGCCGGATAGCTCTGCCACGGGGCATCGAAGATCGAGACGGTGCGACCGAAGGTGAAGCCAGCGAACTGGATGAACGCATGGTAGAGACCGAGCGAAGGCGCGCTGGACGAGATCGACGACGGGTTGCTGCCGGTGACGTTGGCCGAGTCATAGGTGAAAACCATATCGGCGTAGGTGCGGACAACGCCGTACTCGGTTGCCGTGCGCGTATCGATGTTGAGATCCATACGAGCGCGGCCGAAATAGTAGTTGGTCAGACGGTTGTTCGACCCACCGTTCACCGAGCTCGTGCTGTTGTTGAAACCGTAGTCGCCAGCACCGCCGAGAATCATGTCAGCGCGGACGTAGCCACCGAGCTTGATGCAGGTGTCGGTGCCCGGCATGTAGTAGAAACCCGCACCGTACAGCGAGCAGATCCTCACGTATTCGACCGCCTTGGCCTTGACCGGAAGATCAGCCGCCTGAGCTCCACCGACGGCGATCAGACCCGCCGCAGTGCCGAGCAAAAGGCTCTTCACCACTTTCATTTAAAACCTCCAAGTTGCTCATTTTACGGAGATCGGACCGCAAGGCCCCCCAGATCCCCGTCTCTTCATCAAATCCGCTCGGCCGCTTCGCGCTTTCGGACGCACCTGCTTGAGACGCGAGGGACGTGAGCGAACCACCTGCAACGGGACGATCGAGAACCCCCCACCGTCACGGATCAATATGCCTGCACTGTTCCGTTAATCAAAATAGTTTATTAGATCAGCTTTGTGGTTTCACTAATCCTGTGGCTGCGGGGCAACACCGGAGCCGGGCTAAAATGCTGACCGGCTCATATTTGTAATTTCCGTGACACAATTACCCTGCTCTGCACTTGCGTCAGGGCAGACTTGCGTGGACTATGCCCGCCGCGAAAACTGACGAGAATGAATCAGCTTGCGGGAGTGACGCTGTGTCAGCGACGAGGAAAGAAGGGGCGCGCCTCCGCTCCGCCGGCAATCTCGATATCATCAGGCGATTTACCTGGGAGATATCCTCGATCAACATGTACCTGGAGGAGCTGCGTCAGTTCTGGGCGAGGACGCTCGGCATCAGCGGACCGCAATGGCTGATCCTGATGGCGATTTCCGACCTCGACAAGGACGATGGCGTCCCCATCAACGTGGTCTCCAAGCTGCTTCACGTCGACCCCTCCTTCGTCACCACCCAGTCAAAGCTGCTGGAGAAGAAGGGCCTCCTGCGCCGCCGCCCCTCGCCGACCGACGCCCGCGTGGTGCGGCTGTCGCTGGTCGAGAAAACGCAGAAGCACATCGCGAGCCTCAACGAGCAGTACAAGACGATTCGCGAATTCGTCTTCCAGGAGTTCGACGAGAACGAGCTGACGGAATTCACCACCAAGCTCGCGACCCTGAAGAGCCGGCTCGAGAAAGCCTGCATCAGAATCTCCCTGGACTTCTGAGGCGCCTCTCGGCTCGACGGCCCTGCTCAGATCCGCTTGGCGGCGGCGCCGAACTGGGATTCTAGCCAGTCGAAGATGTACTCGTTGGCAAGGCTCGGATTGTCGGCATGGGCCTGTGCCGCGCCGGTCTCCGCTGCGGTGAACACCTTCAGCACGATGTCCGAGCTGCCGAGCCGGGATTTCTGCACGATCTGTTGCGCCCGGTCGGCCTCGAGCCAACCGTCCTCGCCCAGCGTGATCAGCACCGGACATTCGGCGCTTGATGCCATTAGCGGCGCGTGCGGCACCGGGACGATGCTGAGATCCCTCATGGCAAAGCGGCTGGCAAAGAACGACCGCTCGTGCAGATCCCAGAGCCCGCCATCGCAGACGGCCGCGGCAAATCGCGGCTCCTGCAACACCGCGCGCGCGACGAAGGATGAGCCCCACCCGTCGGCCACGATCGCCACGCGATCGAAATCGACATCCCGGCGCAGCTCCAGGTAATCCATCACGCTGGCAATCGAGCTCTCGAGATCCCGACGCTGCAGCAACACGTCGACGTAGTCATCGCGCTCGTCGCCGAGCAGATCGAGCGCCAGCATCGAGAATCCGCGCTCGCGCGCATGCGGCGCGAGCTTGACCAGGAATTCCTCCTTGCGATGCCCGGGCTCGCCGATGCAGATCACGGTCGGCGCGCGACCGTTGGTCGCAGGCGCCGGCAGGAAATAGCCCTGCAAAGAGTGCCCGTCGACCCACGGGATTGTCACGACTTCGCCGGCCGGCCCGCGCGCCGTGAGGAAACGGCGGGCGCATTCCTGCATCGCGAGCACCGCGACCCAGCGGCGCTCGTCGGCGGGATCGAGCGGCATCGCGGCCGCACCGTAATAATTCATCGCACGCAGCCAGTTGCGCTGCGCGGTGACCATGTGGCCTTCCGTGAAGGCCGCCTCGGCACGATGCCTGTTGGCCTGCGCCAGCTTCTTCCACTCGCGGTGCCAGGACTGCTCGTCGCCACGCTTGAGCTGCCGCGCGATCATCAGGCATTCGGCGATGGTGGCACCACCCTCCTGTGCCGCGGTCAGCAGCCGGGTGAACTCAGCGGAGATATCCTCTCTCTCCGGGCAGAGGATGAAGTCGTCGGAGAGGCAAGCGGGTATCATCGGAGCTACGCTCTGTCGTGGCATTACTCCTGATTCACTAAACTATTTTAGTTCACCGACCAAGCAGCGCTGCGGCGAATGAGACCCATTCAAGATCACCATCGCTTGAACGCGGCAATATCATTGCATGCGTAACATTCCGTTTCGTCATAAGGCGTCAAGGCAAGCAAGGGGGCGGCCGCAAATACCGAGGTAAAATGTGCTGCACGCCTCTTGCGATGACGATGATCATACCTACTTACGCGCGCGGTTGTTGACAGTCTCCGCCAAGGACGATCAGCCAAGCCGCCAGCCGACCTCCTGGGTAAAGCTTTCGTAGAAGGCGCGGTCGTAGGCCTGCTCTGGCGTCGCGCGGACAAGCTCGTCCAGACGCTTTGCGTCATCCCCGACGAGGATGCGCCACCGCTCTGCCTTGACGCCGTCCAGAATGATCTTGGCGGCCTGCGCAGCGGTCGTCGGTGCATCCTCGAGGAAGCTGCGGGCGCGCTCAGCGAACGCCGCCTGGATGTCCTCGTCCGACATTTTGTCAGCATCTGGCACTCCGGCCGCGACCATGCGTTTGCGGGTCAGAGCGACCTCGTCGGCATTGAGCCGCTCAGAGCCGTCGCTACTCTGCACCTTGCGCGAGTTGGAGACGATCGAGGTGCCGATATGGCCGGGCATGACCACCGAGCATTTGACGTGCGGGGCGTGCAGCCGGAGATCGTTGATCAGCGCTTCGGTGAATCCCTTCACCGCAAACTTCGCCGAGCTGTAGGCCGTGTGCGCCTGGCCCATGCCGATCGAGGCCCAGAAGCCGTTGACGCTGGCGGTGTTGATGATGTGGGCTTCGTCCGCCGCAACCAGCATCGGCAGGAAGGTGCGGACGCCAAGATAGACGCCGCCCCAGCAGATGTTGAAGGTGCGCTCCCACTGCTCGCGCGTGTTGGTGAACAGGCTGCCACCACCGCCGATGCCGGCATTGTTGAACAGCAGATGGATCTTGTCCGTCTTCTGCTGCTCGGCAAGCTCATCGCGGAATCGCTTGAGGTGATCCTCGATCGAGACGTCGGCGACATGGGTCGTCACGCGCAGGCCCTGCGGCAGCCTCTCGACCTCGCATAGGCGCTTGGTCTCGGCCATCGCGGCTTCCGAGACGTCGCACATCGCGACGTTGCAGCCCTCGGCCACGAGCTGCCGGGCGAGCTCCCGCCCCATGCCCGTGCCGCCACCGGTGATAACAGCCGTCTTTCCAGCAAATTCCTTCATGGGACTTTCGGCCCCTCCCTTGTCGGATTGTTCTTTGTCGTTGGCGCGCCGCGCATGCGACGCGTGTAAAATGTAGCAGCGCCGCATCCGCAGGTAAAAGCGGATCGGCGCTGCAATTGTTTTTGGTTATTTCGGCGCGCGAACTATTCGGCCGCTTCACGCTCAAGGTGCCCAGCGTCGGGCGCGCTCGAGATCAGCGTGTGGCGCTTCGTCTCACCCGGCGCCGCCCTCCCGTAAATCGCTCTGCCCCGCCTTGATTCCTGGGGGTTCCCCGTATTTGTCCGGCTTCGGTTTAGGGGCAATTTTTTTACAATCCGAATCGTCAAATGGGGCACTGGGGCGAGCAGGCCCGGCTAGCGTGTCGTTTCCGACACAGGCTGTGGCACTCGGCTTGCATCCTCCTCGTGGTCGAAACTACCGATGAGGTGACTGGAATGTTCATAACCGTCGTTGCCGTGCTCTGCCGGCTTGGCGCTGCTGCCTCGGGCAGCTGCGTCGAGGAAATCGTGACCGACAGCAACATGACGCCCGACATGTCGATGATGGCATGTGCCGTCGGTGCGCAGGCCCCGCTCGCAAAATGGATGGACGAGCATCCGATCTATCACGCCAATTGGCGCCTCGAGCGCTACAAATGCGTGCCGGGTCACTACGAGATCAAGGGGCACGCCTAAGGCCCCGCAAAACTACCGATAACGAGGAGACGCCCGGAGGCCGCATCGTCCCTCCGCGCGGCACGACCGGCGCCAAGGTCTCGCAGCACCAAAGCTTCGCGCGAGCCAGCGCGCAGCGTGACGTCAGTCACGCACCTCCCTAAGTCACAGCTCGCAGGATCATCGCACGCGCCCGCCGGCCCTCCGGCGTCGGCATCAGCGCGTAATTGTGCGGCTGGTCCCGCCACAAATGCAACTCGACCGGCACACCAGCGGCCCGTGCTCGCGCGGCGAGATCGACGCTGTCGGGGTAAAGCAGATCGCGCGTGCCTGAGAAGATCGTCATCGGCGCGAGCGCTCTGAACGCGCCGTTGAGCGGGCTGACGAAGGGATGTCCGACATCGAGCTCGCCGGCGTAGAGCCGCGCCGCCTCGACGATGCCGGGAATGTCCTGGATCGGATCGCGCGCGGCGATCTCCGCTTGCTCGGGGCGGCCGACTGATGCATCGGCGCCGGGCGAGATCAGCATCAGCCGGTTCGGCTGGCGGTGACCGCGGTCGCGCAGCCATTGGCACGCCGCAAGCGCAAGCCCCGCGCCGGCCGAATTTCCGACCACCGTGACCTTTGCCTCCCCCGCGTCCTCCAGCAGCATCCGCAACAGCTCGGCCGTAGCAGGCACGACATCCTTCGCGGTGGCGCGCGGCGCCAGTGGGTAGATCGGCACGACGCAGACGACGCCCGCCTTGCGCGTCATCTGGCCGACGAAGCGCCAATGCGCCGGCACGATCTCGTTGATATAGCCGCCGCCATGCAGGAACATGACGAAGTTGCAGCCCTCATGGCCCGACGACGGCGTGGTGTAATAGACCGGCCATCCGCCCATCTTGGTCAGCGTCGCCTCGACGCCACGTCCCAAACCCGCCGGCTCGAACGTTGCAGGCGCCAGCGCAAGCTTCTGCACATGGGCCTGCACGGCTTCGGCGGAGGCGAGCTGCTGCTTGTAGGGAAGCTGCCGCAGCAGCAGGTTGAACAGCCGGCTCTGCAAGCTCGGCGCGGGATCGCGCCTTGCCGGCGGACTGAGCACGCATCCGACCGGGCAAAACTGCAAGGCCGATACGATCCTGGCAACGCTCATGGCCACATCCCCATCTGGCTCGTTCGATGCGGCGACAAGAGGCTTGCTGACCCGCCGCCACTTGCCGATATAATGCGAGCATTCACTCGCTTTTCCTACTCGCGTTCAGATCACAAGGTCGTGGCCCGCAAACCACCCACATCACCCCGGAAAAAGGCTTCGCAGGAGCGATCCCGCGCCACCGTCGACGCGCTGGTCGAGGCAACTGCTCGCATTCTGGTCAAGGACGGTTTCGAGAAGACGAGCACCAACCGGATCGCCGAGGTCGCCGGCGTCAGCGTCGGCTCACTGTATCAATATTTCCCGAGCAAGGAGGCGCTCGTCGCCGCCGTGATCGATCGTCACAACGAGGAGATCATGGCGATCGTGCGCGCGACCCTCGTCGAGGTCGCCGACCTGCCGATCGAGAAAGCCGTGCGCCGCCTCGTCACCGTCGCGATCGCAGCGCATCGTATCAACCCGAAACTGCATCGCGTGCTCGCCGAGCAGATCCCGCGGGCGGGCAAGCTCGACGTCGAAGCCTTCAACCGCGAGGTCCACGCCCTCGTGCGCGCCTATCTCGAGAGCCGCCGCAAGGAGATGCGCAGGATCGATCTCGATGTCGCGACCTTCATCTGCGTCAGCGCCATCGAAGCCGTCGCGCACAACATCGTGCTGAACCAGGCCGAGACGCTGCCGGAGAAGACCGTGCGGACGCTGGTGGACGAGACGACAAGGATGGTGGTGGGATATCTGCGACCCTCCGCCTAGCATTCGTTCCCGGATCGGCCTTGGCGCCGGACGTCATCGAATCAAAGCTGAGATCGATTCGCGAGCGATCGGGACGCCAGGCACACCGCGTTACCGAATTGTCGCACTTCAAGAACGTGTGCGCGAGCCATGCTCGGGGGTTGAATCCTTCACGGAAACCCTATCTATCCGGGCAGGCAATTACCTGAGAAAGTCAGATGATTAAGTCACCGGAATGGAGGGCGATCGCCGTCGCGGTGACGGTTGCATGCGTGTCGATGTCGCTTTTGGCTGTCGACGTCGCGCTGGACCTGAACATCGGCGGGCTGACCGAACGCCTGCAAAGCGCGCAAGCCTCCGTCGTGGACACGATGGGGCAGTATCAACTTGCCTTCGCCGTCCCGACCTGGGTTCGAGGCAAGCCTCCTGCGGACCAGCCATGTCCGCGCAGCGGATGCTGATCGCCGGCCGCTGACATCAGATTGTTCGGAGCACAGCAGATCGCTTGCCGATCCCGCGATCGCGCAAGTGTTTTGGCCCTTCATTGAAGAAAATGGTCGGAGCGAGAGGATTTGAACCTCCGACCCCTAGTCTCCCAGACTAGTGCGCTAACCGGGCTGCGCCACGCTCCGAACGTCGTTCCATTAGCTAGGATCGGAGCGATGCGCAAGGCAAGCCGCACCATTTTGGTGTGTTGGCTCAAAGCCCCCGGAACCGCCCGCTTAATTGAGGAAAGCGCCCTCAGCCGTCCTTCAGCGCCTGATCCAGCATGTCCCGGCAGGCGACGAGGTCAGCGAGCACCCGTCCCAGCCGTTCCCGGTCCAGCGCGCTGGGGCCGGCCGGCGCGGCTGATGTGCCGCCCTTGCGGAAGGTGGTGAGGATTTCCTCGTCGTCGACCTCGGTGAAGCGGAAGTCGATGCCTTCCTGCTCGTCGCCCTGGTAGTCGTCATCGTCGGCATCGGTGATGCCCTTGATGGGCGGCTCGTCGTCCGGCTCCATCAGGCTCGCGCCGATGGCGTCCTCGATCGCCCCGAACGAGACCGCGGCCGCGCCGTCGGCCAGACCCTGCACCGATTTGACGCCGTGCTCCTTCAGGATCCGCTGCACCCCGCGGATGGTGTAGCCCTCGCCGTAGAGCAGCCGGCGGATGCCCTTGAGCAGGTCGACGTCGTCGGGGCGGTAATAGCGGCGGCCACCGCTGCGCTTCATCGGCTTGATCTGGGAGAAGCGGGTCTCCCAGAACCGCAGCACGTGCTGCGGAATGTCGAGTTCCTGCGCTACTTCGCTGATGGTTCGGAACGCATCCGGCGCCTTGTCCAAATGCCAAATCCTTCGCGCGAGACGATTTTACGCCTCGGGTTGAGCCTTGCTGGCGTCGCCATTGGTACGGTGCTGGGCGTTGATCCGCTGCTTCAGGATCGCCGACGGCTTGAACACCATCACCCGGCGCGGCGAGATCGGCACCTCAGTGCCCGTCTTCGGATTGCGGCCGATGCGCTGACCCTTCTTGCGGACCATGAAGGAGCCGAACGAGGACAGCTTCACCGTCTCGCCCTTCTCAAGGCAATCGGTGATCTCCTTCAGCACGAGTTCCACGAAGGCGGACGATTCCGTCCGCGACAGTCCCACCTTCTGGTAGACGGCCTCGCAGAGATCCACACGCGTTACGGTTTTACTTTGATCGGTCATCGCCCTGCCCCACATCACGGCGAACAATTGTTGTCTGAAATTATGAACTTACGTTACGGCGGTCAACACCGTTCATCAATGCAGACGCATCGATATAAGGCGCAGATTCCGGCAAAATTTTATCGATGTGGCTTTACCAGCGCACCAGCGCGGAGCCCCACGTGAAGCCGCCGCCCATGGCCTCAAGGAGAACCATGTCGCCGCGCTTGATGCGGCCGTCCTTGCGCGCCACCGACAGCGCCAGCGGAATCGAGGCCGCCGAGGTGTTGCCATGGCGGTCCACCGTCAGCACCACCTTCTCCGGCGCGATATGGAGCTTGTGGGCGGACGCGTCGATGATTCGCTTGTTGGCCTGGTGCGGCACGAACCAGTCGATGCTGTCGGCATTGAGCCCGGTCGCCTGGAAGGCGTCGACGATCACGTCGGTGATCATGCCGACCGCATGCTTGAAGACCTCGCGGCCCTCCATGCGGAGGTGACCGACCGTCTGGGTCGAGGACGGCCCGCCGTCGACGAACAGCTTTGCCTTGTGCCGGCCGTCGGAGCGCAGATGCGTCGTCACCACGCCACGGTCGGTACCAGCCTTGCCCGCCTGCTCCTGTGCCTCGAGGACGACCGCGCCGGCGCCGTCGCCGAACAGCACGCAGGTGCCGCGGTCATTCCAGTCGAGGATGCGCGAGAAGGTCTCGGCGCCGATCACCAGCGCGCGCTTGTAGGCGCCGGTGCGCAGGAAATTGTCGGCCGTGGCGAGCGCGAACACGAAGCCCGAACACACCGCCTGAAGGTCGAACGCCGCACCGTGCGTGATGCCGAGCCCGTGCTGCACGGCGACCGCCGTTGCCGGGAAGGTGTTATCAGGCGTCGAGGTCGCGAGCACGATCAGCTCGATCGACTGCGCATCCACGCCGGCATCGGTGAGCGCGGCCTGCGCCGCCTTGATCGCCAGATGCGAGGTGAACTCGCCTTCAGCCGCAATATGCCGTTCGCGAATGCCGGTGCGCTGCACGATCCATTCGTCGGACGTGTCGATACGCGCCGCCAACTGGGCGTTGGTCACCACCTGCTCCGGCAGATAAGAGCCGCAGCCGAGCACGACCGAACGAATTTGAGTCACGAAACAGCCTCCTGCGCGGTCTGCACGGAATTAAGTGCACCACCCTCGCGGTTGAGCATCTGATTGATCTTGTTCAGGAGATCGTAGTGAGCCATCTCATAGCCAACATCGATCGCATAGGCAAAGCCTTC
>Ga0209148_1001528_pt1 | contig 11324 bp, 14 predicted proteins | sample AraplaCol_mMF_r2_2_FD_184288 | JGI IMG/M metagenome (GOLD analysis project Ga0209148, IMG submission 184288) | Arabidopsis root microbial communities from North Carolina, USA - plate scrape CL_Col_mMF_r2 (SPAdes) (version 2) | ecosystem: Host-associated > Plants > Roots > Endosphere | place...
GTTCGCGCCAGTCGACCGGCCGCCCTTCCCGCCCGATCGCAAGCGGGATGCCGTATTTGTCGGCCTGTTCCTGCAGGATGCGGAGATCGAACTGGATGACGCTCCAGCCGACGATCACGTCCGGGTCGTATTCCTGGAACCACTGCGCCAGTCTCTGCAGCATCTCCCTGCGGTCGGCACAATAAACGAGATCGAAATCGTGCGGCGCATCGACACCATTGGCCGGTCCCAGCATCAGCACCAGGCGCTGGCCGCAACCTTCCAAAGCGATGGAATAGAGATCGCCCTTGAAGCTGGTCTCGATATCGAGCGACACCATCTTGAGGCTGGGGCGATAATCCTCGACCGGCTTCAGCTTGCAGTCGAAGATCGTCATGCCCTCGGCATGGCCGCCTTCGATTTCCACCGCGGCGGTGATAAAGCGCTCCATCAGGTAGCGCTCATGCGGCCGCACATCCGCCTCATAGAGCCGGATGCCCTGCTGTTCAAGGTCACGCTCCAGCTTCAGGAGCTGCCGGTAGTGATTGACATAGATGCCGATGACCGGCTTCTGCTGGAAGGTCTTCAGCGGCAGGTCCTGCAGCGTGATCTCCGGCATCTTGGCAATCGCCGCCTCGATCGCCGCACGATCCTCCGCCTGGGCAAAGGCGGTCGAGCGCTGACGGGTCAGGCAGACGCGCCGGGGACCGTCATCGGTCGCCAGCCAGAAATCGATCTCCGTCCCCTGGGGCGTATCCCGCCAATGCCTGGTGAGGATCAGGCCATGTCTGGGAATGGAGGTCACGCGCCAGCTTTCATCATCGTTCCCGAAGATGGCGGGCGAGTCTGTTCCTCCATCCGCCAATACGCGCGTTATCGCATATCGGGCGGGTGGTGGGAATTGCCGGTCTTGTCGTGACGGCTGCGGCATTGCCTGTCAGGTGCAACTGACTTTCATGCGCCGGCTGCCTCAGACCTCCAGCACGAAAACACGCAGGCGATGGCCGTCGGGATCGAGCACAACGAAGGCATAGCCGAAATCCAGCGCCGTCGGCTTCTGGACGACGCGGAGATCCTTCCGGCCCCATTGCTCATAAAGCGCATCGACCTCGGCCCGGCTCCCGACCGTGAAGCCGATCTCACCACCACCGCCCAGCGGCACGGCTGCTGGCGCCGTCGCCGGTTCCACCGTATGGCGCGACCACAGGCCGAGCTTCAGGCCCGAGGGCAGGACGAAAAGCACGAAAGTCGGTTGGGCCTCGACCGGCTCCTGGCCCAGGAGATCGGCATAGAAGCGGCCGCTCACCCGCGGGTTGTCGACATAAAGCAGGATATATTTGGCATCTGGCATCGGGGTCTCCTTCATGGTCTGCCGTGTTGTCCTGCGGCAACCTTAGGGGAGATGCGTGCCAGATTCTGTCAGGAGTGATCCGGGCCACCAACCTGCCCGAGGCTCAAGCTGTGCTCGCCGGGTGCCCCGGAGCGCGCGGCCTGTTACCGGCCTGCTCGGTCCCCGGGGACACCGGTCAGCAAAAGGCGATTCGTGCACAAAAGCGGGAGCGCCGCGCGGCGATCAGGGTACGTAGATCCGGTAAGGACGCACGACGACGACCGGTGCGGGCGCCACATAGGCGACGCGGCGCGGCCCCGGCACATAGGCGACGCAGCCGGCCAAGCTGACCCCCAGGGTCGCGAGCGACAAAACGGCCAGCAGGCCCCTGCCAAACATCTTCTTCTTATCGGTCAAGATCTCTCCTCCAGCGCATCCTGTATTGCCGTCCCTTTGGCGCGGCACTGTTGTTTCGCCTTGTTCTACGATGCCTGGCGGAGAACCCTGCGATCGGGGCACGGGAACGTTGTATTGAACGCGCAAAAAAAGCAGTGACGGCAACCTGTCGTCCAGAGATCAAGCACCGTACGGGAGGATCAAGCGATGTATGACGACTCAAGCGCCGTTCGGACGGTGGCGCCGGGCCCGCCCGGCGATCGATTGCAACGCCTCGACCACTTTCTCGACGTCATAGGGCATGGAGAAATAGCGGCTGCCAGGGGGCAACTGGTGGCATTGCGGCGTGACGGTGCCGGAGGTGACCAGAAGATCGATCTGGGGCCAGCGCTGACGGACGAGTTCCGCCAGCGCCAATCCGTCCATCGATCCGCGCAGCTGCAGATCGGTGAACACGGCGGCGATATCGCTGCGGCTTTCCAGCAGGGTCATCGCCTGCTTGGCATCATAAGCCGAGACGAAATGGAGACCGGCGGCTTCCGCGACATCGCCGGCGAGGGCACGCAAGGCCGGCTCATCCTCGACGATCAGGACGAGAACGTCTTCAACTAAGTCGCGATCGGAGCTTGTGTGCATATCGGACATTTGCCAAACCGCACATCTATTCCTGCGGCCCCGATGTGACCGCACTCCCAGTCCGAGAACGACTGGGACGCCACCTTGTTCCATCACATAAGCGGTTCCGTTGGCGGCAAAGCGTCGAATCAAGGTGAAGGGATCACGTTGCGGCGCAACGACGACTGCTCTGCGACGGCCTTTCGCCAGGATATTGATCCATAGTCGTAGACGTGCCCTGTGAATTGCCCTTGGCGCTGCAGCAACGCGCGGCCACACCCGGTCAACTGATTGAGATCAGCCCCACAACCTTTGGCAGCAAGTGTGATTTGACGTCTCGTTGCATTCTTGATCGGATTGAATGTTAACCGTGACGTGACGCACGAGAGGATCCCGCTGTGAGCAGTATGTTATCGTCCCCGTCAGCGATACCCCAGGCAGCGATGGAACCCGGCTGGCAGAAGCGCGAGGAGCGACGCATCGCGGCCTTGTACAGCTACGACATCCTCGATACGCCGCCGGAACCGCAATTCGACCGCATCGCCCGTATCGCCGCCGAACTGCTGCAGGTGCCGATCTCGCTGGTCACCTTGATCGACAGCACGCGGCAATGGTTCAAGGCCAAGCACGGCCTCGAGGTGAGTGAAACGCCCCGTTCCCACGCTTTCTGCAATCACGCCATCGAAGGCAACGACACCATGGTGGTGGAAAATGCACTGGACGACCAGCGCTTCGCCGACAACCCCTTGGTGACGGCATCGCCCAATATCCGTTTCTATGCCGGCGCACCTCTGCGCACCAAACAGGGATACAATCTCGGCACGCTTTGCGTGATCGACCGGCAACCGCGCCATATCAGCGCCCAGCAGCAGCATATCCTCGAGGATCTGGCGGCGATCGTGGTCGACGAGCTGGAATTGCATCACGCCAATATCGAATTGCAGCGCCTCGCCACCACCGACACCTTGACCGGTGTCAATAACCGCCGGCAGTTCCTGCATCTTGCCGGGACCGAAAGCCTGCGCGGCACCCGCTACCAGCAACCGCTTTCGGTGCTGATGGTCGATATCGATCACTTCAAGAAGGTGAATGACACTTACGGTCATGAAGGTGGTGACCGGGCTTTGGTGGCGGTCGCCCAGGCGATGCGCGGCGCCTTGCGTCCCGAGGCGACCCTCGGCCGGCTGGGCGGCGAGGAATTCGCCGTGCTCCTGCCCCAGGCCGATCAGCATGCAGCGATGATCGCCGCCGAACGCCTGCGACAGGCCGTCGAACGCCTCAGTGTCGAGATCGACGGCGCCGTGCTGAAGATCACCGTCAGCATCGGCGTCGCTGAAGTCGCCAGCGGTCAGGCCTTCGAGGCCGCCCTGCAACATGCCGATGAGGCACTTTACGAGGCGAAGAAAACCGGCCGCAACCGCAGCTGCGCCAGATGACACGGCACAAGATGACGCGATACCAGGGCGCGCGATACCAGGCACCCTGCTGATCGCGCCATTGATATAACGGCTTATCTGCCGGGCGCGCGAAAACGCGCCAGTGGAATCTCCGCGACCGCCGTGATTTCCACCACCAGTTCCGGGTGATAGAGGCGCATGACCTGGACTGTTGTCGTCACCGGATATGGCGCGGCGAAGTAGCGCTTGCGGATATCGCCGGCCTGCATGAAGGCATCGATATCGGTGACGTATTGCGTGAGCGAGACGACGTCCCGCATCTCGCCGCCGATCGCGGCCAAAGCGGTCTTGATATTCTCCAGCACCTGGCTGACCTGCATGCGCATATCGCCGGCACCGACCACCGTGCCATCGCGGTCCAGCGCCACCTGGCCTTTGAGATGCACCACCCTGCCCTCGCCCAGGATCTGCAGCTGCGAGAAGGCGCCGAAGGGCTGCCACAGATCGGGCGGGTTATAGGCGGTGGACATGGAGGCTCCAATTTCATCAGGTCAGACTGCAAACCTTATCAGCCGCCACGATGGACCCTCGGATCAAGTCCAAGGGTGACATCCGGGAAGTGATTGGCGCTGACACATTCCCTTTCTGTCATTGCCGGGCTTGACCCGGCAATCCATTTCGACCATCGCACGCTGCTTCCACCACGGACCACTGCCGACGAATGTCGGCCAACGCCGACGGGGGCCAAGCCCGAGCGTGACAGGTGAGAGGATGGTCCCGAACCGCGCCACACTGTTTACCCTTCGCCGCTGCTTGCCCTTCCGCCCGCTTATCCTTCCGCCCCCGACCGGCATTCGCCGACGGAGTAGTCCAAGGCGGAACGGGTCCGCGTCCTGCCATCTTGGAAATCATCGCTTGACTCCATACCGGCCGGTCGGTAAGTTACATACCAACCAGTCGGTACTACATTATGAGGCGTCGTCATGGCACCCGATGCGCGCAACAAGGATGCCCGAAACAAGCTGCTGGAAGCGGCTTTGCAGGTGATCCGCACCAAAGGCTATGCCGCCACCCGGGTCGAGGATATCTGCGCCGCGGCGGGGCTCAGCAAGGGCGCCTTCTTCCATCACTTCGAGAGCAAGGAAGAACTGGCGATCCTGGCCGCCGAGTATTTCGAGACCATGGCGGAAAGCCTGTTTTCCGCGGCACCTTTCCAGCAGGAGACCGATCCGGCCAAGCGCTTCCTCGGCTATATTGATTTCCGCCGCGAGATCATCGCCGGCGACCTGCCGGACTTCACCTGTCTCCTCGGCACCATGGTGCAGGAGACCTATGAGACCAGTCCGGCGATCGTCCAGGCCTGCGACACGCAGATGAGCGCCCATATCGCTACCCTGGTGCCGGATGTCGCCGCCGCCAAGGCAGCGCGCGCGCCGGATGCCGCATGGGATCCCGAGAGCCTCGCCCTCTTCACCCAGGCGGTGCTGCAGGGCGCCTTCATCCTCGCCAAGGCCAAGCGCAATCCGGCGGTGGCGAAGGAATGCGTCAACCATTTGCGGCGTTATGTCGAAAGCGAGCTCCACATGGCGTCGCAACCGATGACGGAAGAGGCCGCCAAGAACCGCGAAAGGCCGCGCAGCAGCCGGCCTCGCGGCAAGAGTGCCACCGCGGTTAAAGCAGACTAAGCCAGGCCGTCGGCAGCCGATATCAGCGATTACCGAGATTACGCGTAACCGATCGCAATCACCCGAGTTGCGATCGCCCGGATCCCGCATGCCCGGAAGGCTGCGTGTTCTGTCGCCATGGTCGCGCCGGCAGCGCTCACCGGATGTGTACCGGAATTGACATGGCCAGGGGATATAACCGTCAGGCACGGCAGTTCGTGTCATGTGGGATCCGGCCCCGATCATGCGTGCAAGACGATTATGCGTTCCATCCCAAAAGCAAAAACGAGGAAAAATCATGAGCACCAAAGATAACGCCACGATCGCGCCTGATCCGATAAGCATCGACCCGAAGCTGGATCTCGTCCTGGACCGCGTGGTGCAAGCGCCGCGCGCCAAGATCTGGCGCGGCTGGAGTGAACCGGCGCTGCTGAAACAGTGGTTCGCACCTTTGCCCTGGACCATCACCGATGCCGAGGTCGATCTGCGCGCCGGCGGCGTGTTCCGCTTCATCATGCAATCGCCGGAGGGGCAAAGCTTCCCCAATACCGGCCTGCTGCTCGAGGTGGTGCCGCAGCAGAAGATCGTTTTCACCGATACGCTGGTTGCCGGATATCGCCCGTCCCCCCGCCCCTTCTTCACGGCAGTCTTGACGCTGGCCGATGAAGCCGGCGGCACACGTTACATCGCCCGCGCGTTGCACAAGGATGAAGCCGATCGCAAGACCCATGAAGATATGGGCTTCCATACCGGCTGGGGCCAGTGCCTCGACCAGCTGGTGGCGCTCGCCAACAAGATCTGATCAACGCCACTCATATCACTGCAACTCATAAAGACAGGAAGCATCAGCATGTGGACAGAGCAAAAGATCCTGCCCTTCCTCTGGTTCGACGGAAATGGTGAGGAAGCCGTTCAGCATTACCTCTCGATCTTCAAGGATGGGCGCGTCCTCGACACCTTGCTCTGGGGCAAGACCAATCCCGAGCTTGCGGGCAAGGTCCTCACGCAGACTTTCGAGATCCAGGGGCAGCGCTTCGTCGTGCTCAATGGCGGGCCGCAATTCAAATTCACCGAAGCGGTGTCGTTCCTGGTCGCCTGCAAGGACCAGGCCGAGATCGATTACTATTGGGAGAAGCTGGGCGCCGGCGGCGAATACGGCCCCTGCGGTTGGCTCAAAGATAAGTTCGGCCTCTCGTGGCAGATCGCACCGAATGCGTTACACGACATGCTGCAGGACAAAGATGCCGACAAGGCCGCCCGCGCCATGCAGGCGATGATGCAAATGTCGAAGATCGATCTCCCCACGATTGAGAAGGCGTTTAACGGGTGAGCCCGTTCGATCGCAGCTTAATATTGATCATTGTCCTTGCTACTTTGGATATAGGGCACCGAAGAAAACCCAACTCCATCTGTCACCCTCGGACTTGATCTGAGGGTCCATGCCGAACGTCGCCGCAGCCGTCGTCATGGATGCCCGGGTCAAGCCCGGGCATGATAGGAGGGGAATTGCCCCTCAGACGAACAGGGAGGTTCGACGATGGTCGATAACCAAAACGACGAAGCCGCCATCCGCAGCCTAGTGGAAACCTGGATGCGCGCCTCGCAAGCGGGTGACACCGAGACGGTGCTCGGCCTGATGACCGATGACGTGGTCTTCCTGGTGCCGGGGCAGCCGCCTTTCGGCAAGGAAGCCTTCAAGGCCGCATCCCAGGGCCAACAGAATTTCGCCATCGCAGGCAAGAGCGATATCCAGGAGATCCAGCTGCTCGGCGACTGGGCCTATCTGCGCAATCGCCTGGAGATCACCCTCACGCCGAAAGATGGCGGCCCTGCCGTCAAGCGCGCCGGCCATACGCTGACCATCCTGCAGAAACAGGCTGACGGGAAATGGCGTTTGAAGCGCGATGCCAATCTGCTGACGCTCGTCACCTGACGCCCTGAGCTGGCGCCGCCCCGCACAGCTTAGCAGCTGGATTGCGGATCAGGCCGGCTCGCCGAGCCATTTCCCCATGATTACCCGCGGCGCCACCTCATAGCCGAGATGCTCATAGAAGGAGACCACCTTGGTGTTGGTCTCCCGCACCAGGAGCTGGGCCTTGACCACGCCACGCTGGCGCAGCCATTCCTCCCCCGCCTGTACCATCTGCCGGCCGATACCGCTGCCACGCGCGTCAGGCATTGCGGCGACGTAATAGAGCCAGCCGCGATGACCGTCATGGCCGATCATGACGCTGCCGATGATGCGGCCGGTCTCATCTTCGCCGACCAGCACGTCTGAACAGGCACCGGCCTTGGCGAAGCGGAAATCGGCAGCGGGATCGTTGTAGCTCGCCACCAGATCGCAGATGCGCCAGAGTTCGACAACGCCGGGCTCGTCTTCCGGCCTGGCGCTCCTGATGGTCAAAGACATGATACGGGAACTCCGAGAGAAATGCGGATGAAGCTTAGCTGCAACCTAGCCTTTGCGCATCACCGAAGCCAGCGCAGAAGCCTGCCGCTTGGCGTACCTGCTCAGATCGTCACGGTTCTGCAACAAGTCCATCGGGTCGTTACCGATTGCTGCATGTTAGCGTCCCGTTATGCCACCTTGGTCGTGTGCAGGCTCTGATGTCGTCACCGCGACGGCGGCATCATCATGAAGAGGGCCTGGGCGGGTTTGCTGGCCGAGGCATTGCGGAAGGTATGCGGCCGGCGCGGATCGAAGGTCATGGCGTCGCCGGCGCGCAGCACCGTCTCCTCTTCTTCGATGACGATGACGACGCTGCCGTTCAGCACCAGCACGAATTCCTCCTCGCAGCGCAGCGTATAGAGTGCCGCCCCGCCCCCGCCGCCCGGCGCGATCTCGCTGAGGATCGCCTGGCCCTTGGCCGCACTGCTGGGGCTCAGCAGATAATCCTGGATATCGCTGCCACCGAACTTGATCGGCATGCGCGCATCCTTGCGCACCACCGCCGAACCGACCGAGGAAAAGAGGCTGCCGACCGGCAGGTTGAGGACATCGCAGAGCCGGATCAGCGAGGCAACCGAAGGCGAGGCCTTGTCGCGCTCGACATCGCTGAGGAAACCCTTGGTGATCTCGGCTGCTGCAGCCACATAATCGAGGGTCAGCTCCAGCGATTGCCGCCGCGCCCGCAACAGGGCGCCGATCGCCGGGCCATTGCGCGTGGGGGCGCTTTTCGCCACCCGTTTCCTTGCCGCCGATTCTTTCCTGGCCGGTGCCGCCATCCTGCCCTCATCCCCGCAACTGAGCGTTTTGCAACCGGGATATCCGTTTGCCGCATGTACTGTATAAACGAACTTTGTTGACTGGTAACGAAATATCGCCACAGTGGCCGCGACGACAGGTAAATCCATCCGAGGGAGACGGAAATGGCACAAGATGATCTGCAGGCGGCGAGGAAGAGCAGCGAGAGCTGGTATTGGTGGGGCATCCCAACCTTGTTCCGCTGCCCCTGGAACGAGGACCCGGCGGCCTGCGATATCGCCCTCGTCGGAGTGCCGCATAGCACCGGCAATGGCTCGACCGAGCGCGACCAGCATCTGGGGCCACGCGCCGTGCGCCACCAGTCCGGCTTTTACCGCCGTGCCCATGGCGTCCACAATATCGCCCCCTTCGAGATGGCGCGGGTGCACGATCTCGGCGACGTGCCGCTGCCGGAGGCGATGAACAACGAAGCTTGCGTGCGCGATATCGAGGCCTATTACCGGCGTCTCGATGAAGCCGGTACCCATCCCGTCTCGATCGGCGGCGACCATTCGATCACCGGGCCGATCCTCAAGGCCATCGCCGGGCCGGGCCGCCGTCTATCGGGCGGCAAGCCAGTGGCGCTCATTCATTTCGATGCCCATACCGATTCCTACGAGAACATGCCGCATTGGCTGGGCGCCAAGCGCTCAGCGGCGCATTGGGCGGCCTATACCGTGCGCGAGGAGTCGGTCGACAGTTCGAAGAGCGTGCAGATCGGCATCCGCGGCCATCCGAATACCGTGATGCATGGCAAGGTCGGTAGCGCCAGCGACAAGCTCGGCTACCGCGTCATCAAGATGTCGGAATTCGAGCAGCTCGGCATCGAGAAGACCGTGGCCCTGATCCGCGAGCGGGTCGGCGACAGCCCGGCCTATGTCACCTTCGATCTCGACTGCCTCGATCCCAGCGTGGCGCCGGGTGTCGCCAATCTCGAGCCCGGCTTCGGCGGCATGTCGATCCGCGAGGCGACGGGCATCCTGCAGGGCCTGTTCGGCCTCAACGTCATCGGCGGCGACGTCGTCTGCCTGATGCCGACCAAGGACAGCCCGAACCAGATCACGGCGCAGGTCGCCATGGTGCTGATGTTCGAGATGATCTCGCTGATCGCGCCCAAGGTGGCAGGAAAGTAACGGGAAGAATCTGACGGCGCGACTTGAAGGCGGGTCGCGCGGCTACAGAAGCGGCCGCTCGATGCCAAGTCCACCAGTATCGGTCGGGGTATAGCGCAGCAGCGGCGTGTCCTCGGCATACCATTTGTCGCGATCCGCCATCACATAGGGGCACACATGATGGATGGTGATACGGTGCCATCCATTCCGGGCCGCGCTCAGGATTTCGCGCAAGAAGGCTTGTGCATCCTCGCTTGCCGAATAGCCGAGCACGCGATTGCTTTCATCCAGAGCCACCAGGCTGCTGTTCATACGCCGGACAAGATCCATCATTCACCTCTCGTGAGAATAAAGGCCCCGTAGAACAAAGGCTCTGTGTCGCCGCCAGTGAAATGGCCACCGCCACAGATGCATGTTTCCTCACCCCCTGTTCCCGTGCCCCTCCCAGAACGACGAGCGCTGAACAACCGTCGGCGGCGGTGCCTCCCAGCTCTTGCTCCTGCCACCGGCCGCCGACGGCTGCGAGCCGCAGGCAACGGCGCAAGGTAGCCGTCGCCTGCACCTCAAATCATCCCGTGGCTCAAATCATCCCATCACCGAATTTATATCGTACTACGATATATTTATAACGGACCGCGCCCAAGGCAAGGGCAAATCCACAGTGCGCCCATAAATCCACACCAGCGGCGCGCGAAAGATAGGGCCGAAGAGCGGCGCAAAGAAAAAGGTGCGTTCCTGCGAACGCACCTTCTACCCTACCGCGTTGATGCGGAGCGATCGGTTCCCGGACTAGACGTTCGGGAACTGATGACGCCGCCGACGCACCTGCATGATCATCAGGCCGACCAGCGCCGCGCCGAACATCGGCAACGAAGCAGGGAGTGGCACCGCGGCAACATTGATGTTGCCGTTGATGATCTGGCCGGAATTACCCGCGGTGACGGTCAGGAGCAGATAATAGCTACCCGTCTTCAGCAGATTGGCAAAGTCGATGAACGAGAAGGTCGTTCCGCTGCCGGTGAAGACAGCACTCGACTGGTCGACCTGCTTCAACAGGTTGTTCGCCGAGTCATAGAGCCCGAAGGTGAAAGTCTTCAGGGCGGTACCAAAGGCTGCCGAAGCAGTGATGGATGTAGCTGTACTGGTGGCAACGTTGCCCAAGGCGAAGCTCACCTTGAACGTCCCTTGCCCGCTACTGTCGAGATGGAAATCCGGTTGGGTAACCGGGTCGTAGCCATAGGACGCTGACGTTCTACCGGCATCAAGCGTGCCGATATTTTCCGTCACGATGGCAGCTTGAGCCGCACTGCCAAGGCCGAAGAGCAGCCCCGCCATCGCTAGCACTGCGAAGATTATTTTCCGCATGTACTCGTCACTCCTCATGAAAAGGTGCCTGAGTTTTCGGGTATTTAAGGAATATTGACATAGCCAAGCGAGCATTAACTAATTTTTACATGAGTTAACACTTTTTTAACTATGCGGGCCATCCTCACCCGAACGCACAGCAAGGGTCAAATCACAGCTTGTAATGCCGCAAGGAGTTCACAGAAATATCTCAGGTTTTACCCAAATCCCGCCTGAGCGTTC
>Ga0209148_1001530_pt1 | contig 11318 bp, 14 predicted proteins | sample AraplaCol_mMF_r2_2_FD_184288 | JGI IMG/M metagenome (GOLD analysis project Ga0209148, IMG submission 184288) | Arabidopsis root microbial communities from North Carolina, USA - plate scrape CL_Col_mMF_r2 (SPAdes) (version 2) | ecosystem: Host-associated > Plants > Roots > Endosphere | place...
ACCGTCAGCGCGATCCAGACGAGCGCGCGCCTCATTGACCGCTGCCGGTGTTCTGGCGCAGCGTCAGGCTGGCGTCGACCTGGCCGGCGGCAGGCAATGCGGTGATGACGGCGTCCTGCACGAGCACGCGGTTGGCGCGGCGCTGCTCGTCCAGCCACGTGACCAGGTTCGCGAACGCCACGTTATTCAGCTGCAGTTTGATGTATTCGCCGTTCATCGACAGCGATTCCGGACTCAGGCCGCGTCCCGACAGCGCGCTGTTGACGGCTTCGCGCGTGAGCGGCACGACGTGCGTTTCGGGCGCCTGCGCGAGGGCGGTCGCTTCCTGGGCCATGGCTTGCAGCTCGGCGGCCTGCTGGCGCAGCTGCGGCAGCGCGCGGCGCAGCTGGACGCGGCCTTCGATGGCCGGATCGACCAGCAGCAGGTACAGCAGCGCGGCCAGCACGACGGCGCCGCCGGCCGCCAGGAAACGGCGTTCCTGCTCGGTACGCGCGAGCCAGAGCGCCGTGGCGCGCTCGCGGTACTGGGCGATGGTGGTGGCGATGCTCATGGTTTGGCTCCCGTGCTGCGGATGACCCAGTTGCCCGGCGTGCCTTCTTCCAGCGTGAGCCGGCGCGTGGCCAGGGCCGTGCGCAACTGCCCGGTCAAACCAGAGTCGACCGTTTCCGGTTTGACTTTGACGATCAACGCGCGTTCGCGGTATTCAATTGATGTAATTCCAATCGGACGGCCGAGCGAGCGCGTCGCTTCGCCCAGCGCCGAGGCCAGGTAAGTGAATTCGTCGGGCGCCACGTCGCCCGTGTTGGCGCGCGCGCGGGCGATGTTCTGGCGCATCTGCAGCACCGGATCGAGGATCGCCGTCTCGCGCGGATAGGCATTGCGGAAGGTCTGCGTCATCGACTGGCGGATCGTGTTTGCTTCGCGGCGCAGGCGCAGCCAGTCGACGTTCAGGCCGATCAGGTTGACGGCGATGGCGAGCGCCGCCAGGGCGATCGGCCAGCGCCAGCGGCGCCAGTCGCGCGTGGGGCTGCCTGCCGCGCCGAGGCCACTCACGAGATCCAGCGCGGTGCTCTTGGAGCCGGCGATCCAGTGCGTCCAGTCGTCGGCTTCCAGCGTGATGCCGGGGCCGGCGTCCTGCGCGAGCGCCTGGTATTCGCCCAGCTGGGCGGGCGGCACGTACAGCACGAGCGGGGCGTCGCCGCTGAAGGCGCGCGCCGTCTGCAGCACGACGGCCGGCGTGGCGTCGAGCGCGAGGCCGAAGCCGTGGAACAGGCTCTGGCGCAAGGTCAGTTCGACACCGGAAATTGCGGCCGCGACGCTGCCCGGCTGCAAGGGCAGGCACAGCTGCGCGGGCACGGCGGTGACGGCACGCGCGCCCTGGGCCAGCAGGCTCTTGACGATGGCTTCCAGCCAGTCGCGTTCGACGACGGCGATCGAGCGCGTGCCGTCGGGCTGCTCGGGCGCGGCCACGAGCACGGCACCCGCCGGATCGCCCAGGATGTGTTCTTCGACGAGGCCCGGCAGCGCGGCTTTCAGGCGCGCACCGGACAGCGGCGGCGCCTGCACCGACAGCAGGCTGACGTCGGCGGCGGCCAGCAGCAGCACGATGCGGCGGCTCGTGCCGACCAGGTCGCCCAGGTTGCGCAACGGCCCTTCGCCATGCTGGTCGATCGCGCCGCCATCGGTGACGAGGGCGAAGCGGCACAACGCATGTTCACCTTCGGCACGCGCAGGATGCCGGATATAAAGTGTGCTCAAACTGTCTCGCTTTCTCGATCTCTTGTTGATCTTTTTAACATGCCCTGCGCTATCCCTCGAGACTTCTTTAACCTTTTTTTAATACTGACGAATCCACACCACTTTCGGCCCGCCGCCCGCCACCAGGGCCGGCGACCGGTGGATCAGTGCCTGCGCATCCAGCGCGGCGCGGTCCAGGCGGATGCGCGTGTCGACCAGGAACCAGTCGCTTTTCACGTCATACGAACCTTCCGTCAGCGGGCGACTTTCACTGTTGACCTGCGACGCAAAATAAGTCATCTGACGCCACGCCGCCTGCTTGCGCCGCACGATCAGCGTGTTCGCCTCCGACACCGACATGTTCGGCACCAGGGCCGCCAGCACTTCCGCGGGCGCCGTGTTCACGTTGACCGGCGTGGTCTGCGGCAACACGGTCACGAACGGCCGCAGGCGCTCGACGACGGCCGGCGTCACGCCCTGTACCGTCAGCAAATCCTCCACCTGCAAAATCTTCACCGGCGCCCCGATCACCGGGGTGGCCTGCACCTGCTTCGTCGGTTCGTTATTCTCCTCGCCCGCCACGACCGGCAGCCCGGCCGCCACGAACGTCGCGATGCGCCGCGCCAGCCCCGTGTCCAGTTGCAGATTCCGCAGCAGGCGCCCGAAAATCTCGACCTGCGATTCGCTCAACTGCCCCTTGCCCAATCCCAGGTTGCGCAAATTGTAACGCGAGCATGCGTCGGTAATGTTACCGGACAGGCTTGCATCGAAAGTTTCGCCTTCGACCCGCTCGCGCTCGACGTACTGGTCGAGGCGGGTATCCGCCAGCGGCGTCGCCCACACCTGGTCGAGCGACGTGTACTCGCGGTGGTCGACGCCGTCCTGGAACAGGACCAATGTCGCCCAGTCGAGCGCGCCGCGCAGGATCCACTTGGTCTGCAGGTGCAATCTCTGGTTTTCCATCGAGCGCACCTGCACCTGCTGCTGCCAGAACAGGCTGGCGACGATCGAGATCGCCAGCGTGGTCAGGAGCAGCGCGGTGATCACGGCCACGCCGCGTTCGCGCCACGGTCGTTGCCGACGCAATCTCATGGTTCCCCCAGCAGGAAGGACTTGACCATCGGCACCTGCAGGTTCTGGGCCTGCAACGCCACCTGCATGCCGGTCGGTTCGTTGTTCGCCTGCTGCGGCGGCGCCTGGTCGCCCTGTTGCGGCGGCGCGGCCGCGGCCGGAGCCTGCGCCGTGCCCGCCGCGTTCGCGCCGGGATCGAGGCCGCCCTGGCGCCACGAATTATTGAGCCAGGTCGCGACCTGCATCCCCGTCAGGCCGGTCTGCAGGGCCACGGCCGCGTTGCTGTCGGTATCGCTGGTGACGGCCTGCCACAGGGCGTCGAGCTGGATCAGGTCGCGCGTCGGCTGCGATTCGCGCCGGATCAGCGTGCCGTTGACGATGCGGTAGGCCACCACCTGCAGGCGCGACGGCTGGTTTTCCGTGAACACTTCGCGCACGAGCGTGAAGCGGTCGGCGCCGATGAGGAGATAGGGCCGCTGGTCGACGACGTCGCGCTGGGCGATGTGTTCGCAGTCGCTCTGCATTTGCGCGAACGCCAGCTGCATGCCGCGCGTCGTTTCCATCTGCTGGGTGAGGGCCACGCGCGCGCGCACGATGCTGTCCAGGCCGCGCCAGCCGAGCACGGCCACGATGGCCAGGATGCTGATCGCCACCAGCAGCTCCACGAGGGTGAAGCCGCGCGCACGGTCGATACGTCGTGTACGGGTCATCATCGCCACGGTTTCAATACGAGTTGCACCAGCTTGACGATGCGCCGGTTGGGGTTTGCGATGTCGAACACGGAGACCTCGACCCGGCGCAGGCGCGGATTCGGGCTGGCGATGACTTCTTCCTGGCACACGAGGTGCAGGTCGCCCTGCGGGCAGTCGAAACCGTGCTTGCCGATGTCCGGAAATTCCTTGCCGAGGCGGATCTGCACGAGACGGTTCTCGGCCGACCACGTCGCCATCATCGAGGCGCGCAGGCCGCTGCTGTTGGCGGTCAGGCTGCCGACGGCACGCAGGCCCGCGCTGAGCGCCGTGCCGACGATGACCAGGGCCACCAGCACTTCCAGCAGCGTGAAGCCGCGTTGCCGGTCCGGGAATCGCATGCGCATCCTGTCGCTCATCGGCTGCCTCATTCCACGGTGAAGTGTCCGACCCCGTCGGCGCGGATCGCGACGCGGTCGTTGCCGCTGGCCAGCGTGAGCACGAACGGCTTGTCGACCGGTTCGCTGCCGAACGTGATGCGCAGCGGATTGAGGGTTCCCGCGCTGGTGGGATCCAGCAGCAGGGTCAGCGGGGCATTCTTGAAGTCGCGCTCGCGCAGCAGGTCGTCCTTCACGATCGGCTCCCAGCGCGTTTCGGTACGCACGAGGAAGTGGTAACGCTCGGGCGTGGCCTCGAAGGCGACGAGGCGGTTGCGCACGATGGCTTCGTCGCGCGCCAGTTGCAGCAGCAGGGCGAGACGCTGCGCCTCCTTCTGCAGGTCCTGGTGCGGACTGGGAATGGCGTTCAGGCTGGCCAACCCGAGCGTGATGCCGATGATGACCATCACGACCATGATCTCCACCAGGGTGAAGCCGCGGTGGTTCGGCAATCCGGGCCGGCGCGGCAGGCCCCGCGCGCGCTTGGTCATCGGTGTAGCGGGATTATTTGTTGTCCCACGAGCCGATGTCGGCATCTTCGCCGGTGCCGCCCGGCTGGCCGTCCGCACCCAGCGAGAAGATGTCGACCTCGCCGTGCAGGCCGGGCGACAGGTACTGGTAAGGCGTGCCCCACGGATCCTTGGGCAGCTTGTCGAGGTAGCCGCCTTCCTTCCAGCCATTGGCGGCCGGGCCGCTGGTCGGCTTCTGGACGAGCGCCTGCAGGCCCTGCTCGGTGGTCGGATAGCGCTGGTTGTCGAGCTTGTATAACTTGAGCGCCGACATCAAGGTCGCGATGTCGACGCGGGCCGCGGCCACGCGCGATTCGCCGGTGCGCCCCAGCAGCTTGGGCACGACGAGCGCGCCCAGGATGCCGATGATGACCACGACGACCATGATTTCGACGAGGGTGAAACCGCCCTGGCGGCGCTGCCGTGCGAAACGATGCTTGAAGTTCTGCATATGTGTGATGAATGGGGTCGGAAAAACAGTATAAGGCCGAACGAGACCGGGTAACGTCAAAACTCTTCCGGAAAATTTTCCAACCGGTTCGGAAAATTTTCCAATTGTAAGATAGCCGGCGTGAAATGACACCTTTGATCTACGGTCGCCACGATGCATGCATGCGGCGGCACGAACGGCCGGGCAGCCGGACGGCCGACGCCTATTCTACGCCAGGCCGTCCCGCGCATACGGGGCAGCACGGGTTGCGCGCCACGCCGATCTCCGTCCATTCCATGTTGCGCCCGTCCAGCATCTGCAGCCGGCCCGCCAGCGAACGGCCGCTCCCGGCCAGCAGCTTGAGCGCCTCGGCCGCCTGCATGGCGCCGATGATGCCCACCAGCGGCGCGAACACGCCCATGGCGCTGCACGCGACTTCCTCGAACTTGCCGTCCTCCGGGAACAGGCAGGCATAGCAGGGCGAGGCCGGGTCGCGCACGTCGTAGACCGAGATCTGCCCGTCGAAACGGATCGCGGCGCCCGCGACGAGCGGGACGCCGGCGGCAACGCAGGCATGGTTGACGGCATGGCGGGTGGCGAAATTGTCGCTGCAGTCGAGTACGACATCGGCAGCGCGCACAAGTTCCCCTAAACGTGCCGCATCGGCGCGCTCGCGCAAGGCGACGACCTCGACGTCGGGATTGATCTGGTTCAGGGCCTCGCGGCCGGACTCGACCTTGGGCTGGCCCACGCGCGCCGTCGTGTGCATCACCTGGCGCTGCAGGTTCGTCAGGTCGACGGTGTCGTCGTCGACGAGGGTCAGGCGGCCGACGCCGCCCGCCGCCAGATACAGCGCGGCCGGCGAACCGAGACCGCCGGCCCCGATCACGAGCACACGCGCGCGCAGCAGGCGCTCCTGGCCTTCGATGCCGATCTCGTCGAGCAGGATATGGCGCGAATAGCGCAGCAGCTGCTGGTCGTTCATCGCCAGCCTCGTTCCATCATCGCGGCGCCCATCATTTCTTCGGCACGGGCGTCTTGAGCTCCATGGCCGGCGGCCGGGCGCCGTCCTTGATCTCGGCCGGCTTCTGTTCCTGGCCCGGCAACTTCGCCGGCGCCGGCTTGTCCTCGTCCGGGTCGGCCCTGGCCAGCTCCACCTTTAAACCCTTGAAGTGATTGAGGGCCTGCGCCAGCTGGAAATCGTCCTTGCCGCCGAATTCGACCGGCTTGGCGTTCTTCAGCGCGGCCACGGTGAACTGCTCTTCCTCGAGCTCGTCGCGGCGCGACTTGGCGCTGGCGCTCTTGCTGTCGACGGCCTCGTTCGTCAGGTGGTGATCGAGGTCGGCTTCGCGCACGCGCACGGCGTTCAGGCCGTCGCCTTCCGACGTCTCGTCGACCTTGAGGTCGGGCACGATGCCCAGCGCCTGGATCGAGCGGCCCTTGGGCGTGAAGTAGCGCGCCGTCGTCAGCTTGACGGCCGTATCGGGCGTCAGCTGGCGCAAGGTCTGCACGGACCCCTTGCCGAAGGTCTGGCTGCCCATCACGATGGCGCGTTTGTAGTCCTGCAAGGCGCCGGCGACGATTTCCGAGGCCGATGCCGAGCCCGTGTTGACCAGCACCACCATCGGCACGGTCTTCAATGCGGCCGGCAGTTTGGCGAGCGGATCGGCGCCCGGCTTGACGGCATAGAATTCGCGCCGGCCATAGAACGTGGCGTTCGAATCGGACAACTGGCCCTTGGTCGAGACGATCACGTCGTTCGCCGGCAGGAACGCGGCCGAGACGCCGATCGCGCTCGGCAGCAGGCCGCCCGGATCGTTGCGCAGATCGAGCACGAGCCCCTTGATGTTCGGGTTGCGGGCGTATAAATCCTTCAGCTTGTCGGCGACCTCGTCGAGGGTCTCTTCCTGGAACTGGTTGATGCGCAGCCAGGCATAGCCGGGCTCGACCAGCTTGGCCTTGACGCTGGCCACGTGGATTTCTTCGCGCTCGATGGGCACGACCCAGGGCGCGTCGGCGCCGCGGCGGGCGATGGTCAGCATCACCTTGCTGTGCGGCTCGCCACGCATGCGCTTGATGGCATCGTCCAGCGACAGGCCTTTGACGGGCACATTGTCGATGCGGGTGATCAGGTCGCCGGCCTTGATGCCGGCGCGGTAGGCCGGCGAATCGTCGATGGGAGACACGATCTTGACGTAGCCGTCTTCCATCGCGATCTCGATGCCGAGGCCGACGAAGCGGCCCTGCACCTCTTCGCGCATCTCGGCGAAGTCCTTCTGGTCCAGGTAGACGGAGTGCGGATCGAGCGAGTTCACCATGCCGGCGATGGCGTCGGACAGCAGCTTTTTATCGTCGACCTTCTCGACGTAATCGCTCTTGATCAGGGCGTACACGTCGGCCAGCTGGCGCAGCTCGTCCAGCGGCAGCGGGGCGTCGCCGCCCTTTTGCGCCAGCGCCGAGTACTGGACCGAGGCGGCCACCCCGGCCACCATGCCGAGGCCGATCAGACCGAGGTTCTTGAGTTTCTTGCCCATGCTTGTTCCTGGATTATGCTTCCGGAAATTAGAACCTGACCCAGCTCGACGGATCGAACGCTTTCCCGAGATGCCTGAGCTCAAAGTATAGCCCCGATTCCTCGTTGCCGCCGGTATTGCCCGCGCTGGCGATGACGTCGCCCGGCTTGACCGCGTCGCCGGCCTGTTTCATCAACGTCTGGTTGTTTCCGTAGATCGACAGGTACTCGCCGCCATGGTTGATGATGATCAAATTGCCGTAGCCGCGCATCCAGTTGGCGAACACGACACGACCGGCCGCAATGGCGCGCACGTCGGTGCCTTCCGGCGCCTTGATGAACATGCCGCGCCACGTCGGGCCGTCGCCGCGCTTGGCGCCGAAGCGGGCCGCGATCTTGCCGGAGATCGGGGCCGGCAGGCGGCCGCGCAGGCTCTCGAACGCGCCGCTCGGCAGGTCGGCGGCCAGCGCGGTGTCGGCGCTGCGCTGCGGTGCTTCCGTTTTTTGCGGCGGCTCCTCGGCCACCCTCGTCTCCTCCGGCTCGGGCTTCGGCGGCGGCAATGGCTTGACGGGCTTGCCGGTCTTGGCCGCTTCCCTGGCGGCTTCGCGCGCCAGGCGTTCGCGCGCTTCGCGCTGCGCCTTCGCCCGCGCCAGCGCACGCTCTTTCGCCTCGGCGGCGGCCTTGGCCCGGGCCGCGGCGAGTGCCTGCTGGCGCTTGCGCTCGGCTGCGGCCGCGATTTCCTGTTCGCGGATCAAACGCGTGAGTCGATCGACGAGGCCGCTCATGCGTTGCTCGTCCTGCTCCAGGCGGCTCGCCTGCTTGCGCTGGTCCGTCAGCTTGCTCGACAAGCTCGCCAGCAGGGTGGCGCGCTTGCCCTTTTCTTTTTCGAGCAGCGTCTTCTGCGACTTCTGCTCTTGTGCAATTTCTTCCAGCTCGTCCCGGGCGTTCTGCGTCTGGGCGTGATTCGCCTCGACGGCCGCCAGGTTCGCGCGCAGGGAATTCAACAGTCTGGCCTGCGCCTGCGACACGTAGGCCATCATCTGCAGGTCGCGGTTGATACGGTTCGGGTTATCGCCCGACAACAGCAGCTTGATGCGGTCCTCATTGCCGGCAACATAGTGCTCGCGCAACAGCTTGGTCAGCTGGCGCTTCTGGGCCGCGATGGTATTGCCGAGGCGCTCCTCTTCGGTCGCGAGGTCCTTGAGCTTGGCATTGGTGGCGGATTGCTCGTCGGCCAGTTCGCGCAGCGAGCGATTGGCGTCGGAAATCGCCTCTTCCGACTCGGCCAGTTCGTCGGCCGCGTCTTCCTTTTCGCTCTCGGTGCGGGTGATGTCCTTTTTGAGGGCGCTGAGTTTTTGCTGGATACCGGCGCGCGCCGCCTCGGCGGCGGCTTTCTGCTTGCTGCGCTCGGTCTGGCGCGGCGCGGCCTGCGCGGCGCCGAAGGCGAACGCGCAAGCCAGCAGGCCGCACAACAGCTTGCCGCGGACGGACAGGCCCGCGGCCGTCGACTTCACGAAAGAAAGCAAGACTTACTTCGCCTTCCCTTGGTTGGCCACGGCGGCCATGGCGGCCGCGATCGCTGCCTGGTCACCCAGGTAGTAATGGCGGATCGGCTTCAGGTCGGCGTCCAGTTCATACACGAGCGGGGTGCCGTTCGGGATGTTCAGGCCGACGATGTCGGTGTCGCTGATGTTGTCCAGCATCTTGATCACGGCGCGCAGGCTGTTGCCGTGGGCCGAGATCAGGATCTGCTTGCCGGCGCGGATGGCCGGGGCGATTTCCTCGTCCCAGGCCGGCATCACGCGGGCGACGGTGTCCTTCAGGCATTCGGTCAGCGGGATGCTGGCCTTGTCGAGGCCGGCGTAGCGCGGGTCGTTGAAGGACGTGCGCGGATCGTTCGCTTCCAGCGCCGGCGGCGGCGTGTCGTAGCTGCGGCGCCAGACCAGCACCTGCTCGTCGCCGAACTTGGCGGCGGTCTCGCCCTTGTCCAGGCCCTGCAGGGCGCCGTAGTGGCGCTCGTTCAGGCGCCAGTCGTTCTTGACCGGCAGCCACATCATGTCCATCTCGTCCATGGCCAGCCACAGGGTGCGGATCGCACGTTTCAGGACCGAGGTGTAGGCCAGGTCGAAGGTGAAGCCGGCTTCCTTCAGCAGGCGGCCGGCCAGCTTGGCTTCGTTGACGCCTTTTTCGGTCAGGTCGACATCGGTCCAGCCGGTGAAACGGTTCTCGAGGTTCCAGGTGGACTCGCCGTGGCGCATGAATACGATTTTGTACATAGGTGCTTTATAGAAAAAGTGAGCAGGAAATACCGATCCGACTTCTATTTTATAATGCGATGATTCAGTTCAACCAACGGAACCTTCGTGAAATTCATCATCGACCATCTCATCACTGTTGCGATCGCCGTCCTGTCGGGGGGTGCGCTGCTGTGGTTATCGCTGGCGCCGCGTGGCCGGCAAGCCTCGCCGCTGCAGGCCACCCAGATGATCAACCGCGGCAAATCCACCGCCGTGATCGATGTGCGCAGCGCCGACGAGTTTGCCGCTGGGCACCTGCGCGACGCAAAACACATTCCGCTGGCAGACTTGGGCAATCGTACCGGGGAGCTGGACAAGGCGAAAGTCAAGACCGTCATTATCGTCGACCAGGACGGCAAACACGCCGATAAAGCGGCGCGCCTGTTGAAAGCGGCAGGGTTCGAAGATATCTATGGTCTGGAAGGCGGCACTGCGGCCTGGACGGCTGCCGGCCTGCCCCTGATCAAATAATTTGAAAGGATACTGCCATGACAGCCCATGTTGTTCTATATCACACTGCCAGCTGCCCCTATTGCGTACGCGCCGAGCGCCTGCTGGAAGCCAAGGGCGTGACCGACATCGAACGTATTCGCGTCGACCTTGATCCAGAACAACGCTCGATCATGATGCAGCGCACGGGCCGCCGTACCGTGCCGCAGATCTACGTGGGCGATACCCACGTGGGCGGCTTCGACGATCTGTACGCCCTCGACCAGGCTGGCCGGCTAGAGCCGCTGCTCAACGGCGCTCCAGCCTGAGGAATGCACCGGGCGCTGGCCGGCTTCTATTGAAACCGAATTGGTTTTGATACAATTGCCGGCGCCTTGACAAGTCAAAGCACCTCGAATGGCAGGATGATGCCGTTCTTCTTAAAAATTACACGAAAGCGTTCCATGGCTGACGAAAACCTGCAACCCGTATTCCAAATCCAGCGTATCTACCTGAAAGATCTGTCGCTGGAACAACCGAATTCCCCGGCAATCTTCCTGGAGCAGGAAGCCCCGACCATCGAGGTCTCGCTGGACGTCGGCGCCGAAGGCATTGCCGATGGCATCTACGAATCGACCGTCACCATCACCGTGACCGCCAAGGTCAAGGACAAAGTTGCTTTCCTGGCCGAAGGCAAGCAGGCAGGTATCTTTGAAGCCCGCAACATCCCGGCTGACCAGATGGATCCGCTGCTGGGCATCGGTTGCCCGAACATCATCTATCCTTACCTGCGTGCGAACATCGCCGACGTGATCACCCGTGCCGGTTTCCCGCCGGTCCACCTGGCCGAGATCAACTTCGAAGTGTTCTACCAGCAGCGTCGCCAGGCGCTGGCCGAGCAGGCTGCCGCGGCCGGCACGCCGGCTGGCAACCAGTAATATCCCGGGCGTCCCGCGCCGCCTCTCCCGGGCGGCGCCGGACGCCTCGTTTCATTGACGCGCTTTTGCCGACACGCTTCAATGCCGGTCGTTTCGTCCGGCCTCACCGTGTACCGTCTTCAAAGGCCCACATGCGCCCCATCCGTTTCCGCCATCGACTCATTGCAGGCAGCATGCTGCTGCTGGCATCGTGCGCGGCCGCCGCGTTCGATTTCAAGACGATCGGCGCGCATTCCGTCATCCTGTACGAGGCCCCGTCCACCCGGAGC
>Ga0209148_1001531_pt1 | contig 11300 bp, 10 predicted proteins | sample AraplaCol_mMF_r2_2_FD_184288 | JGI IMG/M metagenome (GOLD analysis project Ga0209148, IMG submission 184288) | Arabidopsis root microbial communities from North Carolina, USA - plate scrape CL_Col_mMF_r2 (SPAdes) (version 2) | ecosystem: Host-associated > Plants > Roots > Endosphere | place...
AGATCGCGTCGGCCTTCTCGCCGTCGATGCCATCCTTCGCGGCACCTTCGCGGAAGGTGGCGCGATGCTTGATCATCTCCTCGGGCTTCTTCTTGCCCATTGCACGGCGCAGCAGGTCGGCGCCGCCGAGCGTATAGCCGCCGACGATCTGTGCCATCTGCATCACCTGTTCCTGATAGACCATGATGCCGTAGGTCTCTTTCAGGATGGGCTCGACGCGGGGATCGGGATATTCCACCGCCTCCTTGCCGTGCTTGCGCGCGCAGAAACTGGGGATCAGGTCCATCGGGCCGGGGCGGTACAGCGCCACGAGCGCGATGATGTCTTCGAAGCGGTCGGCTTGCGCTTCCTTGAGCATGCCTTGCATGCCGCGCGATTCGAGCTGGAACACGGCGACGGTCTGCGCCTTTTTCAAAAGGTCGTAGACCTTCGGGTCGTCCAGCGGCAGCGCTTCGATCACCAGCGGTTCGACGCCTTCCTGCGCGCGTCGCTTGTTGATCGCCTTCACCGCCCAATCGATGATCGTGAGCGTGCGCAGGCCGAGAAAGTCGAACTTGACGAGGCCCACGGCCTCGACGTCGTCCTTGTCGTACTGTGTGACGACGCCTTCGCCGCCCGCTTCGCAATACAGCGGCGCGAAGTCGGTCAGTGGCGTGGGCGCAATGACCACGCCGCCCGCATGCTTGCCGGCGTTGCGCGTGAGGCCTTCGAGGCTGAGCGCAAGATCGATGAGCGTGCGCGGTTCTTCTTCGGTCTCGTAGACGTCGCAGAATTCCTTGACGACGCGGTCCGGCTCTTTCTTCGCTTTTTCCGAGCGACCCAGCGCATCGGACAACGTGAGGTCGAGCGGCCGGTTCGGAATCAGCTTGGCGAGCCGGTCTACCTGACCGTAGCCCATGCCGAGCACGCGGCCCGAGTCGCGCAATACGGCCTTCGCCGCCATCGAACCGTAGGTGATGATCTGGCTGACGTGATCGCGGCCGTACTTGCGCGCCACGTAGTCGATGACCTCGTCGCGCCGGTCCATGCAGAAGTCGATGTCGAAGTCGGGCATCGACACGCGTTCGGGATTCAGGAATCGCTCGAACAGCAGCTCGAACTGGAGCGGATCGAGGTCGGTGATCTTCAGCACCCAGGCCACCAGCGAGCCGGCGCCCGAACCGCGACCGGGGCCTACCGGAATGCCGTTCTGCTTACCCCAGTTGATGAAGTCCGCCACGATCAGGAAGTAGCCGGGAAAGCCCATCCGAATGATGACGTCCACCTCGCGGTCGAGACGCGCCTGATAGTCGGCCAGCGTCTTGCCCGGGGCGAGCGGATGCTCGCGCAGGCGCTCCTCGAGACCCTTCTGCGCCTGTTCCCGAATGAACGTGTCGAGCGTGTGGCCTTCGGGCACCGGGAAGTTCGGCAGGTAATAGGTGCCGAAGGTCAGCTCCAGGTTGCAGCGCTTGGCCAGTTCGACCGTGTTTTCCAGCGCCTCGGGGATGTCGGCGAACAGCGCCTCCATGTCCTCGGGCGACTTGAAGTACTGCTCCTCGCTGTACTCGCGCGGCCGCTTCGGGTCGGCCAGCACACGGCCCTGGTTGATGCATGTGCGCGCTTCATGTGCCTCGAAGCCCTCGCGTTCGAGGAAGCGGACGTCGTTGCTGGCAATGACCGGCAACGCGTGTTCGCCAGCGAGCGCCATGGCGGCGCGCACCCAGTGTTCTTCGTTCTCCCGGCCCGTGCGGGTCAGTTCCAGGTACAGGCGATCGGGGAAAAGACGGCGCAGCGGTTCGAGGCGCAGACGCGCCGCGGGCAGGCCGGCGCCGAGCGCCGCTCGCGCCACCTCGCTTTCGCGGCCGGCGATGGCGATGAGGCCGCGCACGCTTTCGGCGTTCATCCAGGCGGCATCCACCAGTGCCCGGCCGGTGCCCTGACCCTCGCGCCATGCGCGGGACACCAGACGCGACAGGTTGAGGTAGCCGTCGCGGTCCTGGCAGAGCAGGGTGAGCCGCCAGGGGCGCGGATCGTCGGGGCTGGACACCCAGATGTCGCAGCCGGCGATGGGCTTGATGCCTGCCGCCGTGCACTGCTTGTAGAACTTCACCAGCCCGAACAGGTTGCTCTCGTCGGTCAAGGCGACCGCGGGTATGCCCGCCCGCACGCAGGCGCCGACCAGCTGCTTGATGCGGATGGTCGAGTCGACCAGCGAATACTCGCTGTGCAGGTGGAGGTGGGCGAAACGGACGGACATGGGCGACGCCGGGTAAGGCAGGGGGAAGGCTACCCGCCGACGGCGCGCAGAACAAGAATTGACATGTCGATCGGCGCCGCACCGGGCGTGCGGCGCGGCGGGCGCTCAGCGCATGTGTGCGGTCGGGTGTTCGATGAACCAGAGCCCGGCAAATAGTTTGGCGTCGATAGAGAAGCCTTCCTTGGCCCGCTCGAACAGCCACTGTCCGGCCTCGGCGCGGGGGACCTCGTGCACGATGATGTTCTCCGTGTCGTCGCCGCCGCCTTCGCCGATCTTTGTGAGATCCCAGGCGCGGGCGAAGGCGATCATCTCGGTGCTCATGCCGGCCGATGACGGGCCCTCATGCACGAATTCCATGCGCCCGCAGGTATAACCGGTTTCTTCTTCGAGTTCGCGTTTCGCCGCCAGCAGCACGTCTTCGTCCTCGGCGCCGCTGATGTCGCCGACGAGGCCGGCCGGCATCTCGATGGTGTTGGCGAGAATCGACACGCGGTACTGCTCGACGAAGACGATCTTGTCCTCCGGCGTGACCGCCAGAATGATGACCGCGCCGCGCGGGTTGGTGCGCACGGCGTACTCCCAGCGCCCCCGCTTCTTGAGGGCCAGCCATTTGCCGGTGAACATCGTTTCTTCCGGCGCCGAGGCGTCATCGGGAATGGGCGAGGCGTGCGGCAGCGGGCTGTTCAGCATGGGCGGCTCCTGGACGGGACGGCAAAGTATCCGGCCAAGGGTATCGCGCCTGTGTGACGTTGCGCCGCCGGAGGGCGGACAAACCTGGGTGGGAACCCTGTGGGAGCCTTGTTGGATCCCTGTTGGAACCTTGCTGGAACCTTGTGGGAGCCGCCATGGCGGCGAGGGGAACCTGCCTCTCCGCTTCATCCCTTCGTGGGCTTCTCGCCGCTATAGCGGCTCCCACAAGGGCTCCCACAAGGCTCCCACAGTTTGCGGTCAGAGCAGCGCGCGTAGTCGCGTGCGGGTGAGTGGCCCGAAGCGGATGCGTTCGCAGAGGTCGTCCACCGCGCTGGCGTCGCCGGCACGCCGGGAGAGCGCATCGGCCGTCTCGGCCACGGCGATGTCGAGCGCGATGCGGGTCAGTCGGCGGCACAGCAGAGCTTGCTCGGCATGCTCGCGCAGGCGCACGGCACAGGCCGCCGCGCCGCGGAAGCGCAGGTACGGCACCTCGTCCACGCGATCGAGGATGGCGTCGAGGCTGCCGAAGTGGGCGAGCAACGCGGCGGCGGTTTTCGCACCGATGCCGGGTACGCCCGGAATGTTGTCCACGGCGTCGCCGCACAGCGCAAGATAGTCGGCGACCTGGTGCGGATGCACGCCCATCCGCTCGAACACGCCTGCCGCACCCCAGCGCACGTTCTTGGCGAAATCCCATTGTTCGTCGCGCTCGCCGAGCAACTGACCGAAGTCCTTGTCCGCCGAAACGATAACGCCACGGAACCCATGCGAACGCAGACCCCACAACGCGCTGCCGATGAGATCGTCGGCTTCGTACTGGTGGTCGTTGAGCACGGTCAGGCCAAGAGCGGCGGCGATCTCCCGGCACAGCGCGAACTGGCGCACGAGTTGCGGTGGCGGCAGCTCGCGGTTGGCCTTGTAAGCGGGATAGATCGCATTGCGAAACGATGTAGTGAGCGACGCGTCGAACGCCACGGCCATGTGCTCCGCGCGGCTGCGTTCCAGCAGTTCGCAGAGAAATCGTGTGAAGCCGTGGACGGCGTTGACCGATCCGCCTTCGTGGTCGTGGAATTCGTCCGGCATCGAGTGCCAGGCGCGAAAGACGTAGAGGCTGCCGTCGACCAGGTGAACGAGCGAGTCGTCGCTCACGGCGTCCACACGCTCACGATCTCGTCGTAGGACGGGCGGTCGCGTTCGGGGGCCTCCATCGACGGCGTGCCGATGTGGATGAAACCGATGACGTGCTCGCTCTTCTTCATGCCGAGCAGCTTGGCGACCTCGCGGTCGTACGCGGCCCAGCCGGTCAGCCACTGCGCGCCGAAACCGAGCGCCTGCGCGCCGAGCAGCAGGTTGTAGGCCACGCAGCCGGCAGTGAGATCCTGCTCCAGCGGCGGCACCTTGCTGTCGCCGTCGATCTTCGCCGAGACCACGAGAACGAGCGGCGCGTGTTCGTAGCGCTGGCGTTCCTTCTGGCGCTTGGCGTCGGATAGCCCGGGGTCGTTTTCTTCGGCACGCTGCGCGAGCGCACGCCCAAAGGCGCGCTTGGCCTCACCACGCAGCACGCGGATGCGGAACGGTGTGAGCTTGCCGTGGTCTGGAACGCGCAGCGCCGCTTCGAGCAGACGACGCAAGGTGGCGTCATCGGGCGCCGGCTCGCCGAGTTGGCGTGAGGGCACGGAACGGCGAGCGTTGAGAAAGGCGAGATCGGTCATCGCGCCAGTTTACCGGAGCGGCCTCCCGGCTCCCACCCGAAGACCTAGGGGCGGTCCGGCGGCGGACGATCATCCGGGGGCGGCGGCAGCGCGTCCTTGGGACCGAGATGGTCCACGGCAGCACGGCGCTGTTCGGGCGACTGGTTTTCCCAGCGTTCCTTCAGCGCCTGGCGCTGCGCGGGCGGCAGGTTGCGGAAGCGTTCGAACGCGTCGTGCAGCTTCGCCCGCTCCTCGGGTGAGAGATCCTGGAATTTCTGCCGATTCCGGCGCGCCTCTGCGCGTTCTTCGGGCGTCATGTGCTGCCAGCGTTCGATGCGTTCGCGGATTTCGGCGCGGCGTTCAGGCGGCAGGCCGCGCCAGCGCTGTGCCTTGTCGAGCATCTTCGACTGACGCTGCGGCGGGAAGGTATCCCAGTCCTGCGCGAGAGGGGCGAGGATGTCCTTCTCGTCCGGCGACAAGGCGCTCCATGGCCGCGGCGGCGGCAGCGGGCCCTGCTCGCCCGGCGGCGGAGGCGGTGGCGGGCGGTCCTGCGCCGTGGCGGCCAGAGGCGCCGCGGCGAGGATCAGCAGGGCGAAAACGAGCGGTACGCGACGCATGGCGATCACTTGCGGGACGAGGTGGGAGTGTCGGCGTAGGCCAGCCAGCTATAGAACTGGAGGTCCTTGTAGAGCGCCGGATCGGCGCTGTCGGCGTCGGGCGGCAGGTCGTTCGGGTCGGTGTCGGCCATCTGGGTGACTGCCGGCGGTGCGCTGGGCGCCACGCCGGGCCGCCACGCCATCAACGCGGCCAGGGCCAGCACTGCGAAGGCGCCGGTCGGCAGCAGCAGCCGATGCGCGGCCGAGGTCTGCGGCTTCGCCAGGGCAGTACGCCGCGCCGCGCGCAGGCGCCCGGCGATGGCCGGATCGACGTCCCGGCTGGCGCGCAGGTAGAGATCCCTGGCGCGGCGTTCGAATTCCTGATCGTGCTGGCTCATCGCCATGCCTCCAGTTGACCGCGCAGCGCATGCATCGCGCGCGAAAGATGGGTTTTCACACTGCCGTCCGAACAGCCCATGGCTGCGGCCGTTTCCGCCACGTCCAGGCCTTCCATGATGCGCAGGATGAAGGCCTCGCGCTGGCGCGTGGGCAGGTTACGCAGGGCCGCGACGATGTCTGCGTAGGCCTGCGAATCCTGCAACCGCGCCGAGGGATCGGGTGCGTCGTCGGCGGGCTCCCAACTCGGCAGTTCGTCGCCGTCGTCGTCCTTGCCGCCGCCCAGCCAGCCCACCACGATCGAGCGCACCTTGCGGCGACGCTGCAGATCGACGATGCGCCGCCGCAGGATGCCCCAGAACAGCGGCGTCCATTCGCCATTGGGCTTGTCGCCGTAGTGGCGAACGAGTCGCAACATCGCGTCCTGCACCGCGTCCAGGGCGTCCTCCCGGTTACCCAGGTGAATTTCCGCCATGCGCCAGGCGCGCCGCTCGATGCCGGCGAGAAAGGCGTCCATGTTCGCCGGTACCTCGCGAACGTCCTCCAGCGACGTGCCGGCGAGCGCGAGCGCAGCGTTCACGGTGCTCTCCGCGGCGTCGGTGTTGGCATCCTCGTGCTCCATACGTCGTTGGTACGCTCCGGTAAACGCGGTCGGCGACCGCCGGTTGACTGCCTGTTGGGCGCCATCTTCCGGGGGCAGGGATTTACGGCTTCTGAAGTCCGTCGGGACGCCGTACGGCGAGGGGCCAGGCCACCGCGGCGGCCAGTGCCGCGCCCACGGCCGCCAGGACGAAGTCTCCCGGGCCTTGGGACAGCCGCGCCAGCTCGAGCAGCATGGCCGGGCCCGCGTTGCCCAGCGCTCGCGCCAGGCCCATGCCCATCATGCCGGCGATCGTTGCCCCAGACGCCAGACAGGCGGCGTAGATGGCGGCGATCAGCGTCGATCCGGCGGCCAGCAGGGCGCCAATCCAGCCTTCGAAGCGAAGCCAGCGACGTACCACGGTGCCGAGTATCCACCCAGCGGGCAGCACCATGGCGGGCAGGGGGCGCGAGAACATCATCGTGGGCACCATCCAGACGGCGCCCACGGCGAAGCCGAACATCACGGCACAGAACACGCCGAAGAGGAAACCGGGAAGACGGAAAGGCTCAGCCGGCACGGGTTGGGTCCAGGTCGCGCATGGGAGGGGCCAAAGGGCAAAGCGGCCATGATAGCGGGCGTACCGGCCGCCCGCTCTTGAGCGGGACGGGCGCTGCCCCGACGTAGGACTCCGTGGATGCTTACCGCGCGCGACGGGCGGGGGCATAATCGGTGACTTTGCGGCCGCGTTGCGGCCTTCACAGGACAGTAATGAGCGGTTTCAGCCTCAGCAGCGAACCCTTTACCCTCGAGCGCGACTGCCAGGCGGTCATGGTGCCGCAGGGCGAGACGGTGACGCTCCCGGCCGGCCAGATCGGCTACATCACCCAGGCGCTCGGCGGCAGCTTCACCGTCTATGTCGAGGGCAACCTGTTTCGTATCGCCGGCAACGACGCCGACGCGCTGGGCAAGGAGCCTCCAAAGCCGATCGAACTCTCCGACGACGCCTCCGACGAGGACGTCGAGAAGCTCGTATGGCAGCAACTGCGCACCTGTTTCGACCCCGAGATTCCCATCAACGTGGTGGAACTGGGCCTCGTCTACGACGTGAGCCTGGAAACCGGCGACGAGGGCGGCCGCAAGGTCTACGTCAAGATGACCCTGACCGCCCCAGGTTGCGGCATGGGCGACATCCTCGTGGACGACGTGCGTACGAAGCTCGAAATCATTCCCACCGTGATGGAAGCCGACGTCGACCTCGTCTTCGATCCGCCGTGGAACCATTCGATGATGTCGGATGCGGCGAAGCTCGAGACGGGGATGCTCTGAACCGCCGCGCGTCCCGATGGCAGATCCGAACTAGCGTACGGCGAGCGTGAGCTTGCCGGCGTCAGCATGCATGGCTATCTCCTACGTATCGGCGCGCGCGTCGCAGGTCACCGACGTAAAGAGCCCGCAGCTCACGCGTCCTCTTCGCTCTGATCCAGCGCCATCGGCACCACACCCGCATCGAGCGACGCACCATAGCTGGCGATCGTCTTGACGTTGGCGGGTGAGAGATAGCTGGCGGGGACGTGGTTTTCGTACATGCGTGTTTCGAGGGCGAAGTGCGCATCGAGGTCGAGGGCCTTCGTTACGGCGAGGATCTCGTCGCGGTGCGGAGCGAGGGCTCGCAGCAGCAGGGTCAGCGCATCGTCCAGCATGTACGTGCGCTGCCACGGCAGCTCGAAGCACCATCCGTTGGTTCGGCGCTGCAAGTCGGAGCGAGCGATGTGCTCGCCCTTCTGCCACGTGGTCGCGCCAGCCAGCCCGATGTCGGCCACGAGATGGTCCAGCGTCTGCCGTTCCGACGTCAGGCGGAAGGCCGCGCGTACCGAGGGGGTGAGGTGACGGAGGTCCGACTCGATATCGGCAGCTTCGCGCATCGGGAATCCCTTTCGCAGGTTCATGAGGTCTTGGCGTGCGTAGCATCGCGTTTTTTCAAGGCTCAGGGATAGCCTGATCGGGGCCCTAGGGAAATCCCTAGGTAGTCGATCGCGAAAACTTGCGCTAGGTTGACCATGACCTTCGGCAGGGAGACCGGTGGTCGGTTCCGTGGACGCCGCCCACGCATACGACGGCGCCTTTCAAACGAAGTCCATGCCGCTTTCCGAGGGACCAGGAGGAGGGGGTGACAGGCGGACGGGCACGGGGCTGCTGGACAACACGGGCATCGCGCTACGGCGCGAATTCATATCGTTCGGAATGTGGTCCCCACGGCCGCAATGGCTTCGTGCGGCCCATTCCCGGAGGAGGAACGTAATGGCAAGTCATGTTCGCTTGAAACTACTGGCCGCTTCGCTGGCCATCGCTGCGTCATCCGTCGCCATGGCCGGCACGGAACAGGCTCTGCGTGCGCAGAACCTTGGCGCGGTACCCGCCAGCCAATTGGCAACGAAGCTCGGCCTTTCCGCCGACAACGCCTTCGTCGCCAGAAACGCGTTGCCGACTGTGAAAGGCACGCAGACCGTGCGCATGCAACAGACGTTCAAGGGCGTGCCGGTTTACGGCCGCAGCATCGCGGTCGAACAGGATGCGCAGGGCAACGCACTGGTAGCCAATGGCGTCGTCACCTCCGACCTGCAGGTCGATCTCGCTTCGGTCACACCGCGCATCGATCAGGCTGCTGCCGTCGCCGCGCTGTCGCGCCAGTCGCGTACGTTGAGCGCCACCGGCGCCAAGCCGGAGAACGTCAAGGCCGACCTGTACGTCTATCCCGTGGATGGCGCGCCGGCCCGCCTAGTGTATCTCACCTCGTTCTTCGTCGGCGGCGATCATCCGACCCGTCCCACCGCGATCGTCGATGCCAACACCGGGCAGATCATCGAGCAGTGGGAAGGCCTCACCAACGCCGAGGTGGACGCGACCGGTCCGGGCGGCAACCAGAAAACCGGCCAGTACACCTGGGGCGCGGGCGGCAAGCCGGCGCTGCGCGTGACGCAGTCGGGCAACACCTGTACCGCGCAGAACCAGAACGTGAAGTCGTACAACATGAACAAGGCGACCTCCGGCAGCGGCACGCTGTGGAGCTTCACCTGCTTCAACTCCAGCGGTGATGCCATCAACGGCGCCTACGGGCCGATCAACGACGCTCACCATTTCGGCGGCGTGGTGCATGACATGTACACCACGTACACCGGCGCGGCGCCGTTGAACCAGGTGCTGATCATGAAGGTGCACTACGGCAACAGCTACGAGAACGCTTTCTGGGACGGTACGTCGATGACCTTCGGCGACGGTGCCAGCACGTTCTATCCGCTGGTGGCGCTCGACGTGACGTCGCACGAAATCAGCCACGGCTACACGGAACAGCACTCCAACCTCGCCTACAGCGGGCAGTCCGGCGGCATGAACGAAGCCTATTCGGATATCGCCGGCGAAGCGGCGGAATACTTCGACCGTGGCAGCAACGACTTCCTGGTCGGTGCCGACATCGTCAAGACCAGTGCCGGTATCGGCAACGCCCTGCGTTATATGTGCACCCCGTCCCAGGACGGCGCATCGATCGACAACGCGTCCCAGTACTACAACGGTCTGGACGTGCATTACTCCTCGGGCGTGTACAACAAGGCGTTCTGCCTGCTCGCCAAGACCTCCGGTTGGGATACGGTCAAGGCGTTCAAGGTGTTCGCCCGCGCCAATGCGCTGTATTGGACCGCTAACTCCACCTTCAATAGCGGCGCATGCGGCGTGGCAAGCGCGGCCACCGATCTCGGATATGCCTCCGCGGATGTGGTCACCGCGTTCAACGGCGTGGGCGTGAGCTGCTCGGGTGGTGGCGGTGGCGGCACCACGCAGTTGCAGAATGGCGTGGCCAAGACCGGTCTCGCCGGCAGCTCGGGCACCGAGTTGAACTACACGGTGGTAATTGCGGCCGGTGCGTCGAACCTGACCATCGCGACCAGCGGCGGCACCGGCGATGCCGACCTCTACGTGAAGTTCGGTTCGGCTCCGACGACGTCCAGCTACAACTGCCGTCCGTACAAGACCGGCAACAACGAGTCGTGCACGTTCGCGGCTCCGCAGGCCGGCACGTACTACGTGAAGGTGCGCGGCTACAGCAGCTTCTCGGGCGTGTCGCTGAAGGCGACCTGGACCCCGTAAGGCGCTACCTGCATAACGTGTGAGCAAGCGAGGCCCGGGCGGTAACGCCCGGGCCTTTTCGCGGGTGCGGCACGGACGATGCGCACCCGTCGAGGCGGGCGCTGCCGCGTAGGCGCGCTCGATGCGGCGTCCTACCGTCAACGTTCCGCGGCTTGCCGCATCGTCGAAGGAACGCCCCATGCGCCTTATTCCCGCTGCGTTGCTTGCATCGCTTGCCGCGCCCGTCGCGGTTGCCGAGTCCTCCCGGTACATCGTTCATTTCGCCGACAATGTGATGGCGACTGCCGTACAGCAGTCGCTGCGCGCTGCGGTCCAGCCGCAGGCTGATGCGCATGCGCCACGTCATGTGCGGACACTCGCCACGGGCGGCGAACTCTTCCAGCTCACGCCCGAGGATGCGTCGGCGCTCGCGGCCACGCCGGGCGTGGTCGCCGTCGAGGAAGACCTGGTTCTGCAGCCGACGGCGGGCCCCGATCCGCTGTGGCGGCGCCAGTGGTACATGCACGACCCCAAGGTGGGCGTCGATGCGGAAGTGGCATGGCGTTATACGCGTGGCGCCGGGGCGGTGGTCGCGGTGCTCGATACCGGCATCACGCCTCATCCGGAGTTCGATGGGCAGCTTCTGCCGGGCTACGATTTCGTGAGCGATCCGGCGGACGCGCGCGACGGCGATGGCCGCGATCCCGATCCCAACGACGAAGGCGACTGGGCCGATCCGGGCGAATGTCTGCGTCCGCGACTCAAATCGACCTGGCATGGTTCCCATGTGGCCGGCATCGTCGCCGCACGCGCCGGCAATCGGCCAGGCATCGTCGGTCTCGCACCGGAGGCGAAGGTGATTCCCGTGCGCGTTCTCGCGCGCTGCGGCGGGCAGCTGTCCGATGTGGCCGACGCCATCGTCTGGGCCAGTGGCGGTGACGTGCCGGGCGTGCCGACGCTGGCCCGGCGGGCGGATGTCATCAACCTCA
>Ga0209148_1001539_pt1 | contig 11206 bp, 8 predicted proteins | sample AraplaCol_mMF_r2_2_FD_184288 | JGI IMG/M metagenome (GOLD analysis project Ga0209148, IMG submission 184288) | Arabidopsis root microbial communities from North Carolina, USA - plate scrape CL_Col_mMF_r2 (SPAdes) (version 2) | ecosystem: Host-associated > Plants > Roots > Endosphere | place: USA...
CAGTTCCTGCAGAGGACGCCTAACGCCCGTCTGTTCCAATATGTGAACCACGACAGCGGCACTCACAAATCGGCGGAGATCCGTACGACGGGCACGGCCTCTGGCAATGCCGTCGCCTCGATTCCGATTTTCTACATCATGTCGGTGCCGGGCCTGCCGGTCGATCTGACCGGCCTGCAGAACGCGCATCTCACGGTCGACCTGGTTTCGAGTCTGGGAACCACCGGCAGCGGGCTTAGCCGCGTCCAGTTGTTCGATACGGTGACCTCGGGCACGATCTCGATCGTCCGCGACACGGCTGCGGCCGAAGGCGCGAACAGCCGCACCGACTTTCTGACGGTGAGCTTCACCAACGCGGAACTGGACGCGAGCAACTCGTCGGGTTCTTTCACCTTCAAGACCAATCCGGCTTCGGTGATCACCTACACGTCGGACTTCCTGGATTTCAGCCAGGTCGTGTCGAAGGACTTTTCCTTCTCCTTCTCGGGGGCGAACCCGACCTTCAGCGCGCCGCTTGGCAGTTCGGGCCGCAACAGCCGCTTCTCGGGCACCGGCACTTTCGCATCGGATCCTGCGCCCTTTTTTCCGGGAGTCCCCGAAGCTTCGACCTGGGGCATGATGGTGCTCGGCTTCGGTGCCGCCGGCCTCGCGATGCGTAACGGCCGTCGTAGGAACGTTATCGTCGCCTGAATCTACCGCTGTGGGATCTTTCGGAACGCCGCCTGGTCGCAGTGCCCGGCGGCGTTTCTTATGCTGATTTCGTTTCGGGTGTAGTGAAATCCTTGTCTTACATGGTTAATTTACCTGTAACCTTACCTGTGTACCATCAATTTTGGTTAATAAACTGCAATAATTCTTGAATATTGCTGCAAGTTATGACAGTTTGATTCTCACCAAGGGGATGCCCTTTCGGGCTTCAAATGTGGGGATTGTCAGTATGCGTAGCTTTGTTCTGGGGGCGATGATTGCGGCGGCGGCCGGTGCCTCGGCCGCCAATGCGTCGGTTACGGTTTCGGCCGCGCCTTATGATTTGAACGTGCCCGCCGGCACCGGCACGGTGGTCGATTTCGATCATGCTTTGCCGACAGGCTTCACGCTCACGGGCAGTGGCTATCTGATCCAGTCGGGCGACAACGGCCTTGGCGCCGCGCCCGCTGCGGGCCCGACCGATGCGACCGACGATCACAGCGCCTATCTCAGCGTCTATGACGGCTGGGCCAAGCTGATGAGCGGCACCAGCTTCCATTCGGTGTCCTTCTTCTGGGGCTCGATGGACAGCTACAATGCGTTCGATCTGCTCGATGCGTCGGGCAACGTCTTCGATACGATCCTGTCCAGCGACATTCCGGCGGGTACCAACGGCGACCAGCTTGGCGCCTGGACCAACCAGCGTGTGACGATCACCAGCAGCCAGGCCGTCTATGGCGTGCAACTGCGCTCGACCACACCCGCGTTCGAGGCGGACAATTTCCTTTTTTCCGGCCATCTCGGCGGCGGCAACGACGTCCATGTAGGCGCGGTGCCTGAGCCGGCGAGCTGGGCGATGATGCTGGTCGGGTTCGGCGCCGTTGGCGGCGCGATCCGCAGCCAGCGCCGCAAGGTAAGCTTCGCGGCGGCCTGAGCGCAGTCGGCGAGGTTCATGACGCCGTCGGCCTTGGGGGAGGCCGGCGGCGTTTTGCATTCAGGCATATAGGGTCAGGCGGAAAGGAAGTCGGCCAGCCCGTTCGCCGCGCCGGTCGCCACCTGGGCTGCGGTCTCCGCGCCTTTGAAACCCTTGCTCTTGTCGGTGCCCATCACGCGCTGGACCGCGGTCGCGATCTCGGCGTCGATCGCCTTCTTCTGGTCTGGCGGCAGCGCCTTGTAGCTGTCCTCGGTCAGATTGTGTTTCTTGAGGACCTCATCGCGCGCGCGTTCGGCGGGCGTCTTGGCGGCTTCCTTCTTGAAGGCTTCCAGGATCGCTTCGAATGCCGCCGGATCGCCGTCGCTCGCGCTTTTGGCTTTGCCTGTGGTGCCCGTCTGTCCGGTCGCGCCGACCGCCTCGATCGTCATTCCTGCCTCCATGCCGTTGCGGAACCGCAATGGCAGCAAGCTCTCAACTGATGGTTAATGCGCGCCTACAGGTGCAGCGATGTCGTGACGAAATCGCCGACCGTGAGGCCGGCGGCGCTGACATGGTCGAGCTTGACCGCGCTGTCGATCGCGCCGCCAGGAAAGCCCAGGTTCGAATAGAAGAGGAAGGTGTCCGACCCCACCTGCAGGGCCGCGACCTCATTGGTCGGCGCATCGCTATGGGCCGCGAGTAGGGTTGCGGCATAGGCCGAGGCGGCATTGAAATCGGCGAAGCTGGCGCCGCCTTCGGCGTGGAGCACGGTCGGCAGCATGTTTCCGGTGAACGCGTTGACGTGGAGATGGTCGATACCGGCCTGATAGTCGGTGACCTCGTCATAGCCGCCTACGGGGCTCGCGCCATGGCCTGACATCCCGATCAGCACGAACAGGTCCGCGCCCGCGCCACCCGTCATGGTGTCGCTGCCCGATCCGCCCGCGATCACGTCGTCACCCAGATCGCCCATCAGGTCGTTGCTGCCGCCCAGCGCGATGATCGTGTCGTTGCCCTGGCCACCATGCACGTCGTTGGTGCCCGCGGTCACCTCGATCAGGTCGTTGCCGAGGTTGCCGTTGATATGGCCGGTCCCGCTGCCGGTGATCATGATCCGGTCGTCGCCCTGGCCGCCATAAAGGCGGTTGTCGCCATCGCCCGCGGTGATCCAGTCGTCGCCGGCATTGCCGTTGACATAGTTCATGCCGTTGCCGGCATCGATCGAGTCCGCACCGTCCGGCATGCCCTGCACGCCGCCCGCCATGTTACCGTAGATATGATCGTTGCCGGCACCGCCGCGGATGATGTCCGCGCCGCTATTGCCCATCAGCACGTCGCCATCGTCGTTGCCGGTCAGCCGGTCGTTGCCCGTGCCGGCGATGCCGGTATCGATATGCGTGCCGAACGCGATGCCGACATTCTGGAGCATCCCGCCGACGCTGCTGAAGCTGCCGTCGTGCAGGTCGATGTCGTTGCCCATCGCATAGCCCGACAGGTCGAACGTGTTGTTGAGGCCCAGGTCGAACAGGGTCACCACCGGATGCGTATTGACCGTGAAGTCGAAGAATTGCGCGGTGTCACCGGCGATGTTGGCGTGAAAGCCGAATGTCTGTCCGCCGGACAAAGGCGTGTTGACCGGCAGGCCGTAGATGCGCTGCGCCGCGGCGATGTCGAGGATCATCGGCGTGGTCGCCGAATATTCGTAGCCGTCGGGCGCGGTGCCCCAGCCGAATCCACCTGTGCCCGGCTGATAGAAAGCGTCGCCCGGAATATAGGACATGACTGTCCATGCGGTGGCGTCATAGGCCGTCAGCATGGTCGAGCTGGCGGTGGTGCCCTCGTTATAAGGCCCGCCATGGCCCAGGCCGATCGAATGGCCGAGCTCGTGGACCATCGTCAGCCAGGGATAGCCGCCCTCGGTACCAAGTGCGGATCCGATCGGGCCAAAGCTCGGTACCGACGTATCGATACGGATCGTGGCACTGAGCGCGGTGCCGAGCCTCGCGGTGCCCATGTCGCCTTCAAACCCGGCGGTGAATTGCGTCTCGGCGCCGCCGTCACTGCCACGGCTGATCACCAATTGCGCGCTCGAAGGATCGGACGCGACGTTGAAGCTGATATTGGCGACCTCGGACCACAGGTGCATCGCGGCGGTGAAGGCCTGGGTTTCCGCATTGGACCATTCGCCGGCGGCGAAGGCGACCGTGATCGCGCCCGCCGTGCCCGCGGTCGGCGCACCCCATTTTACCTCGGCGCTGTCGGTGGCGTAGGTCGCGGGATTCTCGTCGAGGTTCCAGCTCCAGAAGCTGTCCGCGGACTGCAGGCCATTGGCGTCTATGCCCGTAAGGTAGGCGATCTCCTGCTGCTGGGCTCCGTTGAGACTGTTCACGCGCGCATCCCGAAGCACCGCGCCACGCGCGGCCAATGATGCGTCGGTTCTTTAAAGAGGACCCGCTACCAACGGTTTAACGTGAGACAGGCCAAGCGCGATTAACGCAGGAACGGATATTGTTGGCGGACCATACTCACCGCGCGGTGGACGAACGGGCGAAAGCGCGCCTTCACCATTGCGTCGGGGTAGCTCCAATTATAGCCGCTGCGCGTGTCGGTCAGCACCAATACCCGGCTGTTGCCCAGGTCGACCTCGGCCGCGGGCGTGCCGGTCAGTTCGCCGATCGCGCCCGCGATCATCTCGCGGACATCGCCCTGCGTCGGATACGCCATCGAAATCGTTGCTGCTGCAAGCACCATATACTCATCCTCCCCGACCCCTGCGGAAGGGATGCTGTGCCCCGTTCCGCCGAAGGGCAAGCATTCGGTCCCGATTGTCGCGCCGAGTCGTCTCCAAGTCGCGACAATCGGGAGATTTTTGTCTCATTTGGGTTAACGAAAGGTTCGCGATCGAAAATCGTTTCGGGTCCGTCGCGTAAACGATTCTTTGTGCCGTGGCGGGCGGTTCAGCCCCGTGCCGCCATCACGATCGCGTGCAGTTGCTCGGCCATCTGGGGCGCCTGCCGTTCGGGCACGTTGGCGAAGCCCACCAGCAGCGCGTCCTGCAACTCGGGCAGATCGGTCAATATGGGCATCGGTAGCGCGCCCAGCGCCTTGCCGCCGTTCCACGCCATGCCCGCCAGCGCGCCCAGGCCTCCTTCGACGCGGAGCAACAGGTGGAGCCCGCCCGCACCCTGCTCGATCCTCGTCCCCGGCCCAAACCGCGCCGCCAGCGCGGTGGCCAGCGCGGCGCGGCGGCTGCGATAGGCATTGCGCATCTTCTTGATGTGGCGCGCGAAATGCCCCTCGCTCAGGAACTCGGCGGTAACTGCCTGCTCCAGTGCGGAACGACCGCCATCGACATAGAGCATCAGGTCGCGGAAGCGTGCCAGCTCTGACGGCGGCACCACCAGATAGCCGAGCCGCAATCCCGGAAAGAGCGTCTTGCTGAATGTGCCCGTGTAGAAAACGCGACCAGAACGATCGAGGCTCTTGAGCGCGGGCAGGGGCCGGCCCTGATAGCGGAATTCCCCGTCGAAATCGTCCTCCAGGATCCAGGCGTCGGCCCGTCCCGCCCAATCGAGCAATTGCAGCCGCCGCGATAACGACATCGCAACACCCATCGGGAATTGGTGCGCGGGCGCCACGATCGCGCAGCGCGCGTTGGGCGCGCGCGCGATGCCGGCGGCGACATCCAACCCCTCGTCATCCACGGGGATTTCGACAGGACAGGCGCCGATCTCCTTGAGTGCGCGGCGGATGCGCGTGTAGCCGGGATCCTCGACCCAGGCCTTGCCGCCCGCCGGCAGCATAGCCTGGCAGACGAGGCCAATCGCGGATTGAAAGCCGCCAGTGATCACGATCTCGTCGGCGGTGCAGGTCACCCCGCGCGATACGCCAAGATAAGCTGCCACCGCCTCGCGCAATTTCGGGCTTCCCTGGGGGTCGGGATAGGTGAGCTCGGTTCGGCCGAGGCCACGCACGTGGCGACGCACCAGCTGGGTCCAGACTTTGCGCGGGAACAGGTCGAACGCGGGCACGCCCGGAGCGAGTGGCAATAGTCCGTGCTGGAAGCCGGCATTGGTTTGGGTCGTGGGGGTGGGTGCCTCGGCTGCGGCGATCATCCGCGCGACGCCGCGAGCGACGCGCGTTCCTGCGCGGCCGTTGGTCTCGATATAGCCTTCGCCTGCCAGGATCGCATAAGCGAGGTCGACCGTGCCGCGCGCGACACCCAGTTCCTGCGCATAGGCCCGCGCTGACGGCAGCCGGTCGCCCGGCTGCAATTGCCCGTCCGCGATCGAGCTTCGCACGCGGGCATAGATCTGCCGATACAGCTTACCGCCGCTGGGGTGAGTCATGTCGTTCATGGCCTAGAGAGTTACCTTCAAATCTAAAAAAACAAACAGCCAAATGGCTCAACACGAGCTCTCGGCCGATCTTCCAGGGCTGGCTTAGACGCTGGCCTATCCAATTCTATGATTTCTGGCTCAATCGCCTGACCGGCCCGGCGGCCATCATTGGTCCAAGGCCGGATTGGAGGGGCGCAATCCCTTGGCGCCGCAGGCTCCGTTTCGGCCCCCCACTGTCGCGCGGCGGTTACCCCCGAGCACCGCCGCGCGACACCTTAAGGGTGCGTAGCGCATGACGGTGCAGTGTATCGGTCCGGCCTGCTGGCCCAGGCTTCGGCCCTGGCAGGAAGCACCCGCGCCGTCATGGGGCACGAATGGGCCGGTGATGCAGCGCCTCGCGGCCGGCGGCAGTATGGGCCGTACGCAAAGCGTTGATTCCGCCTTGTTGCTGGTCGTCGACGGCCAACTCGAGCTGACCTCTTACAGGGGGCGCGAGCGGCTGGAACGGGGGATGCTGGCAATCCGCCCGACGTTCGACTGCCGTACGCTGACTGCGGGGTCGGGTGGGGCCGCTTGGCTCCAATTGCCCTGGCACACGGATTGGTCGCTCGGCGCGACCTATGAAGTCGCCGATGTAGACGGCCTAATGATGCGCGCCGGCCATGATGTGGCGGCCGCACTGGCGGAGGTGGGACGCGTCGTTGCCTCCACGCTTCCGCAGCCGCCGCTAAGATTGCACTGGATCGACGATCTCAAGACCGCGATCCTGACGGATCCCCATATCAGCATTTCGGACTGGTCGCGCGTCCAGCGCGTGTCGCGGGAAGGCGCGGCGCGGGCTTTTCGCGCGGCTTATTCGGTTAGCCCGGCGCGCTTCCGCCTCGAGTTGCGCGCGCGCCGCGCCTGGGCGCGGATCGTTTCCGGCAGCGACCCTCTATCGCTGATCGCGTTGGAAACGGGCTTCGCCGATCAGTCGCATATGACGCGCGCGGTTGGCTGGCTCACCGGCCGGTCGCCCTCGGCCTGGCGTCGCAAGCATTAGTTTGTAGCGCGGTTCGGCGACCGCTGAACCTGGCAGCGCCGCGCACTTCCACCGGTCTCCCACGGGATATTGTCGGGGAAGCAGGGCGGGGCGTGGCGCGTGTCGTACTCAGCGCCGACGGCGCGCGGGCGCGAGTTCGATCCTGAGACCCAGCACGTCGAGGATCTTGACCAGGGTTCCCACCTTCGGGTTTCCGCCCTCACCCAGCATTTTGTAGAGATTGACCCGGTTCAGCCCGGTATCGCGCGACAGATAGGTCATGCCGTGCGCCAACACCGCTTCCCGGATCGCGGCCACGGCATCGTCGGTGTCGCAGGTCGACAATGCCTGATTGACCCGCGCCTTGAGCGCACGCCGGTCGGGTCCGAGCGCGATCGTCTTGTAGGTGCCTTCGCTGGTCGATCGATCCATCTCCGCCACATCCACGTCCTTGAGTTAGGGATATGGAATCAATGGCAGAATCGGCTGCCGTCGGCTTGAAGCGAGGTGATCCGCGCCGGTACGAAAAGACCCGCGGGAACATGTCCCGCGGGCCCATTTGTCCATCAAGGACGGTCGGAGGCGGTCTCCGTCTTACCAGTCGACCTTGGCACCGATCCGGAACCAGCGGCCGATGAAGCCCGCGCCATCCCACGCCGGATTGAACCGGTAGAGGCCATAGCCTGCCGCCGGATCGTAGCGCGGCTTCACGTTGAAGACGTTCAGCATGTTGCCGTAGAGCGTCAGCTTGTTGCCGATCTTGTGGGTGACCGTCGCGTCCACATCGATGAAATATTTGGTGTGGCACTGGATCGGCGTCACGCCGTCGCGATAGGTGCGGACCTCAGCCCCGATGCTTCCCGCGCAATCGCCGACCGTGCCGCCATCGTCGGCGCCGATCTGCGAGTAGCCGCCGACATAGTTGATCGTGGTGGTGAAGGTCGTCTTCTGATTGAAGTCGAAGGTATTCTGCCAGCTACCCTTCAGCTTCGGTGAACCCGAACAGGACGTGATCTCGCACGGGCCCAGCGTGCCGTCATAGCGCTCGATCGTGCCGTCGGTGTCATATTTTGCCAGCTTCTTGAGATAGGTCGCGTTGAAGATGCTCGTCCAATGCACGCCGGTCGCGATCGGCATATGGATTTCGGCGGTGAAATCGAATCCTTCCGTCTTCAATGCATTGGCGTTGCCGTAGGAACTGGTGATCGTGCCCAGCAACGGTAGCGCGTTCGGGAAGAGCGCATCGGGCGTGCCGGCCTTGGTCAGGCAGCCAGGCACGTTGGTCACGCCGTTATTGGCATAATATTGGTCGATTGCCTCCGAGCAGTCCGGCGTCGTGATCAGGTTCTTTACCTTGATATGATAATAATCGACCGTCACCGTCAGCCAGCGCACCGGATCCAGCACGATGCCGGCAGTGAAGGAATCCGATTTCTCCGGCTTGACCGCAGGGTTGCCGATAGAAGTCAGGCCATAGCTGTAATCCTGCGTGGCATACGCGTCATTGCCATGGGCCGCCACGAACGCCTTGCCGGCGGCGGTCGTCTGATCGACGATCGTGCCGACGAAGCCGGTGGTCGGCAGGCCGTAGGCCTGGTTGAAGCTCGGGATCGCAAAACCCTTCGAATAGGTGCCGCGCAGCTTGATCTGGTGGATCGGCTTGATCTGCGCTTCGAACTTCGGAGAAAAGCTCTTCTGGCCCGATGAGTATTTGTCGTACCGGCCGGTCGCCTTTAGTTCGAGCTGGTTGAAGATCGGAGCGTCGATTTCATAATAAGCCGACTTCACGTTACGCGAGCCTTCCACGCCCACGGCGTTGATGCCGTAATAGCGATCGTAGGGATTTACCTCGTTCGCCGGGTTCGAACTCGGATTGTCGATCGATTCCTTGCGATAGGCAGCACCGACCGCGACCTGAAGCTGACCGCCCGGCAGTTGGAAGAAGCCATGCGCGAGCGAACCCTGGATCAGGGTGAGCTTCGAGGTGGAATTGGTGACTTCGGTCGGCGACAGATATTCGCGCTCGGCTTCGGTGTTCGCCGCCTGGTTGACGAAATTGTACGAGCCGTCCGCGATCACATCGAGCAGATGCTGCGCGAAGATGTAGTTACGGCTGGTGTACTTCAGCTTCGCTTCCGAATGGGTCGCGTCGAACGCATAGTCCCAGTCGTTGTTCGTGCCGAACGAACCCTTGATGCCGGTCGAGAAGCGGAAGGTATTGGCGCGGGTATCATCCTCGGTCGGCCGGTCGTAGCGGCCGAGCAAGCGTGCGACCTGACCCTCGGCAGCGAACGGATCGTTCGGGTTGAGCTTGCCGTTCGCCGCGGTGCAGGCAGCGGTCGTGCCGCGGGGGCATACGTAGACGGGCAGCAGGATGTTGGGGATCGACACGGTCGTGCCGCCATCGGCCGTGGTGCCCGCGAAGGCCTCCGGCGTCCGGGGGTTCCAGGTCTTGGTCTGGTAGAAGTTGAACATCGCATAGGCCTGCGCATTCGACCCGACGTTGACCGTCAGGTGAGCGTTGGCGCCCATGCGCTGCACACGACCGCTATACTGGTAATATTGGTTGATGATGTCCTGCTGGCACACCACCGCGGGCGCGGTCGGGCGTGCCGCCGCCTGAGGGGCCGTCAACGTGTAGGGGATCAGATTCTGGCATCCCAGCGCCGGGTTCAGCAGTTGATATTGCGTGCCCGGGAGAATGCCCGTGCCGGCAGCGTTGGCCCGACCGACAAAGGGAACGGTGGTGGAAACGAGGCCGCCATAGCTGCCGTCAAACTGCACGCCGTTCAGCACGCCATTGCTGGCGCAGGTCTTCGCCCCGGTCGACGCCGTCACGCCGCAGACATTGCTCTGATCTGCCGTACCCCAGGGCCCTGCGCGATCGCGCAGATAGAGCGGGTCGTTATTCTGATATTCGCCGTTCACATAGATGTTGAAACCGTCCTTGCTGAGGTCGCCATAGCCGTAGGTGGCATCGAGGCGCTGTTCGCCCGCATCGCCATGCTGCGATATGCCGCTTGAGGCATTCAGGTGCAGGCCGGTGATCTGCTTCTTGATGATGACGTTGACCACGCCCGCGACCGCGTCGGCGCCGTAGGTCGAAGATGCGCCGTCCTGCAGCACCTCGACACGATCCACGATCGAGTCCGGGATCGTGTTGATGTCGACGAAGTTGCGCACGCCGTCGTCGGCGAGCGGGTAGGGCGCACTGCGCAGGCCGTCGAACAAGGTGAGCGTACGGCCATCGGTCAGGCCGCGCAGCGACGGTGCGCTGGCACCCTTCGGGAAGCCGAACTGCGACCAGTTGCTGTTCAGCGTGCCGCCATTGTTGGCGGAAAGCGACTGGACCGCGTCGGCAACGGTGTTGATGCCGCGGTTGGCGAGGTCCTGCGAGTTCAGCACGGTTACCGGCGAAGCACTCGCGGCGGACGCGTTGCGGAACAATGTGCCCGTGACCACGATCTCCTTGCTGGTATCGTCGGCCGTCTGATCGGCTGCAGGTTGTGGTGCCGGGGCGGTTTGGGCGGCCGCCGGCGCGGTGATCGCCATGCCGGCGATCATGGTGGAGGCGAGCAGCCGCTGCCTAATAAAATTGCTCATCGAAGACCCCTTATTTCGTGTGGCGCCGCAGCGCGGTGCCTTGCGGGCGTCTTCAGGCCGCAGGGGGAAAGGGGTCTTGCATCGATGTGATAGCCCGGGCTTGCGGGAAACGAGCGTGGCCCGGCTGCAACATGACGGTTTGCTTATGGCTGGCTTTACAGGCTCCGCGCACGCCATCGCGACCCATGTTCACGCCCCGTCGCACTACGCGTGACGGGGAAGACGGGTCATCACTTTGGTTCAAGCGCGTGGTTAGAGGTGGGTCGTCCCGGTGACGAAATCGCTCTGATCGATCTGGCTGGCGGTTATGCCGTCCAGTTTCACCACGGCATCCGTCCCGCTGCCAATCGTGTAGAACAGATAGGTATCGTTGCCGACCTGTAATGCGGCAGCCTCGCCGGTCGCGCCGCCGAACAGGCCCTGCGCATAGGCTGCTGCACTGGCTTCGTCGCTGAAGCCGTTTGCCGCGTGCAGCACCGTGGGCAGGCCCGCGCCGGCATCCATGTGCAGTTTGTCGGTGCCGTGGGTGAAATCGACGATCTCGTCCCAAGCGGCCGCGTTCGTGTTGGTGGGGCCGCTCAGCACGAACAGGTCATTGCCCGGACCGCCGCTCATCGTGTCGAGCCCTGCGCCGACCCAGAT
>Ga0209148_1001540_pt1 | contig 11201 bp, 7 predicted proteins | sample AraplaCol_mMF_r2_2_FD_184288 | JGI IMG/M metagenome (GOLD analysis project Ga0209148, IMG submission 184288) | Arabidopsis root microbial communities from North Carolina, USA - plate scrape CL_Col_mMF_r2 (SPAdes) (version 2) | ecosystem: Host-associated > Plants > Roots > Endosphere | place: USA...
TGACGTAGTAGGTCTCGTCGAAGACCAGGTTGTGCGGGGTGTCCAGCCGGACAAAGCGCAGGATGCCGCCCAGCACCGCGGTGAGGGTGGGGATCAGCCAGTACCAGAGACGCAACGACGGCGGGTAGTCCCGCCAGCTGCCGAGGTCCCCGACCAGCCGCCGGGTGAGGGCGGGGAGGGTGTAGGCCTCCTTCGGCCGGGCAATCCAGCGGTGCCCCTCGAGGTTCCGGCCCCGGCCGGCGGCACCGGCCGAACGTCGGCGGGGCGGGGCGGGCTGCTGCGTGCTTGCGTCGGCGGGGGTGGGCGCGGCCCCGGCTGACCGCATGGGGGTCTGCGTCACGAAGCCCATGCTACCGGCGGCGGCCGGCCGGGTCGGTCCCGCGCGCCGGGCGGCAGTAGGCTGGTGCTGTGGAATCCGAGCCGAGCAGCCCCCAGTCCGACGCCCCCGCAGGCACGTCCGCCGGGACCTCTTCCGGCAGTTTCGCCGGCAGCTATTCCGGCAGCATCTCCGGCCAGGGCCGGGTCGTCCTCGCGGCCACCCCGATCGGCAACGTCGGCGATGCCTCCGCGCGGCTGATCGGGCTCCTGGAGACTGCGGACATCGTCGCGGCCGAGGACACTCGCCGCCTGCACCGCCTGGTCCAGAGCCTCGGCATCACGGTGGCCGGGCGGGTGATCAGCTACCACGAACACAACGAGGCGGCCAAGACCGGCGAACTCCTGGACCAGGTCCGGTCCGGCAAGACCTTGGTGATGGTGACCGACGCCGGCATGCCCTCGGTCTCGGACCCGGGCTTCCGCTTGGTCGAGGCGGCCGTGGCGGACGGCATCACCGTCACCGCGGCCCCCGGCCCCTCCGCCGTGCTGACCGCCCTGGCCCTCTCCGGCCTGCCCACGGACCGCTTCTGCTTCGAGGGCTTCCTGCCGCGGAAGGCGGGGGAGCGGGCGGGCCGGCTGGCCGAGCTCGACGACGAGTCCCGCACCATGGTGTTCTTCGAGGCCCCGCACCGGCTGGAACCGATGCTGCGGGCCCTGCACGAACGCTTCGGCGCCAGCCGCCGCGCCGCCGTCTGCCGCGAACTGACCAAAACCTACGAGGAGGTCATCCGCGGGGACCTGCGCGAGCTGCTGCGCTGGGCCGAGACCTCCGAGATCCGCGGCGAGATCGCCGTCGTCGTCGCCGGGGCCCCCAAACGCGAGCCGGGAAAGCCCGAAGACCACGTGGCGGACGTCAACGCCCTGGTCGCCCAGGGCATACGGCTCAAGGAGGCCGTGGCCGCGGTCGCGGAGGACACCCGGGTCAGCAAACGCGAACTCTACGCCGCCGTCCTGGCCGCACGCTGAGGTCCCCGCGGCAGCCCGCAGCACCTTGTGCAGCTGCACAGCGGTCCGCCCGGTTCCTAGTGCGCAGAAGCGTAGACACCCCCGAGAAACCGGCAGTACCGTGGGCAGTAGTTCGGCCCGGCCGCACCCGCCGGCGGGCCCGCCCCACCGGCCTGACGGAACCACCAGTGCGACGCCAGTCCCCGGGCCCGCCATCCGACCTTTTCCATCCAATGCCGACGAGGGAGTCATTGTGACTGTAACTGCCCAGCCCACCGTTACCGCCGAGCGGGAGGCCGCGCTGCTGGCCTCCGTGCCCACCGGTCTGCTGATTGACGGGCAGTGGCGTCCCGCCGCGTCCGGCAAGACCTTCGACGTCGAAGACCCCGCCACCGGCAAGGTGCTGCTGAGCCTGGCCGACGCCGGCCCCGAGGACGGCGCCGCCGCCCTGGACGCCGCCGCCGCGGCGCAGGAGTCCTGGGCCAAGGTCCCGCCGCGTGAGCGTGGCGAGATCCTCCGCCGGGCCTTCGACATGGTCACCGAGCGGGCCGAGGACTTCGCCCTGCTGATGACCTTGGAAATGGGCAAGCCGCTGGCCGAGGCCCGCGGCGAGGTCACCTACGGCTCCGAGTTCCTGCGCTGGTTCTCCGAGGAAGCCGTCCGCGCCTTCGGCCGCTACTCGGTGTCCCCGGACGGCAAGTCCCGCCTGCTCGTGGCGAAGAAGCCGGTGGGCCCCTGCCTGCTAATCACCCCGTGGAACTTCCCGCTGGCCATGGCCACCCGCAAGATCGCCCCCGCCGTCGCCGCCGGCTGCACCATGGTGCTGAAGTCCGCGAACCTGACCCCGCTGACCTCGCAGCTGTTCGCCGCCGTCATGATGGAGGCCGGCCTGCCCGCCGGCGTCCTCAACGTCATCCCCACCTCCACCGCCGGTGCCACCACCGGCCCGCTGATCAAGGACTCCCGGCTCCGGAAGCTCTCCTTCACCGGCTCCACCGAGGTGGGCCGCCGGCTCCTGGCCGACGCCTCCGAGAACGTGCTCCGGACCTCCATGGAGCTCGGCGGCAATGCCCCGTTCCTGGTCTTCGAGGACGCCGACATCGACGCCGCCGTCACCGGCGCCATGCTGGCCAAGCTGCGGAACATGGGCGAGGCTTGCACCGCGGCCAACCGCTTCATCGTGCACGAGTCCGTCGCCGACGAGTTCGCCGAGAAGTTCGCCGCCAAGATGAGGGAAATGACGCCGGCACGCGGCACCGAGCCGGAGTCCAAGGTGGGCCCGCTGATCGACGCGAAGAGCCGCGACAAGGTCCATGACCTGGTCGCCGACGCCGTCGCCGCCGGCGCCGAGACCGTCATCGGCGGCGCCGCCGTCGAGGGCCCGGGCTACTTCTACCAGCCCACCATCCTCAAGGGCGTCACCGAGGGCACCCGCATCCTGAACGAGGAAATCTTCGGGCCGGTCGCCCCGATTATCACCTTCGACACCGAGGACGAGGCCGTCCGGCTCGCCAACAACACCGAGTACGGCCTGGTGGCCTACGTCTTCACCAAGGACCTCAACCGGGGCATCCGGATGGGCGAACGCCTCGAGACCGGCATGCTCGGCCTGAACGCCGGCGTCGTCTCCAACGCCTCCGCCCCGTTCGGCGGCGTGAAGCAGTCCGGCCTGGGCCGCGAGGGCGGCCTCGAGGGCATCGAGGAGTACCTTTACACCCAGTACATCGGCATCGCCGACCCCTACGCCGGCTAGTTCCGGCGAAGCCTGCGGACGGCGCCGCGGAACCCTGAACGGGTCTCCGCGGCGCCGTTCGGCGTTTGCGGGGTGGCCCTGTTGTCCGGGGCCGGCCGCGGGAGGCGGCGCAGTGGCCGGGTGAAGGGCCTGGTCAGGGCGTTGCGCCAGCGGGTGAACAACGACGGCGGCAGCCACTCGGCGCGCAGCCGGGTTGCCCAGCGGGCGTTGGCCTGCATGCTGTCGCGGATCAGGTCGATCCGCTCCGCCATGTCACCCCCGGACGCATTTCCGGACCCACCCCCGGCCTCACCCGTTGGCTGGCCCTCGACCCCGGGGCGGCCGTAGCGTTGCCGTTCGCGCTCCGCCGTCAGGGTCTCCACCGCAGCCCGGGCCGGTGCGTCCACCCCGTCCGGGACTCCCAGCAGGGGAGAGCCCAGCAGCCGGGCGGCGAACAGCCGGGGCGAATCGCTGCCGCGCGGCGGCAGGCCGTAGTCCGCGGCCAAGTCGTGCAGTTCCGCCCAGGCCGGCCCCGCGGCGGCCGCCGGATCCTCCGCCGCGGCCCGCAGCCGCCGCCGCCGCAACCCGGCACGGACCAGGGCGGGCGTAGCCAGCAGCAGCGCCGCCAGCAGCACGCCCCCGGCGCCGTAGAGCAGCGGCCAGGGGATCTCCGGGCCCGTGGCGGTTCCGCCGGCCGCGGCGGGAACAGGCACCGGGAGGGGCGCCGCCGACGTCGTGGGCTTGGGATCGGCCGAGGGAATCAGCCCGTCGTTGTTCTCGTTGGTGCTCGCCCCGCTCGGGGCCGCCGCCTCGGTCGCATAGCCCGGGACGACGCCGCGGGAGGGCGTGGGTTCGAACGGCACCCAGCCCAAACCCTGAAAGTACAGCTCGGGCCAGGCGTGGGCATCGCGGGCATCCACCTCGTACTCCGGCAGCGCCCCCAGCCCGCCGAGCGACACCGTCGAACCGGTGGGTCGGCCCGGGGCGTACCCGACGGCGATCCGGCTGGGGATCCCCTCCAGCCGGGCCATCACGGCCATGGCCGAGGAGAAGTGGATGCAGTAGCCGCTCTTCTGGGCCAGGAAGTCGGCCAGCACGGAGAGCCCGTTGCCGTCGTACCCGTTCTGCACCGGCGCCTGCAGCGAGTAGGTGAACGCGGGGGAGCGCAGGTAGGCCTGGATGGCCATCGCCTTGGCGTACTCGGTGCCGGCCCCGGCGGTGACCGTGTCCGCCGTCTGCCGCACGATCGCCGGGACGTTGCCCGGAACCCGGGTGAAGAGGTCCGGCAGGCCGCGGGGCTGCTCGGTGGCCCGGTCCAGGACGGCCGGGGTCAGCTTCGGCGCCACGGACGCCACGACGTACTGCTGGTCGCGGGAGTTCACGTCGATGCCCTTGATGCTGAGCGTCGCCGGATCCCAGCTCCACCGGCCGGTGAGGCCGCTGACGGACGCCGGGGCGTACGGGACCGGCAGGTACGGGCTGGTGAACTGCCCGGTGTTGACCGCGGTGACGGTCCGGACCTGCTCGTCGGCGGTAACGTCCGTCCCCGGATCGATCGAACCGGTGCCCGGCCGGCGGGTGGCGTCCCGGTCATCCGGGGACCAGGAATCGCCGTCGAAACTGTCCACCGTGACCGAGCGGAGATAGGGTGCGGAGCCGGCGTTGCTGGCATAGGTGATCCGGCCGACGCCGGAGGGGCTCCGGAGGCTGTTGCCCAGGCTGATCATCGGGTTCAGGCCGGTGGCGCCGCCCCACGGGGCGAGCCGGGAACCCTGCGGGAAGGCGCCCTGGTCGAAGCCCGGCACAACCGCCTGCACCAGCAGCGTCAGGGCCAGCGCCATCGCCCCCAGCACACCCGCGCGGCGAAGCTGCCCGGGGGTCCGCGCGGTATCCCCGCGCAGGCCCGAGCCTGGGTGGAACCAGTGGCTGCAGGCCAGGATCATCAAGTAGCCGGCGGCCGCGGCGGCGAACGCCGGCCAGCCCACGCTCTGCGGCTTGACCAGGGCGGGGACCACCAGGACCGCCAGGATGCCCAGCCCGCTGGTGGCGGGCAGCGCCAGCGGGCCGCAGAGGGTATCCACCAGGACCACCAGGAGCCCCAGCACCCCGCAGATCAGCAGCACGATGCCCGCGTTCGGCGCCACCGGGGTGCTCTCGCCCAGGATCGTCTCGTTGGCGCGGCGCAGGTAGGCCTGCAGCTGTCCCAGCGTCTCGGCCGTGGGGATGACCCCGGCGATGCTGGACGGGCGGAAGAACGTGCTGGTCAGGACCGCCGCGAGGGACAGGAAGCCGCCGAGGCTGACCACCACCCCCGGCAGCCGGAGCGAGCGTAGCGCGGCGGTGGCGAGGGCGACGGTGAAGACGGTGGTCAGCACGGGCGGGTACCAGGCCCAGCCGCGCAGCACCCCGTTCATGCCCAGGGCCGCCCCGGCCAGCGCCACGGCGACGGAGAGCGCCATGGCCCACGGTTCCAGGCCGGCGCCGCGGATGCGGCCGGCAGGCCCGCCCGGAGTGCCGCCTGTTTCGCCACGACCGGCGCCGTCGTGGCCGGCGTCGGGACCGTGCCCGGCGGGACCGGTTCCCGCGCCGCCCCGGGCCGGGTTATCCGTCAGTGTCATCGCCGGGCCCCCGCACCGCGGCGGGCGTCGGCGGCCGTCGCCTCCGGGGCGGCGCCGTCGTCGTCGAACGCGGACCACGCCGCGGGCAGGGCTGTGGCGGGGGAGACCGCCACCGCCCGCCAGCCGCCGCGGCGCAGTACCGCCAGCGCCTCCTCCGTCTCCGCCCCGCGCCCGGCGGCCACGAGGGCGAAGGCGTTGGCGCCGAACGCGGCCGCCGGCGCCAGGTCCCGGGCCTCGGCCGGGGTGAGCCGGCCCAGGATGGCCAGGACGGGACCGCGCAGGCGGTGAGCGGAGAGCTTGTCCAGCAGCCGGTCATCAAAGGGCCGGGGCCCGGCGTCCCCGCCGGGATGCCGGGGGCCGGTGAGCCCGATCGCGGCCAGGCTCTCGGCGATGGACTGCAGCCCGGCCGCGCCCAGGAACTCCTCGGTGTGCGGTTCCGGGGCGGAGGGGGAGTGGAGGAAGGCGGCCTCGCCGGAGGGGTCGAGGCAGCGCAGCGCGTAGCTGCGCTCGCCGAGGTGGGCGCAGACGGACATCGCGGCCGTCACGGCCCATTCGAACGAGTCGCTGCTCACCGGCTCCAGCCCGTCCGCGGGGCCGGCGTAACCGGTGCCGTGGGAGTGGGCCAGATAGCGGTGGTCCAGGATCACGGTCGCCTCCGGGGTGGTGACCGACTCCTCCTGGCGGACCATCAGCTCCCCGTGCCGGGCGGTGGCGGCCCAGTGCACCCGGCGCATCGGGTCGCCGTGCCGGTACTCGCGGGTCATGACGTCGTCGTCGCTGGGGTTGGCCCGGCTCCGGGTGGCGGTGACGCCGTCGTGGCCCCGCGCGCCGGCGAGCGAGGTGGGCGGCAGGTAGACCGGGGCGGGCGTGACCGTGAGGACGTCGCCGGCGTCGATCGCGTGCCGGTGGACCGAGAGCCCGAACGGGTCGCTGAATTCGGCGGTGACCGGGCCGATAACGAACTGCCCGCGCGTGGCGCTGCGCAACTGGTATTCGTAGCGGCTGCTGCCGGCGGTGGCGGTGCGGGCCGGAAAGCGGAACACCGGGGACTGGCCGAACCTGGGCGGGAGCTGTTCCTCCATCAGGGCGTGCCCCGTGCCCGGTCCGGTGCGGGCCACCGCCAGCCGGACCGTGACGGCGGCGGACGTCTGGACCGGGGACGGGTCAAACTCCCGGTAAACGCTGAACCGCGGCTTCAGCACCCGGGTGCCGGCCAGGGAGAGCAACGGCAGGATCAGCAGCAGCAGAGCCAGGGAGAGCAGGTCCCGCCGGCCCAGCACCTGGGCGGCCAGCAGGCAGAGCACCCCGGCGGCCAGCAGCCCCCAGCCGCGGGTGCTGAAGATCTGCTTCGGGATCCGGTCCCATACCCCCATGGCGGCCGGGTCCTAGCGGCGCCGGCTCGCGGGCGGACCGGCGGCCCCGTCGCCCACCGGAACCTTGGCCAGGATGGAGCGGATGACCGACTGCGGAGTCTCGCCGGCGCCGGCGGCCTTCCGGTCCAGGATGATGCGGTGCGCCAGCACCGGCTCTGCGACGGCGACGACGTCGTCGGGCAGGACGAAGTCCCGGCCCTCCAGCGCCGCAGTGGCCTTTGCCGCGCGCAGCAGCTGCAGCATGGACCGGGGGCTAGCGCCGAGCCGCAGCAGAGGGCTCTCCCGCGTGGCGCGGCCGAGCGCCACCGTGTACTCCTTGACCGCGCGGGAGACGTAGACCTGCTGGACCGTGGCGATCATGGCGGCCACCTGGGCGGCGGTGACGACGGCGGACACGGTGGCCAGCGGCGACGCGGACTGGTGCGTCTCCAGCATCTCCAGCTCCGCCTCCCGGTCCGGGTAGCCCATCGAGATCCTGGCCATGAACCGGTCCCGCTGCGCCTCGGGCAGGGGGTAGGTGCCTTCCATCTCGATGGGGTTCTGCGTGGCCACCACCATGAACGGCTCGTCCAGCCGGTAGGAGGTCCCGTCGACGGTGACCTGGTGCTCCTCCATGCACTCGAGGAGGGCGGACTGGGTTTTCGCGGAGGCCCGGTTGATCTCGTCGCCGATGACGATGTTGGCGAAGACCGCGCCGGGACGGAACTCGAACATCCGCGTCGCCTGGTTGTACACGGACACGCCGGTCACGTCCGAGGGCAGCAGGTCCGGGGTGAACTGGATCCGGCTGACCGTGCAGTCGATGGTGCGGGCCAGGGTCTTGGCCAGCATGGTTTTTCCGACGCCGGGCACGTCCTCCAGGAGCAGGTGGCCCTGGGCCAGGAGCACCGTCAGGGCCAGCTTCGCCGCCTCGGCCTTGCCGTCGATGACCGTGTTGATGCCGGCCAGGATCCGCTCGCAGGCCCGGCTGAACTCCACCGGATCCATCGGCTCCTGCCCGGTGCGGGCGGCGGTGACATGCCCGGCCTGCTCCGGCGCGGCCATGGCCTCGTCAACGGTCTCGTCAAAGGTGGTGCGGCGGTGGAAATCCATCGGCAGCCTTTCAGCCCTGGGGCGGCCGGAACACCGCGGCAGGCAGATCCTGCCGGGCACCACGGTGGGCCGCCTGTGTGATATCAGCGTACTCACACAACTCACAGCGCAGACAGAGAGTTCCGGTAATTCTCCGATCCGGGCCGCCGCTAGGCTGGAAGCATGTCCTCCCCTTCCCAGGCCCCGGCCCCCTTCCGCGCGATCAGTGATGAGGGCACCGGTACCTCCGGTCGCAAGGCCTACCCGCCGGCGCCGGAGCCGCTGCCGGTCCCGGTCATGGACAACCACACCCATCTGGACTTTCCGGACGCCGGTTCGTCCGCGGACGGGCCCGCCGTCGGCATCAAGGACGCCCTCGACGCCGCCGCCGCCGTCGGCGTGCAGGGCGCCATCCAGGTCGGCTGCGACCTGGAGTCCTCCCGCTTCACCGTCGAGGCCGTCGACCTCGACGCGCGGCTGCTTGGCGCCGTCGCCCTGCACCCCAATGACGCGCCCGACTACGCTGCCCGCGGCGAGCTGGAGGCGGCGTTGGCCGAGATCGAGGCGCTCGCCGCCCACCCCCGGGTCCGGGCCATCGGGGAGACGGGCCTGGACTTCTTCCGCACCGAGGGGGAGGGCCTGGCCCACCAGCGGTACTCGTTCCGCCGGCACATCGACATCGCCAAGCGGCTGGGCCTGACCCTGCAGATCCACGACCGGGACGCCCACGACGACGTCGTGCAGGTGCTGCGCGAGGAGGGCGCCCCCGAGCGGGTGGTCTTCCACTGTTTCTCGGGCGGCGAAGAGCTGGCGAAAACCTGCAACCGGGAGGGCTGGTACATGTCCTTTGCCGGGACCGTGACCTTCAAGAACGCCGCCGACCTGCGCAGCGCGCTGGCCATCGCCGAACCGGAGTTGCTGCTGGTCGAAACCGACGCGCCGTTCCTGACCCCGCACCCGCACCGGGGCCGGCCGAATGCCAGTTACATGGTCCCGTACACGGTGCGCGGCATGGCCGAATTGACAGGCCGGGACCTCGCCGGACTCTGCGCGGGACTGGCCGAAAATACCGTGCGGGCATACGGATCTTGGGACTGACGCTGGGATTTTTTACGCTCTCCGATGTGACGTCCCATGAATACCCGGTATGCATAATTTCTTGGCCGCTTTATAACGCTCCGGTTACAGTGGTCAACTATTAGCCGGGGTCGGGGAAGGCCTTCGGATAATTTCACTCCTTGCGGACGCGCGCTCCAGTGGTTGATCCACGTGCGCGCTCTCGTTTGGTGGTGTGGCGGTGCCCGCGTTTTCCGCAAGCATCCGGACCCGGTCCGGACCAGCCCTCGAGGGTGTTTGACGGGACACGCCTGTGCACTTTTCCCCGTGCCCGGATGGTCCAAGAGATTCGGGCAATCGTGGTCAAGTTCTTCACAACGGACGGCAAGGTCAGCGTCGTCAAGGTCGGTTCACAGCTGGTGGTCCTCATGGCCCTCGTGCTCGGCCTCGTCGCATTCGTCGGCAACAACAAGACAGTCACGCTCAACGTTGACGGCAAGGTCAGCTCCGTGCAGACCTTCGGCGGCACCGTAGGCCAGGTTGTCAAGGCCGCCAACGTCGAACTGCAGTCCGCGGACAAGGTCACGCCCGCCGCCGACGCCCATGTCCAGGACGGCTCCGTCATCAACGTCAACCTCGCCAAGGCCGTCAAGGTCAGCGTGGACGGCGCCGAGCGGACCGTGACCACCACCGCCCCCACCGTCGAGAGCCTGGTCTCCGAGCTCGGCGTCGCCAAGGCCTCGGAGGTCTCCGTCCCCAAGGACGCCCAGCTGGCCGTCTCCGGTTCCTATGTGAGCATCTCGACGCCGAAGACCGTTACCCTCGTAGCCGACGGCAAGGACACCAAGACCACCACCACCGCCGCCACCGTCGGTGAGCTGCTGAACGGCGCCGGTATCAAGCTCGGGGCCAGCGACCGTCTCTCCCAGCCGGCCAACGCCCCCGTCGTCAACGACATGGTGGTCAAGGTCTCCCGGGTGGACACCACCAAGACCGACGAGACCACCGAGGCCGTCCCGTTCGAGAGCCTGAGCTCCGACGACGCCACCCTGTTCAAGGGTGATTCCAAGGTCCTGCAGGCCGGCGTCAACGGCAGCATGAGCAAGAGTTTCAAGCTGATCCTGGTTGACGGCCGCGAAGCCTCGCGCACCCTCGTTTCGCAGAACGTCACCCTCCAGCCGGTCACCGAGAAGATCGCGGTCGGAACGAAGGAAAAGCCCAAGCCGCAGGCCGCCGCAGCCCCGGCCGCGTCCGGCAACACCGGTGCCGCCGCCCCGGCCATGATGAACGAGGCCATGTGGGACAAGATCGCCCAGTGCGAGTCCGGAGGCAACTGGTCCATCAACTCCGGCAACGGCTACTACGGCGGCCTGCAGTTCGACATCCCGTCCTGGCTCGCCAACGGCGGCGGGGCTTACGCTCCCAACGCCAGCCAGGCCAGCAAGGCCCAGCAGATCGCCGTCGCGAACACCTACTACGCCAAGGCCGGCCTCGGCCCGTGGGGCTGCGGCTGGGCGGCCTCGCGCTAACCTGACCGCGTAGACCACCCCGCCTAGAACCGACCGCGCTGCCGACCACCGCGCGATCGAATTCAAAAGGATCGAATACAGCGGGATCCCGTCAAGGCCGGCCCCGGCTCTGTCCAGCACAGAGCCGGGGCCGGCCTTCGCCGTTCCCCTGGCTGTTCCCGCTCCGTTCCCCGGTCAGGTCCCCGTCGGGGGTGGCGATACCGCGGGATAGGATACCTAGGTGACTGAACCGACCTCCGCCGGGCCCGACGCGGCAACTCCCGCGACCGCCGCGACGCCTCCCGTGACCGCCCCGGCACCCCTGCTGGGCGCCACCGACATCCGCCGGATGGCCGAGGAGATCGGGGTCCGTCCCACCAAGACGCTGGGCCAGAACTTTGTCATCGACGGCAACACCATCCGCCGCATCGTCTCCGTAGCCGACATCGCCCCGGACGAGACCGTACTCGAGGTCGGCCCCGGCCTCGGGTCCCTGACCCTGGGCCTGCTTGACGCCGCC
>Ga0209148_1001542_pt1 | contig 11198 bp, 10 predicted proteins | sample AraplaCol_mMF_r2_2_FD_184288 | JGI IMG/M metagenome (GOLD analysis project Ga0209148, IMG submission 184288) | Arabidopsis root microbial communities from North Carolina, USA - plate scrape CL_Col_mMF_r2 (SPAdes) (version 2) | ecosystem: Host-associated > Plants > Roots > Endosphere | place...
ATCACCGAATCGAGCTCTGACGATCGTTCGGCGATCGGCGCTGCGCTGCGGCTCGCAGAAGCCCGATGCACAACGACGAAGCCGGATGCTGCGCGCAAGATCCGGGATTTCACCAAGCGGATCGGCGATCTTTCCGTGCAGGCAGGCTATTCCGCAGTGGGCGAGGACGATTCCGGCGCCCCGCTGCAACCGCGTGACAAGACTTCGACGCAATCCTCAGGGGGCAGAGCGCTCCTCGAAGGGGAATGGAAGACGAAATTGTCAGATCCGTTCAAGCCCCTTCCCATTCCTCAGTGACCACAAGGCAGCTGCCCGCAAATGTATCAACCCAGAGAACAGTTCCAGTCGGGCCATAGGTTTGCCATCGAGTTTGGCGGAGCGGTCCTGAGTTTCGAGCGCGTGACCGACGTGCTTCGCCGCCAATGGCCTGTGATCGCGAGCTGCGTCGCGGCCGCGCTGGCCTTGGTGCTGGTCTATCTGATCACGGCACAGCCGATGTACACGGCAAATGCCCGTATCATGATGGACACGCGCCAGACCCAGGTTCTGGACAAGGACAGCGGAACCAACAGCGCTCTCATCGATACCGGCTTCGTCGACAGCCAGGTCGAGGTCATCAATTCGGACGATCTCATCCTATCGGTCGTTCGCCGCCTGCATCTGACCGAAGACCCCGATTTCAACGGCTCCAATCCGGGCGCCCTCGCCGTCGTCCTTGGCAAGATCATGTCGCTGTTCGAATCCGGCGAGCCGCCCTCGCAGGATCGCGTCGAGCATGCCGTGGTCGAGGTGATCCAGAAGAATCTCAGGGTCGAGCGCGTGCTACAGACCTACGTGCTCTCGCTCAGCTACAAGGCTCCCTCGCCGGACAAGTCCGTCAAGATCGCCAATGCGATCGCCGATGCCTACATCGTGGGCGCTCTCGAGGCCAAATATCAGTCCACCAAGCGTGCGACCGAATGGCTGCAGCAGCGCAGCGTCGAGCTGAGCGAGCAGGCCACCGCCAGTGACCGGGCGGTGCAGAGCTTCAAGGCCGAGCACAATATTGTCGGGACCAGCCGCGGATTGATGTCCGAACAGCAGCTGTCCGATCTGAATACGCAGTTGGTTCAAGCCCGGGCCGCAACGGCTGAAGCCAAGGCGCGCCTCGACCGGATTCAGGCCGTGTCCGACCAGGACCTCGCCCAGCCGACGGTCACGGACGCCCTCAACAATCCGGTCATCACGCGCCTGCGCGCCCAGTATCTCGACCTTCAGGCCCAATATTCCGATTGGTCACGACGCTACGGCGCAACTCATCAAGCGACGATCAATCTCGCCAACAAGATGGAAGAGCTGCGCAAGAATATCGCCGACGAGATCCACCGGATCGCGGATGCCTATCGCAGTGATTACGAAATCGCAAAGAGCCGAGAGGCATCTCTCGACAAGAACGTGAAGGATCTCGTCTCCCAAGCGGGGCACACCGGTCAGGCAGAGGTCAAGCTGCGCGACCTCGAAAGTGCGGCCGACACATATCGCAATCTCTACAACAACTTCCTGGAGAAGCTGCAGAGCGCTACCCAGAATCAGAGCTTTCCTCTTAGTGAGGCGCGCCTGATCAGCACCGCGACCAAGCCCGATCGAAAGAGCTCGCCGAAAACAGTTCTGGCGTTGATCGGCGGCCTGGTCGGCGGCCTCTGTCTGGGGTTCGGCGTCGCGTTCGCCCGCGAATTCCTCAGTGACGTGCTGCGGACCCCCGGCGAAGTCGAGGAGGAGCTCGGCGTGAAGTGTCTCGGCGTGCTCCCCGACGTGCGTCCCGCAGGCAAGGCATTGCTTTCCAAGTCCGCGAGCAGCAGCGCCCCGGATCTGTCCCGCTACGTCGTCGACCATCCGTTCTCGCGGTTTGCAGAGACGCTGCGCAACATCAAGGTGTCGATTGACGTCGCGCGACTGACCAGGGAAATCAAGGTCATCGGCATTGTGTCATCGCTGCCGAAGGAAGGAAAAACGACGGTTGCGGCCAATTTCGCCCAGCTGATCGCGCTCACCGGGCATCCCACCCTCCTGATCGACGGCGATCTGCACACGCGTTCATTGACCCGCGAGCTCGCGCCCAATGCGAAGACGGGACTTGTCGAGACGCTGAACGACCCGGCGAGCCTCGGCTACCACGTCCAGCGGAGCAAGGAGACGGGCCTGGATTTCCTGCCGTCGGTCGTTGCGTCGCGCCTCGTCAATTCGGCTGATGTGATCGGCTCAAAGGCCATGGCCGAGTTGCTCAAGGCGCTGAGGGAGCATTACGAGTACATCGTGATCGATCTTGCGCCTGTCATGCCAGTGGCTGACTCCAAGGCGTTCAGCCCGCTCATCGATGCGATGGTCTACGTGATCGAATGGGGGCAGACGACGCGATCGGCGCTTCAGGAGTCCATTTCGGGCTCGGAAGTCCTTCAGAAGAAGCTGCTGGGTGCGGTTCTCAATCGCGCCAATCCGAAGATGCTCAAGCGCATCGAGGCCTACAAGGGCAAGCACCACAACAGCTACTATGTGGAGCACGCCTGAGCGGCGCCCTCGCCTCGCCGGACCCGACCGGCGCAGTCAAGTTCGCGAGCGGCTTGCCATCTTCGGTAGGCCGTCGCTCTGGGGCAGTCTGCCGGTCGGCTCACTCGTGAGCCGACCGCTTCATTTTGCCGTCCCCTCTGGAAGCAGCCTGCTTTCACGCAACGAATGTGGGCCGCGTCGAGCAAGCCGAGCGCAGGCTGACAACCCGGGGCCGGCACGAACCGACCTCCGTATTCGTCCGGAATCCACATCCCGCCACCATTGTCCTAGCTGAAAGCCGGGATTGACGGGCAAGAGGCGGCCGCGACATGGTCTGAGACGCCATCTGGTGGGCCGTCAAGCTTTCCTGATCTTTAGTGATGATCGGCGGCCGCAGGCTTAGGTGCCTTTTCTTTCGAGTTCCCTGAGGCTAAGTTGAGCTCATACTCATTGCTCGTATTTGGTGGGTTCGGATGCTGATCCTCCTCACTGTTTTGTCGATTTGGGTTCTGCTCAACATCCTGTTCGTGTTGATCGTGGTTCCCCCCCGTAAGCCGCGGCGGCTGCCGAGGACGCTCGCGACCACACTTTCTCCGGCCCCCATCGAGCCGAGCCAGCGGGAACTTGAGCAAGACGAGCCATTCTCGCTCCGCCATGTCGTCGCGTCGGTCGCGATGGGAGCATTCTTCGTGCTCGTACCGCCCCTGCTCGCGCTGCGCGATGCCATCATGCGGCTGTTCGGGAAGTCGCGGCAGGACGGCAAATAGCCGGGGCACGGCCCCGGCTATCCCGACGAGTTCCCGGCTTGATGTTGTCGGCGGCCTAATAAGCTTCCTGGAACATCACGGCTGACGCCGTCCGCGCCATGATCTTCAGATCGAGCCAAATGCTCCAATTGCTGACGTACCAGACGTCATATTCGACCCGCTTTTCCATCAGGTCGATCGTCGGCGTCTCCCCGCGAAGGCCGTTCACCTGAGCCCAGCCGGTCAGACCAGGCTTCATGTGGTGCCGGTAGACATATTTGCTGATGAGCTCGTCATAATAATTGTCGTGGGCCAAGGCGTGCGGCCGCGGCCCGACCAGAGACATATCGCCCCGCAGGACGTTCCAGAGCTGCGGCAACTCGTCGATGCTCGTCATGCGAAGGAAACGCCCGATCTTGGTCACGCGGGCATCCTTCTTGGTCGCCTGGGCGATGGTCTGACCATTTTCGGACACGGTCATCGTCCGGAACTTCCAGATATCAAACGGCTTGCCGTTGAACCCGCGCCGCGACTGCCGGAAGATGACGGTTCCGGGCGAGTCCAGCTTGATCAGCATGGCGACGGTCAGCAGCAGCGGCGTCAGCACGACGAGCGCGAAGATAGCCACGCCGATGTCGAGACAGCGCTTCTGCAAACGCTCGAAGATGCTCAGCGGAGGCCGCTGAATCTCCACCGCCACGGTCCCGCTGACGGGCAGGAACGGGCGCGAGACGATATCGGCGATGGAATCATCAGGCAAAAGCCGCACAGGCTGCGGAACAGCACGCAAATAATGGCCGAGCTTTCGCAGCATCGGCAATTCGTCCCAGTCGATCGCGAGGAGATACTCATCGACATCCACGAGGCGCGACTGGCGGATGACATCCCGAACCTCCCGCTCCCAATGGCCGGTGTCGTGGCCACCGTCACTCTCGTCGATTCCGAGAACGAAATGACGCACGACATCGAAGCCGTTCCTGCGCAGATCCTTGAAACGGCCCGACGTGAAGTCGAGCGGCTTGAGGCTCAGAAGCACCACCTTGCGGTCAACCAGGCGGCTTCTGGCAAAGCTCGTACCGAGCACGATCTGCCAACCGAAGCGAAGACTGATCAGCCCCAGGCCGCCCATCGCCGAGAAGACAATGACGGTGCCGCGGGACAGATTGTCCGTCGACTTCAAGAGGAATGCCGCCACAGCAAGGACCGTCAACGACACCAACCAGATGAAGACGGCCTTGCGCATCTGCCAGACGAGATTGAGGAGGCGATGCGTCGCGTAGACGTCCTGAAAATAGGCAAGCGCGACGAACACGAGACCGACGATCAACCCGGCGCCAACCGAAGCGCCGTCGGTCGTCGACGCCGTCGCAAAGCTGTAGAGGGCGGAGCCCGCGACGTAGCTTAGCAAGATCAGCAGAAAATCAGCAGCGATAACGACGATCTGAAATGGTCGCTGAAGGGCAGTGCCGCGCGACGATGACGGCGAGTAAGCCTTCTCAGAACCATAAGTTGCAACGGCCATTCGAACCTCTACGTATCGAGAGAGTGTCTGACGCTCATCGTGATGCTGAAGATCCGTCACTTCCCCGCGCTGAACGTGTTCAGTGATCGCAGCGACATTGTGGCGTTGCACGCAAAACTTTTGCGATGCAAGGCAATCGCAATCGATTGAAGCGCGCTTGTTGACTCGTGCGCGCTAAGAAGCTCGTCACAGTGCTGACATATCCGCGGACGCGCTGCCCTATTTTGAATCAAGTTCCGCATCGAAGCGATGCGCGCAAGCTGATTTCAGCTCAGCATTGAGGCACGACACTCCGCACGGAGAATGCGCACCGAATCAAATGCGAGAATTTCTTCGAAATACCACCTCCGGAGGTATCGCAAATTTGCATCGAGACATGCTTCTTTTGCCGTACCGACCGGAGTAGCAATGCTTTGATGCGCCCTGGCCTCGTTTATGCACGCATCGCCGCATGGCTTGGTGGGCAAGAAATGCCGCGCCTTCCTTTTGGCACGATCAAGCCCGAGAAGCAGGCCGACAATGCTCCCGTTCAATTGGAATTCTCTGGTGCCGGCGCCTGTCGACCTCAAGATCGACAACCCGCCATGATGTCCCGTGCCAGACCAGCCTTGCCCGCTCACAAGCCGCAATTGCCGGAGGGTGTTCGCATCTACGCGATCTCCGATATTCATGGCTGCGCTCATCTGCTTCAGCCCATGTTGGGGGTGATAGACGCCGACGTCGCCCACAGCCGGCCGCGCTACGCCATCGAGATCTACATGGGCGACTACATCGATCGTGGACCGGACACGCGTGCGACCCTCGATCTCCTCGTCGAACGAAGCCGTCGGGGAAACGTGGTTTTCCTCAAGGGTAACCATGAGGCATTTCTGGTGAGCGTCTTCGAAGACCCCTCATTATTCGAGGACTGGATCGGCGTCGGCGGAGCCCAGACATTGATGTCCTACGGCCTTGCGCCTCCAGATCTGAAACGAGACGAACCGGCAACGATCTTGCGTGACTTGATTCGCGCCATGCCGACCGCGCATCTGGAGTTTCTGGACAATTTGCGGTTGAGCTTTACGTACGGGGACTTCTTCTTCGTTCACGCCGGCGTCCGCCCCGGTGTCCCGCTGGCGGAGCAGACGGAACGCGATCTGCTCTGGATTCGCGACGAGTTCCTGCAAAGCGACGAGCAGTTCGGAAAATATATCGTCCATGGCCACACGCCGGTCCGGAGTGCGGAATTTCTGGCGAACCGCGTCAACATCGATACGGGTGCCTATGCTACGGGCAATCTGACCTTGATGAGCATACAGGGCAGCAGAATGCTGGCGGTGTGAGAGGCTTGGCCGACGATCCAGTGAATTCGACGAACGCAGCGCGCGACCTAGTTGAGCAAGTGCGGCGTCTGCCGGGCGCGGGTCTCGGCCATCCAATTGCTCCAGGCCCGCTCGTGTTTGACATAGAGTTCGAGCCAACGCTCGTCATGCTTGTGCTGACGGATACCGGACTCATTGGCAAGCAAATCAGCGCCCGGGCGGGCTTTCCCACTCTCGAGAGTCTCGAACTCGATTGTCTCTGAAATCGTCAGACCGACCAGAACACGTTGGCCGGCCCCGTCCATGATGTAGCGCCGCGGAGCATCCTTCTTTGGCTCACTCATGTCGTCGTCACCTCCAGGATTGATGCGATCGCGTAGACGGCGTGACCGGACGGAACCTAGAAAGCCCGTCGCGCATGTCCGAACGTGGAGGTAGGAGCAGGTCTCGCTGATGCGCGTGAGGCAGAGGGGAACAAGTTTGCCACCTTTCGTCGGACGCGCCAGGCGCGCAATGCGTATCCGAGGGCTAACCCGGAGCAGAAGAACGATGCGGAGACAGAGGCAGAAACCATTGAACGCGTCCAGGCTCTGAAGAGTCAGTCACTCATCAAGAGTGAGCAGTGTGTCGACATCATGATTCTCGATGCCTCGTTCAGGCTGAAAGATTGTTCAAACCGCTCTGCTCTTGTGCGCCGAAAAATCTTGCCACTGCTCGGGTGGACGACGGCGCGTCTGATCTCACCACCACGGAGACGAGAGGCCTCCAAGCTTTGGGGGCCTCGGCGCAGCTCGGACAAACCTTGCGTTTGCGGAAGGAGGATTCCCGATCGATCGGCCGACCGATCCACTTGCAACCCAGCGATGGTCGTCGCATTATTCGGGACCGCCTTTTGAGAAAGGTTCGAGCCCATGAAGTTTCGCATTTTTATTTCGTCGATTGCTCTTGCTATGTTTGGCGCCGTTCTGACGCCGAGCGTCGCTCCGGCCGCTGAGCTCGCGGTCGCTCCCATGCATCATCATCGGGCGACCTATGTCGCGACGGGATACGTGCTGTGGGATGATGTTTATCCGCCTGCGATCTACGGCCCCCAACTACGCCCGGTCGAAGAGGTGTCGGCGATGAAGGCGCAAGCGCGACCTGTGTCGCAGCGCTGGTGGGGGTACTGGTACGCCCGGTGAGTGCCGGGAGCGCACCCAATCGAGATCTGAGTGACGATCGGCAACGAGACCGCCGCAGCACCGAGATGATCGGGAGCGGCGGTTTTCGTTTGCGCATCCTTGCGTGGACGAGGCGCCGGTCGCCTTGCTCCGGTCTCGTCACTTAACTCGGCACGGAGCTTGTCCATCGGGGTCAGCCCGGCAAGACCGGTGTTGACCTCAAGCGGCTACTTCGTAGTCGCGCCTCGCTCCCACGGCCGCTTGCCATCCGCACCCCTGTCCCAGGGACGCGCCGTCGGAGCGTTCTTCTCCTCCGCAGCCGCTCGCGCGCGATCAGCCTGAACCTGTTCGCGCGTAGTCAATGGCGCCGGCGGCGCCGGCTGATCGCTCTGGGCGAAAACCGGCGTCGCGATAAGCAACATCATCAAGAAGAAACTTTTCATGCTCGGCTTTAACACGGCGGCTGCACCGCTCGGCGCGACCGAATGACACAGAGTGCCGCGGTGGCATGCGCGCGGCCGTCCGTTTGAGGTAAGGAGCAAAAGTTGTTTGGTTCAAGCGATGACAGGCAGCCAAGTACGACCATTTGCATAACCCGCGGAGTTGGGATTGCTGCGCAGCTTGACGCCCTGTGATCCCAAACCACAGTCATCCGATCGAACCCGTAACAGGGACCCTCGCCGTCAGGGCTTTTCCGGCTTTCGTTCCCAGGGGCGTCTGCCGTCCGCGTCACGATCCCATGGGCGGGCCGTCGTTGCGGCCTTGTCGTCCTCTGCAGCTTTCGCGCGGTCGGCTTTGACTTGTTCTCGATCCGAGAGAAGCGGCTTGGCGGAGGGCACGCCCGTCTGCGCCAGCGCCGGAGCCATGGTGAGAAGCGCAACGATGATGAGCTTTGCCATCCCCGGCTTTAACACGGCTGCCGGGGCGTGTCCGATTTAGTTGCGCACCCTTCAATCGAGGAAATAGCCGTGCGTTTGAAGGATCACGGTTGCTGCGTCGAGGCGTCACCGAAGTCGGCGAGACTGAAGCCTCAAGGAGCATCGCTGGCATGTAATGGCGAATGCGGCGGAGCTTCGCCTTTGCGCAGAACGAACCCAAATCTTTCGAAAAGGCATTCTATCATACTGACTTTGCGAGGAAATCACGCTCAGCTTTTCTCAATCGGATTGCAGGTCAGTTTGGGGCCGCGCTGCACGTAGCGATCCAAAGCGGCCAGCCTGTTGAGTGCTTCAAGAACGCCTTCGGAGGACTGGGACGCCATCAACTCTTCGATGGAGCGGGCCAGTTTAAGGCGCTCGTTTTCGATCTGAGCGATGCGGGCGAAGATGTCCTCGGGTGAGGCGGTTGACCGGGGGTCGCAAGTCCCGCCAGAAGCCGGCCGTTTCGCCGCCAGGCCGTGGCGAAGCGCGTTCATGCGTGAGCGCGCTTTGCCCTCTTGTGTGCGCGGCCCGGTGCTCCGGGCCGCGTTGCGTCGGTTTGCGGCGATCTGCTTACGCGTCGCCATTCTGGGCCGCTTTCTTGGCTTCCTCCAGCAAGCGCTCCTCACGCGCCAGCTTCTTGTCTTCCTCCACCTCCTTGAAGAAGCGCCACTCCGCAGACCGGCTGAGCGGCATGCGCTGGTCAGGGTGGCGGGAAGAATAGGCTTGCTTAAGCTCCTTCAGAGCCTGATCTCGTTCCTTCATCGCGGATTTGCGCATACGCTCCGTTGCTGAGAGCGCCGGCATCGCCCGCTTAAAGGCCTCGGTCTCAACGGCCTCGGCACCAAAGCCTCCGCGATCGAGCTCTGCGTCAAATTTCTTGCGGTGGTCGGGATTCGCGAAATAGTCCATGGCACTCTCTTTGGCATCACGCATGAGATCCTCGCGGTCCTTCTTCGAGGACGGCACAACGGCCTGCAGGCCCAGGTACAGATCTTCCGCTGCCGGGCGCTGATTGATTTTCACGAGGTTCGCGATCTGACGGTCGAGCCAACGAAGGCGAGCGGTCGCAAGCGAAGCAATGTAAACCGCGTCAAACTCCAGGTCCGACTTCGGACGGTGCGGCGACATGCAGTCAGCGATGTCGTCGAAGATGCGACGGAATTCATCTGAACTCACGCCCAGAAGCGGCGGCGGGTTGTTGAGCCTCTTTTCAATGTAGTCGGGCATGTAGCTGCGCGTCTCTTCGTCCTCCTGAAGTTCCGCGTAGATATCCTCTTCTTCGTCCTCGACGTCCTCTTCCTTGTCGCCTTCCTGTTCCTCGCTCGCCTGCTCTTTCTCCGCTTCCTCCGGCTTTGCCTCCCCTTCGAGCTCTTCCTCTGCCTCCTTCAGCAGGAGACGCGTCGCAATCGTCGTGACGCTGGCTTCGCCATGAAGATTGCTCGGGATATCCGGCGCCGGGTTCTTGTTCGAGTTCGCGTTGAGATCGTGTTTCGACAGCTCATCACGGCTCTCGGCCGGTTTGAGCGCCGGATCAGCAGGGTTGGACGATTGGTCATTAAACATAGATTGGGCTCCATAACTGAAGTTGGAGCCATCAACCTTGTAGGTCTTCGCCGAAGATATCATCATCCGACCCGTGGGAATAATCGGGTGTGGATGGCGGGTGTGCCGCAAGGCTCTCGGCAATGTAGCCTCGGGCGGCCCGCACAATTGATTCGGTGGTCACCGGCGGCAGGCGCCGCTCGCGCAAGAACTCGCGCAGCGGCGGGAGAATCAATTCCAGGAAGTCGAAGAAGTCTCCTCCTTCGGCGTGGCGGACGCCTTCCTTACCATCGACGAAGCTGAGGGACCGCGAGATTTTAAGCTCACTCTTTCCAAAGGCCGCAGCAAGGCCTTCAGCGAGTTCCTTGTTCGCAGGCAGATCGGGGCGCCCCGGTAACCGGGCCTCCTGAATTCGCGCCGCCGCGCGCGCAGCGGCTGCCGCAATCGCCTCTTCGCTTGGATCAACACGATCGTAGGAAAGCGCGGTTTGGTCACTCCCCCAAATATCCATGCTGAACGTTCCGTGCGGCTCCGCGCCACGTTGATAATCCTGAGCGAGCTCCCACAGCACGGCGGCTGGAAGTACGCCAGTACGGTAAAGCTCAGGCTTTTTGTGCAAGCGGGCCAGCGTCGAGATCAGCGAACCTAGCTTCATTTCTTGACTTCGTACCGCGGCGCGGGTCAAGCATGAGATGATGGGACGAAGCTCCGCCTCCTCCTCGTCAGAAAGAGGTTCATCGTCGGCAGGGCGCTCGAGGTCGCGCTCACGGTAGAACTTGAACCGCTCCAGGATCTGACGTGCGACAGGCATCAAACCTCTGCGCATGAGATCCCACACCTCTAAAAAGGGCATGGAAGTCTCAGCGAGCTGCGCCTTGCAGTACGTTGGCATCGCCTGACCCGAAGAACGAATCGAAATTGAGTACCTAACGCACATTGCCAAGGCCAATGAGCCGAAACCGAAGCAATCCACAAGAAAATGCCTGAGAGACTAACCAGCCTTGCGAGAAAGGCCATGCTCACGGCATCGACGTGCCCGGCCAAGCTCGCAAGTCAAACGCCGCGCACATGACCGGTTTAGTCTGGGACGTTAATGAGCTCCGTATCGCCACGGGCGCAGCGGGCATCGCTTTCGTAGTCTTGGAATGTCGATACAGAGCTCAATCTGGACGTTCACGTTCACGTCCGCAATCGACCCTTAACTATCCACCAGCTCAAGCGCCGTAATGTCGGCTTTAGGAAAATAGAGCGGATCAAGGTAAGACGGCGCCGCTGTGCTCGTTGTTGACCCTCAGCGGACCAATCAAGGCACGCGACGACAGCTTGTGAGCCACGGCGGCCTTACTGGCCACTGAGAACGAAAGATCGATATTGACCGATATGACTCCCGTAGTAAGATTTCGGGCCTTCATTCCCTCGGGGATTGGTGGAAAAGACGCCATCTAACAGGTTGGCGTCCTTTGAAAATACTTAGAGCCATTGTG
>Ga0209148_1001543_pt1 | contig 11194 bp, 3 predicted proteins | sample AraplaCol_mMF_r2_2_FD_184288 | JGI IMG/M metagenome (GOLD analysis project Ga0209148, IMG submission 184288) | Arabidopsis root microbial communities from North Carolina, USA - plate scrape CL_Col_mMF_r2 (SPAdes) (version 2) | ecosystem: Host-associated > Plants > Roots > Endosphere | place: USA...
GGCCTGCACACGGCGCTGGCCTACTGGCAGGCAGGCCGCCCGGAGACCGCCTACGACATCGCCAAGGGCGCCGTGCTGGCCAGCCTGTACATGGGCATCAGCCCCGGCAACATCGGCACCTTGAACTACCTCGACGTCTACCGGCGTGAAGCGCAGCGCGATTTCGCCGACGGCATCGGCGTGATGTCGCGCGCCATCGTCGAAGGCCTGTTCGGCGTGCGGCCGGACGCCCTCGCCGGCGTGCTCACGGTGCGTCCCGGCCTGCCGGCCACGTGGGACCACGCCGCGCTCGCCCATCCGGACCTGGACCTCGCCTATCGCCGCAACGGGAGCAAGGACAGCTGGTCCGTCGCCCAGCACGGCACGCGCTTCCGCCACCTCGTCCTCGAGCTGCCGGCCCGCGCCGCAAACGTCGCCGGGGTCACGGTCGACGGCAGGCCGGTCGCGTGGCAGGCCGCGCCCGATGCCGTCGGCGCGCCCCGCCTGCGCATCACCCTGCCGTTCGCGCGCCAGGCGACCATCGAGGTCGCATGGCGCGGCGCCGCGCCCGCCGTCCGGTCGAGTCGGGCCACCGGTGCCGCGCGCGACGGCTTCACGCAGCGGCGCCAGGGCGACTTCACGTGGTGGCAGGCGCCAGCCGCGCCTGCGGCGCCCGGCGCCTGCGCGCTGGCGGGCCCGGACTGGATCGTCGGCACGCCCATCGCCGCCGCCCCGGTCGACCTGGCGCCCTGGTTCAACGACGGCGTGAGCGAGATATTCAATGTGGGCAAATACCGGACGCCGCGCGCGCCCCACGTCACGCTGGCCCTGCCGGCGCAGGGCATCGGCGCCTGGGCCGGCCACCTGAACGCGCTGCCCGCCATCGACGACACGGGCCTGCGCGCGCTGGACGGCACACTGTCGCTGCCGAACGGCCTGCGTTTCGCCACGCCGGGCACGGGCCCCAACATCGTGTTCACGTCGCAGTGGGACAACTACCCGCGCGCCGTGACGATCCCGCTGGACGGCCGGGCGCGCCGCGCCTTCCTGCTGATGGCGGGGTCCACCAACTTCATGCAGAGCCGGATCGACAATGGCGAGATCGTCGTCGCCTATGCCGACGGCGGCGCGGCGCGCACGGCGCTGCGCAACCCGGACAACTGGTGGCCCATCGAGCAGGATTACTTCGTCGACGACTACCAGTTCCCGCTGTGCGGCCGGCTGCCGGTGCGCGTGGACCTGCGGACGGCGCGCGTGCGCGTGCTCGACCCGGCCACGTTCAAGGGCGCCGGGCGCGACGTCCCCGGCGGCGCCGCGACCGTGATCGAGATCCCGCTCGACCCGGCGCGCCGGCTGCGAAGCCTGACGCTGCGCACGCTCGCCAACGACGTCGTGATCGGGCTGATGGGACTCACGCTGGACGTGCCGCCAGCCGGCGCAGCGCGTTGAGCAGGAAGCGCGTCTGCAGCGGCGGCGCCATGTCCGGCATGCGGTGGAACAGCACGTGCGCGCCCGCCTTCTGCACCGTGAAGCTCGCGGCGCCCAGGCGGCGGTCGTGGTCGCGGCTGTAGGCGGCGATCACGGCGACGCCGTCGCCGTCGACGAGCAGGCCGTTCGACGGCTGTCCCGGGATCTGGTGCCAGACGCCGGCGGCCATGTCGGCGGGGATGTCCTCGAACACGGGATGCGCGCGCAGGACGTTCCAGTTGCCCATCCACGGCGCGCGCAGGTCGCCGACCTGGCCGGCGTAGTCGAACAGGCCCAGGCCCGCGAGCTGGCGGGCGACGCCGTCCGCCAGCCCGTCTTCCGGCACCATGGCCAGCAGCGGCAGGCCTTGCCGGACCGCGGCCAGCACGTCGGCCGGCAGTTCGCCCGCGACCAGCTTCGGCTTCGCGCCCTTCTTCGGCGCGGCTTCGAGGCCGGTCTGGTCGCCGATCTGGCGCTCGACGATGTCGGCGGCCTTCAGCCCCGACGCGACCAGGCCGTCGTACGATTCACCCGCGCGGAAGTCCTCGATGGCCACGCCCGGCAATGCGGCGAGGCGCTCGCGCAAGCCGCGCACGATGCCGGCGACGGCGATGCGCAGCGTCCGCGCGGCCGGCGCCACGTCCGTGCGCGTGACCCACAGGGCGCGCGCGAACGTGACGTCGGGCCGGCCGGACAGTTCGAGACGCACGGTGTGCGCGCCCGGCTTCGAGAACGCCGGCGTCTTCACGTGTTCGGCCACGAGGTAGCTGAACTGGTCGGCCACGTTGGCCGGCACCGCGTACTCGCCGACCCGCGTCGACCGTCCGTCCGGGGCGGTGACGCTCAGGGTCAGGGTGCCGGACAGGGGCTTGCCGGTGTCGTTGAGGAGCCAGAGGTCCAGGTCCGCCGCCTCGCCCGTCGCGTAGGCATAGCGGCGCTGCTTGGCCACGGGGCGCACCGGCAGCAGGCTCACGCGGATCAGGTCCGGGTCGGCGTGGAAGTAGCGCAGGTTGTCGACGATGCCCGAGTGGTTTTCGATCGCCGTCGATTCCCAGCCGCTGATCGCGGCCATGTCGACCTGGTCGCAGATCCGGATGTTCTCCAGGTAGTTCTGCCAGGCGTCGTACTGCTTCCTGCCGACCGCGAGGAAGTAGCTTTCCGTGCTCGGGAACGCCATGCGGAAGCCCCAGCGGTCGAGGAATGCGGCGGCGCCGTTCGCGATCGCCACGTGGTCCTCGAGGTCGTAGCTCTTGCCGCCGTGCTGGCGGATGTCGGCGATCATCCGCGCATGGTTGTCGCCGACCGCGCAGCCTTCCATCTCGCCGAATTCGACGATGGCCTCGGGCATGGTCTGGCGATGGATGAAATGATCCTTGTCGGCATAGAATTTGTCGTACCACTGGTCGCCCGCGCCCTGGTGGTTAACCCACCAGCCGCCGGCCTTGTCGACGTCCGAGCGGTAGTAACGGTCGTCGTACGGCAGGAACATGGCCTGGGCGGCGCCGCGGCCCACGAAGCCGTCGTTGAGGATCACGCTGCGGCTCGGGTCGAGGTCGTGCATCGCGCGCAGCACCGCCTCGACGTCGGGATTGGCGAGATCGGCCGACACCTCGTTCTGCAGCGTGTAGTGGACCAGCGACGGATGCGAGCGCAGCGCGCGCACCATGGCCTTGCACTTGGCGACCATGAAGTCGCGGCTGAAGACGTCGGCGGCCGACAGGCGCTCGCCCGGCTTGAGCGTCCTGCCGATCGCCATGCGTCCGGCGCCCGGTTCCATCGTGCGGGTCAGCCCCAGTTCGTCCTGGACGTCGAGCACTTCCGGCTTGCCGACGTTGCGGTGGAAGCTGAGCGAATTGAGGCCCAGCGCCTTCGCGGCCACGACTTCGCGGCGCGCCAGTTCCGGCGTCGGGAACAGGCCGTTATAGCCCCAGTAGCCCCACGAGATGGCGGTATACAGCTTGATGCGGCGGCCGTTGAGGCGGAACATGGCGTTCTTGCCGATGCCCTCGGCGGCGAACCAGCGGAAGCCGAAGCGCACGGTGCGCGCGTCGGCCGCCTGCCCCGCCTTCCACTGCAGCCGCACGTGATACAGGTGCGGCGTGTCGAGGTCCCACAGGCGCGCCGACGGCACGTGCACGCGCAGGCGCGCCGTCGTGATGCCGGCGGCGCTGTCGAACCGATCGACCTTGATTTGCGCGGGCACCTTCGCGCCGCCGGCGTCCAGCACCACGGCGCTCAGGTCGGCCGCCTTGACCGGCTGGCGGGCCGCGATCTCGGCATGCACGGTGATCACGCGCGGTTCAGGCGTGTTGAGCACCCAGGCGTCCTGGATGCGGCCTTCGAGCGGGTGCACGGTCAGTTCCAGGCCGCGGTCGATGCCGCCGAAGCCGTGCGAATGATAGAGCCTGACCTGGCCCCAGGCCGTGTTGTTGGAGTCCTTCCAGTCGAATCGCCCGCCGGGATTGGTGATGCGGATGGCCAGGCGGTTCGGCTGGCCGGGCTTCATGGCCGGCGTCAGGTCGCAGTCTATCGGCAGTTCCGACATGATCGAATAGCCGACCAGCACCTCGTTCAGGAAGACTTCGGCGCGCATGCGGGCGCCGCGGATGTGCAGCCATACCTGCCGGCCCTGCGCCGACGCGGGAATGTCGACCGTCTTCCACCACCACGACACGCCGGGCACCGCGCCGTTCTGCGGCACCGGATCGTCCTCGGCGTAGCGGTATTCGTTGGCGGTATAGGGCCGCTCGCCGAACCGGCCCCAGAAATGCTGTTCGACCGTGGCCGGCAAGGTCACGGCAACGCCCTGTCCTTTGTACAGCGCATCCCAGCCGCCCGTCGGCGGATTGACCGGCAGGGCCGACATGGGCGGCACCCGTTCGGGCAGGTGGATGACGTCCTGCTGCCATTCGGCGGCGCGGTCGAGCCAGAGGGTCCAGCCCTCGTCAGGGATGGCGATCGGTCCGGCGGCGTCCGCGTACGCGGCGTGGTCCAGGCCCATCGCGCGGACGGTGCCGACCAGGCCCAGGGCCGCCGACATGCCCAGCATGCCGCGGCGGTTGATTGAGATTGACATCGTGCTTTCTGTATTCGTTGGGTGAAAGCGTGCGGCGCTCAGCGGCCGGCGCCCGGGTTCAGGCCCTGCACGTCCGGGCCGATCAGATACGCGCCGCCCTGCGCCGCGCGCACGGTGACGTCGCCGGTCGTCATGTGCGCGTACTTGACGACCGCGCCCTTGTCCGCGTCGATGCGCACCCGGGCGAGCCTGAGCGCCGTGATGGGCGATTCCGGCAGGCCGACGATCAGCGCGGCCTGTTTCGCACCCGTCGCGCTGAGGTTCTCGATCGTGATGTCGGAGAAGCGCGGCGTCAGCCGGGCGACCGGTTGCGCGTCGATGACCTCCGGGATCTTCGGATAGAACTCGCTGATCAGGATCGGCGTGCCCACGTCTTCCATGGTCAGGTCGCGATAGACCAGGTTCTTCAGCACGTTGCCGCGGTCGCGGTTCGACTTGATGCGCACGCCGGTCCCGGTGCCCTTGAAATGGATGCGCTCGGCCAGGACGTTGTAGACGCCGCCGGCCACTTCGCTGCCGATCGACAGGCCATGGCCGTGCAGGAAGGTGCTGTCGCGGATCGTGATGTCGTGGCTGGGCGCGTCGCCGCCCGGCGAATTCGGCTGGCCGCTCTTGATGGCGACGTTGTCGTCGCCGGTATCGATCGTGACGTGGTCGATCAGCACATGGCTCGACGAGAACGGATCGATGCCGTCGGTGTTGTGCGAGATGCGGTCGGGCGCCAGGATCTTCATGTTCCGGAAGGTCAGGTGGTCGCTGTAGTACGGCACGATCTGCCAGCTGGGCGAATTCTGGACGGTGACGTTCTCCATCAGGATGCGGCTGGAGTGGCGGAACACGATCAGGCGCGGGCGCCGGTTGGCGGGCGAACGGTCCGGCCACCACGACTGGCCGCGGCCGTCGATGGTGCCGCCGCCGGTGATGGTGATGTCGGTCGCGTTGTCCGACGAGAGCAGCGACCGCCGCGCCGCTTCGCCCAGTTCCTGCACGGGCGGATAATCGTCATGGTCCTCGCTGCCGGCCAGGGTCGTGCCGGCAGCGATCGACAGCGTGACGTGGCTCTTCAACGCCAGCGGACCGCTGACGTACATCGGCGCGCCGGCCAGGACCACCTTGCCGCCGCCGGCGCCGGCGCCGGCGCAGTCGTCGATGGCCTTCTGGATGGCGGCGGTATCCTTGCTGACGCCGTTCCCACGCGCCCCATAGTCCTTCACGTCGCAGAGCTTGTCCGCGCAGGCGCTGCCCGGCACCGCGGCCAGGATGGCCAGTGCCGTCAATAAGCGAATATTCATGTAGTCTCCCCGGCGGGCCGTGAAGCCCGCTCCTTCGATCGGTCAAAAATCGTAACAGACGGCACACCCGGCGCGCGCGCGGCACGGCGCGATTTGGCGAGAATCGAAACGGCGCTTGCCGGATTTCGCAATCGCGCTTCCCGCGCGCGCAGCCCGCACGCCGCCAAACGATATAAATCGTAATACTATTATTCAAAAAATCCGGATGTCACGCGGCGTGGATCGCCGGCCGCCGTGCCGCAAGGAGCCGGGATTCGACGTGGTCGCGCTCGGCGTGCATGCGTTCCGTGTTGCGCACGCGCTGCTGGTAGCCGCGCGGCGAGCAGCCCAGTTCGCGCTTGAACACCATGTGCATGTACTGGCTCGACGTGAATCCGCACTTGTGCGCGACGTCGGCCAGGTTGCAGTCGTCCTGCGCCAGCATGGCCTTCGCGGCATCGAGCCGCGCGCGCAGGATCTCGTCGTGTACGCTGTAGCCGACCTGCTGCCGGAAATGGCTCTCGAGCGAAGAACGCGAGATGCCGACGTAGTTCGCCACCTGGTCGGTCTTGATGCCCTGGCAGGCATACTGGCGGATGAAGTGGCGGGCGCGCATCACGTGGGGATGCGTGGCCGGCACGTGCTGCGAGGACGTCTGGACGTTGATGCCGGCGGGCGGCACCAGGATGCGGGTGTGCGCCAGCGGTACGCCGTGCAGGATCCGGTCGAGCAGGTGCGCCGCCGTGCGTCCCATCTCCTGCGCGCCCTGGATCACGGACGTCATCGGGATGCGGGTCAGCACGCGCGCGAGCGGATCGTTGTCGATGCCGACCACCGCGACCTGCTCCGGCACGGCGATGCCGGCCAGCGCGCACGCCTGCAGCAACTGGCGGGCACGCGCGTCGGTGACGCCGATGATGCCGACCGGCTTGGGCAGGCTGTGCAGCCAGGCGATCTGTTCGCGTACCGCCTGGTTCCAGGTCGGCGCGCGGGTGCACTGGCCGCGAAAGATCTCCGGCCTGGCGCGGTCGTCCTGCATCAGTGCCGCGAATGCCTTCTCGCGCTCCTGCGCCCAGCGGTTCTCGCGGGCCTCGGGGAGGCTGAACAGCGCGAAATGGCGCAGTCCGGACTCGATCAGGTGTTCGTAGGCGAGCTTAACGACCTTGACATTGTCGGTGGCGACATAGGGCACCGCCGGCGGATAGTCGGCCGGGTGCTCGTACGAGCCCCCGACCGCGACCAGGGGCACGCGGGTGCCCGCGAGCGCCGCGGCGACGACCGGATCGTCGAAGTCGGCGATGATGCCGTCGCCCTGCCACTTGTCGATGCCCGACAGGCGCAGGCGGAAGTCCTCCTCGAGGAACAGGTCCCATTGGGTCCGCGTGCCCGCCAGGTAGTCCGCGACGCCGAGGATGACGTCGCGGTCGAATGCCTTGTTGGCATTGAACAGGAGCGCGATGCGGTGTGCGTATGACCTTGCCATGTTTGTCTCCAGCTGCTCACATACTGCGGAAGTTGACCCCGACCATGATGCGGCGGCCCGCGTACGCATAGTCCAGCAGGTTCGGCGTCCCCGCGGCGAACGGGGCGAAGCTCGCCTGGCTGTTCGACGTGGTCGCGTTCCCCAGATTGCGTCCTTCGATGAAGAACTCGACGTTCGGCTTCCACTTGTACGAGATCTTGCCGTCGATGAAGCGGGCCGAGTCCCGAAAGTTCGGCGAGCCGGGGTTGTACGGGAACCGGGTCGCGGAGACGCCGACCGCGGGATAGTCGCTGACGCCGAACTGGCCGCAGCCGGCGATGCACGTGAAGTACGAGGCCACGGCCTGCACCGCGACCCGCGCCGACAGCCTGCCGTCGTCGTACCACAGCGCCCAGTTGTACGAATATTTCGATTCGCGGGCCGGCGGCAGCGGGGTGCCGGTCAGCAGGTCGACCACGTTTTCCGCCGACGTGGCCGAACGCAGGCGCGTGTAGTTGGCGTCGATGCCGGTAAAGCGCAGGAACCAGGGCAGGAAGGTGAACGCCGTCTTGGTGCCGAGTTCGACGCCCTTGCGCGTCGTCGCCGCGCCGTTCTGCCAGAGCGAGTAATTGAAGTCGATGGCGCCCAGCGCGGCGCCCGTGGTGGGATCGACGAGGCCCGTGCCGCCCGCCAGCGGGACGTTGTTCGCGCCGCGCGCCACGGCCGGGCCGACCTTGCCCTCCTGGCGGAACACGGCGGCCGAGAACATCGTGTCCCGGTTCGGATACCATTCGAGGCTCAGGTTCTGGTTGACGTTGGTCTGCGCCCGCAGGGCCGGATTGCCGATCGTGCCGCTGCAACCCTGCGCCGCGCCCGGATTGGTGTCCTGCAGCGTTTCGTCGTACCGGCAGGTGCCGGACGGCAGCAGGTCCGCGACCGGCGGACGCGCGACGGCCTTCGCGTGGTTGTAGCGCGCCACCAGCCGGTCCGGCACGAGCCACAGCGCGAGGTTGTAGATCGGCAGGAAGTCGTGGCTGGCGGCGTCGATCGCGACGGGTTGCGAGACCGAGTTCGTGACCGTGCCGCCGGCCGCGCCCGGCCGTGCCGGGTCGTACGATGCGGTCCTGGTGACCGACGTGAAGGTCATCATGCCTTCGCCGTGCACGCGGGTACGGACGTAGCGATACCCCATGTTGCCGTCGATCTCCCAGCCGAACGGCAGCGCCAGGCCGAAGTCGCCCATGACGTAGATCGCCTGGGTGCGCTCGGCCAGGTGCTGCTGCGGCTGCGCATAGACCTTGCCGTCGCTGGCGATGCACGACTTGACGCAGTCGAAGTTCATGTTCGGCGTGCCGACCATGGCGAAGGCCTTGTCGACGTCGATGCCGGTCCAGTTGTCCGGCAGTCCGGCGGCGCGGCCGCTGGCGCCCGCGAAGAACCCCGTCGGCGTGGCCTGCCCTGTCAGCGTCTGCGTGACGAGGTCCTGGAACTGCTGCGCGGTGAGCACCGTATTGCCGTCGAGCGCGCGGCGCGGGTCGGGGCCCGGCGTGAAGCCGTAGCGGCAGGCGTTGCCGCCCGCGCCCAGCGAGTCGGGCGTGTCCTGGCAGCCGTTGACGGTGCTGCGGATGATCGGCGTCGGCAGCACCACCGCCGGCACGTAGCCGGGCCGGCCGAAGGTGCCCACGGCCGCCCGCACGGTATAGCCGCCGCTGTTGCCGGTGTTCGGGTCCCAGCTGTCGCGCAGGGTGTCGCGCAGGTTGAAGCCGGTCTTGAAGCGCTTGAAGAACGGGATCGCCGCCGGCGTCGCCCAGGTCACGTCGACCTTCGCGGTGCGTTCGCCGCTTTCCATCAGGCGCGGGTTGAAGAAGGTGCTCGGTTGCTGGGTCAGCAGCGGCTGCTGCGCGGCCGCGTAGGCGGGAAGCGCGCGCGTGTTGTAGGGGCCGGGCTGGACCGCGGCCGACGCCGGACGCGCGGTCAGGATCGCGTACTGGGCCGGGTCGGCCTGGTTGAAGTTGCTGCCGGCCGGGATGGCGTAGCCCCACAGGCCGTTCGGCAGCACGGACATGGTTACCGGGCCGTAGTAGTCGCTGTAGCTCAGGCGCTTTTGCGCGCGCTCGAATCGCGACCTGGCGTCGCCGACGAAGAATTCGGCCTTGAACGGTCCGTTCCGGTATTCGCCGCCCAGTTGCAGGTATTGCGCCGTCGTCTTCGCGTATTCGTGCACCTGGTCGGTCGTCGCGCTCGCGTCGCTGATCGTGTAGCGGGTCAGGTGGTGGTTGGCGTCGGCGACGATGGAGCCGGGGACGACGTTCGCCACCGAGCTTTGGAGCAGCGTGTTCGCGGACTGGGCCGGGGTGGTGTAGGCGTAGTAGCCGGCGCCGGGCACCGGCGTGCGGGTGCCGGCCTGCAGGTCGTCGACATAGGCCGGACCGGCATACCCCGGGCTGACGGTGGCGGACGGGTTCACCTGCACGCTGCCCAGCGTGTAGGTCAACTGGTGCATGTCGTCGTAGCGCCGGTTGTAGCTGCCCTTGGCGTACACGGTGAGGTTGGTGCTGACCTTGAAGTCGGCCCGAAGGTCGAGGTTCTGGCGCTTGTCGAACTCGCGCTTGATCATGTAGCGCACATTGGACGGCGTGTAGTCGCTCCACTGGTTGATGCAGCTGGCCAGTTCATTGATGCGCTGGTTCTGGGCGGCGCCGCGCGCGCTCGGCACGATGGCGTTGCTCTGCTCTGCCGTCAGCGCGGGAAAGGCGGCATAGCAATCGGCCTTGGTGCCGGCGGCGGCCGAGCGGGTCAGCACGTCGAGCGGCGTGGCCGCGTCGAAGGTGCCGCTGGCCGCCAGCGGCGACTTCAGCATCGGCGTGGTCGCATTCGCATCCGCCGCGTTCATCGTGTCCGGCCGAAACGTGAACGTCTTCGCGGGCGAGTCGTCGAAGTCGGCCAGGCGGTAATAACCCTGCAGCGCCGATTGCGCCACCTGGGCCGAATGGGCCTCGTTGGCGAGCGTGGCGGACGACGCGTTCAGCACCACGCCCAGGCGGCCGTCCAGGTATTTGTTCGCCAGGACCACGTTCGCATCCGGCTCCCAGATCCGGTTCAGCGAGCCGCGCGAGCCGGCCACGCGCACCGAGACGAAGGGCTTCTTGAAATCGAGGCCGGTGCGGGTCTTGATGACGACGCCGCCGCCGAGCGAACCCTCGGTCATGTCCGCGGTGGCGCCCTTGACCACGTCCACGCTCTTGATCAGGTCCGACGACAGCTGGCGGAACTCGGTGCCGCGGCCGCCGCCGCCGCCGTACATGTCGGTGCCGCCGGCCGACTGGACGGCCTGGCCGTCGATCTCGACGCGCGTCAGGTCGGGGCCGTTGCCGCGCACGGCGACGGTGACGCCTTCGCCGAAGTCGCCGCGGTCCAGCGACACGCCCGACATGCGCGAGATCGCCTCGCCGATGTTCCGGTCGGGCAGCGAGCCCACGTCCTCGGCCACGATCGAATCGAGTGCCGTCGCGGCGTTCTTCTTGCGTTCGATACCCGATTGCTGCGATGCCCGGGTCGCGACGACGAGCACCTGTTTCACGGGTTCGTCCACGCCGCCGGGCTGGTCCCGCACCTTTTCCGCGGCCTGCGCCTGGGCGCCGGCGGGTGCCCCGCACATGAGCAGGAGGGCGGCCGACACCGCGCAGCACGCGGCCTTGCGCTGGCCGGGCACGTCCTTGTCGCCCGCGCGGTGCCCGCGCGCCGGTGCCGCGGCCAGGATGAACACGGCGCCGCTGGCGGTGACCTTGCCGTACAGCCCCGTTCCGGACAACTGGCGCTGCAATGCGACGGACGTCGGGAATGTGCCCCGCACCTGGTTCGTGCACACGCCGGTCAGGATATCCTCGGATGCCAGGATATTAATGCCGGCCTGTTTTGCAAACACATTGATCGTACTCG
>Ga0209148_1001544_pt1 | contig 11189 bp, 8 predicted proteins | sample AraplaCol_mMF_r2_2_FD_184288 | JGI IMG/M metagenome (GOLD analysis project Ga0209148, IMG submission 184288) | Arabidopsis root microbial communities from North Carolina, USA - plate scrape CL_Col_mMF_r2 (SPAdes) (version 2) | ecosystem: Host-associated > Plants > Roots > Endosphere | place: USA...
GTCCTTGCAGAAGAGTCCTATGAGTACCAGCACCATGCCATAGGCCACGTGTTCCGGCGTTACGTTACGCGGCGTTGCGATCTGGGGTAACAGTGCGCGGGCACGAACAATCGGGCCCGCCACCAGGTGCGGAAAGAATGCGACGAACAAGGCGTAATCGCGCAGCGACGCATCGCCAGGAATTTCACGGCGATAGACATCGATCGTGTAGGAGAGCGAGGCGAAGGTGTAGAAAGAAATACCTACCGGCAAGACGATGTTCCAGGCCGGCGGCATGTAAGACACCCCGAACGCGTTCATGACGTCCTGGACCGTTTGCAACGCAAAGCCGCCGTACTTGAAGAACCCCAGCAAGCCCAGATTGGCGAGCAGACTCACCACGAGGAGCGCTTTCCTGCGCCCTTCCGACGTTTCTCGACCCAGTCGACGCGCAAGCCACCAGTCCAGTCCCGTGGAGAAAGCCAGGATGAAGACATAGGCAGGGTTCCAGGCGGCGTAGAACACGTAACTCGCCAGGAGCAGAAACGTCCTCTTCGCACCCCAACCGCGCAGCGCCAGATAGATCGGGAAAACCAGCGAAAAAAAGACCAGGAAACTCAGCGAGTTGAAAAGCACCTAGCTCCCCCTGGAGCGGGCAGGAATACAACGGGACACCGGGCGTTCCGGTATGCGCCCCAAGGGCTGCGGCATGATAGCGGAAGGAAAGCGAAGGACGCGCGCCTTCACCGCGCTGCGCGTGACCGGGAACACAATCTAGAGTAGATTCAGGACCATACCTCGGGGATTCGGGATTCAAGATGGCATCACAAATGCATCAGCCCATGCTCGCCGGCTTGACCGGCATGGCACGGCGCCTCGTCAGTGAAGGTGTGCTGCCAGAGGCGGACGTGCGCAAGGCCGTGCAGGATGCCGCCGAGAAACGTGTTTCTCTCTCAGCCTGGCTGGTTGACCACAATCTGGTCGACAGCGGCAAGCTGTCTCAGGTGGCCTCGTCGGAATTCGGCATGCCGTTGATGGACATCGGTTCCATGGCGCCGGGCGCGATGCCACTGGACCTGGTGACCGAGGCTCTGATCACGAAGCACCAAGCACTTCCCCTGTTCAAGCGCGGCAAGCGGCTGTTCGTCGGCATCGCCGACCCGATGCAGTCGCACGCGCTCGACGAGATCAAGTTCCACTCGAACCACATGGTCGAGCCGGTACTGGTCGAGCGTGGGCAGTTGCGCCGGGTGATCGATAGCGCCCTTTCGGCGATGAACGCCAACGTGCCCGGTTTCGAGGACGGCGGGCTCGACGAACTGGTAATGGAAACGGGCGACGACGACGGCGAAGGCACCACCGGCATCGACGCGAACGCCAACGACGACGCCCCGGTCGTCAAGTTCGTGAACAAGATCCTGGTGGACGCCATCAAGCGCGGCGCCTCGGACATCCACTTCGAGCCGTTCGAAACGGTTTATCGGGTGCGTCTGCGCATGGACGGCATCCTGCGCATCGTGGCCACCGCGCCGATCAAGCTGGGCAACCGCATCGCCTCGCGCATCAAGGTCATGAGCGGCCTGGATATTGCCGAGCGCCGCGTGCCGCAAGATGGCCGCATCAAGCTCAACCTGACCAAGACCCGCGCGATCGACTTCCGTGTCAGCACCCTTCCCACGCTGTTCGGCGAGAAGATCGTGCTGCGTATCCTCGACGGCTCGTCGGCCAAGCTCGGCATCGACAAGCTCGGTTACGAAGAGGTCCAGAAGCAGCTTTACCTGGAAGCCATCGAGAAACCCTACGGCATGGTCCTGGTCACCGGACCGACCGGCTCGGGTAAGACCGTATCGCTGTATACGGCGCTCAACATCCTCAACACCGAAGGGCGCAATATCTCCACGGTGGAAGACCCGGTCGAAATCCGCGTCGAGGGCATCAACCAGGTTCAGCAGAATACCAAGCGCGGCATGACCTTCGCGGCCGCCCTGCGATCCTTCCTGCGCCAGGATCCGGACGTGATCATGGTCGGCGAAATCCGCGACCTGGAAACCGCCGAGATCGCCGTGAAAGCCGCCCAGACCGGCCATATGGTGCTTTCCACCCTGCACACGAACGACGCGCCGCAGACGATCTCCCGCCTGATGAACATGGGCATCGCGCCCTACAACATCACTTCCTCGGTCACCCTGATCATCGCCCAGCGCCTGGCCCGGCGCCTGCACGAGTGCAAGCGGCCGATCCAGCTCCCGCCGGCCGCGCTGCTGGCTGAGGGGTTCACCCAGGAGGAGATCGACGAGGGCATCACCATCTACGAGGCCGTGGGCTGCGACAGCTGCAACGAGGGCTACAAGGGCCGCGTGGGCATCTACCAGGTCATGCCCATGGTCGAGGACATCCAGAAAATCGTTCTCGAAGGAGGCAACGCTCTCCAGATCGCCGAGGTGGCCCGCAAGGCCGGGATCAACGACCTCCGCGCCTCGGCGCTGCTGAAGGTGAGGAACGGCGTGACCAGCCTGGCCGAGATCAACCGCGTCACCAAGGATTGATGTTCGGCGGCTGCACCGTCAGGATGTGCGCCATATGGCAGAAAAATAAGCGGAAAGTCGTTCAGACTGTCCGCCAGGAAGGGGGCGCCAATGGCGCTCCCTCGACTAGTTGAATCCGGGGGGAACATCACGCCATGGCAGTAGCCACCGCCAACAAGACCTCGCGCGCGCTCGGCGCCGCCAGGTCCGAGGTCAACAAGCTGACGATGTACGACTGGACCGCGCTCGATAAGCGCGGCAAGCGTATGACGGGCGAGATGCAGGCCAAGAACGCATCTCTGGTCAAGGCGGAACTGCGCCGCCAGGGCATGAATCCGCAGACGGTCCGTGAGCGTGCCAAGCCGTTGTTCGGTGGCTCCGGCAGCACAGTCAAACCGCGCGATGTCGCCATTTTCAGCCGCCAGATCGCCACCATGATGGCGTCCGGCGTGCCCATGGTGCAGGCCTTCGACATCATCGCGAACGGACAGAAGAACGTCCGCTTCAAGAACATGCTTCTGGACGTCAAGTCCAACATCGAAGGCGGCGCATCCCTTCACGAGGCGCTTGGGCAGTACCCCGTCCAATTCGACGAGCTGTATCGAAACCTCGTGCATGCCGGTGAGTCTGCCGGTGTGCTGGACACCATCCTGGACACCGTCGCGACCTACAAGGAGCGCGTCGAGGGCATCAAGTCGAAGATCAAGAAAGCGCTGTTCTATCCCGCCATGGTCCTCGTCGTGGCCCTTCTGGTCACCATGATCCTGCTCCTGTTCGTCGTGCCGGTCTTCCAGCAGACGTTCCGTGACGCGGGCGCCGAGTTGCCGGTCCCCACGATGGTCGTGGTCAAGGCATCGGAATTCATGCAGAGCTACTGGTGGCTCGTCATCCTGATCATCGTAGGGTCGGGCGTCGCTCTGGTCATGGCAAAGAAGCGCTCGCCGAAGTTTGCCCATTTCCTCGATCGGGCGTCGCTGAGGATTCCGGTGATCGGCAATATTCTTCGACAGTCGGCGCTGGCTCGCTTTGCCCGTACGCTCGGCGTCACCTTCCAGGCGGGTGTGCCGCTGGTCGAAGCGCTGGAGGCGGTATCGGGCGCCACGGGCAGCATCGTCTACGGCGAAGCGGTCATGAAGATGCGCGATGACGTATCGGTCGGTCACCAGTTGCAGTTGGCGATGCGCCAGACCAACCTGTTTCCGAACATGGTGGTGCAGATGACCGCCATCGGCGAAGAATCCGGCTCGCTGGACTCCATGTTGTTCAAGGTCGCCGAGTTCTACGAGGAAGAGGTCAACAATGCGGTCGATACGCTGAGCAGCCTGCTCGAACCCTTCATCATGGTCATCCTCGGCGGATTGGTGGGCGGCATGGTCATCTCGCTGTACCTGCCCATCTTCAAGATCGCCGGCACGACCTGAGCGAACAACCGATGCACAATAAGAGCCCTTCTTCCGAACACGGAAGGAGGGCTTTTCTTTGACAGCCGAAACGAGCCCATGCCCGACATCCCCCTAGCCCTCTGGATCGCCCTCGCCGCCGTCTTCGGCCTGCTCGTAGGCAGTTTTCTGAACGTGGTCATCCTGCGTACGCCCGAGCGGATGCAGTGGGAATGGCGGCGGCAGGCTCGCGAGGTGCTCGAACTGGAGCCGGTCGATGAGCCGAAGCCCCCTGGCGTGGCGCTGGAGCCGTCGCATTGCCCGAAGTGCAAGCATCGGCTCGCTGCGCGGGACAATATCCCCGTGTTCGGGTGGCTGTTCCTGCGCGGGCGCTGCCGCTACTGCGGCACGACCATCTCCGCGCAATACCCGCTGGTGGAACTGTTCACGGGTGTGGCCAGCGCGCTGATCGTCTGGCATTTCGGCCCCACCCCGGCCGCGCTGTCCGGCCTGGTCTTTACGTATTTCCTGATCGCGCTTTCGGGCATCGATACGCGTACCCAGTTGCTGCCCGACGAGCTCAACTATCCCCTGCTCTGGATCGGCCTCGGGCTTACGCTGCTTCCCGCCTGGCAACCCCTGCCCGTACTTCCGACCTCGGCGATTCTCGCCGCGCTGATCGGCTATCTCAGCCTCTGGAGCGTGTACTGGCTGTTCAAGCTGCTCACGGGCAAAGAGGGCATGGGTCATGGCGACTTCAAGCTACTCGCGGCGCTGGGCGCCTGGATGGGTCCCGTATCGCTGCTACCGATCGTGCTGCTCTCGTCCCTGATCGGCGCGCTCGTGGGCGGCGGTCTGATGATCTTCCGCAAGCATGAGCGCGATACGCCCATTCCCTTTGGACCGTACATCGCCGCCGCCGGCTGGGTCTGGTTTCTCGCGGGCGATCGGTTGCTGGCGGCCTATCTGCGGATCAGCGGCCTCCAATGACGGGCTACGTCGTCGCGCTGACGGGCGGCATCGCCTCGGGCAAGAGCGCCGTGGAGCGTCGCTTCGAGGCGCTCGGCATTCATGCCTACGATGCCGACCTCGCGGCGCGAGCCGTCGTCGAGCCGGGCTCGGAGGCGCTGAGCGAAATTGCGCAGGCGTTCGGACCTGAGGTTCTTGCCGCCGACGGACGGCTGGACCGCACTGCCATGCGCCAGCGCATCTTTGCCGATCCCACGGCACGCACCACGCTCGAAGGCATCCTGCATCCGCGCATCCGCACGTGGCTGCGCGATGCCGTGGCGGCCGATGAAGGCCCGTACTGCATTCTTTCGATTCCGCTGCTTGTCGAGAATCGCGAGCACTACGCCTGGGTCGATCGCATCCTCGTCGTCGACGCACCCGAACACGTACGACTGGACCGGCTCACGCGGCGCGACAGCATCGAACCGGCCCTGGCCGCGAAAATGATCGCGGCGCAGGCGTCCCATCCCGAGCGCCTGGCCATCGCCGACGACGTGATCGTCAATGACGGTGACGAATCCAGCCTCGATGAAGCGGTGGCTGCCCTGGACCGCACGTACCGGGAACTGGCAGCCCGCTGAGCCGCGTTCGGATCAGATGAGCGACGCGGCCGCCAGACGCTCCGCCACGAATTGCTCGGCCGGCACGGGCTCGCCAACGTGATAGCCCTGGACCAGATCGCAGTCCATCTCCACGAGACGAATCAGCGTCGCTTCGTTCTCCACGCCCTCCGCCACGGCTTCCATGCCCAACCGATGCGCCACGTCGATCATGGCCTGCACCAGCAGTTCGGTACGGGCGTCGGTCGTCATGGCATCGACGAAGGTGCGGTCGATCTTGAGTTCGGTCGCCGGAAAATGGCGCAGATAGGCAAACGACGCGTAACCGGTACCGAAATCGTCGATTGCCACGCGCACGCCACGATCGCGCAGGCTACGCAGCACCCGCACGCTCATGTCGAGGTCGGTCAGCAGCGCCGTCTCGGTGATCTCCACGATCACGGCTTCCGGAGGCACGCCCCAGATTTCCATCGCACCGATCATCTGTTCCGCAAAGCCGGCTTCAACGAAAACGCGCGGCGACAGGTTGATCGCCACATCCAGCGGGCATCCGCCGCGATGCAAGGCAGCGGCATGGCGCAGCGACGCGTTGAGGCTCCAGCGCGTCAGGGGCACGATGAGATCGCTACGCTCGGCGAACTGGACGAAATCGGTCGGTGCGACGTTGACCTGGGCCGCGGTGATCCAGCGCGACAGCGACTCCACCCGCACCATCTCGCCCGAGCGCAGGTCATGCAACGGCTGGAAAGCCACGTGCAGGCGGTTGGCTTCGATGTCCTCGCGCAGCTCACCGTAGAGAATCTCGACCGGCGTGGCATCGGGTTCGTAGAGCGCAAAGGGTTCGCCGACGCGCACGGCTTCGTCGTGAGCGAGTTCCGCGCGGCGGTACAGCAACTCGGCCACGGTACCGTGTTCCGGATGCACGGCCACGCCCACTACCGGGCGGCCATGCCACGGGCGTTCGCCGCGGAGCAGCGGCGCATCGAAGGCACTGACGATGCGGGTCGCCGCCAGTAGCGCGTGGGTGCGGTTGCGCACGGAAGGCAGCACCACCACGAACGTATCGTCGCCCGCCACGAACACGGTATCGACGTGGCGCACGGCCTGAACCAGTCGCCCGCGGGCGGCCAGCATGATCTCGTTGCCGAAGTCGTAGCCGAAGCGCAACTGAGCCTCGCGCATGCCCTGCAATCTCACCACGAGCACCGCGCGCCAGCCCGAATCCGGCACTACCCGGTCGAGGATCATCTGGACGGCGGGCAGGATATCGGCACGCTCACTCATTGAAGAAAAAACTCCCTTGGGTCGATACCGTGGCTACCTGCAGGCAAGGTTCGCAGGATTTCGCGGCGGACCACGTCCGCCTGGTTCATCAGGTCGACGATGAGGAAGTCCTCGCGCGGCCCCTTGTCCGCCCGGGTGAGAATCGCCACCCGCGGCTGCAGGCGGCGCGCCTGATTCTGCACCATCACGACGGCGACTTCACCCGTGTTCAGCTCCACCATCGTTCCGGTGGGGTAGACGCCAAGGCAGGCCTGGAACTGTTCGACCAGTTCGCCCTGGAATTCGCGATCGCGCCCGGCGTAGAGCTGGCGCAGGGCCAAGTGCTGCGACATCGCCGGTCGATAGGGTCGCATCGACGACATGGCGTGGTAGCTGTCGATGATCGCCGCCATGCGGCCGGACAGCGGAATGGCCGTGCCCGCCAGCCCGGCGGGATAGCCGCTACCGTCGAAGCGCTCATGGTGCGTCGTGACCATGTCGCGGATTTCCGGATCGTCGACGCCGGAATGATCGAGGATGGCGATGCCTTCGCTCACGTGCTGCCGCGCCACCGCCCACTCGTCGTCGTTGAGCGGGCCGGGGCGCTTCAGCATTTCCTCCGGCATCTGCGCCTTGCCCACGTCCAGCAACAGCCCGCCTGCCGCCAGGCTCTCGATCGTTTCGCTCGCAAAGCCCATGTGGCGCCCGAATGCCGCCGCCAGAGTGCTGCAGCCGACTGCGTGCTGGTAGGTATAGCTGTCGCGTCGACGCAGGCTTTCGATCCAGAAGAAGGCATCGCCACTGCGCAGCACGCTGGCGACCATCGGTCGCACAGCCTCTTCGACCGCGCCCGGTTCGATCGGCTTGCCTGCCTGGATGTCGTCCACCAGGCGCTCGGCAAACGCCGCCATCGTGTTGAACGCCTCGCGCGCGCGCGGCACTTCCTCTTCAAAGGAGGCCGTGTCGGTATAGCTGTGCCGCGCCACGAGGCGCGGATTGGGCGCCGGTCGCGCTGCCGTCCTGGCCGCCATGGCAACCCTGGGCAGGGTCTGCGCCGGAGCCACCCGGCGGTGCAGGTCCACGAAGACGTACTTGCAAAACTTGGACAGCTTGTCGATGTCGTCCCGAGACGTGATCGGCACGCCCTGAAGCGGAAAGGGCGTGGCGGACCAATCGCAATCGAGACGGCTCACGTACATGCCGACCTCGAGGTCAGTCACGAACACGCGTCTCTCTACCAGGTCGTACGCCACGCTTCCCTCCCTCCCCTGCCATTGCTGCCGCCGGCCTGCGGAGGCGAGCATGAACGGCAGATCGAAGCGGCGCACGTGCCACCGCATAACCACGTTGTCCCATCCGCGCGGGGCCGCCCGTCCACGGTCGTCCCCCGGCGTATCGGCGGCGCCCGCCAATTCTGTAGGGTAAGAACGAATGGACTCGTCGGACTGTGAAGACCCGCGCGTGAGATAAAGGTTCGTGGTCCGGTCTTATTGGATACGAACCCCGTCGGAGATTGCCATGCGTCGTCGTTTCCTGCCTGCCCTCCTGCTCGCCCTCACGGCGTGCTCTGCCGCGTCCGCGGGCGACGCGGGAGTCCGCCTGCCCGCTCCCATCGTGGATGTCGCCCCCGGCTCCCGCAGCGATGCGACCGCCGTCTTTGCCGGTGGCTGCTTCTGGGGCGTGGAAGGCGTGTTCCAGCACGTTCGCGGGGTGAAAAGCGTGCGCGCCGGTTATGCCGGCGGCGACGCCGCCCATGCCAATTACGACGACGTGAGTGACGGCGACACCGGCCACGCGGAATCCGTCCGCGTCGTCTACGACCCGACGCAGGTCACCTACGGGCAGCTGCTTCAGGTGTTCTTCTCCGTAGCCCAGGACCCCACCCTGCTCAACCGGCAGGGCCCGGACGTCGGCACCCAGTACCGGTCGGCGGTCTTCTACGCCAACCCCGAACAGAAGAAGGTCGCGGAGGCGTATGTCGCGCAGCTGACCGCAGCGCACGCATTCCCGGCGAAGATCGTCACGGAGGTTACGCCGCTCAAGGCGTTCTATCCGGCCGAGGACTATCACCAGGACTACATGCGCCTCAATCCGGACACGATGTACATCGTGGTCAACGACCGGCCGAAGGTGCTGGCCCTGCAGCGGCTCTACCCCGAGCGCTACACACCCGAGTGGGCCAACGGCCGCTGAGAACCGCTATAGCGGCTCCCCCAGGCGAATCGCCGCTCCGGTAGGAGCTTGCTGGTGGGAGCCACCCTGGTGGCGAAAAGCCAACGAAGCGATGAAGCGGTGAGGCAAGCTCCATCGCCAGCAGGCTGGCTCCCACCAACTGCCTCCCACCAGCCAGTTCCCTCCGGCGAGTTCTCATCGCTACCAGGATGGCCGCAGGGTCTTAGCCTGTCAGAGCATGGGCAGATCGAGGCCCTGCTCCTTCGCACAGGCAATCGCTTCCGGATAGCCGGCGTCCGCGTGGCGCATGACGCCGGTGCCGGGGTCGTTCCAGAGCACGCGGGCGAGGCGCCGGTCGGCCGCCTCGCTGCCATCGCAGACGATCACCACGCCGCTGTGCTGGCTGTAACCCATACCGACGCCGCCGCCGTGGTGCAGGCTGACCCAGGTCGCGCCGCCGGCCACGTTGAGCATGGCGTTGAGCAGCGGCCAGTCACTGACGGCATCGCTGCCGTCGCGCATGGCTTCCGTTTCGCGGTTCGGGCTGGCGACGGAACCGGAATCGAGATGATCGCGGCCGATCACCACTGGTGCCTTGAGCTCGCCGTTACGCACCATCTCGTTGAACGCGAGTCCGAGGCGATGGCGCTGCCCGAGGCCCACCCAGCAGATGCGCGCCGGCAGACCCTGGAAACTGATCCGCTCGCGCGCCATGTCCAGCCAGCGATGCAGGTGCGGGTCGTCCGGAATCAGCTCCTTGACCTTGGCGTCGGTCTTGTAGATGTCCTCCGGATCGCCCGACAAGGCCACCCAGCGGAACGGGCCGACGCCGCGGCAGAAAAGAGGCCGGACGAACGCCGGCACGAAGCCTGGGAACGCAAACGCCTCTGCCAGGCCTTCATCCTTCGCCATCTGTCGAATGTTGTTGCCGTAGTCGAAGGTCGGCACACCCATCGCGTGGAACGCGAGCATGGCTTCCACGTGCCGGCGCATGGACGCCTTGGCGGCACGCGACGTCGCCACCGGATCGCTCTTGCGGCGCTCGAACCACTCATCGACCGTCCAGCCCGACGGCAGGTAGCCGTTGACCGGATCGTGGGCGCTGGTCTGATCGGTCACGGCGTCAGGCCGCACACCCCGCCGGACCAGTTCCGGCAGCACGTCGGCGGCATTGCCGAGCAGCGCCACGGAGACTGCGCGCCCCTCCTTCGCATACCGTTCCATGCGTGCCAGCGCGTCGTCCAGATCGGTTGCCTGTTCGTCCACGTAGCGGATCTTCAGGCGAAAGTCGATGCGGCTCTGCTGGCATTCGATCGTCAGCGACGACGCGCCGGCCAGGCTCGCGGCCAACGGCTGTGCGCCGCCCATACCGCCAAGGCCTGCGGTGAGAATCCAGCGACCGGCGAGCTGCCCGCCGTAATGCTGCCGCCCCATTTCCACGAAGGTCTCGTACGTGCCCTGCACGATGCCTTGCGAGCCGATGTAGATCCACGAGCCCGCGGTCATCTGGCCGTACATCATCAGGCCCTTGCGATCGAGCTCGTTGAAGTGTTCCCAGTTGGCCCACGCCGGCACCAGATTGGAATTGGCAATGAGCACGCGGGGCGCATCCGGATGCGACGGAAAAACGCCCACCGGCTTGCCCGATTGCACGAGCAGGGTCTGGTCGTCGCGCAGTTCACGCAGGCTGCGCAGGATCGCGTCGAAGCATTCCCAATTGCGCGCCGCGCGACCGATGCCGCCGTAGACGACCAGTTCGGCCGGATTCTCGGCCACCTCGGGATCGAGGTTGTTCTGCAGCATGCGGTACGGCGCTTCGGTCAGCCAACTGCGGCAGGTCAGTTCGCCGCCGCGCGGTGCGCGGACGGTGCGGGTGGTGTCGATGCGCGTGACAGCGGTCATCGGGGGAGACTCCGATCCTGGGGATCGCCGATTATGGTCTCCGGCAGCGACGCCTCGCCAGACGCGTCGCAGCAATGCCTCAGTGCCCCGCCGATGTGCTCCGTGCCGGCAGCGTCCGCGTGTCGTCGGTCTGCTGTTCGGTCTGATAACGCCGTACCGCGGCGTTCTGGCGCGCACGGTAGAGGTCCTGCTGGCTGCGGTCCGCGGCGTCCAACTGATTGCGCAGCGCCGGATTGCTGGTGTTCGTGCGCTGCATGTCGAGGTTGTCCTGACGGAGGCGCTCGCGCAGGGCGTTCTGATCCTGCCTACTCTGGAGCTGCTGGCGATCGACCTGGCGCTGCCACTGCTGGCTCGGGCTGGGCGTGGCGACCACGACGGGCCGAGGCTTCGGCGGCGGG